>JAABUK010001210.1_pt1 | contig 50145 bp, 49 predicted proteins | sample 5559141 | NCBI WGS metagenome assembly JAABUK01 (sample SAMN10711869, study PRJNA513367) | rock metagenome | isolation source: Antarctica rocks | place: Antarctica: Victoria Land, Pudding Butte nord | collected 2016-01-03 | reverse complement strand
CAGGGGTAGTCTCAACCTTGGCGGGCATAATGCTCCAGATCGGCAGGATTGGTGTCAACACCCACATCTTACACCGCATCAAGGGCTTGTACTATGCCCGCCAACCCTCATGAATTATCCAGGTTAGCGGACCGGAACCTTTTGCAAGGTGGCAAGCGCGTCCTTGGCGGTGCGCTGCGTATCCGGGTTGACCCCCGGCCGCATCACCTGCATGAGCCACCGCGTTGCCGAGGCCGCATCACCACGCGCCGCCGCGCTTTCGCCAGCCTGCAAATAGAGGTTGGCAGCCTCCTGCGGCGAGCCGGCACGCTGCATCGCCTTGGCGGCAAGCGCCGTCGTATCGGCCATGGCGCGGTAGTCCAGCTGCGCACGGTGGAGATCAGCCGCATGCTGCGCACGGATTGCCGCCTGCCGGTATCGCCCATGCAGCATGTCCAGCCGGGCGACCAGCTCGTCACGATCCGCTTCCCAGTCAGTAGCAGGGGTTTCCGGCTGACCGAACCCGGCCAGGGCGGCGACGATCCCTGCCGCATCGCCCCGCGTGTCCGCGATCAGGCCGCGCACATAGCTCGCCCTGGCTGACGTCACGGCGCTGCCGGCCGTGGCTTGCGCCCGTGCGGCCAGTACGTCGGCCTCCGCATCGCGGCCAAGCCGGTACAGGGCTGCCGACTGTATCAGGTCGAGCTCAGCAAAGCCGGGCGCCGCACGCGCGGCCAGGGCGAGGCGCGTCCGCTGCGCCGTACGCAGCGCCCCGGCCGCGTCGTTGTCGGCAAGCTGGGCCACGGCAAGGTTGTAGCCGCAGTCGCCGATCGCCTGCGCATCGTCGCGTGCCATGGCCAGCGTATAGGCTTGCTGGTACTGGCCCACCGCCTGCTTCAACCGCCTGAATTCCAGGGATTGCCGGCCCGAGGCCGTGGCCTGGGCCAGCCCGCTATCCTGTAGCGCGTCCGGCGCCGGGCGACCGCCGCAACCCGCCAAAAGCAGCAGCGCGGCCAAACCAAGCGGCCAAGTCACGGCCGCACCTCTCGCGGCGGCAATCTCTGCGCATTGGGCTTCGGCGCGCCGTCGCCACCCAGCAGGAATGAGCCCCGCAATTGCACGAGCAGCCTACCCAGCTCAGCCGTCGTCGCCTGCACTTGGGTGAGGAGCGCCGGAAGGTTGCTCGTGCTCTCAGTCACGTTGCGCGCCAGGGCGGGGAACTGCGAGGCCGACCGCGCCGTATCGCGGGAAATCGTCTGCACGTTCGCCAGCACGCCGCGGGACTGATCCAGCAAGCCCGGCACCGGCGCCAGGATCGGGCCAAGCTGGGCGATCTCCGTCCTGAGCGTCGCCACCGTGTCCTCCGCCTGGCGGATCAGGGTGTCGTCGGTCAGCAGCCGCCCGGCCGAACCCTGCCCGGCCTTGATCCCGCTGGCGACATCGTCCAGCGCCGCCATGGCATGGAGCGCATGCTCCAGCGTCGGCAGCAGGTCCGCCGTGACCTTGTTGAGCGTCGCGGTGATGGTGTCGGCGGGATTGGGTTCGACGGTCGCGGTCAGCACGGCATAGTCCCAGTTCATCGGCGCCCCAGTACCCCGGGTGACGGCGACATAGGCGGCTCCAGCGACGCCGTAGCGCAGCCGGATCGTGGCCGTGCTGTCGCGTAGGATGAATGCGTCGGTCTGCCGGTCGATGGTCGCAAGCGCATAGATCTCGCCGCTGGGGTTCAGCACGATCCGCTTCACGTTGCCGGCATGGGTGCCGAGCACGTCGATTTAGGCACCCACCACCAAGCCGCCAAACCCGGTTTGCGGCAAGACGATGCGCAGCTCCAGGTCGGGCCGCAGCCAGCGTCTGAGCACGCCGGCCTCGAAAATCGCGCCGAAGAACAACGCCAACGCCAGCACCACCAACAAGCCAACCCACTCGTCGGTATGACGCAGGCGCAGCAGCTGCGGCGGATCGTCAGGGCGGCGTTTCTGCAGCATCACACGGCCGCCATCCGTTTCAGCCCGTCATCCCGGAGCTGCATGCGGTGGGTCAAGGGAAAATGCTGCGCCTGCCAGAATGGCGCGTCGCGGGTGAAGCAGACGGCCGCCGCCCCGCGGTGGAGCGCACGCGACAACAGGTCGAGCAACGGGGCGGTCAGCTCCGCGCGGTCAGGAGTGATCGTGCTCTCCAGCAGCAGAAGCTGCGGCTCGCCCAAGAATGCGCGCACGCAGCCCGCGCGCAGCAGGTCGCCCTCCGAAAGCCGGTCGGGCTTCACCAACGGCAGGCCCGGCAGCCCGAACTGCCGCGCCAGCTCGATGGCGGATTGGGCGATGGCTGGTTCCGGCTCGCGCGTATGGTGCAGCTGCGCCAGCATGATGTTGACATGGGTGCCGAACATGCTGATCCAGGCGCCCTTCTGATGGATGCGGCCGATCCGTCCGCGCAACGCCGCCGCCCGCTCGCGGTCGAGGCTGGCCCAGTCATATCCCATGAACCGGATTTCGCCCTGGCGCAGTGCCATCATGCCGCTGCAAAGGTCGGCGAGCGCCGTGGTGCGTGCCGGGTCAAACGTCTCGATCAGCGCGCAATCGCCCGGCATCAGCTCCAGGTCGAGCGGAACGTTCGGCAGCGCGCCGGCGTCGAACAGGGGCAGAGCGGACAGCAGCCGCAGGACCGGCTCGGCCTGGGGCACCGGCTATGCGGCCATGGTGAAAAGGATGCTGGTGACCATGATCACCAGGATGCCGCGCACGAAGCCGCGCGGTATCAGGCTTGCCAGGTCGTCGTCATTCCTGGCGCCCAGGCCTGTCAGGCAGGAGCTCAAACCGACCAGGAGGCCGATCACCAGCAGCTTCATCGGCATTACCATGTAGTCGCGCACGGTCATTGCCTGGAGGACCCGGTCGAGGAAGGTCCACAGGCTGTCCTGCACGCTGCCGATCGCGCCGCTGACGATGAAGCCGAACACCAGGGCCGTGGCTGCGAAGATGACGCCCAAGGTGAAGCCGCTGAGTGCGAAGGCGAGGGTGCGCGGCAGCACCAGCAGCAGGAACGGGTCGATCCCCTGAGCCTGCATCGCGCGTATCTGGCCGCCGGCCTGCAGCAGGCCGAGCTCGGTGACGGTGAGCATGCCGCTGCGCCCGAGCAGGATGAGCCCGACCAGCAGCGGCGTCAGCTCCCGCACCAGCACCGTCACCAGGATGGACCCGGTCAGTTGCGCCTGCCCGGCGACGCCGAGCCAATACAGCGCCTCGTAGACCATGGCGACGCCGGCGAGCGAGGCGGTCACCATGGCGGTCGCGAGCCCGCCGCCGGTGGCCTGGCGCATGGCGAGCTTGAACTCGTGGCGCACCGTGCGCCGCCACGAGACCGGCCGCACGGCCTCGCGCAGCACGCCCCACGACGCAGCGGCGAGCATCAGCGGAAAGCCGGCGCGGGCGCGGGTGAAATGCCCGACCGCCGCCAGCGCCGGCATGATGGGACCGAACTGGCTCAACGGCGGCCAGCCAGGATGAAGGTGCGGGATGTGCCGACGCGCGGCAGGTAGAACACTCCGCGCGCCCGGAACAAGAACTGCTGGCGCAACTGCCCATAGGCGCGTTCGCTGACTTGGATCGAGCCCGTGCCGGTCGCGCTTTGCGCCATCAGCTCCGCCGTGCGGATCACGTCGCCCCAAAGGTTGAACAAGCGCGGCTCCTGTCCCAGGGCACAGCCGAGCGCTACGCCGAAATCGACGCCGATATGGAAGGCCGGCTCCAATCCAGACTGCGTCAGCAACGCAAGGCAGGCTTCTCGCGCGGCCACGGCGGCATCGGCCAGGCGCGTCGTGGCAAGCGGATCGGGCGTCGCGGTGCATCCGGCCGCGGCAGTGAGACTATTGCCCGTTAGCTTCATGTAGGGAAGGGCGTATCGGGTCGCGATCGCCTGCATGGCCTTGGCGATCTCGTCCGCCAGCGCCGTGACGCCCGCCTGGTCGGGCCGCGCCAGGGAAAGCGCGTCATCGAAGCGGACGTTCATTGCGGTGACCGACGGGAAATACGTCGCCGCGAGCCCGGAAGGGTCAACCTGGTCTGGGGTCAGCACCGAGCTGAACGCACGCATCTCGTCGGCTACGGTCGTCGTCGGGTATGACCCACTCTCCGCCGAGTCGGGCGGCATGGCCGCATCGTTCTCCTGCTCATGCCGGGCCATGCGCATCGCGGCGATGCTCGACACGGCCTGCGCGAAGCTGCGTGCCCGCTCCGGTTCCGCCGCGTCCTCGAGCAGCATCGCGCCCGATACGCCGGCCGGGCCGCGCACCGGCAGCACGGACAAGGTGCGGCTGCCGAACGGACGCATCAGCAGGCGGTGCAGCTCGGCCGTGCGCGCATCCGCCGCCGCATCGACCCCGTCGATCGCCTCGCCTTGATCCAGCAAGCGGAAGAACTGCGGCAGCTCCGAGCGCGACAGTTCCAGCCCGTCGACATGGCCGCCCTGCTGCTCGAACAAGTCCTCGCAACGCAGGATTCGTCCCTCGCCGGCGAGGCGCCAGATGCTGGCGCGGCGGGCGGCGCTCATCTCGGCCAGCCCCTCGGTCAAGCCCGGCGCCGGACGCTGCGGGTCGAACAGGCCAGGCTGCGCCGCCAACGCCGACAGCGCGCGGGTTTCGCGTGCGCCGGTCTCCCGCTGCTGGGCCAGCAGCCGGGTCATGCGGTCGGCACGACGGTTCTGCCGCACCAGCAGCAGCCCAAGCATCGCGGCGAGACCGATCGTGATGAACGATAGCAGGAAGTTCTTGCGGCTGTTATCCTCGGCGAAACCGGTGAAGTCGGATTGCGGCGCTGCGATCAGCAGCACCCAATCCTGGCCGGCGGCCGGCAGGCGCGACGCGAGAACCACGAAGCGCGTGTCGCCGACGTCGATGGTACGGCTGCCATAGCCCTCGACGCGGAAGCGGTCATAGGCGCCGGTGAGGGCGGGGGAGTTCAACGCATCGGTGGCCGTCGGCACTATCTGTCGCCCATCCGTGCCGACCGGACGCACCAACCCGGGCGCCGCGATCACGTGGCCGGCGCTGTCGACGATGGCGGCGCGCCCGGTCCGGCCGATCTGCAGGGAAGCCAGGAAGCCGGACAGCGCCTCGAGCGTGATGTCCACGCCGAACACGCGGTCCACGCTGCCGGACTGCGTGAAGCGGATCGCAGCCGTGATGCCCGGCGCCTGGGTGGTGAAGAAGATGTAGGGGGATGACCAGTATACCCCGTCGGTCTTCAAGGCGCCCTGATACCAGACGCGCTCGCGTGGATCGAAATCGTCTTTCGGGTCGGTCACGCTGTCCACCATCTGGCCGGCCGCATCCAGGTGCACGGACGAGACATGGCGCGCGCCGGGGAGGTTGATGATCAGCTTGGTGTCGGTGCCGCCCGCCGGATCGCGCCGTACCATGGTGAAATCGCCATCGCCGTTGGCGACATAGAAACCCTCCAGGTTGGGCACTTGGCTGAGCATGCTGGCGGCAAAACCCTCGATCGCGGTTTGACCGTTGGCGACGGCATTGCGGGACACCATGTCGCGCGCGATCAGCGCCGCCTGGGTCGCCGGATCGAGATAGCTGCTCACCTCCCGGGCGATGCGTGCCTGCAGGCCGTCCAGCACCGCCCCGGATAGCATTAGGGCGCCGGCCCGGTTCGCTTGATAGCTATAGAGCGAGATGCCGAGGATGGAGAGGATGACAAGCGTCACGCCCAGTACCGGCCCGCCGACGCGCAGAATAGTCTGCCGCCGCCGCTTCACCCGACTTCCGCTGATGTCAACGATCTCGTCAACAGCCAATGATCTGCTTCCTTGGCCAATTGCTACCGGCGGCCGAGCTTGCTTTACTTGCTCGCCATCCACCATAGGACCTATGGCCCACACGCTAACAGGTCAAAGCATTTCGATGGCGGACACCGTCCCAGGCAATCTGCAATAGTTGGAAAGCCGATCTAGAATTGTTCAAGATCAAAATGCGACCGGCTGGGACATCAATTGGCTTTCGCGTTGATAGAAGCTGGACATGAAACGGGGCCGGCCTGGAGCCGACCCCGCCGTATGGGCACTCAACGGCACTCAGCCTTTGGGCTGAGCATTACCGGCCTCCAGGTGGCGCGTGCGGACCGAACGAGCCGCCAGGTAGCGACCGAAGCTCTGCGCCTGGGTATAGGCCACCGTGCCCTCCCCGGCGCCACGCGGCAGCGACAGGGCGGTTTGGATCGGAGCCTCGCTGCCAGGCGCCGACTGGAGCTGCGCCAGGGAAGAGGCCTGGTCGTTGTTGCCCCTCACCTGTGGGTAGGCATCCGATCCGGTATCAGCCACGAATACCGGACCCGTGGTGATCTGGGTGCCGGCCTGGAACGGGAACGGATTGCCGTTGCCCTCGCCTTCTGCGTAGGCCCCACCGGCCGACAAGCTCAGAGCGATGGCGGCTGCGAGAACGATTTTTGTGCTCATGATGGCTCTCCTAGGTTGATGGCTCGGCTTGCGGCGTTCCTGGACCCCGTGTCCCGGTCGCTGCCGCAATAGCCATGAGCCAGACCTAGAACCGTCCTAGAAAGGCGACTGTGCGCTCCGTCACATTGCGTGTAACCGTCCGGTTTAGGGGTGGCGGGGGACATCGAGCATCCTCGCCCACGGCTCGTGATTTATAGCCCATTTTGGCTTAGCATTCGGTGATGGCGACATCCTCCACTGGCCCGGTACACGCGTTGGCACGGTTTGCGTTCCTGGCCGGGGCCCCTGCGGACGCTTTGGACCGGTTTACCGCCCATGCGCGGTGGATCGACGCCGGGCCAGATGAGACCGTGGTCGATTTCGATGACGCCACGACGGACGTGTTTTTCGTCGTGCAGGGCAGCGTGCGCGTCCTGGTGCGCACGGCGGACGGGGAGCATACCCAGATTCTGGGCGACTTCGTGGCGGGCGACCTCGTGGGAGAGATGTCGGCCATCGACGACGCACCCCGCTCCGCCCGGGTAGAGGCGCTGGTCCGCACGCGCCTGTGCGTTGTGCCGGCCGCGGCCTTCCTTGATCTTACTTTCGCCGCGCGGAGCGTGAGTCTGCGGCTCATGCAATTGTTGACAGGGCGCATTCGCGGGCAAAACCAGCGGCTGCTCGAGCATACGGTCCTGCCGACACGATTGCGGCTCGCGGCCGAGTTGCTCCGTCTCAGCCGCCCCCGCCCGGACGGCACACGCGCCGTCAGCCCGCCACCGACACAGGAGGAGCTGGCCGCCCGTGTCGGTGCCCGGCGTGAGACGGTGTCGCGCGAGCTTTCCGCCCTGATCCGCGCCGGGCTGCTGCGCCGCACGCGGGCCGCGTTCGTGCTGGACGACCCGGCCGCCCTACATGCAGCGGTCGAGGCCGGGCCCGATCCGATCTACCGGTAGGAGCCCGACCGGCGGAAGGTTCGCCGCCTAGCCAGCGAGAAGTAACGCGGATCGCCTGGGTCACCATCCGCCTGACCGCGCCGAAGGTGGTTTCGCCAGAGGCAAATATGCCGGGGATACCTGTGCCGGAAATACATATGATAGGGCCTGTGCCCTAAGTCACAGCCCCAATACAAGAATCGGCTCTAAAGCAGCATTGCGAACTTGGCGAGCGTTCTAGCAATGGCCCGGGTCGATGCCGCCGGCATCCGGGTTCAGACGATACGCCAGGGCTCGCGTCCATTCTGTAAGGGCGAGCCATTATGCCGGTTCATGTTCTCCTAAGTACTTCGGCTCGCGCCTATGACGGTTTGCCTGGGTCGCGGCATCTGTCGCGCATTCGTTACTTCTCGTTACCGCACGGGGCGGCACCACTCGTTGCAAGGCTGCTAGTGTCACGGAGCCCGCGTCGTTTCATGCATATCCCACGTCCACCGTAACGCCCCAGATGAGGCGCACCGGAATAGGAGGACGACACAGGTCATGTACGCTGCCAAGCCTTTTCACGAAAATTGCTTCACGCGGGCCGTCCGGACGCTGCTGTTCGCCGATGTCGTCGAGTCCGCGCGCCTGTTCGAGCAGGACGAGGACGGCACGGCCACGCGCTGGCTCGGTCTGATCGAGTACATCGAAGCCGATGTGCTGCCGGCTTGCGGCGGGCGCCTCGTGAAAAGCCTCGGCGACGGCTTGCTGCTGGAATTCGACCAGGTGCCGGCCGCCCTTTGTGCCGCCTTCGCGCTCCAGCATGCATGCCATCGCGACAACCTCGGCCGGCAGCCAAGCAGCCACATCCTGCTGCGCATCGGCATCGAGGCCAGCGAGGTGCTGATCGTGCAGCATGACGTGTTCGGGCACGGCGTCAACGTCGCGGAGCGGCTCGGCGCCCTGGCCGGACCAGGCGAGATCGTCGTCTCGGCGTGCGTGCGCGAGCAGCTCACTCCCAGCCTCGACGCCGACATCGAGGACCTGGGCGACTGCTTCCTCAAGCATATCGAGCGTCCGGTGCGGGCCTACCGCGTCGGCCCGCCCGGACCGCGGCCGGTGGTCGAGCCCGGTCCCGCACCCGGCAACCTGCGGCCGACCGTGGCGATCGTGCCTTTTACCACCCGCGACCTGCTACCCGAGCATCGCCTCTTTGGCGAGGTCCTGGCGGAGGAGATGATCCGGGAGCTTTCCCGCTCTCCGGACCTCAACGTGATCTCGCGGCTATCCACAGCCCCGTTCCGCGGGCGCGGCGCCATTGTCGCGGAGATCAGCGCGCACCTGAATGCGGATTACGTGTTCTCGGGCGACTACGACGTCGATGGCGTGCAAATCAGGCTGCGTGCCGAGCTGGCCGAGGCGAAGTCGGGCCGCATCGTCTGGACCACATCCGTCAAGGACCATGTGGCCGGCGTCGTCTGGGGTGAACGAGAGCTGGTCGCCCAGCTCATCGCGGATATACGCACCGCCGTGATGGCGCGCGAGCTGCAGCGGGCGCAGTCGCAAGCGCTGCCAACGCTCAAGAGCTACACCCTCCTGATGGCCGCGGTCGCGCTGATGCACCGCCTGTCCGTGCAGGATTTCGAGGAGGCGCGTCACCTCCTGCAAACCGTGATCGACCGGTCCAGGCGCCAGGCCGTGCCCCAGGCATGGCTTGCCAAATGGTACGTCCTGCGGGTGCAGCAGGGCTGGTCGCCCGACCCGAAGCAGGATGGCTACCAGGCGCTGCAATGCACGAAGCGAGCCCTCGACACGGACCCGCACTGCTCATTGGCCCTGGCGATCGACGGCTTCGTCTACACCAACCTCATGAAGCGGCTCGATATCGCACAGGAGCGCTACGACCTTGCGATCGCGACCAATCCAAACGACTCGCTAGCGTGGCTGCTCAAGGGAACGATGCACGCCTTCATGGGTGACGGCCGGCAGGCGGTCGAAGACACGCAACGCGCGCTGACGCTGTCACCACTCGATCCGCATCGATACTTCTACGACGCACTCGCCGGGACGGCCTGTCTCGCAGCGGGCCAGTACGACAACGCGCTGACGCTTGCGCATCGTTCGCTGCGGGCCAACCGGACGCATACCTCGACGCTTCGCGTGGCGGCGATCGCGGCATGGCGGCTGGGCCTTCACGACGAGGCGCGCAGGACGGTGCAGAGACTGCTTCGGCTGGAGCCGGCACTGACGATCGCACGCTACCTTGAGCGAACGCCGGCCGCACCTTTCAGCACGGGGAAAGACTGGTCGGACGCGCTTCATCAAGCCGGCATACCGAACTGACATCGCAACTCTTCACGTCGGCAACACGCAAGCAACAGGAAGGTTACGGCCATGAGCAGTTTCGCCCCTGAACGCTTTGACATTGGTCTGGGACCACTTGGCGGCGCCGGAGGTGCTGGTGGCGCGGGTGGCGCCGGGGGTGCTGGCGGCGCTGGCGGTGCGGGTGGCGCCGGCGGAGCAGGCTTGGCCGGCTACGACTCGTCGCTCCTGGCGGACGCCCTGATCCATAGCCGCGACGGCATCTCCGGGATGTGGCAAGACCCGGGCACGCCCGACCCGCTAACGATCGAGGACCCAGCCAACTTGGAGCGCTGGGCTGGCTGGGTTCGCGCAAGCATCTTCGATTTCGAACTCTTCTCCCGGGTGGGAGTGTCCACCGAGACATCCGCCGCCGGCGAGGCCACCGACCCCGTGTCCATCTGGCACCTGCAGGTCACGCCGCCTGCGCCCGGCGGTGTCCCCATCGCGCCCCCTACCGTTCGGTACCAGCCACTCGTGCGCTTCACCCGGCCCAGCGTGGAAACGTTCCGGGCCCAGGTCGCGTTGGTCAAGAACTACGCGGACCTACGACCCGACCGCACGTCCGAGATCATCTCGCAGCTCGGCGGCGGACAGGCGTTCCTCGCCTCGGTCGCCTACCTCAGCCCCGACCGCACCCCTTGGACGCTGGAGCTGCTCGCCGCCGCCTTCCGCCTCGCCAACTTCGTCGAGATGCGTATCAAGCACGCGCTCGCGTGCCGGCGCCCGAACGAGTACTCGCCGCAGATTCAGCCGATGATCCTCACCCCGGCGCACGGCGCGCTGCCGAGCGGGCACGCGACTGAGACCTTCATGATGGGCCTGGTCCTCTGGAACCTCATTAGGTCGAGCGGCAGCGCCGTCTACTCGAAGCCGATCTGGGGCGTGCAGCTCATGCAGCTCGCCGCGCGGGTTGCCATCAATCGCCAGGTGGCCGGCGTGCACACGCCCATGGAAAGCGCGGCAGGAGCGATGCTCGGCCTCACGCTCGGGCGGTACCTGGTGGACCGGTGCAAGGGCACCGCCACCACGTATGCGGCCTGGATGTTCAGCGGCGGTGATTATCCGGACGACGAGGACTTCGACTGGACCGAGCTCTACGACGTGGGAGCGCCCGGGCAGTCCGCGACCGCCTACGCGCAGAAACTCACCGTGCCGGACCCTGCCATTGGCGCCCCTTCCAGCATCCTCAACTGGCTCTGGACGAAGGCGGCCGCTGAGTGGCCGTGAAGAAACCGCTGCGACGCCCACCGAGAGACGGAGGTTCGGACCATGGCTCAGCGTGAAGGCGACGGTCGCCGCTACTCCAGGATCGTCGGGATGGACCCCGGCGCCGACTGGCTCTTAGGCCCAGGCCTGCGTGACTTCCTGCCGCCGGGAGGAGGCGAGGCGCTCATTCCTTTCATCATGCACGTGGACGATAAAGCGGCGCTCGCCGTGGTGAAGCGGCTGCTGGTCAGGTCGCGCACCCGCGACCGGCCCGGCTCACCGTTCATCCTGCTCGGCCCTGGTGGCGGCAGGGGGCCCAAGCTGAGGCTGGGCCAATACTTCACAGCGTTCGCTCCGAAGGCGTTCTTCGACGCGTTGGCGCAGGGTGGGGACGACCTGGAGGCGCTCCGCGTCGGACTAAAGCGCATCCAACTCGGGCTGCCGTTGCGCGCGTCCTCGGTCGCGCGGCAGCGATCCGTTCATCGGAAAGCCGGGCTGGCCGGGCCGCCGGTCCATCCACCGGAGCAGGGGTGGTGCCCGGGCACGGTGGTCGTGGGCGTCATCGACGACGGCATCGCCTTCGCCAACGCGCGTTTCCGCAGGGCGGACGGCAAGAGCCGCGTCGAGGCCTTCTGGATTCAAGACGACGTCCCCGGCGCGACGCCGCCCGCTGACTACGGATACGGGCGCGAGATCGGCAAGGGCGACATCGATGCGCTCCTCCAGAAGTGCACCCAGGCCGGATGGCTCAACGAGGACAAGTTCTATCGCCGCTGCAGCCTGGCCGACTTTACGAGCCCCTTGCACCGGGCCGTAGCCTGGCGCACGGCGCACGGCACGCATGTCCTCGACCTCGCCGCAGGGTATGGCATGGCGGAAGACCGGGCTGACCGTCCGGTCATCGGCGTCCAACTGCCCGTCGCCTCCACCGCTAGCCAGTCGGGCGCGGGCCTCGAACCGTTCGTGCGCGATGCGATCTGCTACATTCTCGATCGCGCGCGGCGCCTGACCGGGACCGGCGATCCTCCACTCCCTGTCGTCATCAACTTCAGCTACGGAACCCATGCCGGGCCGCACGATGGCACGTCTCTGCTGGAGCAAGCCATTGACGACGCCGTGGCGGGCGCGAACTCCCCGGTCCGGATTGTCCTCCCCGCCGGCAACACGCACGCGTCGCGGTGCCATGCGGAGGTGGCGTTCAAGGCGCCCGGCGAGGTCGTCCACCTGCACATGCGCGTGCAGCCGGATGATCAGACTCCGAGTACCGTCCAGTTCTGGTTGCCCTACGCTGGCCCCGGAGGGCCGGCACAAAGCCGGGTCAGCCTGTCTGTCGAGACGCCGGACGGCGTCCAGAGCCCATGGATCGACGAGGCCGCGGGCCAGCAGTTCAGCCTGCTAAGCAACGGCCAGGAGTATTGCCTCGGGCTATACAGCTTCGTGCCCACGCCCACCGGACGCGGCGTGTTCCGCATCGACCTCTCGTCCACCGTGCGGGTTCTCCCGTCCACGTCGGCGGGCGATCCCGGCACGGTCGCGCCGTCCGGCGTGTGGATCATCAGGCTCAAGAACACGCTGCTCGCGCCGGGTGACAAGGTCGAGGCCTGGATCGAGCGGGACGACCTGCTCTACGGCTATCCGCGCCGTGGCCGGCAGGCCTACTTCGACGAGCACTGCTACGCGCGCTTCGACAAGGAGGGACGCCCGGTCGAGGAGGATCCGGGGAACCCGCCCTGCCGGGTGCAGCGCGCGGGCATGATCAACGCCATCGGCACCGGCGGGCTGGCAGCCGTGGTCGGCGGGTTCGTCCGTAGGGACCGAGAGGCGGCCAGCTACTCGGCAGGGGGGCCGATCACGCCGGCACGCGGGAGCACCCTGGACCCTGCCCTACGTAAGCCGGATGCGCTTGCGGTGAGCGACGATTCGAGGGTGCACTCCGGCGTGCTGGCCGCTGGGTCGCGCAGCGGCTCGGCCGTGGCGATGAGCGGCACCAGCGTCGCTTGTCCCCAGATCACACGGTGGTGCGCAGACCAGCTCGCCACAGGGGCTCCCTCGGATCGCGCCGCCATAAAGCAGCTCGCACTGGCTGCGGAGGGCCTGCTTCCGGCCGCGGCACCTCCACTGCCGCCAGGACGCGGCGGCTGGGGCCGCATCGAGTTTGCCGGCACCATGCAGGGACCGAGGACGTGGTATTGGACATAGGCGGTTCACGGGACGCTGGCTGGAAGAACGCGTCGTGCGCTTGCCCTGCCGCAGAAGGCTGGCATTTGAGAGGTCGTCAGCGCACAGCCGCATACATCACGCGCTCCTCGTTCGCCTTGGCTGCGAGCTTCAGTGAGGGTCAAGATGCTGGAGAAGGATCACGGCGCCAGGCAGCTCGCCGCGCTTGTCCTGCAGCAGCTTCGCACCACCCACGGCGAAGACGGCGATCGCGGCGAGCAACTCGCGCAGCCGGCCAGGAGCGCTGGCATCGAACGGCAGGACGCAGCCGCCAGTCCGGCGCGCCAGATCAAGGAAAAGCTCGGCGTCCCGGCGCGCGGTCCAGTCAGCCGTGTCGTGGAGGACGATGAGGTTGATGCCCCGGCGCCCAAGCTCGTCGGCCAGCTTGCGGCCACGTGCAGGGGACTCCTCAAAAACGTCACCAATGTAGGTGACGACCCGGACGCCAGGCGAGGAGAGCGAGCGCGAAAGGATCGGCAGGAGCTGGGTCTGGCCCGCGACACAGGTGATGGTTGCGGCGCGGTCACGGAGCGTATTCGGGTCAGCGGTGAACTCGGTGAAGGTATGCAGGCGGGAGCCGCCGTGGACGGCAAGAGCGATATCGAGTTCGCCGGGCAGCGCGCGCACGAGGGTGTCGGTGACTTGGCGAGCCGTGGCCCAGGCTGGCTCGCGGGACGCCGTTGCATCGAAGCCAAAGATAAGACGGGGGCGTCCCGGCACGGTGGCGCCGGTGAGTGTGGTTGGGTTCGAGGCCGCTAGTGCTGCCGGATGGTATGGCAGCACGGAGATGACGGAAGCCGCCGCGCGACGAAGCCGGCTGAGGACAGTAGGAGCCGGTTGGCTTGGGTCATCGGGGGTTGGGTCGGGGTCTGGCACCAAGACGAAGTTTGGTTTCTCGACCATGGCTATCGTGCTCGCGGCTAGGTTTCAACGCTTGCTGTGAGACATCCTACTCCAGGCTCACGGGGATGGTCACTGCGGTCGGCGAGGACGGTGCGCACATCGTCGTGCAGGCATCCCTGGTTGCCCTTCAGGGCCAGGACGCGTCGCCTCCCCAGCGAAATCCAAGTGGATTTGCGCGGGGCCACGACCTTGGCGGCAATGGCGCGCTGGCAGTTGAGGGTGTCGGCAGTCACAATGCGCCCCTTGAGCGACAGCAGGACTCCCCAAGCGATGCATTGAACGTGAAACAAAACTAGAGCAGTCCCTCGCTAACTTAGGATATTAAAGGATAGCAACCGATGTAATTTTGTAACGATTCTATGGTTAGAAAATATAAACTATTCGGCTTGACGCTTGCGCAACTCTCATCCCAAGCCTTCCTTTTTTGGCGAAGCAGCACGGCGGATTCTTGTCACGGGTAGGCTCGGCGCGCTAACCTTCCGCCGTTATACCGGTAGCAATGAACAACCAACAGATAGAGATTGGGAGCGATGCCCGACTTCATTCCAGAACGTTCGGCAAGCAGTCCCGGGCGGACCGGCGACTGGGATGCGCTGATTATTGGCGCCGGGTTCTCCGGCCTGTACCAGCTTCATAGCCTGCGCGACCGGCTGGGCCTCTCGGTGCAGGTGCTGGAGGCCGGCGACGGGGTCGGCGGCACCTGGTACTGGAACCGCTACCCCGGCGCGCGATGCGACTCCGAGAGCTACTGCTACTCCTATTCCTTCTCCGACGAGCTGCAGCAGGAGTGGAACTGGTCGGAGCGCTATCCGGAACAGCCCGAGATCATGCGCTACCTCAACCACGTCGCCGACCGGTTCGACCTGCGCCGCGACATCCGTTTCGGAGTGCGCGTCACCGAGGCGCGTTACGACGAGGCGGCGAACCGCTGGCACGTCACGACGGAGGCTGGCGAGCAGCTTACGGCGAAGTTCCTGATCACCGCGGTCGGCTGCCTGTCCTCGGCGAACGTCCCGGACATCCCCGGCCTCGAGAGCTTCACCGGCCGCTGGTATCATACCGGGCAGTGGCCGCATGACGGGGTGGACTTCACAGGCAAGCGGGTCGGGCTGGTCGGCACGGGATCGACGGGCATCCAGGCCACGCCGGTCATCGCTGCCACGGCCGCCCATCTCACGGTGTTCCAGCGCACGCCGAACTTCAGCGTGCCCGCCCGCAATGGCCCGATGGCGGACGAGTTCCAGCGCGAGGTCAAGGCCAACTACGGCGAAATCCGGCGCAAGATGCGCGCGACCACCAACGGCCATCCCTACTCCATCTCCGGGCGTTCGGCCCTGGAGGTCGCAGCGGAGGAGCGTCAAGCCTTATACGAAGCGGCATGGGAGCAAGGCGGCCTGCAGTTCCGCGCCACGTTCCAGGACCTGCTCGTCAACAAGGCCGCCAACGACACCGCGGTCGAGTTCATCCGCTCCAAGATCCGCCAGGTGGTCAAGGACCCGGCCGTCGCCGACACGCTGACGGCCTTCGACCATCCCTATGCGGCGAAGCGCCCGCCGATCGACACCGAGTATTTCGAGACGTTCAACCGCGACAACGCCACTTTGGTCGATGTGCGGACCTCGCCGATCGAGCGGATCACGCCGCAGGGCATCCGGACGCGCGATGGCGAGTACGACCTGGACATCATCGTCTTCGCCACGGGCTTCGACGCCATGACCGGTCCGTTGATGCGGATCGGCATCCACGGGCGCGACGGCCGATCAATGAAGGACATGTGGAACGCGGGGCCCCGCACCTATTTGGGCCTCCAGGTCGCGGGCTTTCCCAACCTGTTCACCATCACGGGTCCCGGCAGTCCCTCCGTGCTCTGCAACATGCCCGTGGCGATCGAGCAGCATGTCGACTGGATTACTGATTGTATCGCCTACATGCGCGAGCGTGGCCTCGAACGCATTGAGGCCACGGCGGATGCGGCGGACAAATGGGTCGAGCACGTCAACGAGGCCGCCGACGCCACGCTGCTGCCGCTGGCGGCGAGTTCCTGGTATCTCGGGGCCAATGTGCCCGGGAAGCCCCGCGTCTTCATGCCCTATGCGGGCGGCATGGCGCGCTACCGGGACATCTGCAACGACGTCGCGACAAAAGGCTACGAGGGGTTCTCGCTGGGCGGTTGAGCCCCGCGCCGTCAACGAGGCTGCCTGGATGTAGGGGTCAGTTCAGGCAACCTGGAAGCCGAACGCGAGGGGATCGCGCTCGTCGACCAGGATGGTGTTCCGGCCGATCACCCGCGCCCAGCCGCCGACGCTCGGGCGAATCGCCGGCCGGCCGCCGACCGTCGCGGCACCCTCGACCCGGCAGTCGAACATCGTGCCGATGATGCTCTCATGGATGAACTCGGCGCCGACCGCGAGCCGGCCCTTGGCCACGAGCTGCGCCATGCGGGCGGAGGAGCCGGTGCCGCAGGGCGATCGGTCGATGCCCTTCGCGCCGTAGAACACAGCATTGCGGGCATGGGCGCGGGAATGCCTCGGCGCGTCGCACCACATCACGTGGCTGAGGCCAAGGATACGGCCGTCCTCGGGATGCACGGGCGCCACCGCCGCCTGCACGGCCGCACGCACGAGCGGGCTTAGCCGCATGATCTCCCCGGAGCTCATGCCGTCGAGCCCGGACCAGCCTGGTTGCGGCTCGACGATGGCGTAAAAATTCCCACCATAGGCGACGTCGACGACGAGGGCGCCGAACCCGGGCACGTCCACCGCCACGCCGGCCGCGTGCAGATAGCTTGCGACGTTGTGGAGGCGCACTTGCTCGACGAAGCGGCCATCACGAATGTATTCGATCTCGACCCGGCCCGCCGGCGCCTCGATCGCGAGCCGGCCCTCGACCGCCGGGGTGACGAGGCCCTCCTCCAGCATCACGGTGACCGTGCCGATGGTGCCGTGCCCGCACATCGGCAGGCAGCCGCTCACCTCGATGAACAGCACGCCGATGTCGCAGTCGGGGCGTGACGAGGGATAGAGGATCGAGCCGGACATCACGTCATGGCCGCGCGGCTCGAACATCAGCGCGCGGCGCACCCAGTCGTGCTGGTTCATGAAGACCTGACGCTTCTCCGCCATCGGGACGTTGGGCAGCAGCGGCGCGCCGCCGATGACGACGCGGACCGGGTTGCCGCAGGTATGGGCGTCGACGCAGAAGAAGGTGTGCGGGTGCATGGCCGGGTCCTTGGAGGCGCTCAGCGGAAGCGTCCGATGCCGTACGAGGTGAGGTCAATGGACGCCCGGCCGGCCACGAGATCGGCGATTAGGCGGCCGGTGGTCGGGCCCAGCGTCAGGCCGAGATGGCCGTGGCCGAAGGCGTAGAAGACATTGCTCCTGCGGGGAGAGCGGCCGATGACGGGAAGCGAGTCCGGCGTGGTCGGACGCTGGCCCATCCAGTCGGCCCCACCCGCAGCGTCGAGGCCGGGCAGATAGCGACGGGCGAGTTCGACCAAAGCCCGCGACCGCCTGAAGTTCGCCGGCGCCGTCAGCCCGGCGAACTCCGCAGCGCCACCGATGCGCAGTCCCATCGACATCGGGGTCGCGACGAACTTCCGCTCCGCGAAGATGACCTGGCGCGTGAGGCGCACGTTGGGCCTCGGCAGGGTCGCGTTGTAGCCGCGCTCGCTCTCCAGCACGGCGTGGTCGCCAATGCGCTTTGCAAGCTGCGCCGACCAGGCGCCGGCCGCCACGACGACGGTGTCGAACGGCAGGCTACGGCCGTCGCGGGTCGTTGCCTGCTGCTCGCCGATTGACGCCGCCTCGCCCGCGACCATCTCGACGCCGCGCGCGACCAGGTGCTCGCGCAGCCGGTCCGCCAGGCGCTTCGGATCGTCCAAATGCGCCCATGCCGGCGTCATGACCGCATGGCCGACGATCGGGCCAAGCGCCGGCTCGAGGTCGCGCGCAGCGGCGCCGTCCATTGCCTCGCAGGTGAAGCCGTGGCGGCGCTTCAGCTCCCATTCGGCGCGGTCGCGCTCGAAGCCCGCGGTGGTCTCATAGACGGTGAGCGCGCCGACGTGGTGGAGTTCGCCGCCCAATCCGAGCCGCTCGACCAGCGGCAGCAGGTCATCGTAGGCGCGATGGCTAAGCCGCGCGAGCGCTGTCGCGATGCGCTCCACCTCCGCCGGTGCGCCCGCCATCAAGAACCGCCATAGGAAGGGCATGAGCGCTGGAAGGTGCGCCGGCCGCAGCGACAGCGGCCCGAGCGGATCGAATAGCCAGCCTGGGACGCGCCATAGCAGGCCGGGCACGGACGCCGGCACGATCTCGGTAACGGCGATGCCGCCTGCATTGCCGAACGAGGCCTTGTCGCCCGCGGGATCGCGGTCGACCACGGTCACGCCATGGCCGTCCTCCACAAGCGCGTCGGCGCAGGAGAGGCCGACGATGCCGGCGCCGATGACGAGGATGCCGGGCATGGGCGGCTTTCGCCTTACCAGGCCGTTACGACGCCGTCGACCGTGGACGCAGGCTGCATTTCGTCCGACATCGCGTTCTCCTTCCGGACAGGGTGCACCGCATCTTCGTTGAGGGAAAGGCGGCATTGGCGTGCTGCGAGTCCTGCATCGGCCAAAAGTACTAAGCCCCTTAAACAGGTGACGAAACGTTACGAATCAGCCCTTAATAAGCCGTGACCTTGGAGCTGATAGTGGTGATCGAGCCGAAACGACATTCCGGAGAATGGGATACGGAGCGCCTGCCTCGCGGCATGGCGGCCGCCTGCTTCCTGCCGCCGCTCGCTGAAAGTGTGATCGCGATCACCCCGGTCAACCCGGGTGCGGGCCGCTCGTCGCTCGGAGCCGGTCGGCGGACACGAGACGGGTGGCTGCATACCCTGTCGGGTGGAACGATGGGGCGGTCATGGCGACGGGATCGGCGGGGTGCGTTCGCGCTGACGACGGCGCTCATGCTGCCAATTTTCATGGGCGCTTCGGCGCTGGTTGTTGACGTGGGTTTCGTCGTCATCGCGAAGACCCGGCTGCAAATTGCCGCCGACGCTGGGGCGCTGGGCGCCGGTTACCTATTGTCCAACCCGACGGTGAAGGCGCTGGCGCCGGGCCCGCAACTCACGAAGTATCAAGCCGTCGCCCTTGCCGAAGTGGACGGGGCGACGCAGACGGAGCGGCTGATCGGCACCCTCACGACACCGGTGGCGGTTGTCGTGGCGGCTGACTACTCGAGCGTGCAGGTGACGTTGACCAGCAGGGCGCCGGCCTTTTTCTCCGGGGCGATCGGCCAGCCGGGCCCGGTCATCACCGCGACCGCGACGGCCGGGGTCAAGGCGGCCGGAGCTAAGGCGGCCAGCGCATGCATCCTGACACTCAGCACGACGGCGCACCAGTCGTTGCTTGTTGACAACAATGACAATCAACACGGCATAACTGGGGCCGCATGTGGGATCTACAGCAATTCAAACGCGAACGATGCCATTTACGAGAATAGCGGCTTGATCAGCGGATCGTCGATCGGGACGGTGGGGACGGCTGCACGATCCAACAGTGGCAGCAACGTCTGGACGCCAACTCCTACCAACGGCGGATCGCCGGTTGCAGATCCATTCTTGTCCAGGTCGGTTACAGTACCGGCGACATGCGATGTTACAAATGGGGATTTTACATCCAGCCAAAATCAAAGCGGCTATGTCTACAAATTCGGATCGGCATATCACAAAAGTATATTTTGCGGGAATACCATTATCGGCGGAAATGGCACTACGGATACATTTGATCCCGGCGTGTATTACATCGTAAACGGCAATTTGACTTTTAACAACGCTGAAGTAACTACGGCGGCAGGGGTGACTTTCGTACTGACTGGAACCAAGCCGGGTGTGCTGACCTGGACGAACTTCTCGAACACACATGCCTATAGCTTCAGTCCCCCGACCACGGGACCCACGGCTGGTATCACGTTCTGGCAGACCTGCGATTCCGCGCATACGACGACTACGAGTACTTTTGCCGGTGGCAGCACGCTGGCGTTGTCGGGTGCGGTGTACATGCCGTGCGGCTCTCTCAATCTTAGCAACAACGTCCAGTTGAACGCCGCCCCGAACTCCTCGATGAGCATCGTGGCATCGACCATCTACGCCCATGGCAACGCCATAATCCGCGCCGCGGTAAGCACCAGCGGTTCTGCACCGTCCAACGTCGCGGTGCTGACCCAATGATGCGGCCCTGGTCCGAGCTGCACGGGAACCGGCGAGCTTCGATTGCGGTAGAGGCGGCGGTTATCGTCTCCGTGTTCCTGGTGCCGCTGATCTGCGGCCTGGCCGGCGCGGGCCAAGCGATCGCGTTGCAAACCCGGCTCGACCGCGCACTGCACGCCGCAATGTTCTACGTGTGGGCGACGCCCGGCGCCTCAGCAGCGTCGGTCCAAAACGCGGCCCAGGCCGGGTTCGGGACAGATACGCTGACGGGCAACGTTGCCACCATCGCATGCTACTGCATGGCGCCGGACGGGACGCGGGCATCCGCCGGCGCTGCCGTGACCTGTAGCACCGTCTGCTCCTCCGGACCGGTCCTGGCGACGTTCGTGACCACGACGGTGTCGGCAACGGTCGCGCTGGTGCTGCCCATGCCGGCTGTGACTTCGCCTTGGACGCTGGCGTCCTCGGCCACGATACGGTCAAACTGATGCGGCACCGCCCCCTCCGATCGATCGGCCGGGATCAGCGCGGCTTGGCCGCGCTTGAGTTCGCGTCGGTCATACCGATCCTGCTCATCACCGTCATCGGCATACTCGCCTTGAACGACCTGATTGCGAGCAGGCGCGCGCTGGATTTCGGAATTGAGCGGGCGCTTCGCTACGCAGCGGTGCAGAGCAGCGGGGCAACGGTTTCGACCGTGAAAGCCGCCTTTCAGACTGCGGCCGGCTCGATCTCGAACAGCGTTGGCACGACCAGCACCGTAACCGTCACCCCGGCGACGTTCAAGCCGGGCGACACGGTCCAGGTCTCCGTAACGTATAGTTGGGTCGCCCCCGCAAACTGGGCCACCTCGGGCAGCACCTCGATGTTCCAGGCGCTATCGATGACCGGATCTGGATCGATCCGAGTGCTCAACTGAGCACGTCTTCACGTGATCAATTAAGGCGGTATTCCTGTAGCCGTGGGGCAACGAGGACTCTCGCTGCCAGCCGACTGGAACGGTCAGGCGTGCGCTGCTCCATATCCAGACAAAATGCCGGCCCGGCGTAGCGCATCGGTCCGGTTGCGGGCGCCCAGCGCGCGATAAACCGCGGCGAGGTGCACCTTGATGGTCGAGACCGCGAGATCGAGCGACCGGGCCATGTCCTTGGTGGACTGTCCCGTCGCAAGCAGCCGGAGCACATCCTGCTGCCGTCCTGTAAAGGTCACGGGCACCGTAGGGTGTGAGGGAGCCGAATCCGGCAAGACCTGGGACATGAAGTCCGGTATGTGCACGTGTCCGGCCCTTGCCATCTCGATCGCCCGCTCAAGCTCGGCGAATGTCCCGGATTTGGACACGACACCGTTTGCACCGGCCAGCAGGCATGCGACGACGCTGGCACGCTCGTTCCCGTCGACCAGCATGATGACCCTGAGGTCCGGTAGGCTGGATCGCATGGGACCGAACTCGCTCGCGCCGGCCAGCGCCTGGTCGAGCAGCAGGATGTCCATCGGCGTCCCGGTCAGTGCGTCGGAGGCCTCGGTCAAGGTCGCGGCAGGTGTCAGCAGGGTACCAGGCCACCTATTGCGCAGGAGGTATCCGAAGCTCTGCCGCACCAAGGCTTGCTGCACCGCAAGGATAAGATGAACGATTTGCCCGTCAGGGTTGGCAAGGCTCACCTTGTCGCCCGTCTGTTCCAATATTGACAATGGCTGGATGTTCATCAATCGCTCCGCCTGCTACCTGCAGCTGGAAGGCGGCTGCATCGACCCCCTACTCCGCTAAAGCGTTCCTCAATTCAAATCGAGTAAGCAATTGTCTCGATTTGTCGAGTTGTGCCCGAATGTGCTATGGCCCTAAGAATGGCGGGCGTTGGTGCATGGCTGAGGCCCTTTCACCGCCGCAGCCGGTTTCCCAGCACGAAGCCGAACAGGCCGAGCAGGATCGGGCCCACGATGCTTTGGGTCGCTGCGACAAGGGCAATCAGCTCGCTCGTCGGGTGCAACTCAAGATCGCCAGTCCCTACCGTCGTCATATTGCCGAGGCTGTAGTGCAGCAACTCCGCCGCGTGCCGGAGCAGCCCGGGCGCGGCGTCGCCCTTGCTCACCAAGCCGCCTGTCACGCCATAGAACAGCGCATAGAAGACCAGCACGGCCAGGAACGCCCGCGCGACGCGTGGCAGGCTCTCGCCATAGTCGCACAGCCACTCCACGAAGCCGTCGCTGAGCCACGACGCCGCATAACCGAACGCGAGCCGCCATTGCCGCCCTCGCCGCGAGGTCTGCGCCTGGCGCAACGCGTCCTGCTTGCCCATCCGCCGCCGCTTGCGGAACGCCCAGCTCTCTGCCTCGATATCGCCGAGCGAGCGGAAATTCTGCTCCAGCACGGTGTAACCCTCCCGCGCCGCGCCGAACTCGCCGGCCACCTCCTCGCCAATGGCGCCGCCGAGCTGGCCCACCTGCATTTGCGTGCGCTCCAGCCAGGCTCCGGCGAGCCGGACATGGTGCAGGCCGCACCCCCGAAGCGAGACGAGCGGCAGCCGGGCGTCGGACAGGTCGGCCCCATCGAGGTTTGCACCGTCGAACTGGACGCCGCGCAGGTTCGCGCCCTTCAGCTTCGCCCCGCGCAGGTCGGCCCGCTTCAGCGTCGCGTCATCAAGGTCGGCACCCGCCAGATCGGCGCCGGCCAGGCAAACCTCATCCAGCCGGGTGCCGCGTAGGCTGGCGCGCTGCGCCTCTATCCCGTCCAACCGCGCGCCCCAAAGGTCGGCGCCGTCCAGGGTCGCGCCGTCCAGGATCGCGTTGCGCAGGCTGGCGTAGCGCAGACTTGCGCCAACCAGGGACGCGTCCTCCAGCATGGCGTCGTCGAAACGCGCCTCCCCGGCTTTTGCGTGATCGAGGTCCGCACCGGCGAGGTCCGCACCAGCGAAGCATGCCTGCTCGAGGTGGGCGCCCCGCAGCTTCGCGGCGTGGGCCTTGGCACCCGATAGATCACTCCCGACGAGGCTCACACCGGACAGGTCGGCCCCACGCAGGCTGGCCCCGCGCAGGTCGAGCCTGGCGAGCTTGACGCCGCCAAGCGCCGCGTCCCACCATGCCGGGCACTCGGACGCTGCACGCTCCCGTAGCCCATCCGAGTCCAGGGCGACCCCGTCGAGGTTCGGCGCGTCGGCTCCATTCTCTGCAAAAGCGGTGATCGCGTCCAAGAGGGAGTCCTGGTCGCTTGGCACACTGTTCTCCCTGTCCGACCCGGCCTGAAGCCGGCTGGCATGCCAAAGTTGCCGTCCATGAGCTGCGACACCGCCCAGGACGCTGCGCAGACGCAGGAATTCGTCACAGGACGGCAGGGTGCGGCTGCTCGCTGGCATCGGCAACTCTGCGAGATTACGTAGCGAAACGGGCTAAAAGATTTTGCGACCTCTGAAACCAGTTTTCCGGCCACTGGTTGTCCAAGGTGTCGCGACATGCTTCGCTGCGGGTTTGATGGCTCGCGTAGTAGCCACCGCGTACCCGTGAGGGAGAACACCATGCGCCCCATCACCCTGCGCCTTATTACTTCATGCGCCGCGGCTCCGCTCCGGTAAACGAACCCAGACGGAGGAGAGCCATGCGCGTTTCGCTGTTCATCACCTGTTTCAACGACGCCCTGTTCCCCGACACCGGCAAGGCCGCGGTCGCGGTGCTAGAGCGCCTGGGGCACGAGGTCGAGTTCCCAACGCACCAGACCTGCTGCGGCCAGCTGCATAACAATTCCGGCTATCGCCCAGAGGCGACCGAGCTGGTCCGGCGCTTCGTCACCGACTTCGCCGACGCCGAGACGGTCGTCATCCCGTCCACCTCCTGCACAGCGACGGTGCGCCACCAGTATCCGGTCCTCGCCGCCCACGCCGGGGATGCCCAGCTCCTGCGCGAGATCGAGGCTCTGCAGCCGCGGGTGTTCGAGTTCAGCGAGTTCCTCACGCAGAAGCTCGGCGTCACCGACGTGGGCGCCTACTACCCGCACCGTGTCACCTATCACGCCTCCTGCAACTCGCTGCGCGGCCTCTCGCTCGGCGACGGGCCGAAGCGCCTGCTGCGCGCGGTCAAAGGCATCGACCTCGTGGCGCTGCCGGAGATCGAGCAGTGCTGCGGCTTCGGCGGCACCTTCGCGGTGAAGAACGCCGACACCAGCACGGCCATGCTCGCCGACAAGATGCGCGCCGTGCTCGACACCCGCGCCGAGATCTGCACGGCCGGCGACAACTCGTGCCTCATGCACATCGGCGGCGGGCTGTCCCGGATCGAAACGGGCGTGCGCGTCGTCCACCTGGCCGAGATCCTGGCCGCGACCGAGCAGGGTGCCGAATGAACGAGACCACCCCCTTCCCCGAGAAGGCGCACGCGGAGCTGCGCGATAGCCAGCTTCGCGCCAACATCCGCCGGGCTACATCGACCATACGCGCGAAAACCAACGAGGTGATCGGCGAGCTGCCGGACTGGCAGGCGCTGCGCGAGGCCGGGCGCGCGGCCAAGGCCGGCGTGATGGCGGCGCTCGACGAGCGGCTGGTCGAGCTCGAGGCGCGCGTCGTGGCGGCGGGTGGTCAGGTGCATTGGGCCCGCGACGCGGCCGAGGCGCGCGGCCTCATCGTCCGGCTTGCCGGGGAGGCCGGCGGCGGCACGGTCATCAAAATTAAAAGCAACACGACCGACGAGATCGCGCTGAACCCGGCCCTGCAGGCCGCCGGCATGGACCCGGTCGAGACCGACCTCGCCGACATGATCGTGCAGCTTGCGCACGATACGCCGTCGCACATCCTGGTGCCGGCGATCCACAAGAACCGCTCGGAAATCCGCGAGCTGTTCATGGAAAGCTTCCACCTGGACCGCCTCACCGACGACCCGCCGGACCTGACCGCCGCCGCCCGCACGCATCTGCGGCAGAAGTTCCTGTCGGCGCGCGTCACGGTCAGCGGCGCCAACTTCGCAATCGCCGAAACCGGCACGGTCTGCGTCGTCGAGAGCGAGGGCAATGGGCGCATGTGCCTGACCCTGCCGGAGACGCTGATCACCGTCATGGGCATCGACAAGGTGCTGTCCCGCTGGGACGAACTGGGTGTGTTCCTGCAACTGCTGCCGCGCGCCTCGACGGGCGAGCGGATGAACCCCTACACCTCATTCTGGACGGGCGTCGTGCCGGGCGACGGGCCGCAGGCGTTCCATCTCGTGCTGCTCGATAACGGGCGCAGCCGCATCTTGGCGGACCCGGAGGCGCGCGAGACCCTGCACTGCATCCGCTGCTCGCGCTGCCTCAACGTGTGCCCGGTGTACGAGCACACGGGCGGGCACGCCTACAGCTCGATGTATCAGGGGCCGATCGGCGCCATCCTGACGCCGCAGCTCAAGGGGCTGCAGGAGGCCGGGTCGCTGCCGTATGCCAGCACGCTGTGCGGCGCCTGCTATGAGGCGTGCCCGGTGATGATCAACATTCCCCGCATCCTGGTCCACTTGCGCGCCGAGATCGTCGAGCAGGACAAGGCGGGCGTGCTGGGGCGGCTCGCACCGGAGAACCTCGCGATGCAGGCAGCGCTTTGGGCGTTCAAGGGCGAGGACAGGCTGGGGCTCGCCCTGACGGCCGGGCGGGTGGCGCAAGGCGTGGTGGCGCGCGACGGGATGATCCCGTCTCTGCCGGGGTCGCTGGGCGGCTGGACGCACACACGGGATTTCCCGGCATTGCCGAAGCAGAGTTTCCGGGAATGGTGGCAGGCGCGCGAGCGGGGCAAGGCCGGATGAGCGCGCGCGAGGCCATGCTGGAGACCATTCGCGCGGCGGTGCGCTCGGGCGCCAACCCCTTGCCGCGTCCCGATCCTGGCCCCGGTCCCGGCTATCGCCACGCCTGGGATGCACCACCTCCGGAGCTGCTGGACCGGATGGAAAAAAGGCTGCGGGATTACGGCGCAGGCGTCACCCGCGTGGCGTCCGAGGCGGCGATCGCCGGGGCAGCGGCACAGCGCCTGCGGGAGCGGGGGATCGGGTCGTTGCTGGTGCCCCCTGGCCTGCCCGCCGCCTGGCGTCCGTCCGGCCCGGCGGTCACGGAAGATGCCGGGCAGCCGAGCGCAATGCTCGACGGGTTCGCCGGTGCGATGACCGGCTGCGCGCTGGCCATCGCCGAAACCGGCACGATCGTGCTGGACGCCGGCCCCCGCCAAGGGCGCCGGGCCGTGACGCTGCTGCCGGACTATTGGCTGTGCGTGGTGCTCGCCGGACAGCTGGTCGGGCTGGTGCCGGAGGCGGTGGCACGGCTGCGCGCGAGCGTGGACCAGCGCCGGCCGCTCACCTTTGCCTCCGGCCCGTCCGCCACGGCGGACATCGAGCTGAACCGCGTCCAGGGCGTGCACGGCCCGCGCACGCTCGATATCGTCCTGGTCGAGGCAGGATAGGTTCTACGCCGCCCAGTTTGCAGGACTTCCCGGCGCCGGTTGCCCTGGTGTCAAGATCCAGCGGGCTGCGTCCGGTGGGCCCGGAACTCCCGCACCATGCGGTCGGCCCGCGCCAGTTCCGGATGTTGCGTGAGCGGCTCGCAGGTTTCCGTCGGAGCGGCCTCGGCGAAGCTCTCCAAGGCCTCGGCTTCCGCGAAGGACAGGGCGCCCACGGCCAAGTCGCTGCCCGGGGCGCTCTTGACGCCAGGATCGTCGTAACGCGGCGTGCGGGTCGCCGACTGGATCGCAGCGCGCCGGAGGTCGAAGGCCCAGCCCTCTTCGCGTATGCCGCACAGCATTGGGGTGGACGCGCAGGGCAACGTCTATGTCGCCGACCGCGGCAACCGGCGAATCCAGGTGTTCGACACCAGCGGCAAAGTGCTGCGGCAGATCACGATCGACGTGCCGTTCGATCCGAACACCAAGTCCGCCATCGGCAACCGGCCCGACCAGAAGCCTCCCGTGGGCACGGCGCAGACCATGGTGGCAGGATCGCCCTGGGCGCTGTGCATCACGCCCGGACCGAACCAGGTGCTGTATGCCTCGGACGCCTATCCCGGGCGGATCTACAAGCTGAGCCTCGAGGGCAAGGTGCTCGGCGTGCTGGGCCAATCGGGCAAGCAGCTGAAGCAGTTCGGCTGGATTCACGAGATCGCCTGCCCGACCGAAAATACCTTGATCGTGGCGGAGCTGCTGAACTGGCAGGTCCAGAAGCTGGAGCTTCACCCATAGCCGGTCGGCGAAGCCGGCATGGCATCTCTCCCGACATTGAGCGGACAGAAAGCGCGCCCTATACCTTTAGGGTGTAGCCACAACGGGATAGGGCAGCGTGAAGGACAGCACGGACGTCATCGACCGGCTCGACGCCGCGGCGGCCGCGTGCCAGCGGGACGGCGTGCGGTTCACCGACCTGCGCCGGCACGTGCTCGGCCTGGTACTCACGGCGGATGGGCCCGTCACGGCGTATGGCCTGCTGGACCAGTTGCGCGGGACGCGCTGGAACGCGGCGCCTCCCACCGTCTATCGTGCGCTCGATTTTCTGATGCAGCAGGGGCTGATCCACCGGGTGGAGCGGCTGAATGCGTTCATCGGCTGCGACGAGGGCGCGTCCCACACCCATGCCGCGCAGTTCCTGATCTGCAACACCTGCGGCGCGGTGGATGAGCTCGACAACTCTGCGGTGGCGAACGCGGTTGGCCTGGCTGCCGCCGCCAAGGGTTTTACGCCGGCCCACGCGACCATCGAGATCGAGGGCACCTGCGCGACCTGCGCCGGGTCAGTCGCGCACTGAGACGAGGCAGGCCAGCAGGTACGCCGCGCCGCCCAATGCCGTGATCCACACGCTGACTGGCCAGTCCGTGACATAGGCCAACGCCAGCCCGGCCCAGGTCTGCGCCACGGCCAGGGCGGCCGACAGCGCCACCCCGCGCCCGATCCCGCTGGCCCAGCGATGCGCCGCCGCCGCCGGGGCGACCAGCAGGGTGAACACCAGCAGCACGCCCACGACCTGCACGCATAATGCCGTCGCCAGCGCCACCATTGCCATGAACAGCACCGATATCAGCCGCATGGGCACGCCCCGCGCCTCCGCCAGCTCGGGTTGCAGGCTGGCGAACAGCAGCGGCCGGGCAATCAACGCAAGCGCCAGCAGGCTGGCGGCGCCCAGGCCCAACAGGGTCCAGATCGTTCCGGCGTCCACGCCCAGGATGCTGCCGAACAGCAGCGCCGTCGCCTGCGAGGCATAGGCTGTGAAGAAGTGCAGGAACAGCAGCCCGGCGCCAAGCGACAGCGACAGCACCATGCCGATCGCCACGTCCCGCCCCCCCGCACGCTCCCCCAGCAGGCCCATGCCGACCCCGCCCAGGACCGTCACGCCCACCATGCCCCACAGCGGCGACAAGCCGAGCAGGAGGGCGCCGGTCGCGCCGGTGAACCCCACATGGGACAGCGCGTGCCCGGCGAACGTCTGGCCTCGCAGCACCAGCAAATAGCCCGCCACGCCCGCGACCACGGCCACGATGGTCCCTGCCAGGGCGGCGTTGACCATGAAATCGTACTCAAGCATGCACATCGCCCGCACAGGCGTGCGCGCGCTCGACCTCCTGGCCGCCGGACATCACGAAGATGCGCCCGCCCGCCCGCACCACCTCGATATCGCTGCCATACAGTCGGGACAGCACGGGGCCGGTGATCACCTCGTCCACCGCGCCAATCGCGGCATGGCCGCCGCCGAGATAGAGCACGCGGTCGATAGTGCCCAGCAGCGGGTTCAGCTCATGCGCGCTGAACAGCACCGTAACGCCCAGCTCCTGGGCCAGCTGCCGAACCAGCGCCACGATGCCGTGCTGATGCCGGGGATCGAGGTTCAGCAGCGGCTCGTCCAGCAGCAGCAGCCGTGGCTGGCCCAGCAGCGCCTGCGCCAGCAGCAGCAACTGCCGCTCTCCACCCGACAGCGCCCGCAACGGCCGGCTGGCCAGGCCGCCGGCACCCACCAGGTCCAGCACGCGACGGATGTCCGCCCGTCCAGCCGCGTCCAGCCGCGGTAGGCCCCATCGCTCGCCATGGATCGCGCCGGCCAGGAACGCCGCGCCGCTCAGCCGCATTCCGCCCGGCGCGCTGCGGGCCTGTGGCATGTAGCCGGTGCCGGGCGCGCCCCGCGCCGCCGGGCGGCCCAGCACCTGCAGGCTGCCGGCGCTGGGCGTCACCAGGCCCAGCATGGCGCGGAACAGCGTGGTCTTCCCGGCGCCGTTCGGGCCCAGCACGCCGACGAACTCGCCGGACCGCACCGCCAGCGTCACATCGCGCAGGATCGTCCGGCCACCTACGCCGATCGTGAGGCGCTCGAGCTGTACGGCACTCAAGGGGCGGCAGCCAACGCATGCTCCAGCGCATCGAGCTGGGCCAGCATCCAGGCCTGATAGGTGAGCCCGGCCGGCTTGGTCTCGGTCACGCCGACCACCGCGACCTGGTTCGCGCGGGCCATCGTCACCATCCGGCGGGCCCCGGTGCCGCTCGCCTGGCTGTTGTAGAACAGCACGCGGACGCGATGCAGCCGGAGGTCGGCCTCGAACGCCGCCACGTCGGACAGGCGGGGTTCCACATCGTTCATCACCGCAAGCTGGAACCGGTCGTTGCGCATCACTAGGCCCAACGCGGACGCCATCAGCCCGAACACCGGCTCCGTCGCCGTGACGGGCACGCCCGCGTACTGGGCCCGCAGCGCCGCGACCCGGGCGGCGATGGGCGCCTGTGACGCCAGGAACGTTTGGAGCCGGGCATCGTAGTCCGGCCGGTTGGCCGCGTCGGCCCGCGCGAGCGCCGCCGTCACGGCGCGGGCCACGACGGGCATGATGGAGGGATCGAACCATAAATGCGGATTGGACCCCGGCCGCTGTCCAGTCAGCTGGCCCACGTCCACGACCTGGCGCGCCGGCGCTGTGGGGGCCCCCGCCAGCAGGCGCCGCATCCAGGGATCGTAGTCCGCGCCGTTCAGCACCACGACCGCCGCGTCCGCGACCTGCCGCGCGACCGAGGGGCTGGCCTCGAACAGATGCGGGTCCTGCGCGGGATCGCTCAGGATACTGGTGACGATCGCATGCGGCCCGGCGAGCTGCCCGGCCACGTCGCCATACACGGTCTCGGCCGCGACGATCCGCAACGGGGTTTGCGCCCGGGCGGGAACGCATAGCAGCAGCAGCAGGGCGGCAATGATCGGCTTCATCCGGTCCTGCTATAATATAACATTCGGCTTGTAAACGCTGGGCGATCAGGCGAACCAGGCTCCGAAACTTTGGAATCCCTCGATCGCGCCCGCCACCATCTCGGCCCTTGGCGCCGCATCCGCCCCGCAGGCGTCGAGCGCCGCACAAAAATCGCGCCACCGCACATGCCCCTGCCCCGTGCCGGCCAGCAGGAACGATCGCCCGGCTATGCTGCCTGCCGGCACAAGATGGTCGAGCTGCCGGGCCAGTTGCCGCCCGCCAAGGGTCGAACCCTCGATCACATACAAAACCCCCATCGCGCGCGCAGGGGACCAATGGTTCGCCGGAACCGAATGGCGCGGCAGTTGCGCGATCGCCGCATCGGATTGGCCCAAAGCCGTCATATCGGCCCGCAGCAGATGCGCCCGGCGCCACTGGGCGGGCTGCAGGCCCGGCGGCCCAGACCGGTCGATTGCCGCCTCGACCGGGTCATGGAAGCCGTACAGCCGGCCGAGCAGGACAGCATAGGCCGCATGGTCGAGCCGGCCAGCCGCGAGGGTCGCGAAAACCGGGAGGTGGTGCAGCCGCTCGTGCACCACCGCCGTCGCATGGCGCAGTTCGGTCAGCGTCGACGTTGGGGCCGGCATGGTGCCCTCTATATCAGGTAAACGTTGCGCGGACAGCCGGCGCGCTCTTGCCTGGACCGGCCAAGATGGTCCATTTGGATTGCCGGCTTGAGGACCCTACAACGCAAGTCTGCGATAACACCACATCTTACGAGCATTGCTATTGAGATATGTTATAACGTGACCTCAGTGCGGCCGAACTCAGCGCAGGGAAAATACGGCCGCAACCCGCTGATAGCACCATCGGTGCTGGTCCATCTTGCGTTGCTTGGCTGGCTTGTCCTGTATCAGCCACGCCTTGCGCCGGTAGACGACGCGTCGGACAGGCCGGTCGAGGTGCTGTTCGAGGCCGCCGCCGAACCTCAGCCCGAGGCGCCACCGCCGACCGACACGCCCGCGGACCCAGCGCCCGAACCGGTTGCGCCTGAGCCACCCCCCGTGCTGCCCGTCGATCTAGCCGAGCCGGCCGAGCCGATGGCAGAGCCGCCAACTCCGGCCTTGCCCATTCCCGTTCCGCAGCCGCCCCTCCCACCGCCTTCTCCGCCGGTTCGGCCATCCAGGCCCAGACCAGCCACATTACGGCCGTCTGCTCCGGCGCAACCTCCTGTTGCGGTACTGTCGACTTCGAGCGCGCCGCCGGTCCGTGTTCCCCCATCTCCAGTCGCAGCGGCCCCGCCTGTCCCCACCCCGGCTATCCCTGCAAGCACCGCCGAACCCGGCTGGCGATCCGCGCTGGGCAGTTGGCTGGTCAGCCATAAGCGCTACCCAGAGCGAGCAAGACAGCGCGGCGACAAGGGCACCGTCGGCGTTCGTTTCACCGTGGATGCGACCGGGCGGGTGCTGGAGGTGGCGATCACCCGCAGTTCGGGCTCGTCGCTGTTGGACGACGCGGCGCACGACATGCTGGCTGGCCAGCGCGTGCCGCCGTTTCCGCCCGGCATGACCCTGGCGCAGATGACCGTGCCGGTGAACATCCGCTTCCAACTCGAGCAATAGACAGCGGGCCTGGCCCGCCCCCATGCTGCACCCCTCCAAACTGGAAGCCCGCCATGCCGCTCGACGACACCCATCCCAACCGGCGCCGCGCCACCCCGCAATACAATGTCCTGGGCGGCACGCTGGAGACCTGCTCCCTCGATCCCCTGACCGGCTTCACCCGCACCGGCTGCTGTGAAACCGGGCCGGAGGACCACGGCAGCCACACCGTCTGCGCCGAGGTCACTGCCGAGTTCCTGGCCTTTAGCCGCAGCCGGGGCAACGACCTATCGACGCCGCGCCCCGAGTACGGCTTCCCCGGCCTGAAGCCAGGGGACCGCTGGTGCCTCTGCGCACCCCGTTGGCACGAGGCGTTCCTGGCCGGCTGCGCCCCCCGCGTCGCGCTGCGTGCCACCGAGGCAGCGGCGCTGCAGCACTGCGCTCTCGCGGACCTGCAGCAGCACGCGGTCGGATAGGTTATTCGGCCGCGACCGCCAGGCCGGGTTCGGCGCGCATCCACACGGCGGTGTCGTGGAACACCGCGCCGCCATTCGGCGCGGCCGGAGCGTCGCTGGTCAGCGCATTGATGCCGACGCCGTTGCCGAAATCGGCGTTGGGCCACACGCTCTCGACCACGACGACGCCGGGCTGCATGCCGCCCACGAGCCGCGCATGCACCGTGACGGCCCCGCGCTCGTTGCCGAGCGTGACGCGGCCGCCCTCGGCGATGCCCAGCCGCGCTGCATCGTCCGGATGGACCAGGGCGGTCGGCCGGCCCTCGCGCTTCCGGCTGCCGGGCGTTTCGGTGAAGCTGGTGTTCAGGAAATTGCGGGCGGGGGCGGCGACCAGGCGGAACGGGTGGTCCGGCGTGGCCTCGTCGGTGGCGGCCCAGTGGTCCGGCAACGCGGGCATGCCGGCATGATGCGGCCCGACCGCGGCCCAATCCGGCGCAAAGCGGAACCGGCCGTCCGAGAAGCCGAAGCCGGTCAGAAAATGGCTGCGTTCGAACCCGTCATCGGCGTCGATCCAGCGGCGGGCGATCACCTCCTCGGCGCCGGGCCAGCCGGAGGCGCGCAGCGTCGCGTCCACGACCTGCATCGCCGTCATCTCGAACCCCGCGTGCCGCGCGCCCAAACGCTGCGCCAGGCCCTGCAGCACTTCATGGTTGGAACGGCATTCGCCCGGTGGATCGATGAGCTTCGGCCCCACCTGCAGATGCGTGTGGCCGCCAGCGCCATAAAGGTCGTCGTGCTCCAGGAACATGGTGGCCGGGAGCACGACGTCGGCCAGCGCCGCGGTCTCGGTCATGAACTGCTCGTGCACGCAGACAAACAGGTCGTCGCGCAGGAAGCCCCGGCGGACCCGGTTGCTGTCGGGCGCCACCACGACCGGATTGGTGTTCTGGATGAACAGGGCGTGCACCGGCGGGCCGTCGCCAAGCTCGGTCCGGTCGCCGGTCAGCACGGCGCCGATCCGGCTCATGTCCAGCTGGCGGATGCCAGGGTCCCGCGTGTCCAGGCCCTCGATCAGGGTCTTGTCCCAGTGATAGATGCCGGTGCCGCGATTGTTCCAGAACGCGCCGGCGCCGGGGTGGCGCCACTTGCCGGTGACGGTCGGCAGGCAGGTGACGGCGTGCAGGTTGGCGCTGCCGTTGCGGCTGCGGGCGAAGCCGTAGCCGATGCGCAGGAACGCCCGGTCGGTCCGGCCATACAGCGCCGCGAGGTCCTCGATCTCGGCAATTGCCAGCCCGGTGATATCAGCCGCCCAGGCCGGGCCGCGGTCGCGCAGATGCGCTTCCAGCCGGTCCGGGCAGTCGGCGTACTGCGCCATGTAGGGCCGGTCGGCGTAACCGTCGCGGAACGCCACATGCATGACGGCGCAGGCCAGCGCGCCATCCGTGCCGGGACGCGGCGCCAGATGCAGGTCGGCGCTGGCGGCGCTGGGCGTGCGATAGGGGTCGACCACCACGAACCGCGCCCCGCGCTGCTTCCGGGCACGGGTCACGTGGGTCATCACGTTCACCTGGGTGGACACGGGGTTGCCGCCCCACATGATAATCAGGTCGGACTGCGCCATTTCCCGCGGGTCCGGCCCGCCATAGCGGCCCACGCCGGCGATCCAGCCGCTCTCGCACGAGGTCGAGCAGATGGTGTTGTGCTGCCGGGAGTAGCGCATGACGTGGCGCAGCCGGTTGATGCCGTCCCGCTGCACCAAGCCCATGGTGCCGGCGAAGTAGTACGGCCAAACCGCCTCCGGCCCATGCCGCGCCGCCACGTCGGTCAATGCCGAGGCGACGCGGTCCAATGCCTCGTCCCAGCTCGCCTCACGGAATGCGCCGCCTTTTGCGCCGGTGCGGATCAGCGGCCGGGTCAGGCGGCCCGGGTGATGCACCCGCTCGGCATAGCGCGCCACCTTCGCGCAGATCACCCCGGCGGTGTAGGTGTTGTCCGCGGCGCCACGGACTGCGCCGATGCGGCTGCGGTCCAGCACCTCGACCTCCAGCGCACAGGTGCTGGGGCAGTCATGCGGGCAAACGGTGCTGCGGAACGGGCCGGTCATGGACGGACGCTAGGTCTGCATGGTTCTCCGGGTCAACATACAGAGTTTTGAAGGTGGCTTGCGCCCCTTGTTTCTCGGCCGTGATCGGGCGAATGGAAATGCACGGGTGTTGTTGTCAACATCGTTGGCGTTGCAATGAACCATGGATCGGCGGCTAACCTTGCATTGGCGGCGAAAAGGTCGAGGGCCGTCGTTCCGTGGAGCGGCCGGTATAAAAGGTTAAAGCAGTCAGCTAAAAAACAGCCAGGGCACGATAGGACATCATTTGCCGCCCTGGTTCACTCCTGGAACACCAGGGTCACGCCACATGCGGCGCTGGCGGCAACCGTGATGTTTTGGCTGTCCCGCGTGGCTGCGATGCCACCATCGTGCAGGGCATGGGCCGCCTGGTCGAGTGATAGCGTGCGGAGCGTAAGTGCCGCCATGAACTGGTCGCGGCCGTCGGCCCCGGGCGCGGCGACGCCGACCTCGGCGTCGAGTGCGCCGGGGGTCACGACGTCGATGCGGGCCAGCCCGGCAAACAGGCTGTAGCCATCGGCAGTCTGCCGCACGCTGCCGGCGCCGAACATACGGGCGAACAGGCTGCCGAGCATGACCGGGTCGGTGGCGCAGACGACGGCGCGCACGATGCCCAGCGCGCCGTTCGGATGGCGGCGCCAGGCGTCGTGCCACACCAGCTCGGGCGTCAGGTGATGGCAGAAGAACAGCCGGCCCGCGGGTACCGCGTCGCGCTCCAGCCGCACCGTGCGGAACGCGGCGTCCCGCACGCCGCCGGGCATCTCGACAGGACGGGAGAATGCCTGCGGCGGCAGCACCGGCACCCCAGCGCCTTGCAGGGCCGTGAACGTACCGTCGCTGTCGAACGTCTTGAACACCAGGCCATTCAGGCCCGCCGGCCAGTCCAGCACGTCGGTGCGGTTGCCCACCCCAGGCACGACACCCAGCAACTCTATATAGTCGGTGCCGAGGATCGCCAGGTTGTTGATGGAGCCCAGCGTGTGGTGCCCGCGCGGCGTCAACAGGAAGCCCAGGCGGTGATAAAGCGCAGCGGCCTCGTCCAGACGGTCGCGGGCGTTGATGACGACATGATCGATGACGGGAACGGGTTGAGGCAGCATGCACTGGTCCTTTTGGCCTTTGAAAATTCAACCGAGTGCAGCGGAAGCATGCCGGCTCGGGCTGCGACTCCGGAGCGTCCGGGTCATCGCGGGTCCTATCGGCATATGATAACATGGGCGGCAACGGTACCCGGCACCATTCCGGCTGCTGTTTCTATCTGGGAATGTTCCATTTCGGTAGAATTCTGCTGACTATAAAGCATTCTCCACACCTAACCGTGTTGACGAGCAAGCCCTGGGCCAGTACGCCCACACGATCGTGACCCTTGCAGCCCGCCCCCGCCCCTTCCTGCGCCTTCGTGGCCGTTCGTTCATGGCCGTCGTGCTCATGCCGGACCTGCCGCTCGCAGACTGGATGGCGCAGCTCGACGCGCAGATCGCCCGCTCCCCCCGCTTTTTCGACGGCCGGCCCGTCGTCCTGGACCTGGACGGCCTGGCCGGGAGCGAGGCTGGGTTCACCACGCTGATCGATGACCTGGCCGCGCGCGCCATCCGCGTCATCGGGATCGAGAATGCGGACGAGGCGGCACTGGGGCCGTTGCTGCCCACGCTGCCCCCCGTGCTGTCCGGCGGGCGCACCGTGGGCCTGCCGGTCCTGGTGGCGGGCGAAGCCCCGCCGCCGGAGCCGGAAGCACCCCCGGAGCGTGAGCCGCCTGCTTTGGTGCTGGACCGTCCGGTCCGCTCGGGCCAAAGCGTCGCCTTCACCGGCGGCGACGTGACGGTGATCGGCTCTGTCGCGTCGGGGTCCGAGGTCATCGCCGGCGGATCGATCCATGTGTACGGCACGCTCCGCGGCCGGGCGATCGCCGGGCTGCTGGGTCCCGGACCCGGCGGCGTGCGCCCGCGCATCTTCTGCCGCCGGCTGGAGGCCGAGCTGCTGGCGATCGACGGCGTGTACAAGACCGCGGACGAGATGGACCCGGCCCTGCAAGGCCGGGCCGTCCAGGTCTGGCTGGATGGCGACCAGCTCGCGATGGCGGCTCTCGATTAGCTTTTTCTAGATATGGGGTGACCGCAATGGCCAAGGTGTTGGTCGTGACATCGGGCAAGGGAGGCGTTGGCAAGACGACCTCCACGGCCGCATTGGGAGCGGCGCTGGCGCAGACCGGCAAGAAGGTCGTCGTTGTCGACTTCGACGTGGGCCTGCGCAACCTCGACCTGATCATGGGGGCCGAGCGCCGGGTGGTATACGACCTGATCAACGTCGTGCAGGGCGACGCCAAGCTGGCGCAGGCGCTGATCCGCGACAAACGCCTGGAGACCCTGCATCTGTTGCCCGCGAGCCAGACCCGCGACAAGGACGCCCTGACGTCCGAGGGCGTCGCCCGCGTTATGGGGGAGCTGCGGGAGAAGTTCGACTGGGTCATTTGCGACAGCCCGGCCGGTATTGAACGTGGCGCGCAGCTTGCGATGTACCACGCCGATACGGCGGTCGTGGTGACCAATCCCGAGGTCTCCTCCGTCCGTGACAGCGACCGCATCATCGGCCTGCTGGACAGCAAGACCGAGCGTGCGGAGAAGGGCGAGCGTGTGGAGAAGCACTTGCTGCTGACCCGCTACGATCCGGCCCGCGCCAAAAGGGGGGAGATGCTGAAAACCGAGGACATCCTCGAGATTCTGTCGATTCCGTTGCTGGGCATCATCCCGGAAAGCCAGGAGGTGCTGCGCGCCAGCAACCTGGGCGCCCCCGTGACGCTCGCCGACCCGACCAGCGCGCCCGCCCGTGCCTATACCGACGCGGTGCGGCGGTTGCTAGGAGAGAAGCTGGAGATGTCGGTGCCCAGCGACAGGAAAAGCCTGTTCGGCAAGCTGTTCGGACGGAGGGTCGCGTGAGCCTGTTCAACTTCTTCAACCGGCGCACCTCTGCCCCCGTCGCACGGGAGCGGCTGCAGATCCTGCTGGCGCATGAGCGCGTCGCCGGCAGCCATTCCCAACTCGTGGCCGTGCTGCAGGAGGAAATCCTGGCGGTGATCGCCAAGCACATGCAGATCGACCGCGACAAGGTGGTCGTCAAGCTGGACCGCGGCAACGAGGTCTCGACGCTCGAGATCGACATCGAGATGCCGGGACAGGCGCGGGCGCAAATGCGGGCCTGACGCCGGCGGCTGCGCCTGCAGCCGCGCTACAGGTTTCCGGCGGCGTCTGCTTGGGCCCCTTGGCTCTCCATCGCGCCAGCCATCCGAATAATGTCCCCGATGTGGCGCCAGTGCTGCACGGCCTCCCCCAAGGTCAGCTCGATGAACATGCGTCGCGGCTTCCAGCCGGCCGTGATCTCGCTTTCGACCTCTCGCCTCAGATGCACCACTACCGCGCCGGGCAGCGCTTCGGACGTGAGATGCGAAGCCTCGAACTCGATGAGGTATCCGGCACTGGACGATGAATTCGGCATTTCCGTCTCCTCAAAAGAGCGTCGTCAGGGACGGTAACATAAATGTGATTAACATCACGTTATTTTGAAGGTGTTTTTCACTTCGCTGATTTCGTGGCGGAATAGCAACAGTCTGCCGGTCAGCCGGGTGTCGTCGTGCCCCGGTCGTCGTCAATCGCGCGCAGCACCGCCGCAAGAGTGATGCCCGCCATACCGTGTATCCGGTCCGGGCCGCCGAGCGGCAGCACCGGAACAATCAGCGGACTATGACGTAGCGCCATGGTCGCCCCGAACAGGCCATAGCTCCGCGTGCCGACAGCGGCAGCGATATTCAGCGCGGCCGTGTCGTTGCCAACGTAGAGTGCGGCCCCGGCCAGCAACGCGGCGACCTCGCGCAGGTGCCAGCCCAGCGCCAGCCGAACCTGGCGCGCCTGGCTGCCGAGCGCGGCGATGATCGCGTCGGCCATGCCCTGCTCGGCGGGTCCGCCGACCAGCACCACAGCCGGCCAGCCCGCCTGGAGCAAGGCCGCCGCCAGCGCCGCGAAGTTGGGCGCGCCCCAGTTCTTCCAGTCATCGGACGAGGCGATGCCGAGCGCGACGAAGACGCCGCCCGCGCCGAGGCGCCGGACCGCAGCCACCCGGTTCGCCTCGCGCACGTGCAGAACGGGGTCCGGCCGGTCGAGCGCGATCCCGGCCGCCGCCATCCACATTGTCGCTTGATCGTACGGATGACCCTTCCAGGCGGACCGGCGCAGGAACGGCCCTCGCAGCACCCGGCGCTGAAGACCGATGCCGTAGCCGTGCCGGTGCCGCACGCCCATTCCCAGCACGGCAAGCGTCAGGTTCCGGCTGCGGGTCATCAGCACGGCGCCATCGCAGTCCAGCGCGCGGAGGTCGCGGACCAGCCGGACCATCCCGGCGTTGCCCTCGTGCCGCCCGCCCGGGCTCCACTGGCCGCGCTCGATATATAGAATGTCCTGCACCCCATCCGCCGGCCCTAGCAGCTGATCCGCCATCGACCGCGGCCGGGTGACCAGCGTGACCTGGCCCGCGACATGCCGCGCCAGTGCCCGGATATGCGGCAGATGCCAGATCATATCACCAATGCCGACACGCGGCTGTATCAGCGCCAGGTGGCGCATCTTCGGGATCATAGGTGGCCGCACAGCGGGGACCGCAGCGCGGTCCCGAGGCCGCAGCCTAACCCACCTTGGTGATCGCCCACTTGACCTGCTGCGCGCCGTCTGAGTGGCCCGTCAGCACGACCTGCTGCGTCGGGCGGGGGTCGGGGCCGCCCAGATACACGCTTTCCTCCAGCGACATCTGCACACCCTCGGCCCGCAGGCGCCAGCTGCTGCCGCCGGGCAGGCGGAGCAGTACGGTCTCGTGATCCGGCTGCAGCGTGGCGCCGACCGCAGGGTGCAGATGGAAGCGGACAGCATAGGACTGCGGGATCGCGGACTCGACCGCGTCCTCGCCCCGGATGTCCTCGCCGCTTTCGGCCATATACAGGCGGCGCCGATGCAGCGCGCCGAACGCGACCTGATAGCCGTCATGGCTCGCCTCCAGCCAGTGGGCACCGTTGGCCTCCTGCCGCTGCACGTCCACCTGGCTTGGATGACGGCCGATGCCGCCGGGGAGGAGTTCCGACGAGTTGGTATCGGCGATCACCAGGGTCGAGTGCGCCGCGGTGGCGCGGGTCGCGTCCTGCCAGGCGGGGCTGGCCGCCGGCACCGCGCCGCAGTTCACGATCATGCGGTCGCGCCCGACCGACACCTCCATCGACAGCGTGCCGGCATGCGCCAGCCGGTCGATGCCGGGCGGCGGCGGCGCGCCACAGTCCACGACCAGCACGCTGCGCCCGGCCTGCAGGCGGTGGAAGCCACCCTCGGTCAGTCCAGCTGGCGCCCGGCCGCCACGGCCGGTCTGGGCCAGCACCAGGTCGATCAGCGGGCCCAACTCCTCCTTCGCGCCGTTGAACAGCGTAAGGCCGCCATCCCCGTGCCGGAGCGCGCGAAGCGCCGGCGCCATGCGCTCGATGGCCGACGACAGCGCCGCCGGCAGCTGCGCCTGGGCGGCCTGCAGCAGGGCGCGTATCTCCGTCAAGTCCTGCAGCGCCGCCAGCTGCGCGGCTGGGCTGCGCTCGACGTGGCAGCCATCCGGCAGCACCTGGCGCGCGATCTCCTGCGGCAGGAAGCGCAGCGCGCGGGTCAGGAACGCCGCGTGGTCCGGCAACGCCACCGCGGCGGCGATCAGGCCCTTGAGCGCAGTCAACGCGCGGGCATCCAGCTCCTCCGCCGGCAGGGAGGCCGCCAGCATGCGGGCGTCCGCCACCAGGCGGCCCATCATCCGCGTGCGGAACGCGTCGTCGGCGCTGGCGGCGAAGAAGTCATAGTGGCCCAGCCACGCGGCAATCCGGGCGCCAGCCACATCCGGGCGATGCGCCAGCCGCTCCAGCGATGAGGTGGCGATCCAGTCCCCGACCAAGGTGCGGGCGCGGGTGCGGGCAGCGTCGGTGCCCAGGGCGCGCAGGTCCCGCAGCCAGGTGAAGCCGTGTGCCGCCGCGCGCAGCGACTCGGGGCCGTGCGTATCGGCCCAGCCGCCGGGCGCCAAGGCGCGCACGCTGCCGCCCAGCGTCATCTCGTCCTGCAGAAGCCGGGCGCCGCGGGCGGGATCGCCCGGCCAGGGGTCGCGGACCGGCAGGGCCGGCGCGTCCGGCACCCGGCCCATCCGCAGCACCGGCATCCCGGCCATGACGCGGCGCGCATCCCGCGCCCAGCGGCGTGGATCGATCATGCCGCCCCCCGCATACTATCCATCGCCACTCGCAAATCCCTTGCCCCGAACACCGCGGTTCCCGCGACCAGCACTCCGGCGCCGGCCGCGACGGCCTGCGGCGCGGTCTCGGCGGTGATGCCGCCATCGACTCCGATCGCGACCGGCCGCCCGGCAACCATCTCCCGTATCTCGGCGATCTTGGCGAGCTGTCCCGGAATGAACGCCTGGCCGCCAAAGCCGGGGTTCACCGTCATCACCAGCACCAAATCCGTGACATCCAGCACATACGCCACCGCGCCCGCCGGCGTGCCGGGGTTCAGCGCGACGCCGGCGCGCTTGCCGAGCGACCGCACGAGCTGCAGCGTCCGGTGCAGATGCGGCCCGGCCTCGGCGTGAACGATGATGTGGTCGGCCCCGGCCTCGGCAAACGCCGCGACATAGGGATCGGCGGGGCTGATCATCAAATGGACGTCGAACGGGATGCGCACCTGCTGGCGCAACGCCTTCAGCACCAGCGGCCCGAACGAGATGTTCGGCACGAAATGGCCATCCATGACATCCAAATGCAGCCAATCGGCGCCGGCGGCCTCAACCGCCGCGGCCTGCTCTCCCAAGCGGGCGAAGTCGGCGGCGAGCAGGCTGGGCGCCATGACGACCCCGGGGGGCGGCCACGCAGGATCAAGGTGCGGCATGGGAGGGTTCTAAAGCCGCGGACGGGGGACGCAAGCCATTATACCCGGACAAAACGCGCCGCGAAGAACCCATCCATGCCGCCACGGTCCGTCCACAGGCCCGGATGGGTCCGCAAGGTGCCCTGGGGCGTCAGCGCCGGGGGAATGCCGTCCAGCTCCGCCGCGGTGAACGGATCGGGCCGCAGGCCCGGCAGGTCGGCCACACGCCCTGCCCCCTCTTCCGGCTGCAGGGAGCACACGGCATAGATCAGCCGGCCGCCGGGACGGAGCATGGCCGTTGCCGCCGCCAGCAGCCGGTCCTGCCCGGCCGTCAGCTCCGCCAGGTCGCGGGGCCGCTTAAGCCGGGCCACGTCCGGGTGGCGGCGGATGGTGCCAGTGGCGCTGCACGGCGCGTCCAGCAGCACGGCGTCGAACAAAGCCGGCGGGGTCCAGGTGGCCGCATCGGCCTGCACCACCTGAACCTCGAGCTGCAGGCGGGCCAGGTTCTCGTGCAACCGGCGCAGCCGGTAGGTGTCGCGGTCCACCGCCGTCACGCGCGCGCCGGTCGCGGCTAGCTGCGCCGTCTTGCCGCCGGGTGCGGCGCATAGATCGGCTACGTGCTCGCCGGGCTTGGCATGCAACAGGGCGGCGGGCAGGGCGGCGGCGGCGTCCTGCACCCAGAACGCGCCGGCGTCGAAGCCCGGCAGGTCCTGCACCCGCGTGCCCGCCGGCAGCCGCACGGACCCGGTCGGCAGCAGCGTCGCGCCCGGCGGCAGCTCCGCGCCGGGCCGGAGCGAGAGGTCGAGCGGCGCCTCATGCTCATGCGCCTCCGCGATGGCCCGCGCGTCGGCGCCCCAGCTGGCCCAGAGCCAGGGCGGCGTGTCCAGGCGCGGCCCGTCCAGCCCATCGAGCGCGGCCGGGCCCGCATCCGACACCCGGCGCAACACCGCGTTCACCAGCCCGGCAAAGGGCGCGAGTCGCCGGGTGCGGGCCAGCGCCACCGCCGTCGCGACCGCAGCATGGGGCGGCGTCGCCAACAGCAGCAAGCCAGCCGCGCCAAGCCGCAGCACGTGCTTCACGCCGTCCGGCGGGGCCCGCGTCAGGAACGGCTCCAGCACGGCATCGAGCGACCCCAGCCGCCGCAGCACCGCCGCCGCCAGCCGGTGCGCCGCCGCCCGGTCCCGCGGCTCGGCCGGGGGCGCGGCATCCAATGCCTCCTCCAGCGGGCGGCGGCGGTCGAGGACAGCGGTCAGCAGGTCGAACGCGATCTCCCGCGTGGGGTCCTGCAGGGCGGCAGAGGGCTTGACGGTCATGCGGCGGGTTCATGGCCCGGATTGGCGGGCGCGGCTAGTCTGCTGCAAGCGGGAAATGGCAGCGCACCGTGCGTCCGGCGACCATGCGCAGTACCGGAGGGTCAGCGACGCAGCGCGGCTGCGCCTGCCAGCAGCGGGTGTGGAACCGGCAGCCGGCGGGCGGGGAGCGGACACTTGGGATTTCGCCCTGCAGCACGATGCGGCTGCGGCGGCGGGCCGGGTCGAGGCTGGGATTGGTGGACAGCAGCGCCGCCGTGTAGGGGTGCGCGGGAGAGGCGAACAGCGTGCCGGTCGCACCCTGCTCGACGATCTGGCCGAGGTACATGACGACGGTCCGGTCGGTGATGCGCCGCACGACGTTCAGGTTATGGCTGGATATCAGGTAGGTCAGCCCCATCCCGCGCTGCAGTTCCAGCAGCAGGTTCAGCAGGTCGCCCTGCACGGAGACGTCCAGCCCGGCCGTCGGCTCGTCCGCCACCACCAACGCGGGCGACAGCACCAGCGCCCGCGCCATCGCCACCCGACGCGCCTGCCCGCCCGAGATCTGGTGCGGGAATTTTTCCAAAATGTCCGGCGCGAGACCGAGGCGGCGCATCAGCTCCTGCATTCGCACCCAGCCGTCCGGCACGCGATGGATCGCCACCGGCTCCATCAGCAGCCGGTGGACCGACATGCGCGGGGACAGCGAGGCGACGGCGTCCTGCAGCAGCATCTGCGCCCGCCGCCGGAACGCCAGCCGGTCCCGCGCCAGCAGCGCCGCCACGTCCTCCCCGTCGATCAGCACCGCGCCGGCGCTCGGGCGCAGCAGGCCCATCAGCACCCGGCACAGCGTCGTCTTGCCCGAACCGCTCTCGCCCACTAGCCCGGTGACCGTCCTCGCCGGCAGCGCCAGGCTGATGCCGTCCAGCGCGCGGACGCCGCCGGGGAACACCTGGGCCACGTCGCGCATCTCGATCATGCGGCTTTCCAGCACGCGGCTTGCCACCCTTCGGGACCGAGTTCTCGAAGCAGCTGCGGCTCCGACCGGCAGCGGTGCTCGGCGTGGGGACAGCGAGGGGCGAAGATGCAGCCGGCGGGGGTGGCGACGGGGTCCGGCACGTCGCCGGGGATGGAGACCAACGGGCCGCCGCCCAGCGCGTCGTCCAGCTCGCAGGCCAGCAGCGCTGCGGTGTAGGGATGTTTTGGCAATGCGCAGACCTCGGCCGCCGGCCCGCGCTCGACGATGGTGCCGCCGTACATCACCGCGATATCGTCGCATAGCTCCGCGACAAGGCCGAGATGGTGCGAGATGAACAGGATCGATCCCGCCAGCGTCGTGCGGAGGTCGCGGAACAGGTCGACGATCTGCGCCTCGATCGTGGCGTCCAGCGCCGTGGTGGGCTCGTCGGCCAGCAGCAGGTCGGGCTGGGCCAGCAGAGCCATGGCGATCATCACGCGCTGCCGCATGCCGCCGGACAGTTCGTGCGGGTAGGCGCCGAGTCGGAGCGCCGCATCGGCGATGCCGACGCGGGCCAGCGCGGCCCCGGCCTGGGCCAGCGCTGCACGGCGGGACAGGCCGGGGTGGCGGCGGCGCAGCACGTCCGTCAAATGCGTGCCGATGGTGAATAGCGGGTTCAGCGCCGACATCGGGTCCTGGAAGATCATGGCGATCGTTCGGCCGCGCTGGGCCGCCATGGCAGCGGGACTGAGCGCCGCGAGGTCGGTTCCGTCCATCACCATGCGCCCGGACAGCGCCGTCACGTTCTCCGGCAGCAGCCGCAGCAGGCACAGCGCCAGGCTGCTCTTGCCGGACCCGCTCTCTCCCACCACGCCCACGATGCGCCCGCGGCCGATGTCCAGGTCCACGCCACGCAGGATGTGCGCCGTGCCGCGCGGGGTGCGCGCCTCCAGCCGCAGGTCGCGGACGCGCAGCAGCGGCTCCGTCATTGGATACGCGCCCTCATTGGATACGCGCCCTGGGATCGGCCGCGTCCCGCAATGCCTCCCCGAACAGGGTGAACCCGAGCGTCGCAATCGCCAGCGCGATGGATGACACGAGCACCGGCAAGATGCTGTCCGACATATAGGAGTAGCCGTCGTAGATCAGCGTGCCCCAGCTCGCGAGCGGCGGGCGTACGCCCAGTCCGATGAAGCTCAGCCCGGCCTCGATCGTGATCACGACGGGGATCTCCATGCTGGCGAGCACGATCAGCGGGCCCGCGATGTTGGGCAGCAGGTGGCTCATCAGGATGCGGACGGGCGACGCGCCCAGGATGCGCTCGGCCTCCAGGAACGGCAGGGCCTGCAAAGTCAGCACCTGGGCCCGCGCGACCCGGCCGAATTGCGGCACGAGCGTCACCGCGACAATCCCCACCAGATGCCCGTTGCCCGGTCCGAACACCGCGACCACCGCCAGCGCCAGCACCAGCGAGGGGAACGCGGCCACGATGTCGAACAGGATCAGGATGGCGCGCTCGCCTACCCCCGGCAGCGACGCCGCCAGCACGCCCAGCAAGGTGCCCGCCGCCGCCGCCAGCGCGATCGAGGACAGCGACACCGCCATGGCGACCGTCGCGCCATGCAGCAGGCGGCTGAGCAGGTCGCGGCCAAGCTGGTCGGTGCCCAGCCAATGCGCCGAGGACAGGCCGCCGAAGCGGTCAAGAATAGAGAGCTGGTCGGGGTCGTACGGCGCGATCCAGGGGGCGAACGCCGCCGCGACAGCCACCGCCAGCACGATCGCCGCCCCCAGTATGCCGGCGGGCGTCCCAAGCACCCGGCGTATCATCCGCGCCGAATCCGCGGGTCGATGGCGGAATAGGCGACGTCCACCACAAGGTTCGACGCCACGAACAGCAGCACCACGACCAGCACGGCGCCCTGCAGCACCGGGTAGTTGCGCACGTTGATCGCATCCAGCACCAGCCGCCCCAGCCCAGGGCGGGAGAACACGATCTCGACCAGCACCGCCCCGCCCAGCAGGCGGCCGATGCCCAACCCCAGGATCGCCAGCGGCGGGATACAGGCGTTTTTCAGGGCGTATTTGAACACCACGAGCCGCCCCGGCAGCCCATAGGCGCGCGAGGTGCGGATATAGGGTTCGTTCAGCACCTCCAGCATCGAGGTCCGCACCAGGCGCGCGATGAAGCCGATCCAGCCGACCGAGAGCGCCACCGCTGGAAGCACGAGCCGCCGGGCCTGGTCCAATAGGCCGTCCGCCCGCCCGGTCCCCAGCACCGGCAGCCAATCGAGCCAGACCGAGAACACCAGCAACAGCAGAATGGCGACGACGAAGCTCGGCATGGCGATGAGCATGACGGAAAACCCGGCTAGCACGTTGTCCACCACCGACCCCGGCCGGGTCGCGGCATAGCAGCCGAGCGGCACGCCCAGCGCCACCGCCAGCCCGATCGCCGTCGCTGTCAGCGCCACGGTGTACGGCAGCACCGCCCCGATCGCCGCGCTGACCTTGCGCCCGCTGACGACGTCGGTGCCCAGGTCGCCGGTCAGCACGTGCGCGAAGAAGCGCAGGAAGCGGATGTGGATGGGCTGATCCAGCCCCATCTCCGCCACGAACTGCCGCGCGTATTCCGGGCTGGCCTGCGGGCCCAGCAGCGCCGAGGCCGGGTCGCCCGGCACCAGCACCGTCAGGGCGAACAGCAGCAGCATGGCGCCCAGCACGACCAACGCCGTCGTCAGCAGCCGGCCCAGGATGTAGCGTGCCACTCCCGGGTTCAGGCGGGCGCGAAGCGGTCGAGCGCCCAGTCGATCCCGGTCGGCAACAGCGCCGGCTTGAGCCAGGCCTGATAGATGAACACGCTGACGTCGTAGGTCAGCCACACGAACGCGGCGCTGTCCTCCATAATCTGTTGAGCCTGCACGAACAGCGCGGTGCGCTTCGCGTCGTCGAGCTCGGCCGAGCCCTGGTCCAGCAACTGGTCGAACTCGGGGCTGGACCAGCGCTGCCAGTTCCACACGCCGATTTGGCTGGTGGTGAACCATTGCGCCAGGAAGTTGGGGTCGAGCTTGCCGTTGAACCGGATGATGAACAGATCCAGCGCCTTGCCCGCATCGCCCTTGCCGGCCGAGAAGAAGCTGCCGGCGTCCTGCGCATCCACCTCCAGCGTGATGCCGATCTCCTGCAGCAAGGCACGGGCAACCAGCGCCATGGTCTGATAGACCGGCTGGTTCTGCACGGTGATGCGGGCCTTGAACCCGGCCGCATGCCCGGCCTCGGCCATCAGCCGCTTCGCCTGCGCCACGTCCCGCCTTAGCACCGGCGCGTCCTTCCAGTAGCCGAGCACCTGCGGCATCACCAACGCGCTCGCCCGCGGCGCCCGGCCGTTATAGCCCGCCAGCAGCATCTGATCGACATCGAGCGCCAGCCGGATCGCCCGCCTTACCCGCACGTCGTTGAACGGCGGCTTCTCGACGTTCATGCCCAACCAGACGTTGGCGATGCCGGGCTGCTGCTCGACCCTCAACCCGGCCGCACTGCGCAACGGCTCGGCCACCGACGGCGGCAGCGACGCGAAATCCAGGTCGCCGGACCGCAAGCCCAGCTCGGTTGTCTTGGGGTCCGGCACGTAGCGCACCGCGACCTCCTCGAAGCCGGAGCGCTCGCCGACATAGGCCGGGTTGCGGCGCAGCACGACCTGGCGCTGCTTCTCGAACGACGCCACCATCAGCGGGCCGGAGCCGACCGGATGGGTGTTGTGCTCGGTGCCCAGCTGCTCCACTGCGCGCTTGCACAGGATGCTACCGGCCACGTCCCCGAACGCGATCGTGAACAGCCCGGCGCGCGGCCTGTCCAGCACCACCCGTCCGGTCAGCCGGCCGGTGACCTCGACCTCCTTCAGGCTGGCCCATTCGCCCTTGTAGGGGCTCTCCTTTCCGCCGGCGAGGGCAGGGTTCACGAAGCGCTCATAGGAGAACTTGACGTCCTCGGCCGTCATCTCCCCGAACTCGCCGCTGAACATCTGACCGGGCTTCAGGCGAAATTCGATGACGGTCGGCGAGACCTGCTTCACCTCCTCCGCCGCGTCGAGCGTCAGCGCCCCGCCATTGGGCGCCACGGTAATCAGCCGTTGCGTGATGGCGCGGACGATGTTGCCATCCTGCAGACCGGTGCGGAACGCCGGGTCCAGCACCTCCACATCGCGGTCGATCCGCACCGAGATGGCGGTCTTCGGCGCGGCGGGCTGCGCCCAGGTCGGCCCGGCGGCGACAAGGGCGGCGGTGCCCGCCAGGAAATGGCGGCGAGGCGCTTCGATCGTCATGCGGTACTCCTGGACCTTCGGGACGCGATCATGGTCAATCCGGCATGGCAGGTCGAGGCTGCAAGAGTATGGACATCACCCTACATCCGGGGCAGCACACGCTCCTTCCGTCTCCGGACCGCCCTCAGGGAACTCACATGTCCAACCTGCTTGCCGAAACCGTCACCGGCGTCCGCCACTGGACAGACACCCTGTTCAGCTTCACCGCAACGCGCGATCCGGCGTTTCGCTTCCTGTCCGGGCAATTCACGATGATCGGGCTTGAGGTGGACGGCAAGCCGCTGCTGCGCGCATACAGCATGGCCAGCGCCAACTACGACGAACAGCTCGAGTTCTTCAGCATCAAGGCCCCGAACGGTCCGCTGACCTCCCGCCTGCAGCACATGAAGCCCGGCGACCCGCTGCTGGTCGGCCGCAAGGCCGTCGGCACGCTGGTGCAGGACAGCCTGACGCCGGGCCGCACCCTGTTCCTCTTGGGCACCGGCACCGGCCTCGCGCCCTTCGCCAGCATCATCCGCGACCCCGAGGTGTACGACCGGTTCGAGCGCATCGTGCTGGTGCATGGCTGCCGCGAGATCGCGGAGCTCGCCTATGGCGAACAGCTCGTCGCCCGCCTGTTGGGTGACGAGTTGATGGGCGAGCTGGTCAGCGGCAAACTGCTGTATTACCCGACCGTGACCCGGGAGCCATTCCGCAACCGCGGCCGGATCACAACCCTGCTGGAGACTCATAGGCTGACCGCCGATCTGGGCCTCGGTCCCATCGATCCCGTGGGCGACCGCATGATGCTGTGCGGCAGCCCGGCCTTCCTGACCGACATGGTGGCCCTACTGGACGGTGCCGGTTTCCATGAGGGCAGCAGCAACACACCAGGCGAATACGTGATCGAGAAAGCGTTCGTAGAGAAGTAGCCGCTTTCAGTGGATGGCCGGGCGCAGGCTCCCCTTGGCGTAAAGGTCACTCATCTGGTCGAGCGGGATCGGCTTGATCTCGCCGGCGTGCCCGGCACAGCCGAATGCCACGAAGCGCTCCTTGCACAGCTCCCGCGTGGCCACCACCGCGGCGGCAAAGAACTTGCGCGGGTCGAACTCCTCGGGCTTCTGCGCCATCAGCCGGCGCATGGCCCCGGTCATCGCCAGCCGGATGTCGGTGTCGATGTTGATCTTGCGGACGCCGTGCCGGATGCCCTCCTGAATCTCCGCCACCGGCACGCCGTAGGTCTCCTTGATCTGGCCGCCATGCTCGCGAATCACGTCCAGCCATTCCTGCGGCACCGAAGACGACCCGTGCATCACGAGGTGCGTGTCCGGGATGCGGGCGTGAATCTCCTTGATACGGCCGATCGCCAGGATGTCGCCGGTCGGCTTGCGGGAGAACTTGTAGGCGCCGTGGCTGGTGCCGATGGCGATCGCCAGCGCGTCCACCCCAGTATCCCGCACGAACTCCGCCGCCTGCTCCGGGTCGGTCAGCAGCTGGTCATGCGACATCTTGCCCTCGGCGCCCGATCCGTCCTCCTCGCCCGCCTCCCCCGTCTCCAGCGAGCCGAGCACGCCCAGCTCGCCCTCGACCGACACACCGACGGCGTGCGCCATCTCGACGACACGCTGCGTCGTCATGACATTGTAGCCGTAGTCCGCCGGCGTCTTCATGTCCTCGTGCAGCGAGCCGTCCATCATCACGCTGGTGAAGCCGGACCGGATAGAGCGCTGGCATACCGCTGGGCTGCCGCCGTGGTCCTGGTGCATCACGACCGGGATGTGCGGCCAGGTCTCGACCGCGGCCTCGATCAGGTGGCGCAGGAACGGCTCGCCGGCGTATTTCCGCGCGCCGGCCGAGCCCTGCAGGATCACCGGGCTGTCGCACTCATGCGCGGCCTGCATGATGGCCTGGACCTGCTCCATGTTGTTCACGTTAAAGGCGGGAATGCCATATTCGTGCTCGGCCGCGTGATCCAGCAACTGCCGCATCGATACAAGTGCCACGCCTAGTCTCCCTGTTGTGTGTAATTGTAACAGCCCAGGTCTTTCAGCGGGGTTAAGCCATGCGTAGGTCATTGATCAAGCGGTCGGGCTGAGTGGTCAGTGTCTCGAGCATCTCCCAACCTTGCTTCCTGGCTGTCGAGAGCAGCGAG
>JAABUK010001209.1_pt1 | contig 50180 bp, 34 predicted proteins | sample 5559141 | NCBI WGS metagenome assembly JAABUK01 (sample SAMN10711869, study PRJNA513367) | rock metagenome | isolation source: Antarctica rocks | place: Antarctica: Victoria Land, Pudding Butte nord | collected 2016-01-03 | reverse complement strand
GCCGCTTGAAGAGCCGCTTGAAGAGCCGCTTGAAGAGCCGCTTGAAGAGCCGCTTGAAGAGCCGCTTGAAGAGCCGCTTGAAGAGCCGCTTGAAGAGCCGCTTGAAGAGCCGCTTGAAGAGCCGCTTGAAGAGCCGCTTACGGAAGCGCAAAGCTCCTCGCGCGAGGCGGCGGGGCAGCGGATGGAGCAGGCGTGGCGTGCGCTGAGCGCGCTGACGTGGTTCTGGACCATCAGCGGCCACTTGTATTTTGCCTTCGAGACGGCTCAGCGCCTGCTCGCCTCGGCTCGGGCGGGGGGCTGGGAAGCGCCGCCCTTGCTCAAGGCCCGCATGGAAATGGCAGCCGGGCTGATGGCTCTGCACGCCGCCTCGTCCTCGCTGGCGCGCGCCTGCTGCGAGCGGGCGCTGCGCGAAATGGAGGCTCTGGGCGATGGCGCAGGCGTGGCCACGGCGCACAATTACCTGGGCTCGGTTGCCCTGGCGCGGGCCGAGGTCGCGGTGGCGCGCAGGCACTTCGCGCTCTCGCTGGAGCTCAACCGCAAGCGGGGCGAGCCGCGCTACGTCGCCATCGCGCTGTGCTGCCTGGCCGGGGCGCGCGTCGAGGCCGGCGAATTGGAGGGCGCGCGCGCCCTGTGCGAGGAAGCGCGGCTGCTGTGGCGCTCGCTGGAGGACAGCGGCGGCCAGGCCTGGGTCTTGTCCATCGAAGGCGACGCGGCCTCGGCTCAGGGCAACTGGACCGCCGCCCGCCGCTGCCAGGAGCGCGCCCTGGAACTCAGGCGACAGAGCAGCGGCGAGGTCGGCGCAGCCGGGCCGCTCGCCTTCCTGGGCTACGTCGCGCTCGATGAGCAAGATGAGCAAGGTGAGCCCAACACAACCGCTGAGCCCAACCCTACCGCTGAGCCCAACCCACTTGAGCAGGCTCAAGATGAGCAGGCTCAAGGCTACGCGCGGGCGGCTTCTCTGCTGAGCCGGAGCGCGCGCCTGCGCTTGCAACTGGGGCACCGGCGCGAGCTGCTGCCCGTGCTGGAAGCCCTGGCCGGGCTCACGACCTGCGCGCCGCCGGATGCTGCAAGTACTTGGGGCGAGGAAGAGGCCGCCGCGCGAGCCGAAGTCGCCGCGCGCGCACTGGGAGCCGCCCAAGCGTGGCGGCAGGAAATGGAGGTCTTCCGCTTAGCAGCTGCCTCCCGGCGCTCGAGCCGCTCGTGCCGGCGGCTGAGCCGCGCCCTGGGAGCCGCTCGCTTCGAGGCCGAGATGTCCGTGGGCCGCTCGCTTGCGCTCGAAGACGCCGCGCGCGGCCTGCTGGCCCTGTTCGCAGCCGCGTGATTCGCAGCCGCGTGAGAGCCGGAGGCTTCGCCGCAAGTACTTGCAGCGACATCGAGCCGCGTCACCACGAGCCGCGTCGCTACGAGCCCGTGGCTACGAGCGGCGTTACCACGAGGGCTCGGTTTGCAGCAGGGTCTCGAAGGCTCCGGCGGCGAGCGGGCGGGCGAAGAAGTAGCCCTGGCCGGTGTCGCAGCCCAGTGCGCGCAGCCGCTCCAGCTGCTCGCCGGTCTCGATGCCTTCGGCGACCACGGTCATCTTGAGGGCGCGTCCAATGGCGCGCACCGCTTCGACGATGGCCGCGTTCTGCGCGCCTTCATCGCCGTTTTCCGCGCCCTGCGAGACGAAGGAGCGGTCGATTTTCAAGGTGTCGAGCGGGAACTGCTTGAGGTAGGACAGCGAGGAGAAGCCGGTGCCGAAGTCGTCCAGCGAAAGCCGCACGCCCAGGGCGCGCAGCGAGGCCAGCACTTCCGAGACCTGGGCGGCCACCGAGACCGAGCCGCCCAGCATCACGCTCTCAGTGATTTCCAGGTTGAGGCGTCCGGGTTCGAGGCCGGATTCCCGCAGGGCGCGCGCGATTTCCTCGCTCAGGCTCAGGCCGTGGAACTGCTTGGCCGAGATGTTCACGCTGATGTGGAAGGGCTGCTCCTCGAAGTACGTGCGCGTCCAGGCGCGGGTCTGAGCGCACGCCTCGCGCAGCACCCAGGCGCCCAGCGGGAAGATCATGCCGGTTTCCTCGGCCAGCTCGATGAAGTCGCCGGGCATGACCAGGCCGCGCTCGGGGTGCTGCCAGCGCACCAGCGCCTCGGCCCCGATGATGCGGCCCGAGGGCAGGTCGATCAGCGGCTGGTAGTGCAGCCGCAGCTGGCCGCGCTTGATGCCCTGGCGCAGGTCGATTTCCATGCGCAGCCGCTCGAAGGCCTGCGCGCTCATCTCCGAGTCGAAGATTTCGTAGCGCGCGCGGCCCTTGCTCTTGGCCCGATACATCGCGACATCGGCGTCGCGCAGCAGGTCTTCGGCCCGGTCGCCTCCGGGGTTGCTCTGCACGATGCCCACGCTGGTCGTGGTGTAAACCTCGTGGCCGCCCAGGTCGAACGGAGTCGAGAGCGACTCAGCGATGCGCTCGGCCACAACCGTGGCGTCCGAGATGTGCTCGACGCCTTCGAGCAGCACCGTGAACTCGTCGCCGCCAAAGCGAGCGGCCAGGTCACCGGGCCGCAGCGAGCTCTTGAGCCGGCGCGAGGCCTCGATGAGCAGCTGGTCGCCGGTCTCGTGCCCCAGCGAGTCGTTGATGATCTTGAAGCGGTCCAAGTCCAGGAACAGCACGGCTGCGGTCTCGCCCGAGCGCCGGGCGCGCGCCAGCACGCGCGTCAGCGTGTCCATGAAGAAGGCGCGGTTGGGCAGGCCAGTCAAGGGGTCGTGGAAAGCCTGGTGCCTCAGCTGGTGCTCGGTTCGCTTGCGCTCGGTGATGTCCGAGAAGCTCCACACGCGCCCGTAGTCCTTGCCGCCGGGCGCGGTGGCCGGGGCCGAGTACCGCTCGAAGACGCGCCCATCGGTGAGCCGCACCTCGTCGCGCGTCGAGGCGCTCGGGTGGTCGATCAGAAACGAGATGCGCTCCAGGAACTCGTCCGGGTCCGCCATCAGCGACAGGATGTAATACATCAGCTGCCCCTGCGCGCGCAACTCTTCGAGCAAGGCGTCCGGCATCTGCCACATCTGCGCGAAGCGGCGGTTGCACGAGACGATGGTGCCGCCCTCATCCACCAAAAAGATGCCGTCCGCAGCCGCCTCCTGCGTGGCCTGCAGCACCGCGTTGCTCTCGTGCAGCCGCTCCTCGGCCTGCTTGCGCTCCGAGATGTCGCTCTTGACCACGATGAAGTGCGTCACCAGCCCGCCGCCGTCGCGCACCGGAGAAAGCGACAGCTCAACCCAGATGGCGCGCCCCTCAGGGCGGCTCTGGCGCAGCGCGACGCGGCAGCCGCTCTGTTGCGCGACCGCACGCTTGAGCCGCTCCAGCTCAGGCCCGTCCTCGAAGTTGTTCCAGCCCGGAAACGGCTTCCCAATGGCCTCCTGGCTGCTGCGCCCCGTGATGCGCTCCCACGCCTCGTTGACGTAGAAAATCGGGTTGCCGGCCTGCCGCGCGTCCACCATCAGCACGCCGGCGGCGACCGATTCGATGGCGCGCTCCAGCAGCCTGAGCCGGGCGCGCGTGGCCTTGCGCCGCGTGACGTCGCGCGCCACCGCCAGATGACGGCCCGGCAGGAAGTGCGCGCGCCACGAGAAGTCCAGGTCGCGCCGCTGCCCATCAGGGCGCTGCAGTTGAATCTCGCCGCGCGCCGTGTGCTGCCTCAAGTACTTGCGCCAGCCGCTCGCGAAGAGCGGGCGCGCCTGGCCGGTCACGAACTCTTCCAGCGCGCGCCCCTTCAGCTCGCCTGCGCTCAGGCCCAGCAGCTCGCTGGCCGCAGCGTTGCCGCTCACGAAGCGCCCGCTTGAGTCCAGGATGAAGATGGCTTCCGGCGCGCTCTCGAACACGGCGCGCAGCCCCTCCAAGAGCAGCACGCCGCGCTGCTCCGCTTCGCCGATGAAGTCGCAGGTGCCCTGGGCAGCCGCCTGCCGCCGCTCGTCAGGCGGCTCAGGCGGCTCAGCTCGATGCTTGCTCAAGCTGTTGGCACAACCGCAAGCGGCGCTCTGGGCAGCCGTGGACGGCTCAGCATTTTCGACGGGCGGCAGGTCGCGGGCAGGCATAGAGATGAAGGGGTTGCGCCGTCTGAGGTGAGCAGCTCACGCCGCAGAGTGTGCCAGCGCACGAAGTATACCGCGCCTCTGTGCGGCTCAATCAGGGCGGGGCATAAAACGAAACCCCACGCCTGGGGCGCGGGGTTCGAGCACAAAGTCCCGTTTCCTGACGCTCCAAGTACTTGCAGCAGGTGCTCGGGGCGCGCCGGGTCAAAACGGATGTGGGTTAAAACGGGTGGTCGCCGGGCGCGACCTTGAGGCCGTGCTCGGTGAAGTGCAGGCGGTGCACGTTGATGTCGTGGCGCGTGCCGCGCATTTTGCGCACTTCGAGAGCGCGGTAGGCGTGGGCCATGTGCAAGACGAGCATCCCCTGCGTCACGAACTGAGCCAGGCCAAAGCGCATGGTGGCCTCGCCGCGATCCGGCATCTCCGTCACCATCACCACGGTGCAGCCCAGCTCGCGCAGCAGGGCGCACAGGCGCAGCACGTCGCGGCGCAGGTTCGTCGTCTCGGTGTAGCAAAAGCCAAGCGCCGAGAGCGAGTCGAAGACCAGCCGCTTGGCGTTGACCTGAGTGACAGCCGCGTGGATGTCGTCGAGCAAAATGTCCACCGCGCGCGGCGTGTTGACCTCGGTCGGGATGAAGGACTTGACGACCGCCAGCCGGTTGCCCTCGATGTGCTCGCGCAGGTTCCAGCCGAAGCGCGCCATGTCCTGCACCACATCCGAAACCTCGTCTTCAAGCGTGACGTAGACGCCGGCCTCGTTGCACTCGGCGATGCCGTGCTGTAAAAACTGCAGCCCAAGCGTCGTCTTGCCGCTGCCCGTGGCTCCCGTGACGCCGATGATGCGGCCCTCGGGCAAGCCGCCTTCGATCATCGAGTCCAAACCAGGCACGCCAGTCGGCACGCGCCCCAGAGCGCGCGCCGAGCCCAAACTTTGCAGCCGCCCCTCGCCTGTCCCGGCTGCGGTGATTGTGTAGCCCGCCCCGTGGCGAGGCGAGCGCATCGTGCGATCCATAGTCGATCCTCCAGCCGTCCGTTACACGCTGCAAGTACTTGCAAGCCCCTTGCAGCGCGCTCTTTTCCTGACAGTCCGCAGCTCAGAACTCTTTGGCCAGCGCGTATCGCTTGGGCACGTCCAGGGTCGAAAGGGCCAGCCCGGATTCTTCCAGGGCATCCAGCACGTCGCGCACTTTGGAGAAGGGGATGGGGCCTTTGAGCGCGATTTCGCGCGCTGTCATCTCGCCGAAGGTCGCCAGCACCGAGCAGGCCAGGATCTGCTCGCTGGGCAGGTGCCCGAACTGAGGCGAGCGGGCCATCGCGCGCTCCAGGGCTTCGAGCTTGTCCGAGCGCGGCGCCATCAGGCCTTCGACAACCGTGCCGTCCGCGACCGAGATCACCGGCCCCACGCGCGAGTAGGCCGCGACCTGGACATCGTGGCCCACCGTGCAGCCCTCGCCGATGACGGCCAGCGGCTCGACCGAGACGTTGGCCCCCAGGCGCGAGTGGCGCGCGATCACGCAGTCGGTCAGGCGCGCGCCTGCGCCCACCGAAACGTCGTCGAACAACAGGGCACCCGCCAGCCGCGAGTTGTCGCCGATGCTGCAGTTGCGCGCGATGGTTGCGTTGGGGCCGATGGTGCAGCCCTCGCCGATACGCGAGCCTTCCTGAATCAAGAACGGCGGCACCAGCGTGGTCGAGTCGGGCACATGAACGCCTTCGGCGACCTCGGCGCGGCCCTGCATCCGGTGCCTGTTGCCTTCGAGGTAGTTCTGCACGCGGCCAATGTCGACCCAGTAGCCGTTCATTTCCCAGGCGAAGAAGCGCGCGCCCGAAGCCATCAGCTCAGGAAAAAGCTGCCGCGAAAAGTCGTACTCCTCGCCCTCGGGCACGCGGTCGAAGACGCTCTTCTTGAGCACGTAGAAGCCCGAGTTGGCCAGGTTGGAGAACGCTTCCTCGGCCTTGGGCTTCTCCTGGAAGCGCGAGATGCGCCCGTCGCTCTCGATGGCCACGATGCCGAACTCGCGCGGGTCCGAGACGCGCATCGTGGCAATCGACACGTCGGCGTTTTGCTCGCGGTGGAACAAGACGAACCTCTTGTAGTCGATGTCGGCGACGGCGTCGCCCTGGATGATGACGAACTCATCCTCCAGCTGGTCGATGACGTTCTTGACGCAGCCCGCCGTGCCCATCGCCCTGGCCTCGCGGATGCAGCGCACCGGTATGGGCGGGGCCAGCCGCTTGAGCGCCTCATCGACCACTTCAGCTAAGTAGTTGGTCGTGATGAAGACCTCGTCGAAGCCCGCGGCATACAGCGCCTTGACAGTGTGCATCATGGCGGGCAGCCCGGCCACGGGCAGCATGGGCTTGGGCACCGTGTAGGTCAGGGGCCGCAGCCGCGTGCCCATGCCTCCGGCCAGGATAATTGCTTGCATCGTTAGTTCGCGCCTTCCCTTGACAACAGGCTACACCATGCTGGCCACAGCCACAAAACACAGCGGCAGGCCCCGTGCAAGTACTTGCCGCGCGCTCACCAGCGGAACCACAGGGCGCGTCCCGTCGCGACTTCGATGCCCAGCGCGATGAAGAACCCGATGCACAGGCCCACGCCCCAGGGCACGAACCTCTTGGTCACCACAGGAGCCGGGGCATCGGGAGCCGAGGCCGTGGCCGCCGCCAGCTGAGCGTAGCCCGCGAGGTTGCTGCCGACCTGCTTCAGCTCGCCTCGCCTCGCCAGCCAGGGCAGGATCAAAACCGCGAAGGCAATCGAGCCATACAAAAAGCCAAAGCCGCAAAACGCCCAGCCCTTGAGTGCCCCAACAGCCGCCAGCAGCTTCACGTCCCCGGCCCTGGCCAGGCCCAGCATGAACGGAACCCACTGGATTCCCATGCCCACAGCCCAGCCCAGCCCAGCCCACTTGAGCCCTTCGAGCCCGCCGAACATAAAATGCAGCCCCAGCCCGAGCAGCATGGCCGGGAAGGTGAACTTGTTGTAGATTTTGCCCTGGCGCCCGTCGGTGTAGGCGCACACGGCCAGCAGCGCCAGCAGAATGGCGTCCAGAATCCACACGCCCGACTGGGGCAGCCCGGCCTCGGCGCTGCTCCACCTCGCGAACACATCGCCCATAAGCCTCCTCCCGATGCTCAGCCGCCCCAAGTACTTGAGCGTGCCCTCACGCCTCGACTTCGCGCGGCAGCGCCAGAGCATCTTCAACCGAGCACTCCACCTCAACCGCCTGCCCCGCCCGCCACGCCTGGCGCGGGTTGAACTGCGACACCGCCAGCCTCGGCTCGCCCGCGCCCTCAGCCGCTCCCTTCGAGCGCAGAGCCAGCTCGACACGCTCGCGGTCGCCCAGAAACGAAGAGCCAACAAACACGCCCTGCAACCGATTAGCCGTGCCCTCCACGTTCGTTGAGCTCACTGCTTGCGGGCCGCGCTCGTCCAGCACGCGCAGGCTTTCGGGCCGGGCTGCGAACCAGGCCGCGTCGCCTGCCTTGAGCGCGCTGTCAGGGTTCCGCGCAGTCCGCAGCAGCCCGTGCGCGGTGTCCACAAGTACTTGCTCGCCTTCGATGGCCGCGACTTTGGCCGGGATGAAGTTGCACTCGCCCAGGAACTCGGCCACGAAGCGCGACAGCGGGCGGCGGTAGACCTCGCGCGGCGCTCCGGCTTGCTCGATGCGGCCTTCGCGCATCACGGCCAGGCGGCCCGCGATCGAGAGGGCTTCTTCCTGATCGTGCGTCACGTAGATGGCTGTGGTCTGGGTTTCCTGGTGCAGGCGCTTGATTTCCTCGCGCATTTCGAGGCGCAGGCGGGCGTCCAGGTTGGAGAGCGGCTCGTCTAAAAGCAGCGCCTCGGGGCGGATGACCAGGGCGCGCGCCAGAGCCACGCGCTGCTGCTGGCCGCCCGACATCTGCGAAGGGTAGCGGTCGGCCAGGTGCGAAAGCCGCACCATTTCCAGCGCCTCACCGACCTGTCGCCTGCGCTCGTCGCGCGCGACCTTGCGGATTTTGAGGCCGTACTCGACGTTTTGCGAGACGGTCATGTGCGGCCACAGCGCGTAGTTCTGGAACACCATGCCTGTGTTGCGCTGGTGCGGCGGCACGCCGTTGATGACGCGCTCGCCGAAGCGAATCTGGCCCTCGTCGGGCGACAGGAAGCCCGCGACCATGCGCAGGCAGGTCGTCTTGCCGCAGCCCGAAGGCCCCAGCAGGAAGAACAGCTCGCCCGCCTCCACGCGCAGCGAGACGCCGTTCACGGCCAAGGTGCGCTCGAACTTCTTCGACACGTTCTCGAACGAGATGGAGGTCATGGAGAAAACGCGGCGCGCCTCGCGAACCGGGCACAAGTACTTGCGCAGCGCCTTGAGCTAAGCAGCTTGAGCTAAGCGCCTTGAGCTAAGCGCCTTGAGCTAAGCGCCGAAGTGCGCGCGCGCGGCGCTGCTCCACTCGCTGATCTTGCGGGTGCGAAAGGCCGAGTCGCTCCACTGGGCGGCGTCCGCCTTTAGTTCAGCTTCGCCGATGGGAGCCCAGTCCAGCTTGCCCGGCGCGCTCGCGGCGGCCTTGACCGCGTCCAGGTCGTCGATCAAAGTCGCGCCCAGCAGGTCGTCCAGGGCCTGGCGGCGCTGAGCCGCTTTCTCCGCGTCGTAAGGGCGCGAGTTCTTGGTCGCGTACGGGTCCGACTGCACCAGCGAGTTGCTGGGAATCGGCTTATACAGCGAGGGCAGGGCAGGCTGGCGAAACAGCGAGGCCGCCTGCGGGCCGCCTGCCGCGCCCTTGGGCAGCATCCACAGCTTCTGGCCCGCGGGCGACATCACGAAGGCGACCCACTTCCTGGCCAGCTCAGCGTTGGGCGCGCCCTTCAGGATGCCGATGGGATCGGGCGTCTGCACCACGCCGCCTTCGGGCGCGATGTAGCCCAGCTTGTCCTTGCCCGCGCGCTCGATGGCCGCCAGAGCGTAGAAATTGATCGAGGTCGCAGCCACGGTGTCGCCGCGCGCCACGCTCTGGGGCAAGTCCGAGGACGAGCGCGAAAACTCGCGCGCGTTGGCCGCCAGGCGGTCTAAAATCTTCCAGCCCGCGTCCCAGCCAGCCGTCTGCAAAATGATCTCGAAGACCTCGTGCGCGCTCCCCGAGTGGCGCGGGTCTGCCAGCCCGATGCGCCCCTTCAAGGCCGGGTTGCCCAGGTCGGCCCAGGTCTTGGGCAGCGGCAGCTTGTCGCGCTCAAACAGCGCCTTGTTAACCAAAATGCCGAAGTCCGAGAGCGCAGCCGCTACCCACATCTTGTCCTTGCCAACCAAAGGCACCCCGTTGAGCTTGTCGGGCACGCCGAAAGTCTCGGGCAGCGGCTGCAGCGCGTTGGCACTTTGGAGTAGGTCGAAGGTTTCGCCGCCGCCGCCGAAGAAGCAGTCGATGCCGATGCCCGCGGGCTTGCTCTGGAACTGCGACTGCACGAAGCGCAGGTCTTCCGAGGTCGCGCCCTTGTCGATCCACTTCAGCATCACGCCGGGGTTCGCGGCCTTGAACGCGGTCTCGAACTCGTGCTGAATCTCGTTCGAGTGCGGCGAGATGATCGTCAGCGTCCCCGAGCCGCTTGAGGAGCCCGAGGAACCGCCTGAGCCGCCAGAAGTACCGCCCGAGCCGCCTTTGGAGCCGCAGCCCGTAGCCAGTAGCCCAACCCAGCCCAGCAGAGCCGCGCGCGCAAGAAGATTGATGTGCATCGCCCAAAGAGTAGCACCGCGCGCCCTAACTTTCAACGCGCGCGGCCTTAACACTGGGTCCAGCACCGCGCACCCGCCGCAAGTACTTGCCTCTACTTGCCTGCGATCTTGAGCCTCCAGCACAGGCCGTTCCTAACACTTCGCTTTCCAAACAAAGAGCACGAAAACCGACTTCAAACGCAACTTCGCGCCACAGAATTCGTCCCTTTCCCGTCGCTTTCATTGATCTCAATGATACGATGCGATAAAATACAAGGTGCCTTTCCGCACGGCGATTTCGGGTGCAAGTGCCAGTACTTGAGCGAGCTGTGCCAAAGAGTTTCCGGGCTGCGGCCTGGTGTGGAGTGTGTAGCATGACCAAGCAGAACACGGTTGCGACGGCGTTGGACGGCGTGCTCGAAGGGGCTTTCGACGGCGCGTTTGGAGCGGAGGCTATCCAGCTCGCGCTGCCGGGCATGGAAGGTCTGGGCGCACCGAGCGCCTCGGCTCAAGCCCAAGCTCAGGCCAAGGGTGAGGCGAAGGCACGGCTGGCGAGGGTGCGGGTGTCGCAGGATTTTGGCATCGCGGAGCTGCGCGAGCAGTGGAGCGTGCGCGCTGGCGAGGACGAGCTGGCGCGCGGGAGATTCCAGCTGCGGCCCGGCGGCTTCGTCTCGGCGGTTGCTGAGGTGGAGGGCGAGCGGCGCGTGGAGGCTCTGCGCTGGGGGCTGGTTCCGTTCTGGACGCCGCTCGAAGACGTGCGCGGCGGGCGGCGCATGGTGTGGGCGCGCGCCGAGACCTTGGCTAAGCGCGCCTCGTTTCGCCAGTCGCTCGCGAGCCAGAGGTGCATCGTGCCGGTCTCTGGCTTCTTCGTCTCGGTTCGCGACGGCTCGGCCCGGCGCACGCTGCTGGCGCGCCCGCGCGGAGGCGGCCTGTGGCCGGTCGCCGCGCTGTGGGACGAGTGGGTTTCGAGCGAGGGGCGCGTGCTGAGGACGCTCGCCCTGGTTTCGGTCGAGGCCAACGCGCGGCTGAGCAAGGTCGAAGGCCGGATGCCCGCGATCCTGCGCGCGGGCGAGGACGCGGCCTGGCTGGGCTCAGCTCAGCTGGGCGAGAAGGCGCTGGGGCGCATCTTGAGGCCGTGGAGCGGGCGCGAGATGGAGATCGAGGCCGTCCACTCGCCGCGCTGGAAGGAGCAGGACGACGCGGGTTTGGTGGAGCCGCTGCCCGCGAGCGCGGCCATCATCGAGGGGCTGGGCTTGGCTCGCCCGCGGCGCGACCAGGTGTTCAAGCGGCAGATCGTGCGCGACTGGCGCTCGCAGGACGGCCAGGTCGGGTTCAAGGTGCGCTCGTTCACGCGCGACGACGGCGCGCGCTGGCACCCGGTCGTGGACACCCTCGACGGCTCCGTCTTCTGCGACTGCCCCGACTTCCACTACCGCCACGCCCCGCACCACCCCAGCGTCGCCACGCCCGCGCACTGGTGCAAGCACCTGCAGCGCGCTGTGAGGAACTGCGTGCAGCACGGTGATTTGCAAGCGGCGTGAGCCAAACCAAAGAACCGAAGCGGCAAGTACTTAAGCCCAAGTACTTGCCGCTTTTATGTTGCAGCTTCCGCTAAGCCGGAGGCGCTCGGCTGAGCCACACTGCGCGCCATGAAGCACATTTTCCTCGTCGGCTTCGGCGGCGCGCTGGGCTCCATGCTGCGCTTCCAGACCGTCACTTTGGCCGCCCGCTTCTCGGCTGAGTTCCCCTCGGGAACCGTTTTCGTCAACCTCGTCGGCTGCTTCCTCATCGGCCTGCTCACCGCTGTGGCCGACAGGCGCGGGCTGATCTCAGCCGAAGCGCGCCTCCTGCTCGTGACCGGGTTGCTGGGCGGCTTCACGACGTTCTCGGCCTTCGGGCTCGACACGCTCAAGCTCGCTCAGGCGGGCAGGTGCTGGCCCGCGCTGGGCAACGTGCTGCTCAGCGTGCTCGGTGGGCTGGCGATGGTGTGGCTGGGCTCGCAAATCGTCAGCGCGCCAAAATAAACGCCTCAAGTACTTGCCGGCAAGTAAACATCTTGAGGCGTTCATCTTGAGCTTCCCATGAGCTTCCCCTGGCTTGGCTGATGCTCAGCTGAGATCGACCTGGCGCGCGCCCTTGAGGTCTTCGTTCTCGTTGAGCTTGGCCATCACTTCATCGGGAGCCGCGTGCTCCAGCGAGATGACCATGACCGCGCGCTCGCCCACGCCCTGGCGCCCGACGTCCATCGCCGTGATGTTGAGCCCGGCCTGGCCCAAAATGGTGCCCACCACGCCGATCATGCCCGGCTTGTCGGTGTTGGGGATGATGAGCAGGGTGCCGCTGGGAACCACGTCCACGCGCAGGCCCTGGATGCTCACGATGTGCGCCTCGCGCCCGTTGAAGACGGTGCCGTCGATCTGGCGCACGCGCTTGTGGCCGCCGTCGTCGCGCTCGACTCGGGTCTGGATGAGGTTGGCGTAGTCGCCGCTCTTGCTCTGCCTGGACTCCTTGATCTGGACGCCGCGCGCCTGGGCCAGGGCCGGCGCGTTCACGTAAGTCACGCTCTGGTCGAACGAGCCTTGCAGCAAGCCCTTGAGAAACACGCGCCCCAGAGCCGAGGTGTCGAAACCGTCCAGCTCGCCGCAAAACGTCAGCTCAACCGACTCGATGCGCCCGTCCGCGAGCTGAGCCTGCATCCGCCCCAGCTTCTCGACCAGGGGCAAGAACGGCGCGATGAACTCGCGCGTCTCGGGCGGCAGCGGCGGCAGGTTCACCGCGCTCTGCGGCGGGCGGCCTCCCAGCACGTCCACGATCTGGCGCGCCACGTCGATGGCAACCTCGACCTGCGCTTCCTCGGTCGAAGCGCCCAGGTGAGGCGTAAGTATCACGTTAGGCAAGCTCAAGAGCGGCGAGTTGTGAGGCGGCTCGATTTCATAAACATCCAGCCCCGCGCCGCCCAGCTTGCCCGACTTCAAGGCGTCGTACAGCGCGGCTTCGTCCACGATGCCCCCGCGCGAGCAGTTGAGCAAGATCGCGCCGCCCTTCATCAAGCTCAGCGCGCGCTTGTCGATGAGGTGCTGGGTTTCCTTGATGAGCGGCGTGTGCAGCGTGATGATGTCGGCGCGCTTGAGGATGTCGTCCACTGTTGTGGCCTCGATCTGAAGCTGCTGCGCCCGCGCCGAAGTCAGGAAGGGATCGTAGCCAAGTACTTGCATCCCGAAGGCCTGGGCGCGGCGGGCGACTTCGACCCCGATGCGGCCCACGCCGACCACGCCCAGCGTCTTGTTGTACAGCTGCGAGCCCATGAACGAGGAGCGTTTCCACTCGCCCTGAGCCGTGCTGGTGTGCGCGGGAATCAAGCGCCGCACCAGCGCGAGCATCATGCCCAGGGCGAGCTCAGCGACGGCCACGGTGTTGCCTGCGGGCGAGTTGACCACGATCACGCCGCGCTCGGTGGCGGCCTCGACGTCGATGTTGTCGACGCCAACCCCGGCGCGCCCGACGATCTGCAGGCGGTCGGCGGCTTCGAGCACGGCGCGCGTGATCTTGGTCTGCGAGCGCACCATGATGGCGTCGAAGCGGGGCGCGCGCTGGATGAGCTGAGCCTCGCTCAGTCCGGTTTCAACGACGACGTTCCCGGCGCGGCGCAAAATGTCGAGCCCTTCGCCCGCCACGGGGTCGCAAATGAGAATCTCAGGCATGATGAGGAAATATTGGAAATTGAGCGCCGAGTTTACAGCGAACCCAACCCCCCGAGGCGAAGGCCGCGCCAACCAACGCCAATGCGTGCCGCAACCGCTGCAAGTACTTGCGGGCGTCGCGTTGAGAATCCGCGCCGGCTCCCGCTCTGTCAAACTTCTCGGCCATGCGCTTGCTGCTCCTGCTGCCCTTCGCCCTTGCTCTGCCCGCCCTGGCTCAAGACAAGCCCAGGAGCCTTGACCTCGCCTCAGCTCTGCCCGCGCCCGAAGCCAGAGGCGTCGCGGCCTCGGTGCAGGCGACTGTGGATGGCCTGGCTTCGCGCGCCTCGGTTGGGTTCAGCGCCCCGGACGGCCTGCGCTTCGATGTCGAGGCCGATGCTGCGGGCTCGCCCGCGCGCTCGGGCCTGGCTGCGGGCCAGGAGACGCTGGCGGTCGAGGGCAAGCGGGCGCGGCGGACCGCTTTCAACGGGCTCAGCGGCTGGTTTCGCGACGCCGGCGAGCCGCTGCTGCAGGCGTTGGGGCCGTGGCTGAGCCCAATCAGAGAGCTGGAGAATTTCTACACGCTCTCGGCTTCGCGCGAGGGCGCCAGCACCATCGTCGAGGCCAGGGCCAACGACGCGGGCAAGTACTTGAGGCGCGAAGTGGTGCGCGCAGGCGGCGCGGGCGCCCAGAGATTCTACGCGGCGCGCCAGGCTGCGGCCTGGAACCGGCCCGCGCGCATCCGGCTGCGCGTCGAGAACAAGCACATCGTCAGCCGCCAGGACTTCGGCTCAGGATCGAACCGCCCGCTGCAAAGCTGGCTCTGGCGCTACGAAAACGACCGCCCCACCCTCATCGAGGCGCGCGATGGGCGCGGCGTCCTGCGCGGCCAGTGGCGCTTGAGCTTCGAGGCCGCCAGGCCGCCCGCAGCCCTTGAGCTGCCGCCCGAGGCCATCGTTGAAGGCGACGCTCCGGCTGGCGACGCCGCGGCTCAAGCCTTCGCGCGCGGCGTGCGGGCGGCTCAGCTCGACAACTACGCCCAGGCGGTGGCCGCTCTGAACCAGGCCGCTGGGCTCAAGCCGCGCGCCGTGGCGGTGCCTTTAGCTCTGTTCGAGATCGCGCTCACGACGCGCAGCGATGAGCTGGCTCAGGCCGCTCTGCTCAAAATCCAGGCGCTCGAAGGCGAGCAGTCGGCCTCGTATCTCGTCGCGCGCGCCCGGCTGGCGCTGCAAAAAGGCGCCGCCGATTTGCCCTCGGCTCTGGACGCGCTGCCTCAAGTACTTGCAGGCGTCCCCAACGCTCCGCTGAGTTTGGAAGTCGCGGATTTGCTGCGCGCCGGAGGTCAGCGCAATCGGGCCACCGCCCTGCTGCTGCCTCTGCTCGACGCCAGCGTGCCGGTTCCGATCGCGGCTTCGGCTGCCTCGCGGCTGGACGCTTGGTTCGCGCCCAGCGAGCAGGCCGCGCGCGATGCGCTGGCGGCCCAAATCGCCGGCGTGGGCGCTTCGGCTCAGGTCGCGCGCGCCTTGCTCAAGGGGCAGGCGGCCAACGATCCCGATGCCTCCAGGCCGCCCGAGCTGGAGTTCCTGCTGGCTCAGCAGGCCGCGCTCGCCGGGCGCGACGAGGAGGCGGCCAAGCGTTGGAAGAACGTGTCGCAAAATGGAAACCAGGCGCTCTGGCTCAGCTCGCAGCTGGCCTTAGCTCAGCTGGCGGCGCGGCGCGGCGACGCGGCTGGCGCGCTGGCGATTCACCGCGCGGCGTGGCCGCTGCTGCCCGGCGAGCGCGCGCGCGAAGGCTGGCTGCGCGCGCTGCTGAGCTCGTGGCTCAAGGCCAACCAGACGCAGGCGCTGCGCGGAGCCGTCAACGCTTCGACCTTGCCCGAGCTGCCGCGCTCGAAGGCGGGCGACACCTCGGCTCTGGATCAGGCCGAGGCGGACGCGCGGCTTTTGGTCGCTGTAGACGAAGCCGAGGGCGACGCCACAAGTACCTTGCGCTCTCAGGCCGCGCGCTGGAAAAGCAGCGAGCCCGAGCGCGCCGCCTGGTGGCAGGGCAAGCTGGCCGAGGCGCTCACCGCAGCCGCAGCCCAGGCCGGCGGCGAGCCCGGAACCGAGCTCAAGCGCGAGCGGCTGTATAACGAGGCGCTTAAGTCGGTGGGCGAGGCCGGTTTGCTCGATGCGCAGCAGCCGTTTTACGCCGAGCAGAAGCTGCTCATCGCGGCGCGGCGGGTGGCTGTGCCCGACGCCGTCACGGATGCGGCGACCGGCGTGCGCAACCGCGAGAACGAGCAGGCGGCTCTGGAGGCCGTGCGCGCGCGCTTCGGCTCGAACCCGGACGCCTTGCTCTCGGCTGGGCTCGCCCTGCTCACCATGAAGCAGGAGCGCGAGGCCGCGCCTCTGCTCAAGCAAGCCCTGGCTCAGCTGGACTCGCCTTCGGCTGAAGGCGCGGAGGATGCTGCGGGCGAGCGTGTGGCGCGCATCACGGCGCGGGCGAGCTTAGCCGGGGCCTTGCGCAAGGCGGGCGATGTGGACGGCGCGATGCGTTTGTACGCGCTGCTTTTTCAGGGCGCGCGCTCGCCGGTCGAGCAGGGCACTTTCGCGGCCAACTGGGTCAACGCGCTCTTCGATTTGCGCGAGGCTGGGGGCGCGGCCTCGATTTTGTCGCAGGTCGCGCGCACCGGCTGGAAGCCCTCGCAGACTCAGGAAGTGCTGGCTCAAGTACTTGCGGGCGTCAGCGTGCGCCCGCCGTGGCGCGCGGCCATCCGCCAGTCGTTCGAAGCCCTGCTGCAAAGCGCAGCCTCTCCGCCCGCCAACGCAGCAGGCACCCCGGATGGGCCCAACTCAGCGGCGAGCTTAGCCGAAGGCGCGGCCCTGGTGGCGGCTTACCTGGATTTTTCCGCGCTCAACTCAGCCCGCCGCGCCCTCTTGCCGCAGCCCAGGCCAAGCGGCGCGGCGGCTCCAGCCCCGCCTGCAGCCGATGCTCCCGGTGCTCCCAATCCGGCGGCTCGGCAGAGCTTCAACGCGGCTGTGGCGGTTTGGAAGCTCGACATGGCGCGGCTACAGCAGTTGGCGGCTTCGGCGCGGCCCGGAGTCGCGGGCCAGGCGCTCTCGCTGCTGGCTCAGGACGCTCTGCTGCGCGGGCAGCCCGCCGAAGCCGGCTCGTTCTTCGAGCGCGCCCTGAGCCGCGTGCCCTGGGACGAGGGCCTGGCGCTTTCGCTGAGCAACGCGCTTGCGGCCCAGCCCGCGCCCGAGGACGCCGTGAGCATCGTCAGGGCCCGCGACGCCCTGCTCGCGCGCCTTCCGCTCAGCTCGGGCTTGCTGCAGCAGGCCGCTCAGATGTCGCTGCAAGCCGGAGAAACCGCCGGTGCAAAAGCCCTGCTCGCGCGCGCCAGGGCCCTGGCCTTCTTCGACAACTCGGTCAGCGCCGGGGCTTACGACGACCTGAGCGCCCCACCCGAAGCCGCAGCCAACGCAGCCGCAGCCAACTGAGCCCAGGCGAGCCCAGGCCAGCGGGCGGCAGGGCACCTCAAGTACAGGGCACCTCAAGTACTTGAGGCTTTTTAGGCGCGCTTGGTGAGGGCGGGGACGAGAGCGCCCACGATCAGGAAGACGAAGGAGACGGCGGCAGTCATGGCCGAGGCGGGCACGTCGAGCACGAGCGAGAAGTGCAGGCCCAGCACGACCGCGACGACCGCCAGCGCGGGCGCCAGCATCAACGAAGAGCGCAGGCGGCGGCAGTTCAAGAGGGCGGTCACGGCGGGCATCACGAGCAGCGTCGAGGTGAGCAGGACGCCCACGGCGCGGATCGAAAACGCGATGACGCCGCCGATGCTCGCGAAGAGCAGCGTGTCCCAGAAGGCCGCGCGAAAGCCCAGCGTCGAGGCCTGGTCGCGGTCAAACGAAACCAGCGTGAACTCTTTGAAAAACAGCGCATACAACGCGCCCAGCACCAGGTAAATGCCCGCCATCTGCTCGGTTTCGCCCACGTCAACCGTCAGGACATCGCCTTGCAGCAGCTTGAGCATATGCGTCTCGCCGCCCGGAGCTCTGGCGATGAGCAGGATGGCCACGGCTCCCGCGATGGCGTAGATGACGCCGATCGAGCTTTCGTTGGGCACGCGGCGCGGCGACAGGCGGGCCGCGAACAGCAGCACGCCCGCCAGCGTGAAGGCCAGCGCGCCCAGCAGAGGCGAGAATCCCACCAGCAAGGCCAGCGCGATGCCCGCCGAGGACATCTCGGCCAGGGCCACGCCCACGAACACGATGCGCTTGAGCACCACGAACACGCCCACGAAGCCGCACGCCAGAGCCGCCAGAATCCCTGCCACCAGAGCGTGGCGCAAGAACGCCTTGTCCTCGCCCGAGAACGTCGCCCGGATGTCCCACCACGGAGCCGCGACTTCGGGCACCTCGGCGGCATCGCCCGCGCTGCCCGCGCCTTCGGCTGGGCTGGCGTCACCTTCGAGCGGCCTGGCTGCGGGCGCCATGTGGCCGTGAGCCATGCTCTTGCCTCCCGCAGCGCCCGGCGCGGCGTTGGACGCGGGCGCATCGGGAGCATCCAGGTCAGCCGAGGGGAAGCCCAGCGGCGAGCCGGGCTGAGCCGGAGCCGCTCCCGGAGCCGGTGCGGGCGCGGCTCCCGGAGCGGGCACAGCGCCAGAAGCGGGTGCCCCGCCGGGAGCTTTGGCTGAGTTCGGCGCTGGCCTGGGGGCTGCGGAGTTGGGCAGGGCGGCGGGCGGCGCGTTGGCAGGCGGCGTATCAACGGGCGGCAGGTCGACGGGCGGAGGATCGGGGCGAAACGCATTGGCGTCGCTGTCATCCGCAGGCGGCGCGGGCCTGGCGCTCTTGACAGCAGCAGGCGCGGGCCTGGGAGCTGAGGGCTTGGCAGGCGCGGGCTTGGGGCGCGGCTGGGCGGCTGGGCTGAGCTTAGGCGCGGCGGGCTGGGGCCTGGAAGTACTTGCAGCCGGAGCAGGCGCTCGCGGCGCGGCGTGGGGCCGCGCCGTGGGCTTCGCGGCAGGCTTTGGGGCGGGCGCCGAAGGTCGTGGAGCGGTGGTGGCGGCGGGCGTTGTGGCCGGGGCAGCAGCTCCCGGCTTGGCTGGCGCGGGCTTTGGCAAAGGCACGGGGCGAGATGAAGCCGCGCCCTTCGTCGCCGTTGGCGTGGCAGCTGCTCTGGGCGTGGCAGCCGCTCTGGGCGTGGCAGCCGCTCTGGGCGTGGCAGCCGCTCTGGGCGTGGCAGCCGCAGCATCGGGCGCGGGCGCGTTGGGAATCTGGGCCTGAGCTGCGAGCGAGGCGCTCAGCGCAAGGCCCCAAAAGGCCAGCCTCGCCAGCGAAAGAAGGCGACGCGGCTGCGGGCGGGTGCAAGTACTTGCGGGCGGACGGGGCATAAAAGTGAAATTCGGGCCGCAAGGCAGCGCGGCGAATCGAAGGGGCGCGGCTTGCTTTGGCTCAGCCGCAAGCCGGGCTGATGTTCTTTTCAAGCGGGCTGGCGGCGACGCAAGTACTTGAGGCCGGGCATCTCGCGCAGCGAAAGGGCCTGACGGGGCACGGCGGTTAACTCAGCGGCGGTTGGCTCAGTTCAGGCGACGACTTTGCGCCCGTGCACGTCCAGGACTTGCAGCGGCAGGCCGTAGAATTCGGAGAGGAACTCGCCCTGCAGAATCTCCTCGGTGCGCGCGAAGGAGAAGCGGCCCGCGCGGATGAGGCCGATGGAGCGCGCGTGGTTGGCCACAGTGTTGAGCGAGTGGCTCACCATCACGACCGCGAAGTTCCTCTTGGCGTGCAGCTCGTCGAGCAGGGCCATGATCGCGCGCTCGCCGGTGATGTCCAGGTCGTTGGTGTGCTCGTCCAGAATCAGCACGTCCGGCTCGCCAACCAGAGCCCGCGCGATCAGAGTGCGCTGCTTCTGGCCGCCCGAAAGCTCCGAATACAGCCGCTCTTCCAGAGCCAGCGCGCCCACATCTTCCAGAGCCGCGCGCACTTTTTGCCTGTCGTCTTTAGTTGGGCGCTTGAGGGCGCCGAGGCGTCCGTAGCGGCCCATGAGGACGACTTCGCCCACGGTGAGCGGGAAGTATTCGTCCACGGTTTGCAGCTGGGGCACGTAGCCGAAGTGCAGCGCGGGCGAGCGTTGCACGCGCCCGCTCAGCGGCGGCAGCAGGCCCAGGATCGAGCGCAGCAGGGTCGTCTTGCCGCTGCCGTTGGAGCCCACGATGGCCAGGTAGTCGCCGCGCTGGATCTGGAAGTCGAGCCCTTCCAGGATGCGCCGCTTGCCGTAGCCCAGGGCCGCGCCCGCGAAGGTGATGAGGTTTTCCATGAGTTGCGCCTGAGCCTCCGGCTACGGGCCTCCGGCAAGCCCGGCAAGTACTTGCCGGGCTTGCCAGAGGCCCGTAGCTCGTGGCTTGGCTTTACGAAGACATCGCTTGCCTGGCGGCGTCCACGAGCTTGTCGATCATGGCGGCGTAAGCGCCCTGGCTCAGCGAGGCGACCGAGTAGGGGCCCACGACGGCGCGCGAGCCGACGGCTTTGGCCACCACGTTCGGGTAGCGCAGCGGGTAGATGCCTTCGATCAAGATGGCGCGCGTGCCCTGGGCCTTCATCGTCGCGAGCAGGGCGTTGATGTGCTTGGCTGAAGGCGGGATGCCGGGGCGCGGCTCCATGGTGCCGCCCTGAGCCAGCCCGAAGCGGCGCAGGAAGTAGTTGTAGTTGCGGTGGTACGTCACGACCCTCTTGCCGCGGTACGGCGCCAGAGTGCTCTGCCAGCCGCTCACGCGCCGCCTCATGTCGGCGTTGAAGCGCGCGTAGCCCGCGCGGTAAGCCGCAGCGTGCGCCCCATCGACGCGGATGAGCCCCTTGGCGATGTTGCGCGCTGCGAAAACGGCGTAGATCGGGTCGTAGTAGTAGTGCGGGTTGCCCTCGGGGTGCACGTCGCCCGAAGCGCCCGAGATCTGCTCGTTGGGCATCTCGATGACCGGGATGCCAGCCGAGGCGTCCACGTAGGCCGAGCCTCCGGGCTTGATGGCCGTGTTGCCGGCCGCGCTCGAAAGCGAGACCATCCACGGATCGAAGCCCAGCCCGATGCGGATGACCAGGCTGGCGTGCGAGAGCCGCGCCACGTCTGAAGGCCGCGTCTCGATGGCGTGGTAGTCCTGGTTCGACTTGGCGATCGAGTAAACGTCCACGTCGTCGCCGCCGACTTCCTTGGCGATGGCCGCCAGCTCGGGAATCGCGGCCACCACCGAGGTCCTGGCCTGAGCCGCCGAAATGCTAAGCGCAAGCGAGGCCAGCACAGCCGCGCCCGAAGCGAGGCCGCGCACCAGCGCGCGGCGAGTGATGAAGAGTTGCATGATGTCCTTTGGAATCTCTGCGGAGCGTTGGGACGCTCAAGTACTTGCGGGTGCTTGCAGCGCCTACTCCAGGTTGTGGGTGTGGGGGCCGATGCCGAAGACGAACTGCAAGAAGGCCGCGTTGAAGCCTCCGTGCCCTGGCGAGTCGCCGCGCGTGAGGTGCAGCCGGGTGTAGAACTGCTCGGTGAACTGGCGCGTGAGAATCAGCGACAGGTCCTTCTCGCGCGCTCCGTTCGAGGAGATCTGCGGGAAGCCCGAGTTTTCATACAGCAGGCCGATGTCGTTGAACTTGTCGAAGCGGTAGTTGGCCAGGCCGTAGTAGCCGTTGGCGCGCCGGAAGTTGGTCGTCAGGCCGCCGCTGGGGTTGGAGCCGAAGTACTCGGTGCGCAGCAGCAGCCGCTTGGTCGCGCCCAGGAAGCGGCGGAAGCTGAGGTCAACTCCGCTCAGGGTGTTGCGGCCCCGGCCCAGAGCCGTGCCCAGCTCGTCGCCGACCTGAGCGCGGCCCGCAGCGTAGCTGAGCCCGGCCTCCAGCTCCTGCCTCTCGCCCACGGCCACGCCGCTCCACAGCCGAGCTGAGGTGAAGCGGTCGGTGAACGAAGCGCCGGGGCCTTGAGGCGACTGGTTCCCGAAGGGGCTTGAGGAAACCTGGCCCGCGCCCCCGCCGGTGAAGACGCCCACGTCCAGGTTGGTGTAGAACTTCCCGGTCGGCAGCAGGTAGCGAAACAGCGCGCCGTCGCCCACGATGTTTTCCTCGGCCAGCAGGCTGCGGCGCGGCAGCAGCTGGCGCGCGTACAGCCACGAGTGCGGATGCTGCTCGCCCGAGCGCCCGAAGGGGACGAACTTGCGGCCCAGGATCACATTGAGGTTCTTCCGGATGCCGACGAAGCTGATGTTGCCTTCTTCGACCTGGAACGGCTCGTTGGTGACGGGCGAGGCCACGATGAAGGCGTTCACGTTGACGTTGGGATACACGCTGCCCTGGATGCCGATCTCGCCCTCGGTGAAGCGCAGCGTGCCGCGCCTCTCCTGCCGCCGATCCGAGGACAGCGCGCCGTTCACGTTGCCGATGAACGAGATGTCGGGCAGCAGAAGGTAGTTGCGGTTGCCCGAGCTGTTGGCGTCGCCCTCAGTCGAAACCGGAGCCACGCCGCCCGCATTGGGCGCGCCCGCCGAAGGCTCAGCCGTGCCATCGTCCACGCTGGAAGGCGGCGTTTCGTTGGGTAGGCCAGCGCCCGCGCCCGGCAAAGCCGCGCCTGCCGAGCCGCTCGCAGGCGACGAGCCCGCGCCGCGCCCGCGCTTGAGATCTTCCACATCGCGCAGCAGCTTTTCCCACACCGCGCGCGGCACCGTGATGTTATCGCTCGCGCCAGCCGTCCCAGCCACGCCGGGATTCGTTGCAGCCACGCCGGGATTCGTTGCAGCCACGCCGGGATTCGTTGCAGCCACGCCGGGAGCCGTTGCGGGCGCGCCGGGAGCCGTTGCGGGCGCGCCGGGAGCCGGGCGAGCGGGGGGCACGGCAGCGGGCACATCGTCGGGAATCGGCTCGTCCTCGATGTTCTGCGCGTGCGCCAGCGTGGGCAGCGACAGCAAAGCCGGCAGCGCCAGAGCCAGGCTCAGCCGCGAGCCAGCCGCGCGCGGGTGCGGCCCGCGCCTCAGATTCTTCTGAAGTTGTGTTGGGTTCATGTGACCTCGTTGATGTCGAGCGCCCGCGCTGCCGCGAAAGTACGCGGCGCCGGTTCGGGCGCAAGCGGGAGCTTCGGCAGCGCCAGACAAGGCGAGCCGAAGGCATCAGACCGAAAACATCAACGAAGCGGGTGGCCCTCGCGAGCAGGCGCGGCGCGCCCGAGCCGCCACAGGCAGCAGCGTGCGCGCGGCCCGAGCCAGGCGCGCCTTGCCCAGCGCAACCAGAACCGCCGCGCCAAGCAAAGCCACGCTGCACGCGAGCCACTGGCAAGCCAGGCAGTCCGCAGCCTCCCCAGCGCGCGCCGCTCTACTCGGCTGGGCTCCACTCGGCTCGGCTGCGCCCTGCGCGCTCGTGGCCTGGCTGTAAGTACTTGCAGCCGCGAAATCGAGCGGCGAGTGCGTGTGCAGAGCTTCCGAAAACAAGGCCAGCCAAAAGTAAGGCAGCACGCCCCACAGCCACCAACGCGCCCGCCGCGACGAAGCCCCGCGCGACGCAAAGGCATCGCGGGCACGGCGCGGGCTCAGGGCAGGCGAGGCGAAGGCAGGCATAAAGGCAAGGCGGCTCGGCCAATCTTGCAAGTACTGGCAAGACTTGAGCTCGGACTTGAGAACGCAGTATCACTGCGGCAGCCACCACGGTGTCAAGGGCGGCGCAATTTTATTTTCCAGCGCCGAGCTCAAGGCATGGCAAGGCAAGACGCGGCGGCTCAAGTACTTGAGCCGCCGCTTGGGTGCGCAGCCGGGCTTAAAACTCGCGGTCCGAGAAGACGAGCACGGCGATGGTGAGCAGGATGGCGGCGTAGATGAGGCCCGAGTCCCAGGCCTTCCACACGGTGTTGAAGGCGATGGGGGCGTCGGCGGCGAGCTGAGTGTGCACATCGAAGCGGTCGAGCCGGGGCAGCGCGTAGTAGACCACGTTAACGATGCCCTGCATCCCGCGCGAGATGCTCGTGCTCGAATCGCCGCCCTCGGCGCGCCCGCCCAGGTTCTGCCAGTACGAGCTCATCTGGCCGCCGAAGTAGGCCAGGAAGCAGAACACGATGGCGGTGATGCTCGACACGAAAATCGACAGCGTCAGGGCCATCGAAGCGACCACGACGAGCTGCCCGTAGTGCAAGATGAGCGCGTTGGCCAGGTTGCCCAGCGTCCAGCCCAGCGGCATCCGCGAGGCGGCCTCGCTGCCGGTCCAGGCGTCCGTCGGGTAGTGTCTGGTGACGAAAATCAGGTACGAGAGCAGGAAGGCCACGCTCATCACGAAGAGGGCCAGGGCGAGCGAGGCGCACAGGCCCAGGAACTTGCCCAGCACGAACTCGGTGCGGTTGACAGGCTTGGACAGGATCGTGAAGATGGTGCGCCTCTCGATGTCGGGCGGCACCAGCGAGACGCCCAGGAAAATCGCGATCAGCAGCGTGATGATCGAGATGAAGAGGGTGCCGATGTCTTGCAAGAACTGCTCCTCGCTGCCCGGCTGCAGGCCCGTGAACGAGCCCAGGAAGAGCAGCAGCAAGACCGAGAAGCCGGTCAGAACCACGATCCAGCGCCGCCGCAGCGCCTCCTGAACCGTGGTCACAGCGATGACGCCGGTTGCAGGCGTTGTGAGCCAGGCCAGGACGCCCAGGATGCCAAAGCCCAGCATATCGCCGAAGCCGCGCGAGTCCTGAGCCGGGTTGGTGCCTCGGGGCGAGTGCCAGCCCTTGGTGTAGTAGTAGGCCGCGGCCAGAGCGATCAGCGCGAGAACGCAGAGCTGCCCGAAGCGCCAGCGCGCGGGAACCTGCATCGTCTCGCTCACGGCGCCGGGCGCTCGCGGCGCGCCGGCGGGGGCGTTCAAAGTTGGAGAAGCATTCATGCCCCCAGTGTAGCCCGCGCTACTCTTTTTCTCACTCAGCCCGCCATCCAACGCCGTCAAACGCCAGAGGGCGCGCTGCAAGTACTTGCAGCGCGCCCTCTGGCCTGGCTTGATCTGGCTTGGCTCGTGTTGGCTTGGCTCGTGCTTACGAACCTGAGCCCGCGCTCTTGGCATCGGCCCCGGCATCGGCGGGGCGCTGCTCGCTCGCGAACTCGGGGTGCGGCTGCGCCTGGGGCTCGGCGGTGTCCTGGAACCACTCGGTGTGGAAGGAGCCTTCCTTGTCCACGCGCTCGTAGGTGTGCGCGCCGAAGTAGTCGCGCTGCGCCTGCAGCAAGTTCTGCGGCAGCTGAGCCGAGCGATACTGGTCGAAGTAGCCCAGCGAAGCCGTCATCGCGGGCATCGCCACGCCCGCCCTGACGCCTTCAGCGATAGCCGTGCGCCAGCCCTCGTTGCAGCGCGTCAAAATCTCGGTGAAGAACGGGTCCAGCATCAGGTTCGCCAGCTTGGAGTCGCGCCCGTAAGCCTCCGTGATGCGATCCAAAAACTTCGCCCGGATGATGCAGCCGCCGCGCCAGATCGCGGCGATCTCACCCAGGCTCAGGTGCCACTCGTGCTCGTCCGAGGCGCGCCGCATCAAGTCCAGCCCCTGCGCATACGACACGATCTTCGAGGCATACAAGGCGTTGTGAACCGCCCCGATGAACGCCTCGCGGTCGCCCGAAAACGGCGGCGTGGGCGGCACGGGCAAAATCTTGGAGGCGTTGACGCGCTCGGTCTTGAGCGAGGACACGATGCGCGCCTCAACTGCCGCGTTGATCGTCGAGACCACCACGCCCATGTCGTCGGCGCTCATCAAAGTCCACTTGCCGGTGCCTTTTTGCCCCGCTTTATCGAGGATGACATCGACCAGAGCCTTGCCGGTCTCGGGGTCCTGGCGGCTGAAGATGTCGGCGGTGATCTCGATGAGGAAGGAGTTCAGCTCGCCCTGGTTCCACTTGGTGAACACATCGTGCAGCGCCTTGTCGTCGAGCCCCAGCACGTTCTTGAGCAGCGCATACGCTTCGCAGATGAGCTGCATATCGCCATACTCGATGCCGTTGTGCACCATCTTGACGTAGTGCCCGGCTCCGTTGGGCCCGATGTAGGTGACGCAGGCGGCCATGCGCCCGTCTTCGGAGAGGGTGTCTTCGACGTGAGCCGATATCTTGGTGAAGATGGGCTCGATGATGGCGTAGGAGGCGGGAGCGCCGCCGGGCATGATGGACGGGCCGTGCAGGGCACCTTCCTCGCCGCCCGAGACGCCGGTTCCGATGAAGAGCAGGCCCTTGTCGGCCAGCTCTTTCTCGCGCCGCATGGTGTCGGTGAAAAGCGAGTTGCCGCCGTCGATGATGACGTCGCCCTTCTCCAGCAGCGGTTCGAGCTGAGCGATGACGGCATCGACGGGAGCGCCCGCCTTGACCATGATCATCACCTTGCGCGGCGTGGAGAGCGACTGGACGAACTCGCTCAGCTCAGTGCAGGGCACGATGTTCTTGCCCTTAGCGCGCTCCTGGGCGAACCTCTGGGTGACGGCGGTGGTGCGGTTGAAGACCGAGACTTTGAAGCCCTTGGATTCCATGTTGAGGACCAAGTTCTCGCCCATGACGGCCAGCCCGATCAGCCCGATGTCGCTCTTCGCGTCGCTCGTTGACATGATGTTGTTCCCGATTTTAAAAGTGCCCTCAGCTCAAACGTCCTCGAACGTCCTCGAACGTCCTCAGCCGCGCCTTCGCAGCGCCTTCGCAGCGCCTTTGCTGCCGCGCAGCCTCTAAAACAATAGACGGCTCGGCGCGCCGCCGCAAGTACTTGCGGGCCGCGCACGGGCCTCATCTCAGCATCAGGCGGGCTTCGCGGGCTTTGGCCTGGCGCGCAAAGGCGGTTACAATGGCTTGAACTACTCTGTTAAGCCAGCCTATGGAGCCCACACACGGCCATGAACACGCCTCCTCCTCCGCCCCAACCCGCGCCCGCCGGGGAACCCTCCGCTCAAGCCGGCCCCGGCACCTCGGGCAAGCCCGGCAGCTCAGCTGAGCCCGGCAGCTCAGCTGAGCCCGGCAGCTCGGGCAAGCCCGGCAGCTCAGCTGAGCCCGAGTGGATCGATGTGTCGCCCGAGCCGGCTCCACGCGCGGCGCCCCAAGCTGCGCCGGAAGTTGCGCTGCCTCCGGCTGAGGATGAGGCAGCGGCGCGGGCGCGCTGGCAGGCGATGTGGGGCCGGTTCATGTGGGCGCTGCTGCTGGTCGGCGCGGTTCTGCTGACGCGCTGGGTGACGTGGCGGCAGTCGGTGATGTATCAGCCGCCTCTCGAAGTCAGCGCGCTTTCCACGGCCACGCCCTCGGCCGGCGAGCGGGCGCTGGCTTTGTCCGCCGGAACTTCCGCGCCGCCGGCCCCGCGCGCCACGGCTGCGCCCAGGAAAATCCTGGTGTACGTGGTCGGCCTGGTCAAGAAGCCCGGCGTGTTCGAGCTGCAGCCCGGAGCGCGCGTCAAAGATGCCCTGCACCTGGCCGGGGGCGTGCTGCCCGACGCCGATTTGGAAGCCCTCAACCTGGCCGAGCCGCTCGAAGATGGCCGCAAATATCGCGTCGCCTCGCGCCAGACGCGCCGCGCCGCCTCGAACGAGCCCGCCTCAGAGGAGCCTGCAGCCTCCGCTGGACGCGCGCCTCAAGTACTTGCACGCGCTGGGGAGCGCCCGCGCACGGCTCGGGCTTCCAAAAGCGAGCCCGGCTCCACAAGCCGGCCCGCGACGCGACGCGCCAGCCTCAAAGCCCCGCCCGCTCCGCTGGACCTCAACCAGGCCGGCTTGGCTGAGCTGGAGCAACTGCCCGGAGTCGGCCCGGCCACGGCGCAGCGCATCGTCGATTACCGCGCCGAAATCGGCGGCTTCAAGAGCGTGGACGATCTGGACGGCGTCAAGGGCATCGGCCCCAAGAAGCTGGAGAAAATCCGGCCCTACGCCCTCATCCGCTGAGCGCAACGCAGATGAGCTCAGCTCAGGCCGCGACGCTCAGGGCCGCGACGCTCAGGGCGCGGTCGCGCACCACGTCGGCGATGTGGGCGTCGTGGCCCAGGTAGTCGCCCATCAGGAACGTGACCTGCGGGAACTGCTGCGCGGCGGCTTCGAGCAGGCCCGGCAGGTCGTCCGCGACGTGGGTGCCCGCGTGCAGGAAGTAAGGCACCGCGATGACCTTGCGCGCGCCCGAGTTGACGCACTCTTCGATGGCCTCGGGAATCGAAGGCCCGTTCAGCTCCATGAAGCCGACCGTGACGAAGTGGAACAGCCGCCGCTCGCGGATGCCCTCGACAACCCGGAACATATCGCGGTTCGACTCGGGGCGCGGCGAGCCGTGCACCATCACCAGCAGGGCCGTCTTCTCGTTCGTGCTGCTCGTGCTGCTCATTGGTTGGGCTCCTTGCCTGCGGCTTGGCTCTGCGGCCCGCGCGGGCAGCGAGGCGTTGGGAAAAGCGGGCACTGCGGGTTGGCCTGGCAGAATTCGGGCGCTGTGCTTAGCAGGTCGCGCCAGCGTGCAGGCGGAGCCGCGCGCTCGACGCACGACAGCAGGGCCACTTCGAGCGAGGGGTGATCGCGCATCGCCTGGGCCACAAGTACTTGCACGCCGGGGTGCTTCTGGCGCGCGGGATCGAGCACTTTGGGCAGCTCGACCTTGACGAAGTAGCCCGCGACCAGGAAGTAAGGCACGATGATGATGCGCATGGCCCCGAGCTCGACGCACTCATCGAAGGCCGCGCCAAAGCGTGGCTGCGAGAAGTTGAGGAAGCCCACGCGCACCAGGGGCGCGTCGCCGCGCTCCTGCATCTGCTGAGCCAGCGACTTGAGAGTTTGGCCCGCGCCGCACAGCGTCGAGCCGTGCGAGAAGAGGAGGATGGCGTCCATGCAGTAGTTGTAGCAGGAACCTGGGTGGGGTTCGCCTCAAGTTCTTGAGGCAGAGATTAGCCAGCGCCCTTGCGCTCTTCCTCATACCAGCCCCAGGTGTCGAAGAACCGATGACCTTGTACCAGGCTGTTGCTCTCGGCTTGAGTTCGCGTCCAGCCGTGCTCGGTGTAGTCGTCCATTGCCACGCCGTCGAAGCGTTCCAGCGTGCTCAAGACGAACGAACTCACTTGCTCATCGCCTGGATGCCGACCCGAAACATCAGCAATAACACCGCAGGTTGGCTCCCAGCCAAAGCCCTCAGAGACTCGCTGCCATCCCTCCGGCTCGTGGTCGTCGTGCCAGTTGTCGTATATCTCGATGTAGAGGCAAGCATCGCCCTGGATGTCCACAATCCACGGCGGCCCCGACTGGAAGCGAAAATTCTCGGTGAGCCAGCGCTCCACTTCTGGCCGCTCAGCGGTGCGTAGAAACACGAAAACGCTTCTCATCTTTCCTCAAGTACTTGCTTTTCTTCAAGCTGCCGCTGCGTCGTCGCACACGCTCCGAGCCACCCAAACTTCTGCCTGCATCTTAAACAGCCGCGCCCGTCGAGACTTCACCGTGGATGCTCTCGTCCGTCACACTCCGTCACACGCAGCAGCAACTCCTCCAGCAAGGCCCGCCCGCGCAGCCTGGGAGCAACCCGAGCAACGACAATCCGGCCCTCCTCAACCCCAACCTCAACCTCGGTGCCCACGCTCAGATGAGCCTCCTCAACCACGCTCCTGGGAATTCGCACCGCCAGGCTGTTGCCCCACTTCTGCACGCTCGTCTTCAGCGCCTGCCACCTCACTTGTATATCTACAGCGAGTATACAAAGCAGGTTTTCAAGTGCCGCTTGCTTTCCAACATCGCTCTGAGCATCGGACGCTGAGGCTGCAAGTACTTGCAGCCTCACGCCGATGCCGCGCCCGCAGCGTTTACGTGAGCCGAGGCATTGAGCCCGCGCCGTTTTCCGAGCAGGGCGCTCAAGCTCAGGGCAGCCAGGCAGAGCAGGAAGGGGTACACGGGCTGCGAGTAGCGCGGCTCGCTGGAGTGCAGCGGCAGATACACCAGCGCGGTGAGCGCGACAGGCGTGAAGAGCCACAGGTAAAAGGCGTCGCGGGAGCGCCAGGCGCGCCAGGCTCCGGCCAGCGCCAGCAGCAGAACCAGAGCATTGAGGGCGAACAGGGCGGCCTTGAGCGCCTTCCACCTCAGCGAGCCGCGCGGCAAGAGGCCGGGTCGCGTGGGCATGAGGTCGGTGCGGGTGCCCAGCCACAGGCGCGGCGCGCGGATGAACCAGCTGCCAAAAGCCGCCACGGGATGCTCGCGGTAGCGTTCTTTGGCCAGGGGAATGAAGAAGTCGTCCTGGTGCTCGAACGGGACGCGGCCCGAAGCGCGCACTTCCTCGACCTGGGCCCGCTCCGCCGCGCTCGAAAAAGCGTAGTCGGGGTAGCGCACCACGCCGCCATCGGCCCACGAGCCGTTGCGCTCCCAGGTTCCGATCCACAGGATGTGGCCCAGGAAGCCCTTGCTGACCGGCGCGACCACGCCCAGCAGCCGGTAGTTGCGCACCGTCCACGGCCCGATCACCAGCGCGATGCCCAGCAAGGCGAGCGTCATGTGGCGCCTGCGCACACCAGACGCGGCCATCTCGCGCGGCAGCAGCCACAGCGCGGCCAGCACGCTGAGCACGCCCAGGGGCAGGCAGATGTCGCGCGTCAGGGCGGCCACGCCCCACAGCACTCCTGAGACCAGCCACGACAACGGGCGGCGCCACAGCCACGGCAGGCAGATCGCGAGCGCCATCCACAGCCCCGTCGCCACCTCGCTCAGCTGAACCGCGCAGAAGAAGGCCTCGAACGGAGCCAGGGCGAGCAGGGCCAGCGACAGCCGCGCCCACCGAGGCCGCGCCTCCTCCACGCAGCGCGCAACCACGACGATGGTCGCCAGGCTCGCCAGGCACTGCACCACCTGGATTCCGGCCAGGCTGCCGCCAAACAGCAGCACGGGCAGCGTCAGGAACGCCGGGTAGCCGGGCCCGCGCGTGGCCGTCGCAGCGTAGCTGGGCGCGCCCACCTCCGAGAGAACGCCCGCCTCCACCAACGAGTGCGCCTGAGCCAGGTAGCCCCTGCCGTCATCTGTCAGGCTGTTGGGGACGCACGCCGCGCACACCAGAACCCGCCACGCCAGCGCGATTCCCAGCGCCCAGCACCAGTCGCGCCGGCTCAGCACACGCACGCCCCGCGCCCTGGCCCGCCCGCCCGCCCTCACGCCCGCCCCCGCTTCGCTGCTCATCTTCATCCTTGCCCTCAACCCGCGCCAAAGCCGCCCAGCGACTGCGGCCCCCTCTTCTCACCACGGCTTCGCTGAGGATTTGGAGCCTGCAAGTACTTGCAGCAGCGCGAGCAAGGCTTTGCAGGCCGCTCCTCAAACCACAAGCTCGCCGCCACGAGACCGGGCTAAACGTCCGGCTTGGCTAAGCGTCCGGCTTCACCTCTTGGCGATGGCGTAGTCCTGCACGCTGCGCACGCCGACCACGCGCTGGTTCGCCTGATACTTCAGCGCCGTGAGCAGGGCGGCTGCAGTGTCCAGCGAGGTCAGGCAGGGCACGCCGTGCTCGACGGCGGCGCGCCGAATTCTTAGCCCGTCGTGGTCCGAGGCGCGCTCGCGCTCGGGTGTGTTGAGCAAAAAGTCCACGCGCGGCTCGGTCAAGACGGTCATCAGGTTGGGCTCGGCTTCCTCGCGAATTTTGTGCACCACTTCGGCTGCGACGCCCGCCGCTGCAAGTACTTGGGCCGTGCCGCTCGTCGCGTAAATCTTGAAGCCAAGCTCGCTGAAGCCCTTGACGATGGGCGCGCCCTCTTCCTTGTCGTGGTTGGCCAGCGTGACCAGGATGGCGCCGTGAGCCCGCGAGCCATCGCTTTGAGCCTGGCCGGGCAGCGGGATGTCGTAGCCCGAAGCCACCATCGCTTTGTACAAAGCGCGCGGGAATTCGTTGTCCACGCCCATGATCTCGCCGGTCGACTTCATCTCAGGCCCCAGCCCGGTGTCCACCATCGTCAGCTTCTGGAACGAAAACACCGGAGCCTTCACCGCGACCTGATCCGGCACGGGATACAGGCCCGAGCTGAAGCCAAGCTCCTTCAAGCTGGCGCCCAGCATGACCTGCGTGGCCACCGTCACCATCGGGACGCCGGTGATTTTCGACAGATACGGCACGGTGCGGCTCGCGCGCGGGTTGACCTCGATGATGTAAGCCTGGTCGTTCTCGATGACATACTGGATGTTCATCAGCCCCTTGACCTCAAGGGCTTTGGCCATGCGAATCGCGTAGTCCTCGATTTGCGCGATGACTCTGGCGCTGAGCGTCTGCGGCGGATACACCGCCATCGAGTCGCCCGAGTGCACCCCGGCGCGCTCGATGTGCTCCATGATGCCGGGCAGCAAACAGTCCACGCCATCCGAAATCACATCGACCTCGGCCTCCTTGCCCGTGATGTACTTGTCCACGAGCAAGGGGCGGTCGGGCGTCATCTCGGACGAGTTGCGCATATAAGAGCGCAGGTCGCTCTGGTTCCACACGATCTCCATGCCGCGCCCGCCCAGCACATACGAAGGCCGCACCAGCACCGGGTAGCCGATCTCGCCCGCCACCTCAACCGCCGCGTCCAGGCTCGTGACCGCGCGGCCCGGCGGCTTGGGGATGCCCAGCCGAACCAGGAGCTTGTCGAAGCGGTCGCGGTCTTCGGCGAGGTCGATGGAGTCGTATTGCGTGCCCAGGATGCGAATCCCAGCCTGGAACAGCGGCTTGGCTAAGTTGATCGCGGTCTGGCCGCCGAACTGGACCACGACCCCCAGCGGCTGCTCGCGGTCGATGATGTTGAGCACGTCCTCGAAGGCCAGCGGCTCGAAATACAGCCGGTCCGAAGTGTCGAAGTCGGTCGAGACGGTCTCGGGGTTGTTGTTGATGACAATGGCCTCGTAGCCCAGCTCGCGCACCGTGCGCGTGCAGTGAACTGAGGCGTAATCGAACTCGATGCCCTGCCCGATGCGGATCGGCCCGCTCCCGATGATGATGACCCGGCCTTTAGACGCGCCCGCCGACGAAGCCGACGAAGCCGAAGCCGCGGACGGCGTGGAAGTACTTGCAGATGTGTTGGGCATGATGCTCGCTTGCTGCTCGCTTGAAAACCTACGCCATTTTATCAACTCGGGCGCCCAGCAGCCTCAGCGCCCCGCGCGAGGCCGGGCGAACGCATCGCAGAGATCCATCCGCGCCCGCCGTCCACGCTGCAAGTACTTGAGCTCAGGGCAGCAGGCGCACGCCGCCCAGGTAAATCGAAGCCGCCGCCGGCTTGTCGCGCGTGCCCAGCCCGATGCGCAGCGAGCGCGTCCCGCCCAGGCCCAGCGCGACGCGGTGCCTCTGCCACGAGCCCGCAGTGAGCTTTTGCCACAGCAGCAGCTTGCCGCTGTAGCTGTGGCCGACGGGCGCGGTGATCACGCTGGCGAAGCACTCGGGCGCGCCCTGGGCGACGAAGGTCGAGAACTCCAGCGTCTTGAACCTCGCGCCGGCCAGCGCCTCGAAATACGTCGGAGCGCCCGCTTCCAGAGCCGGAACCGGCACACGCCAGGCCGCGCCCGTGACGCCGCCCAGCTGCGCCTGAGCCTCGTAAACCGGCCTGGCAGCGTCCGCGAAGGCGTGGATTTGCACGCTCTGGCCAGCGGCGTCCACGCTCGAAAAGCGCGCCGCAGGAGCCATCAGCGAGCCGTTGGCCTTGCTGTCGAAGTCGAGCTGATCGGGGTTGCGCGCAGCGACATCGCGCGGGCCCGCGATGGCCTGGCCCGCGTGCGTGTTGCCGCGCAGCAGCACGTTCGCCACGTCGTTGAGCAGGATGGGCCGCCTGCCGTCCGCGAAGCCGTTGCCGATGAGCGCCACGTTGCGCGCGTCGCTGAGCTCGAACTCGCCCCAGATGAGGTTGCCCTCGAACAGCACGTTCGAGATCACAGGCTCTTTAGCGCCCGGCCCGCCCATCGCGATCACCAGGTTCGGATTGCCCTGGCCCAGGCGGAACTGCGAGTTCACGACAGCCACGTCGCTTGGAATCGGCGCCTCGATGTCGTCGCCCGTGAACCACGCCAGAGCATTGATCTGGCAGCTGTCGATTGTGATGGGCGAGCGGAAGCGGCAGCTGGTGTCCATGCGGCACCGGCGCAGCACAGTGTTGGGATTTCCGCTGGCCTCGTTCCACACCAAAGTACTTGCGGCCTCGACTTGGGCCAGCGGCGCGTCCAGGTCGATGGTGAAGAGCGGCGCCTCTGCGCCCGTGAAATGGGCCGGATCGACGCGCTCGATGCGCGCCCGCCCGACGATCTTGCCCAGCTTCTCGCTGTAGAAAACCAGGGCGTCGCCCGGCTCCATCGCAGCCACGCCCAGCGGGTAGCTCTGCGAAATCTTGACGCGCGTCGCCGAGCACACTTCGCGCACCCGCGAAGTGTGCTCGGCGATGTTGAAGGCGTCGTCGCCGTTGCCCTGCACGATGCACTCCTCCCACAGCAGGCCGGCGCGGTTGTTCTTGACGTGGAAGCCGTCGCGCCAGGCCGAGGCCATGCGCGCCGTGCCCGGCCTGGGTCGCACGTTGACGCGGCGAAAAACCACGCGCCCACGGCTGCCGTTGATGCCAAAGCCGAACCACGGCGCCGACCACAGCTCGATGTCTTGCAGCGTCAGGTTGGCGTTGTCGCTGAGCTGGAAGCTCTCGCCCGGCCCATAACGATGCGCGATGCCGCGCACCGGCACCGAAAAGCGCCACTTGCCCAGCTCGATGCCGTCGATTTGCCCGTTGTCGCGGCTGCCTTGCACACGCACCATACGATTTCCTGACGGTGCGCTGATATTTAGAACGTCGAAATTACTGCGCATCCAGTAGGCGCCGCCGTCGCCCTGGGCGTTGTAGGTGCCGGGAGCCCACAGCGCGCCGAAGAAGGCCTGCTCGCCGTCCTGCCGCGTGGCGCCGCCTGCGGGCGGCATCGCCTGGCCGGCGTCGATTCGCACATCGATGGTGCCCGCCGCTTTATCTTTGGCGACGATGGTGCCGTCGGCGAAGGGGAGCGGCACGTAATCGACCTTGAAGCCGCGCACGGTGACATCGCGCGAGTGGATGAGCTTGAGGAACCGCTGCTGCGCGTCGATGAGGAACAGCGAGCCGGCGCCGTCGAGTGTTAGATCGTGAGCGCCGTCGATGAAGAAGGCGTAGCGGTTGCGGCCTGACCTCAGCAAGTACTTGCGGGCGGGCGCGAACTGCAAGCGCACCGGCCCGCTCGCTGTGGCGGCGGCGTCGAGCATCTTCTGCACGGCTGGGCCATCGTCGGTGACGCCGTCGCCGCGCGCGCCGAAGCTCTGCGAGCGCAGGATGGTGGCTTGGGACAGCGGCTTCCGCGCCCGCGCGCCCGCCGCCAGCAGAGCCACCAGCAGAGCGGCCAGGGCCGGGAAGATCAAGCTGAGAATTTTCATTTCGCGCCTGGGGCGGCTCCTTCAATGGCCGCAAGTACTTGCAGCTACTTGCAGCGTAAACTCAGAGCCATGCAAAGACTCAAGGCCACGCCCCATCAACTACTTGATCGGCTGCTCGCCGGTGCCCTGGCGTCCAACGCCCTGATGCTGGGAGTATTGGCCTGCGGCCCCGGCTGCAGCTCCCCTGTTCTGGCGCAGCCAGCCGCGAAGACGCAGCCTGGCGCGGCGACGACCGCTCCGGTGCCGGCCAGCGAGCCCGCAGCGCCGGAGATCGATGCGTTCCAGGCAGCCGACAAGAAGCAGATGCCGCCTGCGGGCGCGGTGCTTTTCCTGGGCAGTTCGAGCATCCGGCTGTGGGAGACTCTGGCGCGCGACTTCGCGGAGATTCCCGTTATCAACCGTGGCTTTGGCGGCTCGCTGATCCAGGACAGCACGCGCTACGCCGACCGCATCGCCATCCCTTACAATCCCAGGATCATCGTCTTCTGCGCGGGCACCAACGACCTCGCCTACGGCAACAAGAAGCCTGGGCAGGTGCTCCAGGACTACAAGGACTTCGTGGCCAAGATCCACGCGGCACTGCCGGACACGCGCATCGTCTACATCTCGATCAACCCCACCGTGGCGCGCTGGAAGCAGGAGGCCGACATCCTGGAGACCAACCACCTCATCGAGCTGTTCACCTTCGAGGCCGGCTCCAGGGCCCAGAAGCTGAACTTCATCAACTCGCACGCGCAGATGCTCACCGCCGACGGCCAGCCGCAGCCCAGGCTGCTGCGCGAGGACGGGCTGCACTTCAACGCCGAGGGCTACAAAGCGTGGGCCTCCATCGTCAAGCCGCGCGTGATGGCCCTGGCCGCGCTCGATGGCGTCCAGCGCCTGGACGCTCCCGGAGCCTCTCCCAGGGCCGCTTTCAAGCCCCAGCCTCTGCGTTGGCGTTGAAGCAGCCTTGCTCAACCAAAGGCTTGGCCCTGGCTTTCGTGCTCGGCTCGCTCCGTCGAGCAAGTACTTGCTCCTGTTGATTCTCGCAATCTCATGCACACAACACACCGCTCCACGTCGCGCCTGCTGGCGCTCGGCTGTGCTCTGGCGCCGGTCGCGGCACCAACGCTCGCCCACGCGCAGGGCAACTCCGCGCCAAGCACTCAGATGATGAACGGCGCTCTGCCGCCGCTGCGCCCGCCTTCGGTTCCGTTGGTGGCTCACGATCCTTACTTCTCGGTCTGGTCGAACGCGAACAAGCTCTACAGCGACGAGACGCGCCACTGGACGGGCCGCGAGAACAGCCTCAGCGCAATGGTGCGCGTCGATGGCCAGACCTTCCGCTTGATGGGCACGCAGCCCGCAGAGTCGGCCTCGCTGCCCCAGACCGGCGTGCAAGTACTTCCCACGCGCACCATCTACACCTTCGCCAACGAGACGGTGCAGGTGCAGCTGGTCTTCCTGACGCCCGCCATCCCCAGCGACCTCGAAGTACTTGCGCGGCCCGTGACCTACATCACGTACTTCGTGCGCTCGCTCGACGGCAAGGGCCACGACATCCAGTTCTACGCGGACGCCGCAGCCGACCTCACCGTCAACGACGCCAACGCGCAGCAAGTGACCTGGAGCCGCGCCTCCATGGGCAGCCTGACTGCCCTTCGCCTGGGCTCGGTTGACCAGCCCGTCCTGGCCAAGCGCGGCGACGACCTGCGCATCGACTGGGGCCACCTGTACGTGGCCGCGCCCGGCGTCCGGGGCCTGCAGAGCGTCTTGACTTCGCGCGAAAACGCGCAAGCGGCGTGGGGAAAAACGGGCCGCCTGCCTTCGGCTGACGACGCGCCCGCGCCGCGCACCGCCGCCGACCGTTCGCCGGTCGCCGCGCTCGCCTTCAACGTGGGTTCTGTGGGCGCGCGGCCCGCTTCGCGCACCCTGATGCTCGCCTACGACGACGAGTATTCGGTCAACTGGATGGGCCGCAAGCTGCGCCCGTACTGGCGACGCAACGGGTTGGATGCCCTGGGCTTGCTGAGCGTCGCGGCCCGCGACTACGAGCAGCTGAACAGGCGTTCCAGCGCCTTCGACGACGAGCTGATGGCCGATTTGCGCACGGTGGGCGGCGAGAAATACGCGCGCCTGGCGGCTTTAGCGCATCGTCAGGCGCTGGCGGCGCAGAAGATCGTGGCCGATGCCAACGGCGCGCCGCTTTCGTTCGCCAAGGAGAACAACTCCAACGGCTCGATCGGCACCGTCGATGTGATGTACCCGGCCTCGCCTCAGATGATGCTGCTGTCGCCGACCTTGCTCAAGGCCACGCTGGAGCCGATCCTGCTTTATTCGGCTGGCCCGCGCTGGCCGTTCCCGTTCGCGCCCCACGATGTCGGCGTCTACCCGCAGGCGACCGGGATGCTGTACGGCGGCGGCGAGAACATCCCCGCCAACGGCGACGTGAGCAGCAAGATGCCGGTCGAAGAATCCGGCAATATGCTGCTCATGCTGGGCGCCCTGGCCAAGATCGAGGGCAGCACCAGATACGCCGACCGCTACTGGCCCACCATCACCAGGTGGGCGAACTTCCTCATCAGCAAGGGCTACGACCTCGACAACCAGCTCTCGACCGACGACTTCTCGGGCCACCTGGCGCACAACGTCAACCTCTCGGGCAAGTCCATCGAGGCGCTGGGCGCTTACGCCATGATGAGCCGGATGCGCGGCGACCAGACCGAAGCCACGCGCGTGCGCGGCATCGCCGAGGGCATGGCCCGGCAGTGGATGGACGCGGCCCGCGACGGCGACCACTACAAGCTGGCCTTCGACAAGCCAAGTACTTGGAGCCAGAAATACAACCTCGTCTGGGACCGCATCCTCGATCTGAACCTGTTCCCTGAGAGCGTCGCCACCACCGAGATGGCCTACTACAAGACCAAGCTGAACCGCTACGGCCTGCCGCTCGACTCGCGCGAAAATTACACCAAGCTCGACTGGACGCTGTGGAGCGCGGCCCTCACCGGCCACAAAGCCGACGTGGTGGCGCTGGCCGATCCCGTCTACGACTTCTTGAACGACACGCCCTCGCGCGTCCCGATGACCGATTGGTACCGCACCATCGCGGGCACTCAGGCTGGTTTCAAGGCGCGCTCCGTGGTGGGAGGCGTGTTCATCCCGGCCCTCAACAACCGGCAAATCTGGCAGAAGTGGGCCGCGCGCGATCTGGCTGCGGCCCGCAGCCTTAACCTCAACTGGGCTCCGCTGCCGCCGCCGCTGCAAGTCACTGAGATCGTGCCGACCTCAGCCAAAGGCGGCGCGCTGTGGAGCTACACGACCTCGCAGCCCGCGGGCAACTGGTTCGCGCTCGGCTTTGACGCAAGTACTTGGCAGACCGGCGCGGGCGGCTTTGGAATGCAGCGAGCGCCCGGCCCGGCGATCGGCACCGCCTGGGAGACGCCCGACATCTGGGCGCGCCGCGAGTTCACGCTCTCGCAGGCTCAGCTCACCAACCGCGACGAGCTGCAGCTGGTGCTCTACCACGACGACGACGCCGAGGCTTACCTCAACGGCGTGCCCGCCTTCAGCGCGAGCGGCGCCAACAATTCCTACGAGCAGTTCCCGATCAGCACAGCGGCCCTGGCCGCGCTCAAGCCGGGCCGCAACGTCCTCGCGGTCCACGTCCGCGATACCGGCGGCGACAAGTACCTGGACGCGGGCCTGGTCAGGGTCAAGTAAAAGCCAATCGCCAAACTAAAGGCGCGCTTTCTTTCGAAAAGCGCGCCCTTCGGTCCGGCCCGAGCGCGGCTGAAGGGCATCAGCGCCGCGTTAGGATTCAAGCCCGCTGTGTTCGAGCAGAAGAGCGTCTTTGGCCGCCCGCGAAGCTGAGCAGGGGCGGGTCGGCGCTTCATCAAAACGCTCGGGCAGCCTGGGCAATAGGTGCCTGCAAGTACTTGCCGGTGCCGGGCGAGCTGAGGGTAACTGAGGGCATGAGCCGATCTATTGTCACGGGCGCGGGCGACGCTGGGCAGACCAAGCTGATTTTCGGAGAGAAAGTCTCCAAGTCCGACCTGCAAGTCGAGGCCTACGGCACGTTGGACGAGATGAACTCGTTTTTGGGCCTGGCGCGCGCGCAGTGCGAATCGGCTGAGGTCAAGCAGGTGCTGGAGCATTTGCAGCGCGACACCTTCATCGTCGGGGCCGAGCTGGCGACGCCGGTCGAGAGCCTGAGCAAGCTCAAGCAGCGCGTGGACGAGGCGATGGTGCAAGTTCTGGACGCCCACGTCGCGCGCATCGAGGAGACGCCCGGCCTGCTGGACGACTGGGCCCTGCCCGGAGCCACGCTGCCCGGAGCCGCCATCGACGTGGCGCGCTCCGTCGCCCGCCGCGCCGAACGCTGCGTGGTGAGGCTAAGCCACGAGGGTCTGGTGCCCAACGCGCAAGTGCTCAAGTACTTGAACCGCGTCTCGGATTTGCTGTGGCTGCTGGGCCGCAGCTACGAAATCGAGCAGGGCGCCAACGGAGCTTTGCGCGGCTGAGGCCCAGCGTAGCTGCCGCCTCCTTTTAATCATCGTCCTTTCAATTCGCTGCTGCCACAGCTTAGCAGAAGGCGGCAGCCACGCTCAGCCTCCGCGTTTGCGGGCGATGCCCACGAGCGAGGTGCCGAACTGAAGCGGGCGGCGCGCGATGAGCTTGCCTTCGGCCTCCAGGTACTTGATGAGGGCGCGGTTGATAATCGGCGGCACGGTGGGCAGCACGGCTCCCTGCGAGTGGCGCGCGGCGTGGCGCGGGCGGCGCGGCGCGAAGGGCAGGATGAGCTTGCGCCACAGCCAGGCGGCTGGCGGCATCGCGCTCATGGCGAACGAGAGCTTCTCGACCACGAAGCCGCTCTGCCTCAGCAAAGCGCCCAGCTCACGAAGCTCGTAGCGCCGGAAGTGATGCAGCGCCTCGTCATGCGCGCTCCACAGGTGCTGGTAGGCCGGGACGCTGAAGACGTAGCGGCCTCCGGGCCTGAGCACGCGGCTCACCTCGGCGAGGGCGGCGCGGTCGTCGCTCAGGTGCTCCAGCACATCGAGCATCGTCACCGTGCTGAAGGCCGCGCCGCCAAAGGGCAGGCGCAGCGCGTCGCAGCGCGCCACGGCGATGCCCTGAGCTTGGTTGGCCTGAGCCGCGAACTTGAGGGCCAGATCCGAAAAATCCACCGCAGTCACGCGCGCGCCCCGGCCCACGGCCTGGCGCAGCATCGACAGGTTCGCGCCGGTTCCGCAACCGATGTCGAGCAGCGACACGCCCGCGCCGGAGCCGCAAGTACTTGCAGCCGCGCCCGACGCCAGGCCCGAGCCGAGCAGCGCAGAGCCAGGCGGCAGAGCTTCGGGCGGCGCAGAGCCGGGCGGCAGAGCTTCGCGCAGCAGGCGGCGCACGATGGCGCGGCGCCCGACGAACCACCAGTAGTGGTTCTCCAGCGCGTGCATCCGCTCGTATTCGCGCATCTCCATCTCAGCCGCGCTTCACGATGCGCCGGCTCCTTTGCCCTTGGCTGGGCTGGCCTCGCCGCCTGGCCTGGCCCCTGGCTCGGGCGCCGCGCCTTCGGATGTGGCTTGAGCCTTCGGCTCGGGCACGCGCGACGCGCCCAGCTTCAGCGGGCTGCGAGGGCGCGGCGTTTCGTGGCCCGAGTTCGCGTTCTTCAACGGAGCCTCAAGCTGAGCCGAAGCCACGGCGCGCTTTGGCGCTGAGCCCTGAGCCGCCGCCTGAGCCTGCAGCCAGGCCGCTTGAGCGCGCGCGTGCGTGGCCGCCAGCAGCTCGCGCGGATCGCGGGGACGCGGCGGCTCGGGACGCATCTGGGGGCGCAGGTCGCGCCGGGCCAGAGGATTGGCCGGGGCTTGCGAGGACACGGGGCCGCGCGCGGCGTCGTGGGGAGCCCCAGGCGGGCGGGCGAAGGGCCGGTAGGAGGACGAGCGCAGCTTCTCGCGCCGCTCGCGCTCTTCGAGCACGCGCAGCACATCGCGCAGGCGGAAGCGCCTCTGGCCGCCCTCGGTGCGGTGGTGCGGCAGCTCGCCCTGGTTCGAGAGGCGGCGCACCGTGGCCGAGCACACCCGCAGCAGCACCCCGGCCTCGTGCAGCGAAACCAGCGGGTTCGAGAGCCGCTCCAGTATCTCGGCCCGCGATTCCGGCGGCTGCCTCTGCCGCGTCTGCCGCGCCGCCCTCGGCTGGACTTCGCTCTTCGCCTCGCCTGCGCTCGCCGCCAGACGCGCGCGCGTAGCCGAACGCGGCTCAACCGAACGCGGCTCAACCGAACGCGGCTCAACCGAACGCGGCGCGGCAGTAGCGCGGGCGGCGCGCTGCGAGGTGTTGGAGCGTGGCGCGGCGGCTGGGGGCGGGTCTTTTTCCATCGCGTCTGGGCGCAAGTACTTGGGGCGAGCGGGGCCGCTTCTACTCAAGCAGCATGGCGTCGCCGAAGGAAAAGAAGCGGTAGGAGCGGGCAATGGCCTGAGCGTACAGGAGGTGCACGCTGGCGAGCCCATCAAGCATAACACCGTCGCGGCGCGCCCTGTGCTGAACCCAGGCCGCCACCAGAGCCAGCAGCGTCGAGCGCGGCAGGTGGAAGTTGGTCATCAGCGCGTCCACCACGCGGAACTCGTAGCCGGGCCGCACGAAGAGCCGCGTCGAGCCCAGCCCCATCTGCACCACGCCGCCTTCATGGCAAGCCGATTCCAGCGCGCGAGCCGAGGTCGTGCCCACCGCGACCACGCGCCCGCCGCGCCGCTTCTGCTCGCCGATTCGCGCGGCGGCCTGGCTCGAAATGAAGAACTCCTCCTCGTGCATGGCGTGCTCTTCCAGGGCCTCGACCTGCACCGGCTTGAAGGTGCCGGGCCCAACTCCCAGCGTCACGGCGACGGTTTCCACGCCGCGCTCGCTCAGCTCTTGCAGCAGCCGAGGCGTGAAGTGCAGCCCGGCGGTCGGGGCCGCGCACGAATCCAGAGCGCCCGCCTGCTGCGCCTGCTCGCCTCGGCTGGGCTGGGCTGAGCGCGCGTACACGGTCTGGTAATCCTGCTCGGGAGCCGCCGCGTGGATGTAGGGCGGCAGCGGCACCTCGCCGTAATCGGCAAGTACCTGGCGCACGTCGAAGCTGGCGTTCGTCGCGGGCGGCTCGAAGCCGGGCGGCTCGAAGCCGGGCGGCTCGAAGCCAGGCGGCTCAAGTGGCTCGAAGCGCACGAGCCAGTTTTCGCCCAGGCGCTGGACCGGCTCGGCGCGCAGCGGCTTGGCCTGAGGCGAGCCGGGCGCGAGGAAGTGCAGCTGCGCCCCGACCTTAAGCCGAGCCGAAGGGCGCAGCAGGCACTCCCACACGTTGAGCTGGGCCTCGCGCAGCAGGAGGGCCTCGACGCGCCCGCCCGAGCCGGCCTTGACGCCGCGCAGCCTGGCGCGCAGCACGCGCGAATCGTTGACCACGAGCAGGTCGCCGCGCCTGAGCAGCGAGGGCAAGTCGCTGACGTGGCGGTGCGAAATCGCTGCGGCCCCGTTGCCCAGATCGGCGCAGCGCGCGTGCAGCAGGCGGGCGGTGTCGCGCGGGCGGGCGGGCTGCTGCGCGATGAGGCGCGGCGGCAGGTCGAAGTCCAGATCCGAAACCAGCATGGGAAGCAGAGTCAAGCGCCCCAGCGCCCGCACTTCAAGTACTTGAGCCGCGCGAGAAGCGGCGACGAGCCAATGCAACAGCGCGCCGCAAGTACTTGCGGCGCGCTGAAGTGGTTGTGAGATCGGGTGCCTTTAGTTGGGCGCAGCTGCCTTTAGTTGGGCGTGGCGCGGGCGGCGTTGAGCATCAAGATGGCCTGGCGCTGCAGGCCGTTGGCGCGCTCGCGCATCATTTCCTGGCCGGTTTCGAGGTAGGCGGTGTAGGAGGCCATGGCCTGGCTCATCAAGTCCGCCGAGAAGACGCGCGAGGCGTGCGTGGTCGAGGCGCGCGCATCGTAGGGGGGCTGCATCACGCGCACGGCCTCGATGGAGGCGTCCATGTCCTCTTTGTAGCGCGACATCTGCAGCAGAGCCGTCTCGCGGGCGGCTGTGCCCGCCGCCACGCTCGAAGCGAGCTGAGCCGCGCGCTTGCCCAGGGTCGCCAGCCTCTGGTCGAAGCCGTCCGAGAGCCGCTTGTAGTGCGCGGCGTCCACGGGAACCGCCGCCTGGCCCGAGAGGTGCCACACCCGCGCCCAGGCGACGAAGGCGTCCTCGTCGCGCCCGCCGACATCGAAGAGCGTGTTCGCATACATCGTCTGCAGCGCAGCATCATCGGGATACTGCAGCGCAATGCGATCGAGCAGCCGCACCGCGTCGCGCGAGCGGCCTTGCTGCACCAGGTAGCTCGCCATGAGGCGCGAGGGGCCGGGGTCGTCGGGGGCGAGGGCGAGGGCGCGATCGAGGTGCGCCTGGGCGTCGGCGTCGGCTTCGTCGGCTTTGTCGAGGCGGTCGGCCTGGCGGAAGAGGAAGGCGCGCCCCATCTGGGCCGTGGCCATCGCCTGCTGCAGCTCAGCGGAGTCGTAGCCCAGGGCCAGGGCCTTGTGCGCCGAGGCCAGGGCCTGGGGCCAGTCGGGAGTGGTGCCGACGGTGAAGGCGATGGCGGCCTTGGCCCACGAGGGCCCGTCCACGCCTTCGAGCGTGAGGGCCGAGCGGTAGGCGCGCTGAGCCGCGTCGGGGTCGGTGCGGCCCAGCACATCGGCCAGCAGCAGCCGCGCCTCGGCCCGCGTGGGCTCGAACACAAGTACTTGCGAGAGGTAATCCTGCGCGCTCGCGAAGTCCCCGGCCTCGTAAGCCGCCCGCGCCTGAGCCATATAAGAAGAAGACCTCTCGATTTTCTCGGCGTTGCTCACGGCGGGCAGGGCGTTGAGCGAGCGCGTCACCAGGGCCGAGGCGGTCAGCGCCGCGCTCTCGTTGGCCTGAGCCAAAGTGCCGGCGTCTTCGTCGAAGGCGATAGGCTCGCCCGTCTCGCGCAGCGCGTCCACCACGGCCAGCGCGAAGCTGGCTCCTTTGGCGGCCCCGTTTTCGGACATCCGAGGTGCCACGCCCAGCACGACCACGGCCCGGTAGCCAAGAGCCTGCCCCACGCGCGAGGCCGCCTGATACAAAGCGGCCCAACGCCTGTCCTGCGGCGCTCCGGCAGCCAGCCCGCTCGCTGTTGGAGCCGGCGCGTCAGCCGCGCTGGAAGTACTTGCAGCCGCGCCCGCGTCCGCTGCGGCGGCGTCTGCGGCGGCGCTCGCTTCAACCGTGGGCGCGGCGACGGCGGCCAGCTCAGCCAGGCCAGATCGCGCGGCTTCCAGCACGCGCGGCGACAGCGTGTGAGCCTCCAGGACGCGCGTCAGGGCCACGTTGCCCGGAGCCACGGCCAGCACATCGCCAAAGCCCACGCGCACCAGAGCCCGGCGCAGCGGCGAAGCCACCGCCTGCGCCCGGCCCGGCCCCAGGATGGACGAGGCGCCGCCGCTCGCGGGCGCGCGGTCAATCGCGAAGGGCGAGTTGGGAGCCACCACCGGCGCGCTCTCGCCGCCCGCAGAGGCGTCGCCCGTCACGGTGCCGCCGGTTCCAGCAGCCCCGGCAGCTCCAGCCGCGCCCGCGTTGGCATCCGCAGCGCCATCGCCGGCGGCGTTGCCCGAGACGACGCCGTCCACTTCCGAAGCGGGCGGGCGGCCCTGAGTGCGCGGCGGCGGCAGCGGAATCGGCTCGTTGCGGAAGTCGTCGTCGGTGAGCCCCTTCTTCTTGCGCGGCGGCTTCTTGCCCGTGCCGCGCTGCTGAGCCAGAGCCCGATACTCGATGCCGCCGAGCGCCCTGAGCGCAGCCGGACGAATCGCGGGCGCTTCCCTGGGCGGCGCTGCCTCGGGAGCGGGCCTGATGGCCGCGCCGCCGCCTTCAGGCGCAGCCACAGCAGGCGCAGCGGGCGTTATGGGAGCCCTCAACTGAGGCAAAGGCGCGACGGCGCGTCCGCGCGGCGGCTTCGCGGCTGCGGCGGGCCGTGCCACGTTGGAAGCCGCAGGCACAGCAGCGGGCGCCGCGAGCGGAGCACTGAGATCATCGAAGGCCAGGATGAGCACGTTCACCGGGTCGGCCCGTGGAGCCACCATCCCGTCCGGGGCCGCAGCGCCCGCCGGGGCTCCAGCCAGAGGCAGCAGAGGAGAAGCCGCAGCCGGACGAGAAGCCGCGCCTCCCGCTCGCGGGCGCAGCGCCGGCGCCACGCCCTGAGCGCGCGAGGGCAGCGAGGATGCGGGCCACAACGCCGCCAGCGATAGGCTCAAGGTCAGGCTCAAGGCTGCCCGGCGCGCGCGGGAGGATGAGCACGCTAAAGGCTGAAGCGAGCGCAGAAGCAGGCGTCTGCGCCGTGCGAGGAAGCGGGTGTTGTCCATTGTTGAAAAGATAAGCGCCTGGCTCCCGGCCAACTCTTGGGCCCGGCAGCTGAGCTCGGCTGCGTTGGGCTAACGGCCTGGCTCGCGGTGGCCGACGCCGCAAGTACTTGCAAAAGCTGCCTCGAAATTCTATCGGCCCATCTTGGGCGGCCCGAGGCGGCGCGTGGGTGTCGCACGGGCGCGAGAACCTCGCTCCTGCAGCCGGACGGGACTTTCCGAACTGATTCTTACGGCTAAACACGTTTGCTCAACTCGCCGGGCCAACACAAAGCGCGGCCTCCTGCCCGCGGCCAGGGCAGCGATGAGCGCAGGCCAGCTTAGCAGAAGGCCGCCGCTCCTTGAGGTCAGTGGCGCAGGTTCTGGAGAGCCAGGGCCAGCCCGCTCTGGCAGGCGGCGATTCCGGCCTGGGCTTCGTCCACGCGCTCGCCGCGCGCCTTCTGGTCGCGGTAGGCGGAGATGGCGGTCTGAAAATCATCTGCGGCCCGCTGGTAGTCGCCCTTGGTGATGAAGGAGAGGGCGCGCTGCTGGTAGGTCCAGCCCGTGCTCTCGCCGTTGCCGATGGCGCGGCTGAGCCCGCCGATGGCCTCGTCGGTGCGCCCGGCCCGCGACGCGCGAGCCGCCTCCGCTTCAGCCTGAGCCCGAGACGACGAAGCCCGAGGCGAAGCGGCTGCGGGCGAGCGGGGCCGCGTCAGCGTGATCGTCTCTGCGCCCGAGGAAGTGGCCGGGCCCAGCGGCCCGCCGCCCGAGGAGGTCAGGTTGCCCTGAGTCTGGCCGGACGAAACCGCAACCGAGGGCGCAGGCGGCGGCAGCACGCGCATTGGAGGCAGGCTGTTGGGAATCGCGGGCGGCACCACGCGGCGGGCAGCAGGAAACACGGGCTGCGGGCGCGAATCCACGCGGCGCTGCCCGACAGGGTTCTGGTTCGTGTTCGCGTTCGCGGCTCCGTTGGCAACAGGGCGCGCGCCGGCTGCGTTCGGGCTGCCCTGAACGGCGGGCGGGGCGGGGCGGTTGCTCACCGGGTAGGCGTCGTTGGGGCCGGCCACGCCCGGAGGCGCGCCCTGAGCCGGGGAGCCCAGGCTTGCGCTGCCACTCGCCGGCGCGCCCGCAACCGGGCTCGGAGCGGAGCCGTTGAACGAAGAAGCCGCGCCGGGCGGGGGCGGCGCGTCGGCGGCGTTGAGCGGAGCCGGGTTCAGGCCCGAAGGCAGGTCGGAGTCCTGCGGGTAGCGCGAGAGAGCCGCACCGCGCGCCCAGATCAGGAACAGCAAGCTCAGGCCGGCCACCCCCGCCAGAGGCAGCCCGCGCGAAAACGCCGAGGGGCGCGCCAGCACGCTCTTCCACCACGGCTCGGCCTCGGCGTCCGCCACATCGAAGTGCAGCGCGCTGATGCTGGGCGCGGGCTGAGCCGCCGCGCCCGCGCCCACAATCAGCGGCAGAGGCGCGTTCGGGTAGCCATCGGGCGCCGGGGCCGTCGTGCTCACCGCAGCAGCCGGAGTAGCAGCAAGGCCAGCCGCAGCGACGGCTGCAGGCGCAATGGCTGAAGTTGCAATGACTGCGGGCGCGACAGCTGCGGTCGGAGCCGGAGCCAGGGCTTCGTTGAGATCGCTTTCGTTGAAGCGGAAGACCGGAGCCTGGCCGGGGCGCTCGCTGAGCAGGGCGCGGATGCGCTGCAGGCTCTCCTGCTCCAGGCGCGAGTCGGGCGCGAGCTTGAGCACACGCGCGTAAGCCGCAGCTGCCTGCTCCAGGTCGCCGCCGCGCTCCAGCAACAGGCCCAGCATCGAGAAGCCCTGAGCCGCGTCCGGAGCCAGCGCCACCGACTGGCGGCACAGCAAGATCGCGCCCGCCATGTCGCCACGCTCCGCCAGCGTGAACGCCCGATCCAGAAGCAGACGCGCCTGCCGCGCCCCGTCCGCCTGCGCCCCAGCCGCAACAGAGGCCGCCGAAGTACTTGCAGCCAACCCAGCCGACGCCGCAGCAGACGACGAAGCGGGCACCGCAACCGCGCGGTCGAAGATCGTGGCTTCGCTCGCGGCGGCTGAAGAGTTGGCTGCAGCCGCTTGTTTGGCCGGTTCGAGTGGAGTGCCCGAATCTGAGGCGCGCAGCGAAGCGCCGCACGAGCGGCAGAAGCGCGAGCCTGCGGCGTTCGCCTCGCCGCACGAGGCGCACGTCAAGACGGCGCTCCTGGCCTCGCCATCCACGGCTGCGTTCGCGACGCCATCGGGCGCGCCGTTGGGGGCCGAGGGCGCGCCCGCGACGGGCGCATCTTGCTGCGCAATGCCTGTTTCAGTGAATGCAGTGGACATAGCTAAACCGCCGTTGTCACTCCGTCTTTTCCACCCCAGCCGTCTCCAGCCGTTTCCGGCCCGCGTGTTACGCACAGCCTCGCTGAGCTGAGGGCAAGGGCCCGCGCCCGGTGATGAGCCGCGCTTGAATATCGAGCACAGTTTACCCGCCGCGCCCGGCTCACGAACGGCTGCGCCCCTTCAGCTCGCCTCCAGCTCGTGCCAGGGCTGCTGATTGGAGGCAAAGCCCGCAGCTTCGTCTGGGAGTTGAGCCTCAGGGTCGAACCGGGTTGAAGTTGCTACAATCGAAGGGTGCAACCTCCGCCTTCGGCTTCAAGCCCGCCCGCGCCCGACGAGAGCTTCCAGATCGGCGCTCTGCTCATCGAAAGCTGGTCTTGCGGGCCGCTTTCGACCAACGCCTTCCTGCTCAGCGACGAGGGCGCGCGCCGGATGCTGCTCGTGGACCCCGCCGTCAACAGCGACGGGGCCCTGGCGCGCGCCCGGCAGCTGCAGGCTCAGGGCCTTGAGCTGAGCTCGATCTGGAACACGCACGGCCACTTCGACCACGTCTACGACAACGCGCGCTGGGAAGCCGCCTTCCCGGTTCCGCTCTGGCTGCACTCGGACGACGCCTTTTTCCTCGGCTTTTTGCGCGAGCAGTCGCTGTGGTTCGGCCTGGCCGCGCCCGAAGTCGCCGCGCCCGACCGCGATTGGAAGGGCGTCAGCCGGGCCGAGTTCGCCGGGCGCGCGGTGCAAGTACTTCACACGCCGGGCCACTCGCCGGGCAGCGTCTCGTTCTACCTGGCTCAGCAAGAAGTCCTGCTGTGCGGCGACGTGCTCTTCAAAGGCTCCGTAGGCCGCACCGACCTGCTCGAAAGCGACGCCGAGGCGCTCAAGCGTTCGCTGCAAGTACTGGCCGCCCTACCGCCCTCGACGCGCGTGCTGTGCGGCCACGGGCCGTCCACGACCATCGCCGCCGAGCTGCAAAGCAACCCGTTCCTGCAAGACCTCGGCGACGGCGGTTAAAGTTCCAGGCGCTTTAGTTCGAGCTTGAGCGTGTCAAGTACTTGCAAGTACTTGCGCACGCTCACCGAGAGAAACCATGACAATCGAACCCCTTTCCTACGGCGGCTGGCACACCTGCGTGCGGCTGTCCAACAGCACCGTCGAGATCGTGGCCACGCTGGATGTGGGCCCGCGCCTGATCCGCTTCGGCTTCGTGGATGGCCCCAACGTCTTCAAGGAGTTTGAGGAGATGATGGGCCGCACCGGCGATGCCGAGTGGAACATCTACGGCGGCCACCGCCTGTGGCACGCGCCCGAGGAGATGCCGCGCACCTACGTCGTCGACAACTCGCCCGTCGCGCACGAAGACCACGGCGAGTTCCTGCGCCTGCGCCCGCCGCTCGAAGCCGCCACCGGCCTGCAGAAGGAATACGACGTGTATCTGCTCGAAGGCGCGCGCGCCCGCATCGTGCACCGCACCACCAACCACAACGTGTGGGGCGTCGAGTTCGCGATGTGGGCGCTGTCCGTGATGGACGCCGGAGGCGCCTGCTTCTTCCCGTTGCCCGAGCGCGGCTCGCACCCCGCAGACCTGCCGCCGTCCTCCACGCTCACGCTGTGGAAGTTCTCGGATTTGAGCGACCCGCGCTGGCAGTTCATGCCCAAGTACATCGGCCTCAAGCAAGACCACAGCAGGCCAAGCCCGCAGAAAATCGGCGCCTGGGTTCCCGACGGCTGGGCCGCCTACGCCAACAAGAACCAGCTCTTCGTCAAGTACTTCGAGGCGGTCGAGGACGAGCTGTATCCCGACCTCAACTGCAACTTCGAGACGTTCACCAACGAAGCCATGCTCGAAGTCGAGACGCTGGGCCCGCTGCTCGTCCTGGAGCCTGGCGAATCGGTCGAGCACGTCGAGGAGTGGGCTCTGTTCGACAACGTCGAGATGCCGCGCTCACAGGACGACATCGACAAGAACGTGCTGCCCCTGGTGCAGAGCGCGATGGGCTGAAGGCACCGCAAGTACTTGTGGATGGGCGGGAGGCTTTAGTTCGATCGGCTGGGCGGGGCCGGGCTCTGTGTGCGCCGGCTCCGCTCAGCTATGGAGGCTCCAAGCCGCGCTATGATTCGCCACGCCGCCCTCGCTGCTCTGCTCGCCTCAAGTACTTGCAGCGCCCTCGCCCACGGCATCGCGCCCGTGCCTTCGACGTTTAAGCTCACCGCGGTTGCGCCCGGCGTGCTGCGAGATTTCCCGGTGCGCCCGGTTCAGCTGAAGGCGGCGCGCGGCGAGTGGGAGTGCTTCCAGATCGTGGTGCGCGCCGATGAGCGCCCTATCAAGGCGCTTAAGCTAAAGGCAACGACGCTGGCCACGCAGCTGGGCCGCTTCATCGGGCGCGACAACGTGCAGATTTTCCGCGAGAGCTTCGTCTTCGTGCCCACGCCCTCGGGCAACGCCGAGCTCAAGCCGCTGTGGTGGAGCGATGCCCTGATTCCGCTTGGAGACTCTTCCACAAGTACTTGCGAGGCGCGCAAAGCCATCGCCTTCTGGGTCGCGGTGCGCACGCCTCCCGAGGCCGAGCCGGGCGAGTATTACGGAGCCATCGACTTCGACATCGACGGCGAGCCGCGCACCCTGGCCGTCACGCTGGACGCTGAGAAAATTTCGCTGGCCGCCCCAACGATGCGCGGCACCGTCGCGGTTTACTACGACGTGCTGCGCGACTGGTATCGCAAGGCAGGCCACGAGTTTTCGGACGCGCAGTGGGACGAGCAGAAGCGGGCTTACTACGACTTCCTGCTCGGCTACCGC
>JAABUK010001208.1_pt1 | contig 50202 bp, 50 predicted proteins | sample 5559141 | NCBI WGS metagenome assembly JAABUK01 (sample SAMN10711869, study PRJNA513367) | rock metagenome | isolation source: Antarctica rocks | place: Antarctica: Victoria Land, Pudding Butte nord | collected 2016-01-03 | reverse complement strand
AGCTCATCCATGGCGGTACAGCGGGTATTCTCGCCTGGCTCGATATCGGTGAAGTCATCCATGCAGGTGCCACGAGATTTCGAACCCTCGTCCCACAAGAATTGTTGCCCGCATTCTTGGTCTTGTAAAATGTCGCGCTGCAGAAAGTTTTTATCTTGCACTTGGACCTGCGGGTCTGGCTTTCTTGTCGAATTTGCCCATGGAGTGGAACAGTGTCAAGGATAACAAGAAGGAGAAAGAGAAGGAGCCTGCTGATGGGTTAGAGGAAGTTTAATGCGGGAAAAGGTCGTTAACAATTAAAGTGTGAAAAAGCCTTCATCGTCCAGCTCGAAAACACGACTCCAGGCCAAACACAAGAGATGCGACGACTCCTCTGATGCTGCAAAACAATGATGGAGTATTCAACTTCCTCGAAACAGCATGTACAGGCCTGCCGCTGAGGCCCCTCAAACGCAACTCCTTTGACGCCTCAAATGATAGAGATGGGTTTCAGACCTGGAGAATTCTACCACGTGGAAATCTACCCCGACCCAGCCGATAGACATACAAAATGATGTCTCCGCAAGCTCCACTGGCTAGATATCCAACGGAAGGCATTTCATGTCGTGGCCAACTGCAGTCCCCTAGCTGGAAACCTTGAGCGCATTCCACCCTCCTCACCAGCGGAGCAATTCTACAAATGCTGCTGCTATTCTCTACTAGGGAAAGATCAGAACAACTGACGCCACCGCGGGCACATCAGCGACCCGAGATGGGATTGTCAGTCGTTGCTTGTTGATTGGCGCCTGACAAGATGTCAATCGTGACGAATTTGAACGCTCTGGTCTGCAAAATTCTGTTTTTCTATACACCATATACGATAGTTGGCCGCGTGGCATCGACATCAGATCGGAGAATCGACAAGCAATCCACAATGGTCGGTGCTGTAGCCTTGGCAGCATGCGCATTTCCGACGTCGGCTTTCCTGCAAAGGACGGATGCAAAAGAAGCAGACGGAGAAAATGTTAAGAAGATTACTCCATATACAGTCAATTTTTCTGGTCCCAAGTTCTGAGCTGCTTCACATGTCATTACATAACATTTTCTTATGTGCCGTTAACATCCTTGCAAAGCACGGTGTTGGGGGGTGGTTCTATCTATCCGAATCCTGATCTCCTCTGATTTTGATTACAGGGATGGTGAAAATGTGGTGGATGATAGAAAGTACTCTTCGTCTAACAGTACCTCTCTTCTTCCCGTCCACTCGTCCGTCTCGCAGGAAAATCTCTGTATCTGTCTCTGCATTCTTGTCATCAAACCATCCGTTGTTACCCTTCCAAAATATCAATCATGCTTCACCATCCCTTTCCCTTTCCATTTCTAGATGATCTATTCCCCTCCCCTCCCCTCCTTAGTCGACCCCCTTGGTCGTTATCCACGAAACACTCTTCCTTTTATTGATCGTATACTATATAGACTTGCTCATCTGAACAGGGTCGAGCAGAGCAGAGCAGAGTAGAGTAGAGTAGAGTAGAGCATATTCGGGCTGTGTTGCGTTTTCAGATGAACGCGGCAACCAAAACAACGCTGATTGGTGTGTACTCTTATGTGATGTGATTCGATGTCCGTCAGGATCTCGGCGACGCTGATCTATGAATCCCCAGCGGATATTCCTTCTGACCGCCTGATGTCGTCCTGACCCCAGATACATCTCTTCGATGACCGATCATCCATTCCTCCTTCCTCATCTCTGCTCCTCTCCTGACACTTTCCTTTGGGTCGGAGAAGAAGATCAACTAGGTCAACCCAAAGACTACTGGTAAAGTGCTCTTCTGGAGGCAGATCAAGGTCGGCCCTTGCTTGGCTTGGCTGCCTTGTCTATATTTTCCTTATGCAGTGATGTCTTGCAAATACTGGTAGGAGATTTCGCTAGAGTCTTCTGCCCTGCTGGTGAAATGGGATGGATGATAGACCTTACTCCCTACTGGCGTTTTGGCCAGGGTTTCCGGAGTAGACATGGTCGCATGTGTTTGTCCATGTGTTTACCATGATCGCTCTCTGCCGTGTGCTATCTTTGCGATGGCTGATCCGGTTTCCTGTCCCGACGTCTTCGTTCGTCCCCCGTCTCGTCTTGTGAATTTAGAATGGTTTTCCCTGCCCCCTTTCCCCTTTCTGCGGCTGGAAAAGAGGCTTCTTCCCGGCCCGGCCTCCTGCATTCTCAGCGGCTTGAGCGTTCAATTGGCTCCTCTTCGGCCTAGCATTCTCGGCCGAGTCACACAGGTTCGGCGCCTCCCCTGTATATGCACCCTCCCCTTCCCCTTCGGGACCAACCAGCCTTCCAACCTCAAAATACTTCTCACTATCCCCATAAAACCTAACCCACTTCTCCACCTCCTTTCTACTTTTCTTCCTCGCCTCCCTCTTCTCCTGCTCGGTGCGAATCTTTCGCTCCCCACTGCTCAATCCCTTCCCTGTTTCCCCTCCCTCATCCACATCCTCAACAGGCAAATACATCCTCTCCACACCTCTCAAGTCGCCTGTAAGATCCGTCTGAAAGCATCCCGTAACAAACGCACGCGTGGCATCTCGACCTGCGAAGACGTGGTAAGAGCCGCCTGGGCCGTATGTGTGCGGGGAGGCGCTCACGTCGAAGATTGTGGAGTTGATGGCTAGGTAGATGGGGAGGAGCGGGGCGGTGCCGTTGTGGAGGGACAGTTCGTGGGGGGAGAGAAGGAGAGGGCCGCGCTGGGGTTTTACGGTTAGTATATTGATCAAGCTTGGCGTATGGATTAGGTTTACAGGAGGGAGACGTGGAGGAGAAGAAGGGGATGCCATACAGCATAAGCCTTTATGCGATCAAGCTTCGTGAACCAGGGTCGGTAGTTGAAGGTCAAAGAGTCGCCGGATGTGAGGTAGTAAGATAGTGAAAGGGAGAGAGCGAGGAGGGTGATGAGGACGCGGAGGATGTCGAGGAAGCTGATACCTCGCGCTGATTTTTCTGAGGTGGCAACATCGTCTTCAATGGCGGAGGAATGGGGAGGAATGCTCGAGGAGGCCTTGTGACCTCTTTTCCGCAGGGAGGAGGGATTCGACATTGTTGGGGAAGGACAGGCGAGGCGGCTGGCTATGGATGGGGGTGAAGGGGACATGGCATTCTACTGCATGAAATGTAGTGAGTCTATGAGTCTGCCGTCTTCTCGCCAAAGCAAAACGTTTAATTGTCCTTCAATCGCAATTGAGATGCTTCGCTGCCAAGTAAAGTAAAATCTGCCCCGGGCTCATGCAGGTGCGGGTGTGTGTGCAGGTGCGGGGTCTAAGGGCCCGGAGGTTTGTACGTTTACTATATACGCTCTTAGCATGACAGCTCGCCCTTTTTCTATATATTGCTCACGATAATAGTTCTCCATATAATATGTTCATTCTTATTGAGAATAATATTATCACGAGCTGCTACAACTAAATACGACAGCTGTCGCATAGATAATTGCTGGCAAAGCGTATCATTGTTGTTGCCGTTGTAATGACTCTGAATCTAGAAGTTACTGAAATCACTCACCCTAGGCCCCGCCGGTGAGCCCACGCCCGCATCCATCCCGCACTTAGCTTCTACGCCTATCTACACCCTTGATACACACCATTTTGTTCCCAATGTTTTCCACTGTTTTCAAACTTCTTTTAGAACTTGTGTGCATGACGGCAATCTCAGGCCTACTATCTGCTTTACTCTCTTCATCTTCTAAGATCCTGTGGAGAGCCATGAGCGCCGAAAAGCCAAGTATTGAAATTGTGCTGCCAATCTTCATGACCGTCAGGCTTACGCGTTAGACAGGTTCCTTAAACCTTCCCTCACTTCTAAACATCACAATTGAGAAAGCTTCGGAGGGTCTAGAATCAGATCGCTTCACATCTGTGGATCTGGTCAAGGCATATCTTGCAAGAATTGAAGAAGCTTCGGAGTTCAATGCTGTTCTGCAGATCAATCCTGAAGCATTGACTACTGCACAACAATTGGATGACGAGCGTGCGCGTTCAGGAAGCAGGGGGTATGTGCTGTGCTCGCCCTTTTCCTACACGTTGCTCACGGTGGTAGCCCTCTACATGGCATTCCCATTCTCGTCAAGGACAATATAGCAACAAGAGACGAGCTGGACGTCTCTGCTGGCTCGTATGCTCTTCTTGGGGCCAAGCCAGCCACTGAGTCTTCTGTCATCAGCAAGCTCCGACAAGCCGGCGCCCTGGTTCTTGGAAAGGCAAATCTTTCAGAATGGGCCAACTTTAGGGGGCTGAATATCAGTGCTGGCTGGAGTCCACGAGGTGGTCAGACGTTTGGCACATACTATCCGAATTCTAAATCCGAGGGGAGTAGCTCTGGGCCAGCAGTAGGGGCAGCTCTCGGACTGTGTACTGCTGCCCTCGGCACAGAGGTCAGTCCCGTTGTCTTCTCCTACTGTTACATGGATAAATAACATGATTCCAAGACGTTTGGCAGCATCTTAGATCCCGCAGAAGTCAATAACGTGGTCGGATTCAAGCCTACTCGCGGCCTCATCGGAACGGACGGCGCTATACCGATCTCAAAGCGGCAAGATGTCATTGGCACCCTTACAAGAACAGTTAAAGATGCGGCATACATGCTCAGCCACATGGCTGGCCGAAGTGATTCAGATGAAAGAACCTGGCATATTCCGTTCGAGCCAATTCCCGATTTTACGACTTGTTGCAAAAGCACAGATCTGAGTGGGATCACGATTGGAGTTCCTCGAAATTGCTTCAGTAGTGATTCCCCGGTACCTATCATGGCTTCGTTTGAGTCTGCATTGAAAACATTGAGTTCTGCAGGAGCAACCGTGGTTGACAACGCTAATTTTGCGGCGGCCGAAGAGTTCAAAAAGCTTAATCAGCAAGTCAAAGGCATCGTACGATCGTCTGAATTCAAAAGAGACATTGTTAAGTATCTCCAAATCTTGGAGACAAATCCAAATGAGATTCGTTCGGCGGAAGACATCATCAATTTTACCAAAACATTCCCTGCCGAGGACTATCCCGAGCGAGACATCGGAAAGTTCCTATGGACCCAGGCAGAAGGAATCGATGTTGACAGCGACAAATACAAGAGTATGGTGGAACAAGAGCTGTACTTTGGTGGTGAGGGCGGCATTATCGGAGCGATGGAGAAATACAAGCTCGATGTCCTCGTGGTTCCATCTACCCTCGGCATAGCAAATGATCTTGCTGCAAAGATGGGGTTTCCGGTAATAGCTGTTCCTCTAGGATTTTGGCCTGAGGGGACTCCCATCGAGGTTGAGAACCGCAAGCCAGGTCTGGTCGAAGTTGCGCCTGGTATTCCGTAAGTGTCCATACCCCCCCCCTTGTTTAGGCTATGGTGTATACTCACTTCATGGTAGCTATTGTTTAACCTTCGTTACAAAAGCATTCTCCGATGGAGCATTGCTGCAGGTGGCATATGCCTTCGAGCAACTCGCAGTTGTGCGAGACAATGGACCCTTGCCGTTCAAAGTTCCAACAACGGAGCTGAAAGATGTTCAGCAAAAGGCTCTGAAAATCTGAGGATATGATACGATACCAGAGCGCTAGAATACCCTAGGTTCTGCTTGGACGCCTTTCTAAGCCATTCGCATCAGGTTTAGCACAAATTTGCCCACAGTGTGTTCGAAAGCCCGACCATGTGCACTTCTCGTACTGTAATACCCTAGCTAAGCGGAGCACTGTGCATGGCAATGTGCTGAAGGGCACAGCCTTCCTGCCCCGCTGCCCTTTAGCCCCGCAATGTATCTGACTATTTGCGTGCCATATTATCACCCAGGCAATGTCAAGCCAGACGACCAAAAACAAATGCGTTAAGGCTTTATCTTCAGCTACAATGATGTTGTGACCGGTTGAACACTACCACAACTTCTTCGTACAAGTAGAGTTTGGCCAGTGCTGTTAAGCATCAAATAGCTTAGATCCTTTGCATTCCTTTGAGAACAACAAAGCGACCCCGTTCCAAAAGTAAGGGCGCCCGTCCGATTGGGGGCCTTAACCCAAAAAAGGATCAAGGCTTGGAATACCAGAGATTTGGGACCACTTTATGGACACTTTACAACAGGCCTGATCCGATAATCAGATAAAGAGGACACATTTCATGTCATGAGGGTTGGGTAGTAATCATAGCCAAAGGGTGTGCCACAGCCGCGGAGTGGCTCCACCTTCCAAAATCAAGAATGCGAGGGAGAGCCATCCGCCTTACAACCAACTCGCCCCTCTCCCTCAAAATAAAACCACCACCTCGTCTACAGCAATTCGAGCTCTGTTCTCAATCACTTTTCTAGCGTCGGCTTGGGCCGACAGATAGTTGGGTTCCTGCGTCTCTTGTTTCAGTCGAGACGACTGCTATGAGGTAGAAATGGAGACATCCCAGCTGTAAGTGTCAGGTCGTTTCAGGGGCTTTCTCAAGGAAACTCACATGGCTCCAGCGAGCAATTGCTGGCCGAGCAGTGGAAACGTTCAACGATCTCTAGCTGCAGCTCATTAGAACGCGATGACTTGCGGCAGGTTTCTTTACTCCACTCTTGGGAAGACCTGCAGAAGCAGATCAATGGTCAGGGCCATGAATCAACTCATCAAGAATTTGCCATGCTCGCACCTGGTCTGATGAAGTTGAGAACCTTCACCGACTTCTGGATTCGTCGACTCGTTCCCGAGATTGACACATCTACATTCTGGGGTCTGATTAGGCTTGTAGCCAAGGTCTGTGACTATTCTTCCTAGGAGTTTACCGGTCGCTTTACTGAGACCACCGATGAAGCTGGCTCAGGAGGAGCATGCCGCCGTACACCGCGTCCCTCGAATGCTACGCAAACTTTGTCATAAGATCGAGATTCTCAATAACTACTGTGCCGATGCACAAAGTTTGACACCGGAAATCACAGAGGCCTGTGTCGATTCTGGTCTTGCAATGTTGTCTTTCTTTTCAGGTATTGTCAAGTTCATGCGAAGTGACATTGTGTACTCGACCCCCGGTGAGTGATGGGCTCATCTCGTAGAATCTGAACCGATTCTAATTGTCCAATTTTTAGGAGACTCACTTGATAATGAATGGCAGCCTTTAGCGCTACAGTTTTCATTCACTATTCGACTGGTCGACGAGTCAATGTCTCGCATCGAGAAACTATCTAAATTTGCAGAGCGATCTGGCCGAATGGATGAGAGTGTTCGAAGACAATCTGGAAACTCATCGGCTCCGGCACCTTCCCTTTCCAAACAGTCCACCCAGGTGCAAGTGGAGGAACAAGCAAGGCTTCCTTGTTCGATCGTCCCATCCATCCGAACCTCACGCTTTTTCGATCGCATCGATGTTATCAAAAAAATGGAGGACCACTTCAACCAAGTAGACCCAAATCAATCATTCCGATCGCTTGCAATATACGGTCTCGGCGGCGTTGGCAAAAGCTCCGTAGCCTTGAGATTCGCCGAGGCCAAGTTTCAAAAGGGTGAGCTCGATGCCTTGTTCTGGGTATACAGCGAGAAGCTAGTCACCATAAGACAGAGCTTTACGGACATAGCCATGCGACTTAAGCTACCAGATGCGCGGGCAGGGGATCATGAAGAAAATCTTGCTCTAGTATTGAACTGGCTTCAGCATACTCGTAAGTTGATTGTGGTCGAATAGCCACCTGTGTTACTAACGTCTGCTCAGAATGCCGCTGGCTCATTGTGTATGATAATGCTGAAATGGTGGACTTGATACTTGCTCACTGGCCTGCTGCAAGCCGTGGTCAAGCCCTCATCACCACTCGTAATCACTCATTTGCATTTGAACTAGCGGATAGTGGACTCGAGATCACAACTTGGGATACTCAAACGGGATCGAAGTTTCTTCTCCACCTTCTTTCGACAGATATTGGCGCGAAGCTACAAGAAGATGAGGCAACATCTGCGCACGAACTTTCACAGAGGTTGAGTGGACACGCTCTGGCGATCTCACACATGGCTGGACTGATACACAGACGTTCCTGGTCCATTGCTGAGTTCATGAACATCTACAATCAACATCCGAGTGAGATGCATGGAGTTTCTGGCAACAGCTCCATCAACGCGCTTTGGGATTTGTCATTCCGGTCCCTCGAACGACACAGTCGCGCAATCTTGGGAGTACTGTGCTATGTCGCGCCTGACACCATTCCTCAATCACTTTTCGAGCCGCAGTGTGTCGCTGATCTACCCGAATCCCTCCAGTTCTGCTCCGACCGCCTTCGGTAAGTTTGCTAGGAAAATTCTTCCCGTCATTGTGTAACAATTGGTGTCTAGGTTCTCAGAAGCGATTGAAAATCTTCTAACTCTTGCCCTCATAAAGAGAGACAAAGTCACCCGAACATTCTCGCTACATCGACTTGTGCAAACGACATTCAAGTGGTATATGACTCGTGAGCAGAGACAGCAGAGCTACAGCGATGCAGCAATACTGGTGTCCAGCGCCTTTCCTCGACGGGACTCCAACGTCGCACAACTATATTTGATGTGGGCTCAATGTGCTTTGTATCTACAGCATGTGCTCAGTCTCGCGGATTGCTTCCGCGAAGAGACAAAGGAAAACCCATCGTTTACCGCGCTGAAAACTTATTGTGACCTAAATAATGCATGCCAACGGCAAGTGGGTCGCAGAAATCATGCGGGTGTCGGCCGCTAATCAATGGCAGGTACCTTCTCGAAATCAACGCATACACTGAGCTTGAAGATCTGATCGACGTGAACACAATGGCATTGAGCACACTCCCCCAAGAGGACCAAACAGCCGGCGTCCAAGGTTCACTGACCTCTCACACTGGTCAATTGCTCGTCCGTCTTGGAAAACCTACCAAAGGAGTAGAGTGGCTCAGAAAGTCGTACGAAATACGGAGCCACGACCAGCCATTTAACCCGCGGGAATCGGCTTGGGCGGCGGAAAATGCTGCAAATGGCATCGCTACCCTCAACGAGTTTCCAGAAGCAATCAAATGGTACGAACTCGCCCGCGATCACTGGCTAGAATGGTCAAACAAGCAGAGCACAGATAGAGGAGCATGGCCTGCGTGTATCAAAAAGAGTATGGGAATGGCACTGGTCTGGGCTGGACAGTCAAAACGGGCTCGGGACGTCGTAGACCTGGCCCTGCAGCAAATAGAGTCCACCGAACCGTACAATTGGGCAATGGCAGCCTAGTAAGTATTAATTCGCTTGTGCTCCACCATATGCATGATTCAAGATGCTAATTGTTTTCTTTTTTCCAGCACCCATTTCGTACTCGGCACCATTGATCGTCATGATCGCGAGTTCCTATTAGCCGAAGCTCATTTCATGGAGGCGCAGAACCTGTGGCTGAAAGGAGAGCAGCCACGGACTGATCCTTTCAATGCTGCGTGCATGTACCGAATAGGGTGCACAGCATTGGATCAAGGTAAACTCGAGGCTGCAGTGTAAGTTACTGACCGCGAAAGGTCAACCTCACGATTGAAACTTTTTACTGATCTCCGATAATTAGCAAGCACCTCCGAGATGCCATGGCCGTGACCGAGATGCGCAAAACCAGCATGTTAGCCGAGCATAGCCGATGTCTTTTCAAGCTCTCCGAGGCGCTGGAGCAAGAGCCGAGAGACGAACTGGAAGCGCGCAGGCTTCGTGAGGCGGCAGAGCGTCTACTACGCATACGAGCGCCCGATGCAAAGGCGCCGGGACTTGAGAGCACGTACGATGCTTTGGTGAATATACTGTGGCGCTGATAGTAGTAGGAGGCCGGGACGGGTTTGGTGGTAGAGCGGGAGGAGGAAGAAGGAAGCTTCAATCACGACGAACATGATATGGCACATTTCATACGGGCTTACAGATCGTATTATACGAACTCAACAGTTTGTTTTGTCTTTTCATAACAAAAATTCGATTAACTCAGCTGACAAACAAATTGCAATACAAAATGTTGAAGCCCCCTCTCTCTCCGCTCTCGATTCAAAGCACATTCTTGCCCCTCCTCCTCTTTCTTCCGTTCTTTCTTTGGTGGAAAGAAACTTCAATTAAGCATCCCAGTTCTCCACTCTGGATAAATATCGTCAACAACACACCCACCCAAGTAATTCAAATTGTTTGCATGCGCATCATGTTGTTGTTGTTGTTGTTGCTGCTGCTGTTGTTGCGAGGTTGTTGCGAGGTCAACGACTCTCCGTATTTGCAAGGTCGACCTGTCGAGGCTTTTGGGGTAGACTTCCCTGTCTTGCGCGGCCGAGAGAGATGGGTTTGTCCAAAGGGTCGACGTCGAGGGATTTTTCGGCCTTGTACCATTTTTTCCACGGCTGGTTGAGCGGGGTGGTAGTGGTGGTCTTGGAGGGTTCCATGACGTTATTATTTCGGTTCTCTTATTGGCTTTTTTGGCTTTTAGGCATCAGTGTCAGTGGGCATTCGGCAAATATAGAAAAAACGCCTCGCGAGGTTGACTTTTACCTTGGGTGAAGATGGGGGGATTTCTCAGTTGCGATAGCGATTAGAGACTTTAGGGAATGAGGTGTGCAAATTACGGGCGCTGCCGGGTTATGCCTTCAGGTGGTCTGTCGTCTTTGTATGACTGACTTTCTGAATTAGTCCAGTTGAGGCATGCAGAACCTCACACTCACGTGTTGGTGCGGTATTTTCGCGACCACTCCTTTGCCCTTGTCCAAACCCCTTCTCGTCTCATGCATGATATCCGCGTAGCACAGCGACGCCCGGGTTGGGCATTGAGCAGCTGCGATAACCACTCACAGTGTAGATGGTTATCCGCTGGCTTGATGATACGATAATTGCGACTGGACCACGCTCGCGGGGTTGGAATGGTTCACTTTGTGGCCGAACACAGGACAAGGCTCGGGGGAAATAGGATCTGCAGTCGTGATATCTGTTATGGATAAGACTCCGAGCCGGGAGTCTGCCCTGGCTCAAGCATGAGTGCTGGAGCACCGCTGGGCGATGTATTGTTCTGTTTCTGATCTGGGAGGCTCAATGCTCTATGACTCAAAAGCCATCGTCATGCCTTCTGATGGCAGCCTCATGCTTTCGTATCCAACCTTCCACGGGCCTTGTCCGATGTCTCTAGCAATCGTAAAGAATTCGATGGTCCAAACTGGCCGCCTCGGTAAAATCAGCCTCCAATCGATATGGACACAGCTATCCAAAAACATGACCACGGCATGCTGGTGGACAAGGCAACAAATAAGCAAGTAGTCAACTTATCCGTGCTGATCAGGGGGTAGTTGCCAAGGATCAAGGATACGTCTTAAGATCGTTAAGTTGCATAGAGTCTAAGCCGAGCTAGTTACACTGACAGCGTCAAAGCGGGATCTCTCAAATTTCGGGGAGCTTAAAGCCCCACAGCTTTAGGGTTTCAAGGTTTTTACGCGTCAAGCATACCCCTAGCGCTCGGAGAACTTTTAGGTAGCGCCCTCGTATTTGATATCAGCCTAAATCAAATGACAAACCCGTCGGATGTCGGCCCTCGCTGGTCCAACAGTCCCAGCTAGCGAGACCTTTCTTGGCGAGAGGCTGCTTTTGTTTCTGTCAAACAGCCTATGCCTCAGGGCGTCCATTGGCCTGGTTTCGGCTAGCCTGCGCCCTGTCCAACAGGCTATTTTGAGCGATTCTCTTGAATATATAACACTCATTTGATGCACCATTTTACATAGATTTAGACAGTCAATTCGATCTATTCTACAGACACTTCTGCGCTATTTAGACCGATTTGTCTGACAGTTTCATATGTCAGAAATCCCGGGAAACAATGAAAGTTCGTCTCACAAATCATACAACCATTTGAGATCGAAACCCAAGACGGTGGAGGGTTGCTATCACGTGCCCTAGTGCTGTCACGTGCACTAATGCGAGCACCCGTAGATGTCTCAGCTCTTTCTCCACATAGGTTCTAGACAATCAATTCTCTACAAATACGTTAAATATCTGCAACGTACGTTGCATTTGCGGGCATGTTGTTCAAGCTTGCGGTCTCGGATTGCTCCCTGGCCTCACTTCCAGAGAAACAGCACTATTACACGAGTTCAGTCACAGGGAGGCTGAGTGGTGTCCAGGCCAAAACCAAACCATGCAAGCCAAAGACAGTGTCGAAAGACTTGATTGGGCAAACGGTACAAACATCACCGACGATGTTGAGATGCAGCAGTCACCCAAGCACCAACAAAATGGCGGCATACCAAGCTATCACATGGCATCTCTGCACTGCTTATTCGGTCTCCCAGAAGAGCAGCTACGTAACTGGCCAGGTGCCATTGCCTACTGCCGATATCTGGAGGGATGCTTTCAGCCGCTGCTGACCCAAGAGTATGCAGTTGTCTGGACAACTATTGGCAAGCACAGGCCAAAAATGGTGGCGGAATGCTGGCCATGGTTCAATGCTGTTTCGTTTGCAGTACGGAAGTTGAAGGATGAGAACAGCAGTATCGAGGATGTCTGGGACTGCTTGGGACCTCCCCCATCTGGGACCAACATAACCATGCCGGATACCCCAGAAGAGACGGCAGGTCTCATCGCTGTGTTCTCAGTCCTCTGCTGGGGTACGATGACCCTCCAGCCCAGGCTCAGCTGGACTGATTTCAAAGGTTCGCCTAGTCTTATGTTGCATCAGCAGCAGCTAGATCAGCCCGGCCTCAAGATGGACTTTGTGCGCAGACCAATCCCAGCCATCTTTCGACAATTTCAGCGGACCATGCCGAGAACCCGGTGGCGACATCCAATTAGCGAAAGCAAAGATGACGGTTCAACCGTATTGCACGTCAACAGCTTGAATTATAAGTCGTTGCGCGTGATCGGCAAAATACATTTGGTCTGGGTCAACAATTTGACCAGTCATTTGGACTTTGATGCCACCAACCGACGACTGTCAATATTCAAATTCCCAAGCTTCTGTGCCTTGAGAACGCTAGCAGACGGCCAGGCGCCGCCTGTATTTGAAGGGTGAGATCCGATCATCCGTCGTTTCCATAGTGTCTAACTCTCCCGCCAGACTACTTCGAGCATTGTATGGTGCTGATGCAGATGCGGTCAGAGACTATGAGAACAATGCACAGTCACATCAAGAAGTCCTCATGTCTTATCGGCTACTTTTTGGGCAGACACGCGGCGCTCAGAGGCTGGCTAGGGCTGCATTAAAGGAGTTGAGGGAGCAAGAAGGAGAGTATGATAGTTTGCTCGATCTCTTGTGCACTCGACCATGTGACAAAACAGTCCTCAACCTACCCTTGTCTCTGTGGCCAGTAACATGCCGTAGCCATGAAGGCTCCTTGCAGGAAGAGAGCACATACAGCTCCCAAGACGACTTTCCCTTGTTTGGGCAGCGCCTCACGAAGCTTCAAGAATTTAGCCTTCGCCAGCAGCCAAGCAGGCTTCGCGATTTGTGGCGGGACCGAAGAAACCCTCTGCAGTGGTACACTTTCTGGGCCGTGTTGGTAATTGGAGGGTTTTCAAGCTTGGTCACCTTTTTGCAGTTGCTGGTGTCAACGGCTCAATTGGCTGCAACTTATACCGTTGCGCAACCTTGTAGTTGTTGAGTCTTGACTCCAGATCATTCCACGAAGAAGCGGCCTGCAGAAATGTCATGTAATAGAATAGAAAGAATGTAAGAATTAATTAGTACGTTACCTGTAATCATGTGTCAGACAAATGGCCATAAATGCTCGGAATGTCTGTAGACTTGAATGAGTTGACTGTCAAATGGACAGAAGCAACTGCCTGAAATCTATGTAGAATTGCTCTTGAAGATGGAGCTTATTTATCAAGAGAATTGCTCAAAATAGCCTATTGGACAGGGCGCAGGCTAGCCGAAACCAGGCCGATGGACGCCCTGTGGGATGGTTGCTGTTACATACTAACGGCCCCTTGGCGCTGCTATCTTTCGCTATGTTCAAAGGCCGCGTCCATTCTTCGCCATACCATTCGCCCATAGTTGCGCAGTGTAGAATAGAAGAATCCAGTCGCTGAAACACTCCGGCCCAGGTGCTCCAAGATCTCCAGCTACATTTGTGCCACCCTGAAACTCGAAGCGCATTGCTCACCAGCAGTGAAGAAAGATGATCAACACAACGTTACAGTATCTTGCCCGCGACAAACTCTATGAAACAGAAAAACCCTATTCCGCTGATTTCGAGGTTGAGGAACAGAATGGTTCCAAGAAAACGAATTATATCCTTTCTACACAACCGGTGACCGTACACGCAATCCAGCCTTCTGACAAGTTCGAGCTCGATACCAACGGCTTTTGTGTAATCAATGCGAAAACAAATCTGGACGTACAGGATGCGCTTGACAAGTCCGAGACCGTGGAGCTTGCTTATCTGAATGAGATAAAAGCTATACTTCACAAGCACTTCCCAGAGTATAGCAGACTAGAGCCCATGGAATTTGTGGCAAGTTTTCACCTGGCTGCTTTTCTCTCAGTCTCCATGATCTCACATGCCTATATTTGCTTACATGTCTGGGATATGTGGGGTTTTCCAGGTCAGAAAACGAGATAAGCGATTCCCCTCCGATGAAGTAGTCATCGTCACGCATGAACAGCCAGCATGTCTTGCGCACAGCGACTATTCGGTCGCTGGTGCGATGCTGCAGCTTGAGGCCTCGTTTCCAGGTCAAGAGAAGCACTTCAAAGACAAGGAATTTGACATGATCAAGTGAGCAAAGCAGTTCTTCCGCACGGTGTTCATCTCGGTTTCTAAAGTTTTTTTCCAACGAAATAGTGTTTGGAGGCCACTCATTGGGCCGAACGATGACTGGCCATTGGCGCTTTGCGACTACACTTCCATAGATACCGAGCACGATATAACCGTGGCAGATCTACTCCATGTCAACAGGGTTGGTGAAAACCAGCTGCTCTATCGGAACGAGCAGCACAAATGGTATTTTATTGAAGGGCAGCAGCTAGATGATCTCATGGTGTTCCGTAATGTTGATTCAACGGGCAGACGAGCTAGTAAGCACCGGGACTATTCGCTGAATATTTATGAAAAAAGGATTATATTCGCTGATTTGGTTTTGGCAGAGGCATTTCATTGCGCTTTCTTCAATCCGCATTCTCAAAGTGTTCCTAGGCATAGCTGCGAGGTCCGCTTCGTCGCATTTCGATAAATGCTATCGTTCCAAATATCCACGAAAGGCTACTAGGATGGGAGTGTGTTGGGATAACACCAATCAGGCCCGAGGGCAACCAGGACGGTGTACACAGTCCATAGCTGAAGCATATCTGTACTTCGATAGCATCTTGAATCCTCAAGGAAAACACCATTACCCAGTCTCCATTACAAGCCATACACAATAGACAAGGCTGCATCTCCCATCACCATTCTTCGATACGTCTACAAAGTTCCTTCACTGAGAGCTTGTCCCTTCCTCCCACTGCCAAGCAAGTATGAGAGCGCAACCTCTTCGGATCGGAGCACCACGCAAGAACAATAATCTCGCCAATGCGCAACTCTGTGTTGAAGGCTGTTCTGAAATCGGCTCGACTAGCGGAAAATTCCATGAATGGCAGAACGCACGCTTCATCCATGGCAAGCTCGCCCGCGAAGTGAGAACGTAGGCAGCCAAGGACGAAACTCCCGGTAGGACGGGGATTGAGATCGATGACATTGTGTCTGCCGACGTCGTCAGTCATGACATCAATGCCGACAACACCATAGTAGCCTCGTGAATGGAGGAATGTCGCCGTCTTTTGCATGATCCCAACGTATTGTGCTGCCAATTCATTTTGGGTAGAGTATTTTATGGAAGCGCCTAGCCAATGACCAGTCTTTGAAAAGTCTTGCTCACACAAGCTTGAAAATTGAGCCTGGCCATCGTTCCTGACGTAAAAGTTGAGGGCGCTAGCTTTTCCAGGAAGAAATGCAGTTAAAACGAGACTGTAGGGATGGAGATGGGTATTCTCCGGGTTTAGATTCCGAATTTCGGAGCGTAGGAGACTGTTGACGTCTTTCTCCACCGCCGCTTGATCCGCCAAGGTACGGATTATGTATGTCCCCTTGCTGCCACCAGACGAATTCGATTTGAGAACGAATGGTCGAGAGTGATGGTGGATAGCGCTGATGGCCCTGGCAATTTGATTGTCGAGAATTTCGTTGTCACAGCCTCGCTCGGGCAAGGCAAAATCTATCAGCTGCGCGTTGGGCGTGGGCAGACCTGAAAGAGCTAGTGCTCTCTTCGAGAGAAGTTCGTAGTGGACGTCCGGATTAGTAAGATGTTTTAGGCCTTCAAGACCATCGGATGGAAGATATGGAATGACCACGGAATCTCCCGCAGACTGGCGGATTTCCTCCAATGACGTGCAAAAGCTCGGTTCAAATCGACAACGGGGGCTCATAACCCCAATGGTTTCTGCAAGGTCATCTTCCAAGTTGCTGTAGATTGCCTCTTCCTCCTGTTCTTCCTGCTTTTCGCCTTTGAAGAAAATAACTGACATGTTTCCGGCAATCCAAGACATCCTCTGCGGCATCAGAATAAGATTGGTGATCGGCGAAAAGTCGCTCCTGTCTGAACTTCGCCATTGCTGGATTAGATACTTTGTGTTCCGCGGAAGCTTGGTCGCTAAGTCTAGATCGGAAATGGGATTATATGATACAAATACCTTGGAGGGGGGGCTTGTGTTGTTGCGGCGACCCTCAGCGGCAAAGAAGTCATACAGAGTGTCTTCCAACAGAATATGGGCCATATTTGGATGATATAAATGTAGCTTAGAATCCAAAGGTTTTGTTGTATATCAGGTACTAAAGAAGCAAGGTTGATATAATATACATGTATTTATCGACTACGTAGGGTGGCAGGAAGTTTCTACCTCGGACTGGTGTCGGACATCATGAGACTAAGTTGACACTGGCTACTCTCAGAGCTTTTCCATCACCACATGAGCGTCAGGAGGACAACGATACAGGGCACGTCCAGAATTGTACTGGTGCACATGGACCTGGATCGACTGCTGGTGCTTTGGCTGCGAGATCTGCGTAGTTTCTCGTCGCACAAAGCTTCTGATGGGTACAGGTTGAATTCTGGCCAAAAAGCTTTGAATGCTGTTGTCTGCTTAAGTAGCTAGCTGCTCCTTACCATTACAGACAGGTGTCTTGGAGGACAGAAGAGAAGGCTTCTCCAAAGAGCAGGGTTTGAACATCGACTAGGCGTAGAATGCATGCGCGTCCTTTTGTGACCGAAGGACTGACACACTACTACGGTATCAGGCATAAGTTTTCGTAGCTCGGCGCTAGTATGCGCTTGTAATAGATACAACGCCAAAACGCTTGATCCGTACGCTTGCCTATTTAGCATCTGGTATCGAGTATGCCAGCTCTCTGGCATATCGAGCGCGTCAATAGCGTAGCAAGGATCTGTTGTAAAATCAGCGTTTTCCTACAATGATACTAGCGCCGAGCCACGAGAACTTATGCCTGATACCGTAGTACGAACACAAGGCGAAGCTGCCTAACCGGGGGTGCCAGGGCTCTATTCGGCCGCCTGGTTCTAATCTAAATTCACGTAGGTAATGGGTGCGCCCTTGCTGCGACGCATGTACTACGTAGCTTCCGGCATGATCGTCATTAACGATCATAGCACTTCGCATGGGTGGGATGAGAATCTACATACATAGTCAGGACTGAAATACTCCGTACGCTCTGAGCTGTTTAATAGACTAGGAAGGTCCGAAGGCCTGTCAACAGAATAACCTTGTCCCGGCTCGTACTTTTACCGAAGAAAATCGAACCGCGAACTCGGCGTCGTAATCGACACATCTATCTTTGATTCCCACCCCTTGCCATCAACTACTACCAATGTCTCAAGAGGGCAGCGTTGGCCCAGTCCCAAATAAGGTTATTGTTGGCTCGCCGAACAACTTCTGGATCTGGTCCCCTGATTGTGGCTGGGATTTGACCCATCCGTCAAACTCAGATGCAGAACCAGTGCAGCAACGACTTCTACTTCCCTGCGAGATCAGCAATGTTACGATCGATCCACTCAAAACTGCTCTTTTAATCATTGATATGCAAAACTTTTCAATTTCCAACGCACTGAGAACGGATGTGGTTCCTGACATGGTTCACGCGCAAGATACGCTGCTAAAGTACGCCATCCCCGCGGCTCGTAGGCTGAGGATCCAGATCATATGGTTGAACTGGGGCCTCACTGAAAGAGATCTCGAAACAATGACTCCCGGGGCTATGCGGGTGTTTGGTTGGAAGGCAAACAGCGAGGCAGCTGATTACGGCATCTCCAGTCGCTCAGCGGCTACCCAACACAGGGAAGAGATAAGGCAATGCGGAGAGAGTCCAAGAGCTACAGGTATGGGAGCTGATCTTGGGGAAATTGTACTGGCAGACGGGACCAAAGTTGATGCCGGTCGGGCTCTTATGCGAGACACGTGGAACACAGCTCTGCATGGCCCATTGCTGTCCGCTTTCGAAGATGGTCAGGCAGCCTCACGGCCAGATGTCTTGATCTACAAAGACAGGAGCTCTGGGCTATACGATGCAAAGTCTGACTGTGCCGAGTGCCTTAAGAGAGAGGGTATTCACACGCTTTTGTTCACGGGAATGAACACAGACCAATGTGTGATGTCCACGCTACAAGACGCTCATTCCGGAGGCTTCGACACAATCCTGCTGAAGGACGGCTGCGCTACAGACAGTCCTACATACGCCCAACGGAGCGCTGAGTTCAACTGTTGCAGAAATTGGGGTTTCTTATCGACCTGTGAAGCCCTGGCTACAGCAGCTACCACTCTTAGCTCTTAAGTATTAGAGAAGCACAACTTCACATGCTACTCACACTGTCAGAGCTGCTCTTTCCCACTATGGAGGCCCGATGACGAAAAATTATGAAGCGTCCCGTTGTCGCATGTAGAGGAAAATGTCAAGACGGCTGGAAGAGCTGAGATGCTCGCCCTGGTGCATGCACTGGGCTTAGCTCACGGGACGATCAAGCGAGATTGCCCGAAAGCCGTCCAGCTACAGAAAGTCACAGTCTTTTCTGACTCACCGAAGGTCGTCCAAACCATCAATCATCACATCAAGTATGCCCCCGATAGTCTTCGGGACGTGGCAAGCACTAGTGACCGCTCAATCATCAAGAGAGTCATCGCTGGAGTCCGTAGGCTATCACGCGGTGGCCTCGAAGTCGCCATAGCTGTCTCTGATGGAAAGGACAAAGCAGGGGGAAAGGCAAGGACAATAGCGAGGCAAAAGGGCCGTAAAGCTTGTAGGAGCCGTCGTCGGCGATGGCTGGCGCATGATGATTCGGTCGAAGAGCAGGAGGAAGCTGTAGGAGATCAAGGGACTTTCGAGCTCGTTATTCGGGCGAAGGAATCCCCCGACGACATGGAGCGTGAACAAGCCACGATGTACAGTGAGTGATGCAACTCTTATTACTCCGTTGTGCTTCAAGCTTCAATCACACCCTCGCTATCCAAACCGAAGTTGGGGCCAGAGATTCAGCAATATGTACACGACCAGATGCAATGGGACTACAATCGAACAATCACGTCGCTTGTCGCCCGATCGTTCTCTAGTTTCCCCCCTTCAACTCCTCCAGCATGCCGTTCTTAGCCTCTGAATCTGTGCATCTTCCACATGAAGCTTGGCATGATCCGAACATTGAAGAAGGCGGACATGTGACTCACAGGAAGCCAGATCGACAGGAAGACGGAGAGTAAGGCCTACACCGGCACGCTGTTCGAGAATTGGGCAACAAGTCGGGAGCCGCTGAAGCCTCGCACGAGGTGCGATCGATGTCAAGCTCAAGCAATCTGCGCGAAGTCTCTTTACTCTTGTCAGTCGTCACTGAGTGAGAGCGGTTGAGAGAATTGCAAAGCAGAGAGCACCTGACCAGCCAATCCCCTTCCAGCGCCGGTTGTTAGGGACTTGAGCCCTTGCATAATAAGGCGTCCCCTATTGCTGCACCGCCATGAGGCTCTAGGCATATTATTGTCGTCAGGCCTTGCCAAGCCTGCCAATCCATCTACGTAGTAGGCATCTGGAGCGGGTGTGGACTTATCCTTTAGCTCTCAGTCTCTATGTCTAGAGAGGGGCACCGACGATTAGCTGTCATATCGTTTGGGCATCATCTTTATTGAGTGAAGGCGTCTGTCGTTTCTAGCTATAGCTGTTGTGAGGTGCGGTCCCTCTGACAATTTCGTTCGTATTTTGGTGCACTTGAAAACTTCTGCCCTGTGCAAATTCCTTTTTTTTCAATTCCGCGAGTCCTTCCTCTGTTTTCAATCTCAATTACCCCTGCAGACATTCCATCCAAATATTCTAGACCTCTCATATTCGTGAGCGATCCGCCCGCTCATCCACTTGCTCATCCACTCACATCTCTCCTCTTTCCTTCCCGGTGGCGTGACTTGCAAGCTGAATCGCTAAAGGCACCTAGCCTCGGTAATTAGTGGCAAGGCGAGAATTGTCCATCCGCCACTTTTGGTAACTTCTATAGAAGCCTGCTAGCTCTTCCTTGGTCATGGCACCCCTACTCTTCACCCTTGAAGATTAACCCAATCCTTCTTCAGTAAGAGCAATGGACTCAACAGGAAGGCGATGGGGGACTCGTTTGTCCGACTTCCTGGGTGTCCAGAATGGTGGTCAAAAGACGACCCGATCCGGTAGCAGAAAAACAAAGCCAACGAAGTATCCGACTCTGTCACAGCCGAGAACTTGGGATGACAATCTTCGAAAGTTTTCGGAGTTAGTTCTTGCAGATGACTTTCTTCCAGAGGAAGGCGACTCTGTCGCTGACTCGAGCGAGATAATCGGCGAGAACGTTACTGGACATCCAGAAATAAAATCCTTATCGCTCGAGGATCCTCTCATTGGTGACACTAAGGCTTTTCTCTATTCAGATCTTGAGCAGGCCGAGTCTTGTGGAGGCAATGGGCTTGCGGAAGAGCTGTCTCATGGCGATTTTTGCCTCACAGAGGATCTGATCGAAAGGTTCATGGAGCGACGCGACTCTATCGGCGAAGAGCCAGTGATGGAAAGTCGTAAGTGTCACCCATGTGTCCAGCAGAACCCATTTACATATCCTCTATTACGTCTCATGGAGCGTTGTTCGGCACAGGATTCAGCAAAGTGACGCATGGTATTGTGACATAGTGAACCGCTTGCTTGATGGGACTGTGTCGCATATCGAGACGCCCGTATCTCATGGAAAATGTATCGCAGCGAAAGGCCTGTATAGCGTTTCCTTCTGGAACTGGGCGATCGCGAATACGTCAGACGATGCTCGGCGACGAATTACCAAGATGCTCATGGATCCACGTGTTAGGAGTTTTCGCATCCGGGCTGCTCTAGGGCGTTGCGACTTCACAGGCATCTACACAGAGCTCCCGTTTGAGGCTCGACAGCCCAGCTCCGAATATCGCAGTCGTGTATTTCTTGACTGGACGGGTTGACAGTCGGGAATGCAAAGATAAAGCGGATCTTCGGTCAAGACATGGTAAGGTTGTGACTGCGAAATGATTGATAGAGCATCTGCAGACAACCACAAGCCTGATAACTCAGCGATTGTCGGGCAAATCCAGCTCCCATGACAGGATTGAGAGGAGCAGGAACCGCCGCACCCGCGACACGGCTGCTAAAGCCAATGCACTGCTTCTTCTCTACGGACAACATCAGAGAGAAACTCTACTGCATACTCTCAATCTTTCCTCTAGCACCAGTGGATGACGATCTTCACTTCCATATCAAATGCTTGATCACACTAGCCGAGACTATCGACATGATTTACCTCGGTACTATCGCCGCCTTGCAATCTTCGGCCAGAAATCCGGATACAGAGTTCTGCCAAAGTCTTAGACCAGACACAACGCCGGCACCACCTCTCAAAAGTACCTATCGAACCTTGTCAATCGCTTAGTTTTCTCAAATCACCTTTATACAAAACCTTTGCCCAATCACATATCATCAAATGGAACGACGAGCAGCTGGAAGCCTTCCGCGATACTTTCAGATCTCAACGCGAAGACTTATATCAGCAGCAACAAAATCAGCGTGCCATACGTTGGGATGTGGTTCAGGCTAAATTAAACCGAGCGTCGCATTCAGAAAAGTTTTGTCGAAATCCGAACGGTCTTCAAAATGCTTGTCGCGGTCGAGGACCCCAGCGTGCGTTCTTTTCAATCATGATTTTGGCAAAGAAAATGGGCAAGGATCTACCAGCTGAAGTCTTTCTTAGAGACATCTGGGTTTGTAAAGCCGCTTCGCGATGCTAATGATTTTTTCTACCACATACCAGATCTCGAGGATGGCCAACGGACATTTGCAGATCTCTACAATCTGCTTTTAGACAATCGTGAGCAACTGACTCTCTCGGGTTATGAGAAGCTGCTTGGCTGGAGCCCCTTGGCTTTCCGAATGTTCAGCATGAAGGTGCTACCACAAATGCTTTCGCAGGAGGTCTGGGAACGAATCACCAGTAAGCCATCATTCCACTGATACTTACTGATCAAGGACACCCGCTGACTGAAATAGGCAACCCTCCGAAAGACATTCAATATAGGCGGGCCAGGGTATCAAGATATCTTTATAAGAGCATGGAAGATGTGATATTTCATTACATTCATGCCAAAACTAGCCCACTCATTCTGGAATCTGGTCCGGAGGGGCAGCAGATAAAACTTCCCCGTTGCTCATCACAAGTCATCATATCTGTCTGGTATGATTCCACTGCGCGACTGCTCGCAGATGGGGTACCAAGAGAGCAGACATTCCGGCTGGCGCGTTCTCAGTCTGGCAGTGCTACTCGAATCTCAGGGATAAATCGGCGATTAAGACCTTGTCGGGCTGGCAGGCCCTCTCTTCTTTCGAGCCCTGGCGATACAACCGAGTGGTTAAGAGAGGGGCCGAACTTGCTGACCACAAGTCTGATGATACTCAACCGACTTCGAAAAGGATGAAGTGGACCATAGACAGAGAAGGATGGGTAGTGGCAAAGATAGGTCGTCAGGTTGAGAGGCCGATCGATTTTGTCGAGCTAGCTAAGGAGCTAAATGATCATTTCGGCATTCAATGTTCACCAACAGCTGTCGAGAAGCATGCCAGAGGCATTCTGGGGCTCAAGAACCCCCACGCTCGCAGCCAATACCACTACTTCTCCGACGAGCAGCGGGCGTACTGGATCAATAGGAAAGAGAACGGTACAACATTCTAGCAAATCCCCAAAGAGATGGAATCGAAGTTCGGAACGACGCGACGCCCAATGGATCTCTTGCAAAATGTTCATTTACCACTCGAAACACCGGAAGGATGATACCCAAGGCGGCGAGCTCCCGATGTCCATGCCTGCGCGGAATGTAAAACCACAAGCGGAGCTCAGCGCAGGAGACGGGTCGCTGCCAAGTGCGAGCCGTGAGGTTGCAAGCCCACGACCTTCCAATGCACGCTATCGAATAGCGGATCCGGGGACAGCGGAGCAGGACGAGTGGCTCATTTCAAAGGTACAATCGAAAGGGAAAGACCATGCTGTGGACTGGAAGGAAATTGAAGCGCAGTATGAAGCCAAGTTCGGTAAACCTCGCCCCCGTCGAGCCTTAATTGCCAAAGCCAGAAAGTCTGACAGGATAACGGGCCCTCTGTACTGCGCTACAACTTGGACCCAAGCACAAAAGGACTGGCTGATATCGGAGGTGGATTCCTGGACACCAGATTCACCAGATGAATGGGACGGGCTTACGGAACGATACAACGCTCAGTTTGGAACCGACGGGACCACAAAAGCGCTCAAGAAGAAATTATGGGACTTGAAGGAGCGTGTGTAGAAGGAGTTTGTCACTATTCCCCAGCACGACCCCTCGCGACCAAAAGCATGGCGATTCTTGACAGATAACTAATAGTTGAAGAGTAGACGGAAGCGCAGCTTGGGAAGGAGAAGAATTGCAAAACCCTTCCTAATTCATTGAGAATCGAGATCGAATTGTACTTGTTCGCTGTCGTCTTTCTGATGGAGCTAATCTGCTGGGCTAAAAGCGAAATCGCAGTAGCCAGTGCTACTACGACAATTATGTACCTCGCCACAACGATTCCGACAACACTTTCTGCTGTCCTGCCGATCCCGCAGGCCGGAATAGAAAGCACGACTCCACCGTCTTGTCATGTTGGAATGAACGGCGCAGTGTCTAGCCCTTTAGATGCAGCTTTCGATCGTGTACTTCCCTCTTTGCCTGACGCTCGAGGATATTGTTGAGGAAGTCCTGTAGATGCAGAGGTTGTGGAAGCACTGCTGATGCTATGCAACTGACCTGTCTGAACGAGCGACTGGATACACAATATCATGCTGGGCAACCCTAGGCCCCAACCCAGGCGACAGCAGGCTCCTCTAGGCAGCGCAATTGAAACGCTGCCAATTTGCAACACAGAACGTGAGAATCTCCCTCAATTCAGGGCTGGTCAGTGAAGGTTTGGTCAGTCGGCAGCCAAGATCTCGGAGCTCTTTTGGTACGGGCGGAACCGTTGAGGCCATGGCGCCATATCAAAACAAAACTAAATCAAATTTATGCCCTTCTATAGATCTTTGATTCAACGTACGACGATACCAAATAGAAGCTTTTCTTTGCTGCATCTTTCGATCACTAGTCTCAGACACTGTGTAAAAGTGTAAGCTCATCGTCTGAGTGTCGTTCACATCCCATACGACTCGGCAGTCCAGTGCTCTGTTCGAGTGATCTATTCAAGTGCCCTATTCGAGTACTCTATTTATGTATTCCATTTAAATATCCTGCGAATTCTGCTTAAATGCTTCATATCCTGTGAATTCTGCTTAAATGCTCTATTTAAGTGATCTACTTACATTTTCTACTCAAATGTTTGATCTCACCGCATTAAACACCGCATTTACGCACAAAAAGAATGGTTATATTTTAAAAGTTACCCATTACTTTCAATCGGTCAGATGGTGTAGTCGGTTAGGCTGCTCCCCTTTCTAAATCACCACACCTGACGCAGTTGTTTAAGAGAAAAAATCCTTCCTAGCAAGTTGGGTTTCGCTCTCCCCTGTCTTAACATCCCTTCGGGTTGATGGAAGATGGGGTTGTACGTTTTGCCCTTTTGCCCTTCTGAAAATAGCACAAGGTCTCCAGCGACCAATTGAGCAGCAGGCGCGGTGAAAGAAGTCTTGTCAGTTGTGGAAGCCGAACCATTTGCTAAAGGTTCCATATCAATGGAACTGCTTCTCAGCACGCTGTACGAAGAAGATGCGCCGTGAGATCGTCTCCCGCCTCTTCTAAGATGTTGTCAGACAAATAGGCCTAAATAGCTTGAAAATGTCTGTAGAATTGATCGAATTGACTGTCTAGTTCTATGTAGAATTGCGTTTCAAATGAGTGTTATATACTCAAGAGAATCGCTCAAAATAGCCTGTTGGACAGGGCGCAGGCCAGCCGAAACCTGACCAATGGACGCCCTGAAGCATAGGCTGTTTGACACATGTGCAAAATGCGGGACGAGACGGCTCAAAGCTTCTAACGACTTTTCCGATCTATACTCCTGAACAAAGCGATTTGGATTGAAGACTGAAAAGGACAGATTTTCTAGCCAGCAAGATCAACGCCATTCAGTGCTTTGCTTTTGCATAGTCACCCTCTGCGTGTGTTACACTGCGCAACACCGTTAGTGTATCGATGTCCAGAGGTCGGGCCCCACCAGAACCTAGGAGCTTTCTCGGAAGACAGAGGAGACTTGTTGATTGTATTCTGACCGGCAGAAGCTGACCCATGGACCGAATTGGTAACTTTCATGCCTCTCAGAAGTTAGTTGAGCTCTCTGGATTGACTGTTTGGTGCTTTGGTGTTTCGCGTAGCTTGCCTCGAGCGCCATGCCTTTGGTTTGAGTTTTTCAGATGATACCCAGTATAGACAGCTACTCACAAGAAAGTTTCGCATTCAACGCGTTACCGCGCATTCGCACGTGGCGTGCTGTTTCGTCCAGGAGGGGAAGTTCGTTATGTCGGATGGTGTTGTATCTGATAAAGCAGAAATTGTTTAGAGTTGATCATTATTAAGAAAGGTGATTTTAATATTAACTTCATATCTATTAAAGAGTCTCTAACAATTAGAATATAGCTTTCTTCGTACGATAATATAATAGAGGGGAGTCAACAGCGGGGTTTCAAAATCCAAAGTCATTTTCAATTTTCTGGATATGGCGCCATGGCCTTAACGGTCCGCCGTATTTTGGAGGCACAAAGATTGGTTCCCAAAAAGGACCGTCAGGAATCCCAGTCAGCCTGGAAATTGACGGGGTAGTCGTCTACCTTGTATTGTACATTATCAAGGATCGCAATCCCTCACATACTCTGTGCAGGCTCGATCAGAAACAATATGGGAGAGGTGACCGCGGCGGGCGGCGCCAGGGCTGCAGAGCCTCATGCTCTCTTCGACACCATCCTGGTCCTCGACTTTGGCTCGCAGTATACCCACTTGATTACGCGGCGATTCAGAGAGCTGTCGATCTACAGCGAGATGCTGCCGTGTACCACGAAGCTGGCCGATCTGTCCTGGAAGCCTAAGGCCATCGTGCTCTCGGGTCAGTCTCCAACGTCCCCCATCGCTTGTGTATCATTAGCGCTCAGAGGATGGCAGGCGGTCCGTACTCGGTCTACCAAGATGATGCACCGCATGCCGATCCGGCAATCTACGATCTAGGTATCCCCATCCTCGCTATATGCTACGGTCTACAGGAGCTTGCCTGGCACTTCGACGCCAGGAACGTCGTGGCAGGCGAGAAGCGCGAGTATGGCTTCGCCGAGGTCGAGATCTCGACGCGCGATGGTGCGCCGACAAGCCCGCTCTTCAAGGACTTGGAAGGCGACACACTCACCGTTTGGGCGAGCCACGGCGACAAACTGTCCCAGCTGCCACCCGGTTTTCATACCATTGGCGTCTCGGCTAATACGCCGTTCGCCGGCATCGCCCACGACTCGCTCCCGATCTACGGGCTGCAATTCCACCCCGAGGTCACCCACACGCCGCACGGCCCCATCATCCTCAAGAACTTCGCCATAGGTATCTGCGGCGTGAAGCAGGACTGGTCCATGCGGGAGTTTAGGGATACGGAAATCGAACGCATCCGTACCCTCGTTGGTCCCAAGGGGCAAGTCATTGGCGCGGTATCCGGCGGCGTCGATTCAACCGTCGCTGCAAAGCTAATGCACGAAGCTATCGGTGATCGCTTCCACGCCGTTCTGGTCGACAACGGTGTCCTACGCGTCGACGAAGCCCAGATCGTCAAGGAAAATCTAACGGAGCAGCTCGGCATCAACCTAATGGTCGTCGGCGCGGCGGACCGCTTCCTCGAGGCACTAAAGGGCGTCGCCGATCCGGAGAAGAAGCGCAAGATTATTGGCGGTCTCTTTATAACCGTCTTTCAGGAGACTGCTGATCGCATGACTAAGGAAGCCGAAAATACCGCCGCGGCAGGTCCGATCGAGTGGCTTCTTCAAGGCACGCTTTACCCAGACGTTATTGAGAGTAGCTCGTTCAATGGCCCTTCTGCAACCATCAAGACACACCACAACGTTGGCGGTCTGCCGAAAGATATGAAGCTTAAAGTAATAGAGCCATTGCGCGAGCTATACAAGTCGGAGGTACGTACCGCGGAACGTGGTCTAGGAATCCATCGCGATCTCACCATGCGATATAGGTTAGGGCACTTGGACGCACCCTTGGGATCCGACACGAGCTAGTAATGAGACATCCTTTCCCAGGTCTATCTCATCACCTCCAGCTGTCGATGTCTCGACTAACAAAACATAGGTCCCGGTCTCGCCATCCGTATCGCGGGCGCCGTAGACGCTGAAAAGCTGGCGATGGCGCGACAAGCCGACTCCATCTTTCTAGAAGAAATCACTAAGGCTGGACTGTACGAAGATATCAGCCAAGCGTATGCCGCTGTCTTGGACACGCGCTCGGTCGGCGTCATGGGCGATCAGCGGGTGTATGGATACATCGTCCAGCTGCGGGCGGTACAAACGACGGACTTCATGACCGCAACGGTATATGAATTCTCATTTGCGTTCCTCCACCGCGTCAGCAGCCGCATCGTCAATGAGGTGCAGGGGGTGACCCGCGTCAGCTACGATAGTAAGTATCACGCGTCGAGAACGAGCGGACGAGCTGACATGAGGACAGTTTCTACAAAGCCGCCGTCAACTGTAGAGTTACAATAATGGGCGAAGAGCGTGGCAAGGCACAGTGGCGCGTCTAGAGATGCCTTGTTGTTGTCCTTTGGTCATTAGAGACCATCTGGCGCGAGCTTCCAAAACAACAAGAACCTAGCAGTCAGAGGCGAACGGCAAGCCGGTAGTACCAAACCCCCCTACCGACCGACTACTGCGATAAAGGTGTTACGCGCAGGTGCAGAAGCAGCCGTTCTCGGGTGCGGGAAAACCTGTAAACCGATCCAAATTAACTAGTAATAAACTACAGTGCTGTGCTGGTGTGGGCTATCACCCCTGGCATAGACGGATTAGTTAGTACACGCACGGTGCATGATCTACATCGGTAGCTAGACAGCACAACTCGGGCAAGACACAAGCATCGTTCCTTTTCCTTCCTTTTTCCTCGGTCTCGGATGTCGACGTGAGCTCGATCTAGAGATTATCGTATCACCGACGTGGTACAGACAGCAAAGTCCCTCCCCCCCCTCTCTTTTCTCTCTCTTTCAGAGCTTGTTATTATCATTGTTGTTTTCATTGTTATTATTGACTAGCTAAAGAAAGGTAGTTCTGAACTTAGAACCAATCAAAAGTAGAAACGTAGACGAAACGTCGACGAAGACGCCATTCCACTATTGAAGGGCAAACGGATCTGTGCGGCGAGCTTCGCAAGCCTACGAGGGCCTCGTCTGAAATTCCATCCAGTCAACTCACTCCGTTACGTTCGCCTCCATTGGCCAACATCACAGCTTCAGCATTTCGGGCGCTGTATTCCTGGCAGTAGGTCCACAACTCTACTGCATTTGCGTCACCGGCCACTTTGTTGACATGCTCGACGTTGTCGGGTCGAACGAAAGACCTGATACCGGCAACCACTTGGCGTTGCGCGTCAGCGTGAAGGTCTGGCATAAACCACCTGTCTGCAGCCACCAGAACATCAAGTAGCCAGTCAAGCTTGTCCGCGATGACCGATAAGGGATCATCTTCCTTGACCTGCATGCCAGCCGCCCAGTCGTGGGATTCGTTGTAGCAGAACTCAACCAAGATCTTGAGGGTGGCATACGTCATGTCTTCCAGTTTGACGACTTTGCTCGTGTCGTTGCTGTGGAACTTCAGCGCCCATGGGCAGTGGAACTGCTTCTTGCAGTACAACGATCGGCTCGCGAGGATTATTTGGTGAGCAGACATTGTGCTCCCTTCGGCCTCAAAGGTCACGTCTGTTAGAATGTCATCCTTCCACAGCTCCGCAAGAAGGGCGAACGGGGTCTGTTGATTGCTCGCAGACGGCACCGTGATTGGCGGATAGTAAAGCGATTTACAGCCAATGTCTTTGAGCAAAGTCGAAAAGCGTCCCAGAAACGGCTGAACTATCATTCGCGGTGGCGCATCGCATGGACTGTCCAAGAGGAGATTCTCGAGGCTGGTCCACGATGACTTGAGCATGTCGAGCGAAACGGCACTTGGATTTACCGCCTCTGCATTGAACCATACGGCTGCTCTTGGTTGGCTGAAAGTACTCTTGCTTTCTTGCAAATGGACGAGAAGAAATTCATAAGTCTTTTGAAGATCTCGAATGAAGCCTTCCACATTAGCCTCATCTATGGATTGGGCAAGCTGGGCGAGGAACGTCAAATGATGCCACACCATGCAACAGCTTGGAAGGCCTTCTGAACCGACTTGATGCATCGAGAACGTTGAAGGTTGGTAGAGTACAAAGGCGCTTTGGCTCCAGCACGTTGCAGCAAATTCTTGTCGAACGATGTCCTTGAGACTCAGAACGTGCCTTTGCGAAGCTAATGTTACCATCCGACCCCTTCGGAAGTCTAGTTCGCGTTCCGACACTGGACTCACGGGAAATACTGGCAAGCTGGCGATGCTGCGCCATGTCGTCTGGTCCAACCTGCTCAAGGATCCATCGCTTGTGCAAAGAGGGCGAAGAACTATATCAGTGTCTCCCGCCAACGACGGGTCACTGACACCGGCCAAACGGCCTTGCAGAGCGTACAAACAGGCCAAATAGTCTATCCCTTTGAAGTTGCCATTTACACGACGGCGAAGACCAAGTTCGTGCCAGAAGGATAAGCAGGTTCGACCTTCTAGCATCAAAAACTTTTCTGTTGGGTCGACCCGAAAAGCTGCAGAAAAAGTGGCATCGGTGTGATCGAAGAGACCAGAAGTGAGGCATAGTCTGCCGTCCTGTCTAGCCGCAAGGCGGCTTGTGGTCAACGGTACCACGAAACGCTGAGTTTTGTTCCTTTTTGGTTCCTTTGTTTTAAATGAAGAGCTATGGGCTATAGCATCGATCAATCGAGTATATCGAGACTTGTTCTCTCCCTCTATGATCTCTGGGAGGGTGGGAAGCACGTACTGTTCTAGCATTACGACATCGTCGATGCTGAACTTTCGATTAAACCCATTGACCTTTGTAAATCGATGATAGTTCTTGACCCAAGGAACAACAAAGGCAGGGTTATGAGCCACAAGCGCTTCCCTGGCGGTCAAATACCCGTATTCGGACGAAATATGTGGCCACACCGGAAGATCACGTATGCTGTCAGTCAGTAGCAAAGGACTGAACCCGACTTTCTCAGAGGCTTTTAAAACGAAGTCCTGTAGTGTCTACCGCTAAGATATCAGCACAACGCTTACGCCAGAACGGATCGACGGTCGACCCACCTTAATATTTCTTTCTTTCACGTTGGCTCTCACAAATTCAGCCAAGCTCTTGCCATCTCTGGTTGCGAGCATTTCGATGCTCTTCAAGAAACGGTTAGCCGAGGCCAGATGAAACAAGGAATCTTCAGCTTTGTGAAGAGATGTTGGAAGCGTCCCAGAGTCGGCAATACCCAGATCCGGAAAGTCTGTGAGAAGACTCATGTGCTCTTCAACGGCGGGATGCACGACAACAGGATTGTTTTGAAAATAGTGGAGGCTATTCAATGTCTCTTTATCGCCTTGGTCAACTAGAACAAGGTCGAAACGTTGAAGAGAGTCCAAGTTCATGACCTCCAATTCGGTCGCATCCCTGGTGAATTGGCTGGTTGAGTTCATGTACTTCCAGAAATGTAGAAGCCATTCTTTGGATGTCGACTCCAGCGACCAAGACTCTTTGCAATCCAAGATCACAAAAACATCACCTTTCTCCAAGGCTTTTAGGTTGAATAGGCCAGAGCCCAAGATCTTTTCCACGAACTTTTCATGCCCTTCATTGTCGGACAACAATGATGATGCAAATGAGAAGAGGGTGTGACATTCGGCATTCGCTGAGTAATACATCTTGTCGCTACCCGAACTCCTGTTCGACGATCTTAGTAAAAGTTTTCCCAAATTTCCATTCGAGAGAGGAAGAATTGGACAACCATCAAGCTCAATGAATTCGTCCGTAGTCGTAGGCATGATGAAAGACAACAAAATCTTTAAGAAGTCTTTGTCCACTTCCTTTGCTCTTTCGACATTCTCACTCGCTTCAGTGGACTTGAGAACGCCCCGGACAAGGGCAGGGGTCAAGGTCTTAACTCCGGCGGCACGTTTGATATGCCTATTGAGCTGCGAAGGTGCACATACCAGATCATTTCGAAATTTGGAAAGGAAAGGTAGAAGAGCATCTGATCTTTGCTTCTCTAAGATGTCGAACACTGCATGCTCGAAAGTGACCAAGTTAGGGGCTGTGCGATTACCTCGACCCTTGAACAGGGGCATCTTGGTGCCTTGAGAATCCTCTATGACCGGAAATAATCGACAGGTAGATGATTTGAGCTGGTCCCAAAACGAGTCTCGGATGATGTCGGATAGTAGGTGTTGCCTTCCACTGCATCCTACCGGAAAATACTTATACACGTCGTGGCCAATCTTTCTTCCGATGTCTTCAAGGAATAGGAGATAGACAAGCGGAATTTTCTGCTCAAGAAGCCACTTGTTCCATTCAGAACCAGCGTCCTTAGAGGTTTCCTCTGTGGCAATGTTCTGGCGATCCCCCGAAAGCAAAAACGTTGCATGTATATGCACCGGGAGAGTCGACTCAAACTTGAGCGGGAGGCAGTTGAAAATTCGTGGCTTCAACGGTTGCAGAGGAGATCCTGTTACTTTACCTTCCTGCGGGACAGGTGCGGCCATTCCACATTCCACGTATTTCATCGTTCGTTTGTGGCGATTTTGAAGGTCGGCTGGGGCATCGTCCACATCCATGATCACACGCCACCACTGCTCCGTCGTCAAGTCAAGCTTGCCGAGGGAATTGCGTTGCTGTACTATCACATTGGCCCAGTCTGAAAAGGCACCACTCTGCGGCCAATTTCCACGTTGAACTCTCCACTCGATGCTGACGTCGGGCTTGATACTGAAGTCTATGGTTGTGAGGTTTCGTAGAAAGAGAAGCGCCAGGCGTGCCTCATGAAAGGTCTCGCGAAACATTTCAACGGTGGTCGACACATCTTGGCACCGGGTTGACTCGAGTAGCTCAGAATCGTGTCTTTTGCTACGTAATGGAAAGCGAAAGATGGTGCCTTCGTAGTAATTCCGACCGCTGTCGAAGCCCCATAGACCCTCGAACGGAGCTAGTTGATCTGGGCAGGTTTTTTTGACATTGGCATATTCCACCAGAATGCCAGCTTTTTTCTGCCTGGTGCGGTAGCTGAAAGGAAGGTACTTTCGCAGCGGGCTGACCCAATTGTTAGCCAACCGGGCCAAATATACTTCAGACATACAACATACTCTAAAATTAGAAGATGGCGTCCAGACAGAATCATGGGTACATCGGTCCAATGATACATCGTCTGAGACCCCCTCCCAAATTTCCCAATCGCTGTGGGGTCATCTCTCTTGCTTCCTCGTCCAACAAGCTTCAAGCCTTCTAAATCATCATCTGTGAAGACTGTCGCCAGTTACGTCAGTGCTCGTTGGGTATGTATGATTGGAACTTACTCACCACCATTGTTATGGATTAGTAGGGAAGGTCCTTGAAGGGCGTGCAAGTCTTCGGTAAGCAAGTGCTTCGTGCCATAAGTAGTCTCGTCAACTAAGAAGTTTACCTCAGACGCAGAGCCGCAGTCATCGGCATTGGCGAGGTATTCATGAAAAGTGGATTCCCTTGAGTAACGGTCCAATGTGTCTCTGATACCGTCCGCAACCTCTTCACGTTGATAGAACTCATCGTCGTCAGGATCCGTGATTCCAAGCTTTCCATCTCTCAACAATTCGCTTAGTGGCTGTATCCTTAGTTGTTCCGCAGTGTCCGGTGAGAGTTTGCGGTGCACGAAGTCTTGCCTCATCCCAGAGAGCCATGGTGTATCATTGAATACCAGGTCGGCGATATCAACAAGCCTGCCGCTGTCGTTCGGAATTTTCAGTCCGTCAACGGATTTCCGGAATTCGCCACCCCATATACGCGCCACCTCGATGGCGACGTCGGTATCTTCTTCATTAAGAGCACTGGTGGACTGTAAGGCATCTTGCACGTGCTTGAGCTGTTCAAGAGTCGGAAATCGGGCAATGTTTGTCAAGTTCATGATCTCGCTATGGTCGTCCCAGAATCGCGGCTCAACGGTATGGAGGTACGGCAGTAGCTTCTCACCCCCTCGTCGACAAGCTTGGCCAGCATTTACAAGCTTGCCGTTGCTGCTTCGGACAAAGCTTAGCTTCAGCAAGCGGTCTGCGCAGTTCTCGAGTGAGTGATGTTGACACATGTAAGAGAGTGTTTTATCGACTGAATCGATATCTGAGGCATGAATACTCGCAGCGAGCTGAGCTAGCAGCACATCGAGGTCGATATCGCTCTGCCAGCCCAATATAGATATCCAGCTCATGTCTACCTCAAGTGGTAGTACGTGCCACACATGACCGATAATTGACTGGTGGCGAGTGTCGCGACAGCTCGAAGAACTGGTGAGAGAAGGAGATTTGTCTGGGCTATGTGCTGGCAGCCATTTGATTTCTCGAGCGACCTGTGTGAGGTTGTCTCGAGGTACGCTGTCTCCTCGAAATGACAATCGCAGCAGGCATTTGGCCCGGGAAGCCACCACGTCAAATTGAAGCCCCTTTCTCCCGTAGCTTCGAATGCGGTCGAGGACGATACGTTCATCCAAACATCTCACCATTCCACATTCTGCTAGAACTGCCCCATAACGATTGTAGAAGTGCTTTTCCGGCAGGGTAATCTCATCTTCGAAGTAGAGATTTCTAAGAGCATGTTGTTGCGGGTCCAAAATATCCACCGGGCGACCGAAGCCTAAGCTGCTCTCATTTTTCCGTTTCTCCAATGGAACGACTGCGAGACTCGATAGGCAGCTTCGTGTAGTGGCAGAAATGCGGTAGTAGTTTTGGAAGAGCAAAACGACGACTTTGAGTCGGAGGCTTGCACCCATGCAGCTGTAGCTACCACGTTCCATAGCGGGCATGGCAATCTCTTCAAGTATCTGTATATCGTCCAAGCATCTCAAAAGACCTAGTCTCTCGAAAAAGTCGCTTTCACCTTCGCCTGTGACGTCAATGAAGACCTGTTCTTGGGTAGACGGCACAGGCACGAGCTTTTTCAGTCCTATGAAAGTGACATTGCTCGACATAGTCGTCCAGTATCTCGTCAAGGACAAGTCTGCCATACCAGCTGGCCATCGAACCGCCTTGTAAAGGCAAAGGCTTCTGAGAATGGTGCACTGCCGGTCACTGCTGATCTGACTTCGAGAAACGCACAGCTGTTTCAGCGAGCGCAAGACATCATTTTTCACATCGTCTGGTGCTGATCGCAGTAGATCTCGTGCCTGTGCCAAAAACTCCAGAAAGTTTTCAAGTTTGTTTCCGTCCTTAATGCAAAGCGATTGCTCTTTATCTGCAAAGACCAGCAAACGTCGTTGGATTTCATCATTGAAAGCATCATCTGCTAGAATCTTAGGGCCACTTCCAGGATTCAAAGAAAAGATCTTGAGTGAAATGTCTTTGACCTCACCGGGGCCAAACCAAGTAGCAAAGTTCGAAGTATTCATAGGAACTAATCTTCGGATGGCAGAGCCTCGGAGCGGCACCAACCACAAAGATCCGAGTGTCACCAGAGATGATTCATCCTGGCTGTACTGTAGGATCCATTCCCAAACTTGACTCAGCTTTGATCTTGCAGCTTCGTCAAGTATAACAGTATCTCCCGATCCATTAGCAATGTGTTTCAGGAAGTAGTCGCGCAAATCTTCCGGCTTTCGATAGCGCACCATCTGATCGTCCTCTTTTGCTCTTTCATGCAGGAATCTCGATGCGGATTCTGATAAATGGTCTGTACCTATGGTGACCTCCTGTTGCCGCGAAAATAGTGTCTTTTCCAACGTATTGCGATGCAAAAAGACTGCCCGTGCTTTCAGCGAACGAAACCCGCCGTCCTGGAAAGGAAATATCTCCAAAGCACCGAGATCCTTCAAGGGAATTTCGTGAAGAAGCTTTTCCAACAGCACCAGCCTGGATAAGCTCGATACGCCGCCCATGTTCTTCATACAATGGAGAAACTGGTAAAGCGTTCCAGGATTGAGAGTTCGACTTCCTATCACTTGGCGAGCTTCATCAAACACGTGATTGAGTACATAAATCACCGGAAGCTTTGCTTCGCGAAAAGCTATTCTCGCGCTCAAAGGGGTCCCCTCTGAAGCTAAAAGCCCATTCTCAAGGGCAACATAACCAACGTCGGTGAACCACACTGGCACGTGGTCCTGAAACACCTGATTCACAACCGCACGACACATACCATCCCACAATTGGGCAGTCTTGGGCCCCCTCGTAGGCCACAGGTACGAATTGTCATGCGATGTATGCCTTTGGCATATGTGTGAGAGAAGTCTCGACCACGCCTCAGGAATAAGCCGATTAAAGAGGAATTTGTTCCATTCCCTCGGTCGATGGTCCTGCACGCCTCTATCATCAAGGCCATGTAGCTTGGAACGATCGGCGGATATACTGAAAAGCCCATTGATATGCACAGGGAGACCTGTTGAGCAAGGAAGAGGCAGAGTGAGGAAAAGACGCCCGTTTCTGCTACTGCTGTCGAAACCCTAACGATAGTCAGCCTCCGTTTTCAAAGACAAAATCAAAAGAACAAACCGCCAAGGGAGCCGCCAGTGCAACGAAGGGGAACAACTTCTCCGAGGCAGCCCAGCTCTCCAGTGAACGATCTTGAACAGATCCTGCTACCAGGTTCATGATGCCAAATGTCTTGACGGTTTCTCGTCCTGCGACCTTGTGCCGGAGATGGACCTCATGGTAGACTTCACCACCAGCTTGATCTTCGTTGTTCATGCACCTGGCGAGAAGACTTTTCAGGCGTTGTTTAGGCCTGGTGAGGATCAGCGTAAGAGCTAGACGCATTAATGGAACGAAACTCACCCGGTCAGGTCATGTCCATTAATAACTTCGACTTCATTCAACTGTTTATCATTGATGGACAAGACAATGCGCCGGACTGACTTCAGGAAAAGCAAGCCATTCGAACCCATTTCGTTGGCGAAGCTTTCCATCGAGTCTTGGACATCTTTCTCAGTGGTCTCTAATTTGGAAATCTCGCTTCGCTGAGCTTGGGAAGCATTTCTGAGAGGTATGCGAATGATAGTTCCGCCGAACGGATGCTCCCATTCTGTATTCACCAGCGAGAAACAATCGAGCTGGTTGATCATAGCCCCATCCTTGGCATAATCAGGAAAATCATATTCCGGACCTCCTGGAGGGTCAAAAGCCGAAGACCAGGAATGATGAGGGTCAAGCAAGAGCAAGGTCTTTCCGGACAAGATCGAAGGAGAGTCCGTCCAGTTGAAAACCTATGACCAGTCAGCAAGGGAGAAGCTAGCCAAAAGATGAACTAAAAGTTCTCAACGAAGAAGCGTACTGAGCTGAATCCAAGACCAAATTTCCCAGTGGCAGCTTTGTCTTGAATTTTCTTCGAATCGCCAAGAGAGGTGAGAGAACGGAAGTCCTTGTCGGTGAAAAGTGCGTCGTTGTAGGCCAGCAAAGCCGGACCTTGGTCCTCAGAAAGGCCATCAACGAGCACAGGTGACTCTGGATGAGTCCTTGTATCTAGGATAAATTTCTAGATTTTGTTAGCACAGTGATGAGACTTGAGAAAGGACTGGGTCAGACTAACGACTGTGGAGGCACCAGCGTCGTCGGCGTTCTGAAGCAACTCTTTGAGAATGCCAGCACCAGCGGGATAGTCACGGCATATTTTCCGCAAGGACACAGTCAACCGCTGGTGCTGTGGGTTTTGCTTTCTAGGTTGAGGAACCATGATGATGAGGGATCATTGAGACAGCGAGGTTGCTTGGCTGATCAAGATAACAGAAAACAACTTCCACTAGTTGAGCAACACCTGGAAGGAGTAGGATTTGGTTGTGAAGATAAGGCAGTTTAAAAGGAGCATTGAAGAGTTCATGATAAGTGAATTCCCTAGACGTGGCACAAGATGGGCGATTGGCATGAGGGAGAAGGTGGATGGAAAGCTAAGTCGAAGCTGATATGGAAGAAGCAAGTGGCGGAGTATTGTTGTAGGCAGAACATTATGCGTACTATGCGAATATGTGTTCTCTCTTCTTGACCGCAGCTGACAGTCTGTCAGTAAAACCTGAGGCATCATCACCTGAAGGCTGCTATTCTGCTGACAATACATGTTGTCGAACATCAAACTCGAAACACTGGCAACAAAGGTTTAAGATACAGTGACCACGTCAAAGCACCCGCTGATATGTCAACTGATCAGTATAGAAGGATTCAGCTTGTTGAAGAAGAGGAGAGCATTACAGCCCCGCCCTTGACATTCTGTTCACTGTTGAATTCAAACAATCTTTGGATAGCTGACCTGTAGGCGGCTCGGCGACTCGATTTGCATAATTTGCCAAGAAAAATTGTCGATGAAGACCCTTGTGAAGGGGCACAGCCGCGGCTGCGCCGTCTGCTTGCATCAGGAAGAGATGTCTATCATGTCGTCTTTCGGGGACGCGGAATGTTTGGCAAATCAATCAGTAGAAGACCTTTCTTCTGCTGACTCAAGAGGTCAGAATAAGCCTCACGCCAGGTCCGGTCTTGTGCCTAAAGCAGCGCTTATAAGAGTGGGACAGGAAACCAGATGCACCTCCTAAGTAGCTATACCCGAACAGATATGAGATGAGGAACTTCTCGGTATGTATTTCCACTTGCATGGCATCCTTCAAGCCGATCAAAATTTCTCCTCCCTTTCCGTTATCCGAACCAACATACCCTTGTTGATGAAGACTCCCCAGTTGATGCTCGCCCAAGCCCTAGTTGGATCCACTACCGCGATATCGAACCGCCTCAAGATCTCCACGAAAACCTTGTTCAACTCCATGAATGCCACGTTCTTACCTAAGCAAGTCCATTTCCCTCCGTTGAAGACGAGCGTCTGGGCCTTTTCCATTTCAATTCTCGCTTCAGGGCTGGCTTCAAGCCAACGTTCTGGTCGGAAGATATCTGCGTCGTTACCGAAGACGTGCTTCTGTCGTTGCATGGCGAACATAGCAAAACCTATTTGCGTTCCGCCAGGAACATGTCTGCCATTGATGGTATCGCCTTCTGGCGGGGCATCTTTGGGCATGAAGGTAGTGAGTGGAGGGAAGACGCGGAGGCCTTCGCGAATTGTAGCTTGGAGGTAATGAAGCTGCTGAGCTTCGGAATCGGAAATTGGAGAGGAAATGGCGCCACTCTTTGAGGCCTGAATTATTTCTGCGAGGAGAGCCGCGTAGATACATGGGTTGGTGATCACGTGGAGCATGGTGGCCCGGAACGCAGATGCTGTGGTGTCAGCGCCAGCGAGACTGAAGCGGAAAAAATGATCAGCACGATTTGGTATCAGGGGCTGCTAGACATGTACATCTGAAGGACAACCTCTGATTCTGCTTGTATCTGCGTCATCCCATGGCGAATGAAAGACCCTGCCACCCATACGTCAGCTTGCGAGCCAAATTTAGGGTTTCATTCACAGGACATGTTACCAAGCATATCCATCTGTTCAGGTTTGTCGGATTTGAACCTTTTCATCACGACCTCCTGAGCCAGACCCACCACTCTACCGAGGCCAATTTTGTCTTGTGGCGATGGTGCACGGAGTAAATTCCTGACCCAACCAGTCTCCAATAGAGTGAAGATCCATGGGTACAGAGCGGCGACTGCCAGGAATCGCCCACTGTCCTGGAAACTCGTCATGTACCCATAAATGTCGGTATCTTGAAGCAAACAGCCAAACGGTTCGCCAAACGCAATATCAGAAATCGCATCAAGAGTAAAGAAAGATGCAAGGTTGCAGAAATCCATGACACGGACATTGCCTGGGGTTGATAAGTACTTCCTCTGAATGAGGTCGATCATGTCCGTGACACGGGCATTCATCCTGTCTTCAAGGTCGGGGCTTTCTTTACCAGCATAGCCAGAGGCCACTAAACTCCTGAGGTAGGTGTGCTTCTTATCGTTTCTTTCGGAGAGTGCACTGTCTACCGTTGCATCGAACCTAGCAGCACGGTACCACGCGCTGCGAGTCCAAGCAGAACGTGCACTCGTTACTTGAAGGAGGACGTTGTGGTCCGAGGTAACTAGACAATTTGGTCCTATTCGTGCAACAGGTCCTAGAATGGTCAGTCCAACGAACAGTAATACGCAAACTACTCGGCATTCTCTTGTAGAAAATACCATGTTTCTGGCAGACATCTAAGAGCTCCGCATGTTGACGGCCAGAAGTGAATGTGCGTAGCATCCAAAGACGAGAGTAAGCAGCCCATTCTGGGCCATCGAAGTGCGCTAGACGGTGATATGCCCCATAAGTGAGGAATGTTCGATAGGCAAGGAAAGCTATGCCTAAAGCAATGAACAAGATAAGAATGTTCGATGCCATCTTTTAATGAAGAATCAAATGTGATAGGCTGAGTTACAGAATAACGCAGAGGGAAGTGAAAAGTGGGTTTTTAAAGGAGACTTTGCAATTCACTTTGGTTGCACGTGTATCATAAAAGACAGTGATCGGTTATGAATTCACCAGATCAAACGGGCCTTGCCACTACCGTTTGTGAAGAATGGACGAACCTGCCTAGTATTCTGTTATTGGGCAGATGCTGTCATAAAGGATGGTGGCTGCAGGATGCAGCTCTGATCTGCAGAAAGTATCGTGATCTTAGCAGGTAATAAGTTGCAGTCACCAGCCTTGCAGGACCTGCACAGATCGATGCTCCTCACCTAGCTAGGATCAGCAGAGACAAAACAGTCTTAATTCTGTTGGCAGTAAATGAAGACGGTAGAGCAAGAAACATGTCTAGCTTCTGGATACGGCGTTTGATTCCAGTCTCAAGGGTAAGGGTGACGAGCTCAAGGAATGCTTCATCGAAGCGGAGGCATTGAATTGCAATCGCGACACAAGGTACAGAGGGCGCAGAAGAATAGCAGAATTGAAGTTGCTCTGAAGTCGAGATTGCTGGTCAGATGCATGGGGAGAGAGGCAACGGCCTGGGGTTTCAGTAGCAAGAATGTTCCGCACAGACGCGTGCCTTGAACGTGTCTCATGGTTCCCAGACCAGAACCTCCATCGCCTTTGGATCTCAAAGAAACCAAGTGAAAGGGCCGACAGCTGTATGGCCTTGACTCGTGGCCAGAGTCAAGGCGCCATATGCAGGTTGATCCATGGCGAGAAGTTCGATTGCCGTTCCCCACTTGCCGTTCTCCTTCGTTGCTACCGACCCGGTGGAATCCCCGTCACCACACCGATATCGTTGCCCCACACCACTCTCTGGAGAAATCTCTCAGTCCCCACCAGCCGCCGCCCTGGTGTAAATGCATCCCCTCGAATGTCCCACAACTTTCTTGATCACACCTCTGTCCTCCAAGTCGTTCAGTGCCTTTCTCGCTAGACTGCCATTGATCTTCAATCTGTCAACCAGAACAGCAACTGTGATTAATCGGTATGATTGGACGTCTTTATTCATTTTGTCTGAGGTGGCTTTGTCAAGGACCACGGCGTGATTGGCCTTATCCTTGACTGATATATTGTTAGTGCCACATAGCCTCAAGCGTTTAAAGAGCTTTGTGATGGACAACGTAGACTCCGATGGAGAATTGAGGGGCTTCATCCGAGGGTGGTTGACATACCCTTCCCTTTCGACCACTTCTTCTTCTGCTTTTTGCCGGCGGATGCTGCTGCTGGCGCCTAGGTAGCGCGTTAGCAAGAAATCTGAATCGTAGCAGAGCCAAAAAAGACTGACCATTATTATGATGTAGTAGAATTAGTGTTTGATGTGGTTGCTGTAGGCAAGTTTGAAGTGTCCTTGGTGACTTGAACGAAATCCGCACATGGGTAGATGCCAAGTGAAACAGACAGTGATAACCCTAAGCCCTGATGCCTAATTCTGTTCCAGATTTTCTAATCGCGAAATGTGCAGCCTCAAAATCGTCGAAGCTGACCGGCAGGAGTAAATCGGGAGGAGATTTCAGAAAGATTGTTTTACGAAACTACACCACCGATGCTGCTTTGGGACTGCGTGACAAGTTTCTAAAAACCGGACCATGGGTAGAGGTTTGGAAGGTCCTTGCATGAGAAAGCTTCATTGTTCTCTGGAATTTGCGGGAAAATAGAATTTCACCAAAGCCTAGTCTATCTCAGCTGAAGCAGAAAATGTTCTCTCCACATCCACCTCCGGCCACGTCTAATAGAAAAACCCAATGATCTTTCCCGCAACATGCTTTCTTCTTGCCTCCTCATGGTCCATAATGCCAGCACTCGTAGTCAGGACAATGTAACCGAACTGTCTGCTTGGCAATAGCTTCACCACCCACTTTTCCAGATCTCGGAGTTGAACGTTGTATCGTGGAGAAATGACACCGGTCTTGTTAAGGCGGCCGTTAAGCTGGATGACGATCTTGCCGTTTCGATGATCATCCACTTCCTCAAATTCGCCAATGTAGCCTGAGAAATGACGCAGTCAGTATTATCTTGATATAAAGAAGTAAGAATGTGGCAGTCGAATAAACATTTGCGAACATGAAAAGGAGAAGACAATGTGTAAGATCGGCCGCCGGAAACAAAAAAGTCCGTCAATCTTTCGGGTTCTTAAAGGGCAAAGGTCGTCGAGCGCTTTGTAGACCACCACCTAGTTATATCAACCCGATATTTCCTCCTATGTTCTTTTGTGGAACAAATGTGGGGGAGAGAGCAGCGCCATGGCGATAGATCAATGTGACAGATGTCAACCTACCGTGCTTTTGCATGACGCTCAAGAACTTGACAATCACTTTTGAGCTCGGTCTGATCAACACTTGGCGCTTTCCAGCTTTCTCGGCGTTGTTGATGCTTTTCAGCGCGTCATTGAGGACGGATGTTTTGACCATGTTTGCGGCGTAGGTGATGGATTGTATTAGTGGTGTATGAGATTCTCAAGTCAAGAGCGCAAGGACTTGAGGTATCTGCGTGGCCATTACGAATTAGTCTTCAGTGGCCTCGAGCGCAAAGAGTGCCCAGCAAAGGGTTCTTCAGCCCGTGTCGCAAGAGGAGCGCATTCTCAATGATACCGACTATTGCATCGTTGGGCGTCTGATCATCTCAGGCTCAGCTGAAGACTGGATATGGACATACCTCTAGAGTAATTTGACGTTGAGAAGATGGTGTTGCGGATGTCTCTTGTTTGATAAATAATTCACGACGTTGAGTAAGACATTGAAAAGATCAAGCGGAGTGGGTGCCAAGCACGGGGATCTCGGACAGCCCTTATCTAAGAATGACAGTAGATAAGATCTTCCCGATCATGAGCGTCATCTACAATGCAGGAGCATCCATCACAACGCTCTTCTATCACGTCCTTAGTTCGTGCTCTCCTCCGGTATTCGTTTTATTAGGCTTTCTTCTCTGTGCACATAGACGGAATCCTCTGAATTGGTGTTCATTTGCTATGTCTGTCGCAGCTTGTTGTACATGCGCCACCCTCCTTTCAGACACCAAGGTCCCATATTCAATCGATTCCGAGAAGCCCTTGACCTTCGACAGGACTCTTGAGTGCTGTTGCCGCACTATCTGTGCGTCATGTCAGTACGATAATCCCCGCTTCCAAACTTATTGTCCCTTTTGCCAAATATCGTGTGGTCCGAATCCACTTCCTCCGAACGGCTTGAGGTTACCACCATCGTATTCAACATCTTCGAAGGATGGCGCACGCAAAACCGAGGACTTGCCTCCTGCGTACGGTTCAATCGCAGCGTCAATAGGTGCAGGTAGCCAACCACCTGAGACAAATGACCTGGTTCATTATCTGACGGCGGATGACTCCATTTCGTCCCTCTCTCTGGCATATCAAGTACCTGTGGCAGTACTCCGTACATCCAATGGCGTTTTCAGCGACAAGTTGATGGCGGCACGAAAGTGGATCTTGATACCACGTTCTCACTACCAAGGCCCGCCGCTATCATCACCTCCCGATCCGGAGGAAGAGGAACGGAAGAACAAGCTGCGGCGCTGGATGGTTGCCACGAAATGTCCGGAATATGATGTTGCAAAATTGTATCTGAAAGGCAGCGAATACGATTTGGAAGCTGCGGTGGAAGCCTTCAAAGCTGATGAGCAATGGGAAAAGGAGCACCCCATGAAGGGAAAGCAAAGGACTCGGACTGGTCGAAGAACATCGTCTAGTTTGATAGGGCAGCTGTGACAAATACAACTGAAGCAAGAAGCGCGAGGGGAACTCATTTTGCTCGACATAGGCAATCGTGCCAACCACCCTCCTTGCCACAATTCATCTGCTGGGCTGTGTTTTGTACTGAAGACCGCTCGACATGGACCTTCAAACCAAAAACATTGAAAAGCTGCTCTGACATCTTTGCACAGATGGGAAACGGTTTCGTCGAATTATTCCGTCTCCTTGTGGGACGGAGAATGGTAACATGCAATCTGAGGCACACGTCTCGAAGCGTTAAGACCTGAACACAGGCAATGTTTATTGAGACTAGACGGCCGAATGCGGCGCTGGCTACCAGTTGCGGTCGCACAATATCTTCTTTCCAAAATGCTCAATAACTCATTCGGCTATTTGGATCAGCACAGCAAAAGCATCACTTCCGCCGCGGTGTAGTCCAGGACATACATACGTTGCCGATCTCCTTACACGGTGAAGTGGTTAACTGATTCCGTCGTCCAAATCACCACAATGTCCACAGGTAACATCATTCTCATGAACATCTTCGACTGTACATTAGCTCATTCAGGCTATCCAAGACAATCCAACCCATTCTATTCCCCATTACACCAAAGCCCCAAATCTCTACTCACTCGAAATAACCCCAGAGTACCTCTTCATCGCCCTGCGCGAAAGCATCGCAAAAGACATCTCAGACACAAAAACAGTCCAAGCCATCCTTGCCTTCCGCCGTGACGCCTGCGTGACAGCAATTCGTGAACTCCGCTGCAACACCTTCGTCCTTGGAAGCACACCCGGGTACACCAAAACTCTCGACCAAGCGCGCCGTACCATACGCCACTACGAGCTCATACTCCACAAGATCGACTCCGTCGCAGAAAACATCGACCTCGAACTCGACAGGGTAAAGGGCTATCAACGATTCCATGTGGGCGAGGTCTTGCTCTGGGAGAAGTTGATGCGATGTCATCGAGCGCGGAGTCTCGATGAGGTGGCCAATGACAGGGATTTGAGGGAGGTGACCTATAATCTCGCCATGCTGGAAGTTTTTGGCCCGGTCTGTGAGGCGTTGAGACGGAAGCTGTTGGGGGTCGATTGGGCGGGGCTTGATGTAAGCAAGTGCGAGATTTTCGAAAGCGAGAACGGATCCGGGGAAGGTCGTGCTGGTGGTGGATGATGGTTCTTGGACGGATCTCTTCAGCTTTTGCGTGCGTCAGTCAAACATTTGACCCTTTGTGTGGGGGAAAGGCAAGTCAGAGAGCGAACAAGCGTTAGGCTAAGTTGTGTAGCCAGTCGAAGGCTGACTATCCAACCAACTCTTCAGATTGCTAAGTTTGTCCTTTTGTCTATATGCCTATGAATTATGCGGAACGGCAATGAACTCCTCAACCAACCTGACTGATTGATCAACGATCCCAACAGCCGGTGACGTCTACTTAGTACAATCGAAATCGCTCAAGATATCAGGCGGCATTAGCTACTGTTTTTCTTATGCTCGTGTCCATGGCAACTCGTGCAACGCAACACAACGCAACGCAATGCAATGCAAGCAGGGGGAGCTGGTGGCAATAAACCTATGCCTATGCCTATGCCTATGCGCGGGTCGAAATCTGACCTCCACTGCAGAACAGAGAGTCTTATTGACGCCGAGCTGCTTTGACTTAATTGTCTTGAACCTGCTGCCCTGGCCGTGGAAGGAATCCTCGAAATCAACCACTTTTCCGATCAGCCGGGCAGCGCCTCGCTCAGTCTCGATTACTCCCCGAGACCTGGATTGCGCCATCTGGCCTTCCATGGACCAAGCGACGTCCCCAAGACCGCTGACAACGCACTTCTTGGCTTGGCGAGCCACCCAGCTGACTCGACCCCGTCGAGCTACCTGGACTACCCGTCCGTCTCATCCTCCAACCCCTCCCTCTCCGCCTTCCCATACTTCTCCATCCCCCTCTCATCCCACAACGTCACGCCACCGGCCTCGACCCCCCTCGGGACCCCCTGCCTCATCCCCTCAAAAACGGGGCCTATACAACCCTCCCATCGCTTCCTGCGATCCATCAACATCCTCGCCGACTCGCCGATATCCCTCTGTCTCGCCAACCCGGTCGCTGGACCCGCCGCAGTCGCACCATTAGCGGCGTTCGGTCGGGGTCTCCCCGCGCCGCCGCCGCCGCCGCCGCCACCCCCTGAATGATGTTGGCCCTTCTTGCTCTTCCCTAGCGTCCTCGTCCGCTTGAGATACGCCTGCTGGACCTGACCATCCAGATCCTCGTGGATGGTGCTATACTCCTGGTAGGCGAGGCGCTCGCGCGCGATGTCCAGGAGGCGAGCCTTTCGCGCCCCGTTGGTGATCATGACTTTTTTGAGCTCGGACTGCAGGAGCCGGAGGCGGACGGAGATGTCGTCGTCGTGGTGGCCGTCGAAATCGGGTTCTTCGTCTACGCCAAGCAAGCCTAGGTGGCGGAGCTCGAGCTTGATGCGATCGTCGGCGGGGGGGTGGCCAGTGCCGGTGGAGGTTCCGTTACTGCTGCTGCTGTTGGGTTTGGGGGCGTAGTGGTCGGCGACGGCGGAGGCTGGGGGCGGGGGTTTGGGTTCTGTGGGGTCGAGGTGGCCGTTCGTGAGGCTGTCGAGGTCCATGCTGGGGTCGTTGCCGAAGAGGTTGGTGTCGCTGGGGCCTGCGCCGTTGGTGGTGGGGTTGGTGCTGCCGTTTTCGGTGGGTGAGGTGCGGTGCTCGAAGCGGAGGAGGGAAAGAAGGCGATTAGCTAGTGGTCCGCCGGAGATCTTGTCAGTGCCCATTGTGTCGTCATTGATGTCTTCGATGCTGCCGTTGGCCTTGTTGGCCGGGGTTTTGTCGTTCGCAGCAACAGCGGAAGCGTTGTCTTCAGCAGCCCAGATTTCAGAATAGTGACGCTCTCCGCGGGAGGGAATGACAAACGGGGTCGTGCGATCGCCCTGGGTAACATGAGCGATATGCGCTTTGAAGCTTCATGCTTGACTCACCCTTTCACGCAGAAATGCTATATCTTCCTCCGTAAGTGGACGAACGTAGGGTTCAACATAGCTCAAAAAAGTATTTGCTGCAACTTGATTTGTGGGCTTCGCATTGCTGAAGTCTTTGTTTGATGCAATGCCTGCAATCTGATCACTGAGATCCACCGTCGGAAATCCGGTTACACTGTAAATCTCTTTCTTTTCTTCATCAGTCATTCCAGGGGGCACTTCTCGTATATGGTAAATGACAGGATCTGGGGCAAGAGGGTCGGGAAAGAATGCGTGTTGAGTTACGGGCGGAGCTGGGGGTGGCTGCCGCTCGTCATCGGAGGTGTCTGCGGAGGGAACTACTTTCTTTGGAGACGACTTGTCATTTGCGCCCGTGGTAACCTCTGGCGATTGTGCCATTTCAGAAAGGGATGAAGAGCCTGGACTCAGTTTCGCTCTCTTAGATGAAGATGGATGGTCCGCTGGCCCTGGCGATGATATTGCGCGAACAGCTCTAGGTTTCCCTGATTCGTCTATGACATTGTGAGCCGGTGTACGAGTACTCTGAACGTAAACATTCTCCGGCCTCGGGAAACGGCTGTCGATGACCAACCTCATGATTGCTGTGGGATATGTGATAGAAGACTGGGTAGGGTGGAGAAGGTTGAAAGGACATAAGCACGACGGGTAAGACAACAAACACAATATCAACATGCGATCATGAAACACTGGCATTTTGCTGCAAGGAAAATGAGCTCACCCTCTTGCTTCACAAGAACCCCATCCTGCCGCGCAACCTCATGCGCTCCATGTGCCATGGGTCGCTCTTCTCTGACGCTCGGCCGATCTTTTCGTTTCTTCGCCTTCCCTGTCTTTCTCACCACAGCATCTTCATCCGCTTCTTCTGCTTCTTTCCTTATCTGTGCGCGCCGAGATTCTGCTTCCCGTTCCTGCATCTCCCGCTCTCTCTCCTGCTCTGCGATCTCTTTGCGTTTGTCTGACAGTGCCGTCATAGCAAGATAGCATGCCTGCGAACGAGCCTCTGCAGCATCGCTAAGCTGTCTGAGCTGCTCGACAAGGCTGTCGAGATGCTTCGGCTCTGGCATGCCCTGCTTGAGCTCCAGCTTTTCTGGCATGTCGGCGTAGTGCGGACTCGAAGGTGCAAGAAGACGTGAGGTATCGATTCCCAGGTACGCGGTCAAGGCAGGTGCTGAAGGAACTGCGCTGGTACTGACGACAGAATTGGGGGTGGTATTGCGACTCCGCGAACGCCGCGCATCACGCCCTTTCCCCTTGCCCTTCGTCGCCAGAGGAGGCATGTTGTTGAAGCAATGCTGCTGGCTGCAGTCGGAGGACACCAATCAGTCCTCTGCGCCTCGAGCTACAGCAACGACGCTGGGATCGAGGCGAATTGGCCAGATGCCGAGGCTTTGCATCCAAGCCGTCCAAGATCGACTAACTCCGCTTGGACTAGGCCGTGGGCCCGATCGGGCATAGCGTGTCCCGATCGAGGCTGCGGGCCGAGGTCGCCGAGGAGGAGCAGGGCGCCCGGCCACATGACAGCAGTCAGGACACGTCTGCCCCGGGATGTGCACCAATAACTATCTCATCTTTTCTGTCGCTCCACCTCGTACGTCGTCGTCATCCCCTTTCTCTGCTCACTCGCCTCCATATCGCCCCAGCGTCGTCGTCGTTCCAACTCAGCCTCCATCTCTGATCCTAAATCTCTTTCTCCCGTGCTTATCCGCTTCCTGTTTCCTGTATATCCCACTACTCTTCCCTGTTGCCAGCTCCAATCCAGCTTCCTCCTGTCCTACACTGCAAACAACCCCCCCCCGGCGCTATCCGCGCATGCTTCGCCCCAGTGGCCCCAATACACCATGAGTACGCTTTCAGCTATCCTCTCTGCGCCATGTCTTCTGGTACTGTGCTGACGAACTCCAGCTGCCATCTATTGGGATGCACTCACCGTTGTGCTTCCCGAGCCCACCCCAATATTTGCGCAAGGAGGTGCAGATCTTCTCAATGTAGGCCCCCCCCGGCTGACCGCAACTTCCCGGATCACCGTCTGACCCCTGCATTGCAGGCCAGTATTTCCTTTCGAGTCGAGAGCAACTCGAGCATCAGCACCCTCTCGGATCTAGGCGCCTTCGCGCCCGATGGCATGGTCCAAGGACTTTTCTACGTACCAGACTTGAGTGCTTCAGATCCATGCGCCAGTCTGTCGTCGCAATTCCTGCCTCGGAATGTTACGCGAAAAGCCAATTTACCCAATATCGGTCAATACGCGCTTGTCGGAGTCGCACCATGGCTTTCGGATCATCCGGAATGCGCATTACCTTACATACGGGCCTCGCAGGCCGATCCCAGCCGTGGACTGATCTTCTTCCCAACTCGTCCAAATGCAGCCATCTCTACACCGGTATGGACCACGCCAGATTGGGCAGTGAATCGTTCGACGTGGAACAGTTGGCTACTTGGCATAGATCGTCCTATATGGGGGATCCCTGCGGATATTGGAGCTGCCTTGGTCCAACAGATGGGCAAGTACTCAGGCAATGTGACGGTTTCTCCTTTTGGATCACAGCTGTCTGAGAACTACCCCCCCGAGGACGCAGTCAGATTACTCACCCGAGTGGCTCTGAATTCTTCGAAGAACTCGAGTCCAGTTCTTGGCAGACTATGGGTCTTCGCAATCATGATCTTGGCCATTCTCCTTCTGGTGACAGGACTCACCTCCATTATCATGCATGTCAACCAAAGACGAATGCGCCGTGACCTCCAAAGACGAATAGCCCGCGGAGAAGTCGACCCGGAAATCCTCGGAATAAAACGCCAGAAAGTCCCGCAAAAGCTACTCGACAAAATGCCCCTATACGTCTACACCTCAAAGTTGGCACCCCTCACCACCCCCACCAAAGAAAAAGACGAAACAACAACACCCACACCGCATTCCTTCCCACTGACCCAACGCAAAACCCTCCCCAAACGAGACGTTCCCTTCTCCCAAACCACCTGCCCCATCTGCCTCGACGACTTCGAACACAACGACACCGTCGTCCGCGAACTCCCCTGCCAACACATCTTCCACCCGGAATGCGTCGACGAATTTCTCCGCACCAACTCCTCCCTCTGCCCGATGTGCAAGAAGTCCGCCCTACCAACCGGCTACTGTCCCGAGAACATCACCATCTCGATGGTAAGGAGGGAACGCATGGTCCGGCGTTATCGGGAAATAGGGACCGACTCACCACCCCTGTCATCCGTCCTCCCCGCCTCACTCCACCGCTTCCTTCCGGCCTGGCTCCTCCGAGCCCGCACCCGTCCTAGACAGGGCGCAGAGCGCGCGATCAGGAGGGTTGATCCATCTATCTTGGTCAACCATCAGTCAGGAAGGCCAGCTAATACATTTACCATCAACACGCCACCCCCG
>JAABUK010001207.1_pt1 | contig 50203 bp, 44 predicted proteins | sample 5559141 | NCBI WGS metagenome assembly JAABUK01 (sample SAMN10711869, study PRJNA513367) | rock metagenome | isolation source: Antarctica rocks | place: Antarctica: Victoria Land, Pudding Butte nord | collected 2016-01-03 | reverse complement strand
CGGGGTTACGGTACTCCGTAACCCCGGCTCCGACGTGGCCCCAGTGGGTCGGTCGCCCAGTGCCCGGCCCGTCCGATCTCGGGGTTACGGCGTACCGTAACCCCGGCCACCCGGCCGCATCGGGGAGGCGGCAGGCTGAAGCCTGCCCGACGCCTCAGTCCTCAGTCCTCGGTCCTCAGTCCTCTGGTTTTCGTGGGCTCAGCGGCCGTCGGCCCAGTTGACGATCCGGGGCTGGCCCTTGTCGTCGTCGATGTAGTAGACCAGGGGGTGGATGTCGGGGAAATGGCGGAGGTTCGACTTGGCCAGGGCGAGGCGGCGGCCGCCGTGGCCGATGGGGGTCAGGTGGAGGACGGTCCGAGGGGTCCCGTGGAAAACGTGGGCCTTGTCGTCGCGCATCCCCTCGTTGACGCAGTGGACCGCCAGGATGGCCGCACCGCTGGACCTGGCCAGGTCGCCGAGCTTGCGGAGGACATCGACGGGGTCGAGCTCGCCGGAAAGCTCGATGTAACCTTCGAGCGGGTCGACGATCACCAGGGCCGGGCGGAGCCGGGCGAGTTCGGCCTCGTCGATCAGGCCGTCGACGGCGAAGACGTGCGCGAGGTCGGCACCGGCGGCGTCGAGACGGGGCCTGACGGTGTCGGCCAGGCCGTCGTCGGCGCTGAAGATCACGACGTTCGCGGGACCGGAATGCGCCTTGACCAGGGGCATCGGGGACCCCCGGCTGATCCTGGCGGCCAGCTCCAGGGTGAGCGACGACTTGCCGACCCCGGGCTCGCCTTCGAGCAAGGTCAGCTTTCCCCGGGGAATCCGGCCCTCCCAGAGCCACTCGACCGGCTCGGGCGGGATCTCCGCCAGGCTTTTGAACTCGGCGACGCTCATGGCAAGTCTCCCCTGGGGGCGATGCGATCCGAAATAATCGGCCCGGCGGCCCTCGCACCGTCCTGGCGCAAGTCGGCGCGGGATGTCGCCATTCTACACATCCCCGCGATCGTCGGGGGCGAGTCGCAGCCCAAACCCCAAGGCCGATCGGTCCTTCAAGCCGGGGAGCCCCGACGAACCCAGGGTTCAAATGGGTGTGACCTCCGATTGCTGTAACATCGTTGAGGTTTCCCCGCCCTTGACGACTGCTCGCGGACGGGCTAGACTGGGCAACTCTGACAGTTTTGAAAAGTGTAAACGGTGGATATCCCTCCGAAATCGCTAGGATTTCGACCATCGTCAAACAACTTACGTCGAATCGGAAGTGTCAGCGGTGGAGTAGAAAGGACTCGGACAGGCGGGCGAGTCACGATGCCGCAGCCTCGCAAAGGTAATCCAAAGGCCGGGTTTGTCAGTCTAGCTCGATAAGCGGGCGGGCGGTGATGCCAAGCAGGAGACGCACGCGATGCTCACGCTGATGCTAACATACTTGATAGTTGGTAGTGCCGACCAACCGGCTAATCAAACCCCCACCAAAGCGGCCTTCGAGATGCTGCTGAGTGAGTTCCCCGAACGCCCCGTGGAGTACACGAATGGTCCCGAAGACCGACGCCGTGCCGTCGCGGCGCGGTTCTTCGCCTTCGCCCGCGATCATCGCGATGCCCCCGAAGCCGTCGAGGCACTCGGCTGGGTCGCCAGCCATTGCCTCTTCTCCGAGTCGGCCGGGGAGGCGATGGCGAGGATCGCGAAGGAATACGCCCGGAGCCCGGGCCTCGCCCCGGTTCTCGCCCATGTGGACTCGATGTACGGCGACCCGTTCGCGCCGAACGAGGCGATGCTCCGCATCGTGTGGAAGGACTCCCCGTACCCCGTGGTCCGTGGCACGGCGGCCCTGTGCCTGGCGCACGAACTGTCGGCGAAAAGGCAAAAGGCCGAACGCGATGCTGACCTGCACGAGCAGTTCATGAAGGGGGCCCATGTCTCCTTCGTCGCCAAGCCCTCCGCCACTGCCGCCGACCTTGACCGCTGGTTAGACGAGGCAGCCACGCTCTGCGAGTCGGTCATAGGCGACTCGACGTACTCGGCGCGACTCCGCGCTGAAGCGGAGGCGCTGCTCCAAGAGATCCGCACGCTTGCCGTCGGTCAAAGTGCACCCGAGATCGAGGGTCGCGACCACCAGGGCAAGCCGTTCAAGCTCAGTGACTACAGGGGCAAGGTCGTCGTCCTGATGTTCTCGTCCAGCACGTGCGCCCCGTGCCGGGCGATGTATCCCCTCTTGCGCGACATGATCGGCCGCCACAAGGGCAGGCCCTTCGCACTGGTGAGCGTTTATGCCGACCCGGATATCGAATATCTCAGGAAGGCCGTCGAGTCGGGGCAGATCACCTGGCGCTCCTGGTGCGACGGCGGCGCGGACGGGCCAATCTCGAAGCGATGGAACGTTTCCAGCTACCCGAAGATTTACATTATCGACGGCTCGGGCGTGATCCAGCACAAGCTCGCCTTAGACGCGGGACTGGAGGCGTCAGTCGATGGCCTGCTCGAGAAGGCCGGGCACGACACTCGGCGGTAATCTGCGGTTCTGCTCCAAACGGATTGAGCGCATCGGGTGACCTATAAATGGCGGCTGACAGTCGCTCCCCTGCCTGAGCCGAGTTAGGGTCAAATCGTGGCCGATTTCAGCATCAACCCGAGGTCACACCCGTTCAAATCAGCTCGCCACGGAGGACGGTGACGGCCTGGCCTCCGATCAGGACGCGGTCGCCTTCGAGGGCGACCCGGATCACACCCCCTCGGGCCGAGACCTGATGGCCGACCATCGCGGCGTTGCCGAGCTTCGCCCCCCAATGAGGGCCGAGGAAGCAGTGGGCCGAGCCGGTGACGGGGTCCTCGGGCACTCCGACCGACGGGGCGAAGAAGCGGGAGACGAAGTCGACGCCGGGCTCGTCCCCCGCCGCCGTGACGATCAGGCCGCGCGCCGGGATCGCGCCGACCTTGGCGAAGTCGGGCGCGAGCGAGCGGACGACGGCGGCGGATTCGACCTCGGCGAGCACGTCGAACCGGCTCCGCCAGGCCGAGGCGACCGGGACGCCCAGGGCCTTCGCGACCGGCCCGGGGTCGACGGTCGACTCGGCGACCTTGGCGGGGAAGTCGAGGGTGATCCAGCCCCCGGACCGGGTCGCCGAGAGCGGCCCGCTCCTCGTGAGGAAGCGGGCGGCGGCCCCCTCGGGGAGGTGGCCGTCTTCCCAGAGGACATGGGCCGAGACGAGCGTGGCGTGGCCGCAAAGGTCGACCTCGACCGTCGGCGTGAACCAGCGGAGGCGGTAGTCGTCCCCCTCGGCGACGAGGAAGGCGGTCTCCGAGAGGTTCATCTCCAGGGCGACCGCCTGCATCCAGGCGTCATCGGCGGCCTCGGGCAGGACGCAGACGGCCGCCGGGTTGCCGGCGAACGGGCGATCGGTGAAGGCGTCGACCTGGACGATCCGCTGCGGCATCGATGGGGGTCCTTCTCGGGGGCGATTCGGTGAAGGCTCGACGGTCCCTGGACGATCGAACCGGGGCCGGGGTTCGCGAGTTTTCGACGATTCCTCGATCCGAGAGATGCGCGGCGGGTCAGGCGAGCCACCGGGCGCCGGTCGGGCTGGCGGCGGTCCAGGTCGCGGACCCGGGGCCGAGGGAGGCTCGGGCCAGGAACTCGGCGAGGAGGTCGGCCCGGGCGGCTCCGTCGAGGTCGGTGAAGCCGTAGAGGGCGGGCCCCCAGGACGACTGGCCGACGCCTTGCAGGCCGACCTCGCGCATCAAGCCAGTAATCACCTCCCACTCGGGCCGGGCGAAGGTGCCGCCCTGGGCGGGGGCGAACCCCTGGCCGACCCTGCGCTGGATTTCCTCCAGGGCCGAGCCGAAGCGGGCGAGGTCGCGCTCGACCACGGCGGGCAGGAGGTCGAGCAGGACGAGCCGGCAGAGGCGGTCGGTGAGGGCGTCGGTCGAGGGGGGTAGCTCGGCGAAGGCCCGGGCCTCGCCGGGCCCGTGGAGGCCGGTCCCCCGGCCGGGGAGGACGACCAGGGCCCGCCAGTCGCCCGGGAACTCCAGGCGGGCCAGGAGCGGCGGGATCCCCCCGGGCCCGCCCCGGCCGCCGTCGACGATCAGGCCGCCGAGGGCGAAGCCGTGCAGGCCGATCCCCGAGCGGAGACCCCGGCCGGAGAGCCCCGCCAGCTCGGCCGTCGAGGGGTCGGCCAACCCCGAGGCCTCGGCCACGAGCCTCGCCACGGCGAGGCCGAGCTGCGTCCCGAGGCCGAACCCGGAGTGTTCCGGCGGCGCCGAGGTGACGCGAAAGGCCAGCGGGCTGGGCGCCCGGCCGTGCCGACCGAGCCCCCCGGCGGCCCGCTCGGCGAAGGTGAGGACCCGGGCCGAGAGCGGGCCATCGGCCGACCACGTCGACGAAGGCCCGGCCTCGACGGTCAGGCCCGGCTCGTCGACCATCAGGCCGACCCCGCCGAACTGCCTGGCCGACCCCTCGCCCCAGGAGAGCAGCCCGAAATGCAGCCGGGCCGGGGTCCGCAAGGCGTTTCGGATCATCGGACCACCCGGAAGAGGCCGAGATGCTCCAGGAGGTCGACGATCCAGGGGTGGGTCCAGGGCGACCGCAAGGCGTACCCCGCCGAGAAGGCCGACAACGCCAGCGCCGCGAGGATCAGCCGGCGGGCCCACTTGGAATCCCGCCCCGCCGAGAGCCCGGATGGGAGCGTTACCAGCCAGAACGGGACCAGCCAGAACAGCCAGCGAAGTCCCGAGGTCGAGCCCCCGTAGTTCCTCGCCTTCGGGTTCCAGGTATAGAACGCCAGCATCGCCGCCGTCAGGATCAAGGTCAGCCATGAGATCGCCTTCCAGGGCCGCCCTCGCCCCGAGACGTTTCGAACGGCCCCGTAGATCGAGAACAGGAAGATCGGCGAGAGCGAGAAGACCCCGTGCCGCCCGAAGGTCATGTGGAAGAGGTAGACCGGCTTCGACTCCGGGTGGAGGTTGTACCAGTCGAACTCCAGCGGGGTATTCCAATAGCTCCCCTCATAATTATACGACTTCGTGCCGAACTCCTCATAGACCGGCTTGAGCTGGCCGAAGGCGAGGTATTGCGTGGCGAAGAACGCGGCGAGCGGCACCAGCGCCGCCGGGACGAACGCCAGCGCCGTGGCCTTCGGGTCCTTCGCCAGGAGGATCAAAAAAAGCAAGGCCCCGAACAGGCCCGCCGGGATCTCGTTCGTCGCGCAAAACGCCGCCCAGAACCCCGCCGAGGCGTACCGGGTCCACCGCGAAGGGCCGGCCCCTTCGACGATCCCCACCAGGGCATAGAGCGCGAAGAATGCGGAGTAGGCGGCGACCGTGTGGTTGTTCAGGCTCGCATTGAAGACGACCAGGTAATGCCCCCAGGCCCCGGCCGCCAGCGCGACCATCCACGACCAGTCGTCGAGGTCGAGGCGGTCGAGGAGCCTCGCGTAGAGCACCAAGAAGACGATGTAAGGGACGACGTTGAAGAGGACGATCACCGGCTTGAAATAGAGGATGTACGCCTGCCAGACGACCGGCGGCGGCGTCTCCTTGACGAACTCGGTCTTGCCGGGTCGTCCGAGGCCCGGCTTCTCGACGCTCCGCTCGACCCGGGGCTGGTCGACGGTGCCGCTCAGCGGGACGCCGGAGAGCTTGCGGAACGGGTAGATCACCCCGGCCATCAGGGTGGCGAAGAGGGGCGGCTTGCTCGAATAGAAGTGGTCGGGCGGGCTCGGGTCCTTCGAAAACGGGTCGGGCTTCTTGACCTTGTCCTGGGTGTCCTTCTGCCAGGGGCAGTCGTCGATCGCGTAAGTCCCGCGCTCCAGGAGCGACCACGCGGTGCAGTAACGGGAGATGTCGTTGGCGGTGAGCTGGGTCGGCATCCTCAGGGCGACGCCGAGCGCCTGCGCCGAGGCCACGGCGATCACGACCGTCGCCACGAACTGGCGGAGCTGGGGCCGGAGGCTGGGGGAGTCGTCCATCGGTTCGGGCCTCGTGGGGCGGGTCGATCGCTTGGGGGATTCAACCCTCGCCCGGGGGCGGCCCCAGGCGCTCGGCCACGCTGTAGGTGTCGGTTTCGCGGATGTTGTAAGCGGTGACCATCTCGGCGAGGATGCCGAGGCTCAGGAGCTGCGTCCCGACCCCGAGCAGGGTCCCCGAGTAGGACAGCAACGGGCGGTCGCCGATCGGCCGGTGGCCGAGGGCCCAGAGGATCGCCAGGTAGGCTAGCCCCGCCGAGCCGAGCCCGAGCATCAGCAGGCCGAGCGTCCCGAGGATGTGCAAGGGGCGCTGGCCGTAGCGGGCGAGGAAGTGGACCGTCAGGAGGTCGAGCAACCCCTTGACGAACCGGGCGACGCCGTACTTGGAATGGCCGAACTTCCGGGGCCGGTGGTGGACGACGATCTCGCCGACCCGGAATCCCCGGTCGTGGGCCAGGACGGGGATGAATCGGTGGAGCTCGCCGTAGAGGGTGATCTCGCCGAGGACCTCGCGGCGATAGGCCTTGAAGCCGCAATTGTGGTCGTGGAGCTTGCAGCCGGTCAGGGCGCTGACGACCCGGTTGAAGACCCGGCTCGGCCCGACCTTGTGCCAGGGGTCGTGCCGGGTCCGCTTCCAGCCGCTGACCACGTCGAACCCCTCGTCGAGCCTGGCGAGGAACCGGGGGATCTCGAGCGGGTCGTCCTGGAGGTCGCCGTCGAGGGTCAGGATCGTGGCCCCCTGGGCCGCGCGGAACCCGGCCGTCAGCGCGGCGGCCTTGCCGAAGTTCCTTCGGAACCGGATCCCCCGGACCCTCGGGTCGGCCGCCGCCAGCGAGCGGATCACCCCCCAGGAGTCGTCGCGGCTACCGTCGTCGACGAAGACGAACTCGGCCGGGCCGAGCCCACCGGCCTCGACCACGGCGGCCAGCTCGGCGTGGAGCGTCGCCAGGCTCTCGGCCTCGTTGCAGAGCGGCACGACGACGCTGATCATGGCGACCTCGGCGGTTGCGGGGCGGAGGGTCGGATCGAGACCAGGACGGCGGCGGTGACCAGCTCGCCGACCACCCAGGCCAGTCGTAGGGCCAGCGCCGAGACCACCGCGAGGTCGCGGTCGATCGCCGAGCCTAGCGCCGTCCAGAGGACCCACTCGCGGACGCCCAGCCCGCCCGGCGAGATCGGCACCGCGAACCCGGCGACCGTCGCCAGCGCAACGCACGCCATCGCCAGCGGCCAGGCCGAAGGGGTCAGGCCCCCCGGCCTCAACCCCCGGATCACCGCCACCTGGCTGAGCCCCAGCAAGGCCCATCCGACGAGCGACCAGGCCACCCCCTCGGCCAGCAGGCCGGCCGAGACGCGAGGCAGGGCCTCCGGCCCGACGTCCGGGAAGGGGACGCGGGCCAGCCTCGCCAGCCTGGGGAAGACCGACGGCCAGGCCGCCACGAGGAAGGCCAGGCCGAGCCCCGCGCCCGCCAGGATCGCGGCCAGCCGGATGTCGATCCGGGCGATGTCCGTGGCGTGGCCTCGAGCGGCCGGCGGGGGCGTGTACCACCCGATCGCGAAGACCAGGCTCGAGGCCAGCGCGCCCGTCGCCATCATCACGAGGGTCTCATACAGGGTGGCGAAGGCCGCCGTCGACGCCCTCGCCCCGTGGGGAGTCAGCAGCCCCGCCCGCATTACCACGACCAGCGCCTTGCCCGGGACGTACTTGCCCAGGTGGCTGATGAAGTAGGCGCGGAGCGAAGGATAGGCCCGCGTCGGCTTTGGACCCGACGCCAGGACCCGGCCGAAGTAGGCCCCGAAGGCCGCGAGGCCCGCGAGATAGAACGCCGAGGCGAGCGCCATCCACGGCCAGTCGATCCGGAGATACGCCCCCCGAGCGGCCAGGTCGCGCCAGGTCCCGGCGACGTGGCGAGCCACGAACGCCAGGACCAGCGCGGTCAGGACCGACTTGATCGCCAGTTTCGCCTTCGGGGAGATCGCCAACGGTCGGCCCGCCTCGGATCAGACTTCGAGCTTCCAGGGCGACCGGTATTCCTTCGAGAGCATCGCGTTGGCCTTGTCGGCGTCGGGGCCGACGAACCGCTCGGCCGAGGGGTCCCACTGCACGGGGAGCCCGAGCCTCAGGGCGATCGCGCCGACGTGGCAGACGTTCGCCGAGTGGTGCCCGACCTCCACGTCGCAGATCGGCCGACGCCGGGTCCGCACGCCTTCGAGGAAGTTCGCCATGTGGTTGTCGTTCGACCGCGAGTCCTTCCCGGTGTTGTAAAGGCGAGTCGAGTCCGGCCCGAGCGGCTCCTCCAGGAGCTTCGGGTCGCTCGCCTCGATCCGGCCTCGGCTGACGAAGATCCACCCCTTGTCGCCGATGAAGCGGTTGCCGTTCTCGCCCTCGGAGGTGCTGATCAGGCGGGTCCCGTCGCCGTAGTCGAAGTTCACGGCGAAGGAGTGGTGGCAGTTGTAGTTGTGCATCGGGTCCTTCGGCAGGTCCGAGCCGACGGCCGTGGCGGCGAGCGGGCCGGACTCGTCCTTGCCGAGGCCCCACTGGGCGATGTCGTGGTGGTGCGCGCCCCAGTCGGTCAGCTTGCCGCCGGAGTACTCGTACCACCAGCGGAACTCATAGTGGCACTTCTCCTTGATGTACGGCACGTCGGCCGTCGGGCCTTTCCAGAAGTCCCAGTCGAGCCCCTGGGGGACTTCCGACTCCTGGAACGGGCCGCCGATCGGGTTCTGGCCGATCCGGGCCTCGACGGTGTGGATCTTGCCGAACCGGCCGTTGCGGACCAGCTCGCAGGCCAGGCGGTAGCGGGCGTCGGAGCGCTGCATGTTGCCGGTCTGGAAGATCGCGTCGTACTTCCGGGCGGCCTTGACCATCGCCTGCCCCTCGGTCACGGTCAGGGCCAGCGGCTTCTCGCAGTAGACGTCGAGCCCGGCCTTCATGGCGGCGATCGAGGTCAGGGCGTGCCAGTGGTCGACCGTCCCGATGACGACGGCGTTGAGGTCCTTGTTGGCGACCAGCTCGCGGAAGTCGTGATACTGGGTCACGTCCTTCGGGTCGAGCTTGCCGCCGTTCTTGGCGACTTCCTTGGCGAGGTCCTCGGTCGCCTTGGCGGCCCGGTTGGCGTCGACGTCGCAGACCGCGGCGATCCGCACGCCCTTCTGCTTCGAGGCGACCTTGGTGACGTACGTCCCCTGGCCGCCGCAGCCGATCAGGCCGAGGACGATCTCGTCGTTCGGGCCGACCTTCTTGCGCCCCTCGGCCGCCTTCTTCTCCTGGTCCTGCGCGACGACCTCGCGGGCGAACCAGAGCGGCAGGCCGGCGGCGATCAGGGTGCCGGTCGATCGGTCGAGGAACCCTCGACGGGAGAGATTTCCTTCGGTCATCGCGTCAGTCTCCGGGTGAGAGCGGGCTGAGTTCGGCCGCGAGGCAGGGGACCGGCCCCATCTCGGGGACGGCGACCCGGTCCGACTTCCTCGCGAATGTTCGATGGTAACACCGACCCCGACCGACCGGAACGAGGTAACCCCGCCCGGCCCGGTGTTTTCTCCGATTCGGGATCGGGGACCATCCCCGGCCGGGCTCGCCCGCGCCGAGGACGACGGGCTCAGGCCGGCTGGTTCTTGTGGCCCTTCGACCCGAAGGGCAGCACGAGGAGGCTCCCGCCCGACTCGACGGCGAAGAATTGCGCGAGCGCCTGGTCGTAGATCACGAGGTCGGTCTTGCCGTCGCCGTCGAGGTCGGCCGCCACCGGGATGTTAGCGTCGAACGGGTTGCCGAACCCTCGGACCATCGACCCCCCGGCCGACTTCAGCGCGTGGAACGTCGCCGAGGTCTGGTCGTAGATCGCCAGGTCGGTCTTGCCGTCGCCGTCGAAGTCGGAGGGGACCGGGATGTTGGCGTGCGCGGGGTTGCCGAACGGCAAGTCGACCGAGCCCCCGCCCGACTTCAGGACATAAAAGACGGCGGCGGTCTGGTCGTAGATGGCCAGGTCGACCTTGCCGTCGCCGTCGAAGTCGCCGGCCACCGGGACTTTGACGTGATTGGGGTTGCCGAACGCCTGGACTCGCCCGGCCCCGCCGCCGGAGGGGAGCACGAAGAATACAGCCGAGGTCTGGTCGTAGATGGCCAGGTCGGCCTTGCCGTCGCCGTCGAAGTCGCCGGCGATCGGGACGTTGGTGTGGTTGGGATTGCCGAATCGCTGGACGCGGCTCGCGCCGTCGGAGGAGTTGATCAGGGAGTAAGTGGCGGTCGAACGGTCGTAGATGGCCAGGTCGGCCTTGCCGTCGCCGTCGAAGTCGCCGGGTACCGCGACGTTGGCGTGCGCGGGGTCGCCGAAGGGGAGGACGATCGAGCCGCCGCCGGACTTGAGGACGAAGAAGACCGAGGAGGTCTGGTCATAGAGGGCGACGTCGGCCTTGCCGTCGCCGTCGAAGTCGCCGACGACCTTCGCGCCGACCCGGGCGTTGGCCACGGCCGAGGCGGCGGGGTAGGCGGCGTCGCCGGGATACGACGCGGTGATCGCGTGCATCCCCTTCGGCAGGGTCGAGACGGCGAGCGTGGCGTGGCCTGAGGCGTCGAGGGTCGCCATGCCGATCGGCGTCGAGCCGTCGAGGAAGGTGACCTGCCCGGTGGCCCTGGCGAAGCCCGGCGGAGGCGCGACGGCGGCCGAGAGCGTCAGGGCCTGGCCCGGGGCGACGACGTAGGTCGAGGTGGCCAGCGAGACGACGGCCTGGCCTCGGACCGTGACGGCGGCGGAGGCGGCGTTGTTGCCGGGGACGGGGTCGTTGGTGGTCGAGGTGACGGGCGCGGCGTCGGCGAAGTCGCCCCCGGCGGTGGCGGCGACGATCACCGTCAGGCCGAAGGTGGCGCCCGGAGGGATCGCCGGGAAAGTGAGCGTGACGACGTTGCCGACGACCCTGATCGAGCCGACCCGGGCGGCCTCGGAGGCGAGCATCGCGCCCGGCGGGAGCGTCAATGTGTCGGTCAGCACGACCCCGGCGGCGGCGTCGGGCCCGAAGTTGGCGACGGTGACGGTGAAGGCGAGCTGGCCGGTGGTGGTCAGGGAGCCGGGGGTCGAGATGGCGACCCGGAGGTCGGCCGACGGCGGCGCGACGACGGCCACGGAGGCCGCGCAAGAGTCGTTGGCCGGGTTGGGGTCGGAGGGGAACATCTCGGTGGCCGAGGCGGCGTCGGTGTAGGTGCCGAAGGCGGCGAGGGTGACGACGAGGGTGAGGGTGACGACGGCCTTGCTGGCCAGCGTGTCGAGGGCCAGGGTGACGACTCCGCCGGAATTCGAAGGGGTCCCGACGCTGGCGGCGACGGAGACGACCGAGGCCCCGGCCGGGAGCACGTCGGACAGGACGACCCCGTGGGCGTCATCGGGCCCGTTGTCGGTCAGGGTGACGACGTAGGTGAGGTTGCCGCCGAGGTAGGCGCGTGGCGTGGCGGTCGAGACGGCGACGACGAGGTCGGCGGTCGGAATCGCCCCTCCGGTGAGGGTGAGGTCGGTGGCCGTGCGGGACGGCCGGAGCAGCACGCCGTTGGCGAGCGAGGTGCCGGCGTAGGCGGAGAACCCGCCGGCCGCCGAGGCGAAGGTCAACACCCGGAACGAGTCGGCCTTGGCCGGCAGGAAAGTCCCGGCGAGCGAGACCGCGAGCGTCCCGCCGAGGGTCGCGATGCCGGTGACGTCGAGACGGCCGAAGTCGGTGCCCGGCGCCGTCCCGCCCAGCACGATGCCCAACGTCGCGGTGGCCGCCTGGGCGTAGTCCCCCGCGATGGTCAGCCCCGGCGGGCCCAGCGACGTCGGGCGATCGAGGGTCAGGCTCCCTTTGTTGACGAAAGATCCGCCCGAGGTGACGATCGTCCCGGAGGCGTGGACCACCCCCCCGGCCTGGTTGATGAGCGAGGCCCCGGCACTCAGGTCGAGGGTGCTGGAGGTGTCGATCGCCCCGCCCGCCCGGTTCTCGATCGACGATTTTGCCGCCAGCTTCAGGCCGCCGAAGATGTTTTCGAAAGTCCCCAGATTGATGACCTGCCCGCCCAGGAGGCTCGGGCCGGTCGGGGACGATCCGATCACCCCGATCTTCCCCGAATTGACGAGCGGCGAGGCGGCGGCCAGCACCACGTGGCCGCCGACCCGGATCTCGCCCTGATTCGACGTGGCCGAGGACAGCGTGAGGAGGTCGACCCCGTTGCCGTCGGGGCCGTCGAGGATCAGCGAAGCCGCGGGAATCTGCCCGTCGAAGGTGCTCGTCCCCTGGAACTGCACGCGAAACGCCCCGGCCGCGGTCCCCTGGTTCATCGTCGAGCGGATCAACTTGAAGTCCAGGACCTGCTCCCCGCCGCCGAGGTGGTCGAAAGTCCCGTCCGAGAGGGTCGCCGACTGCTTCGAGATGAAATTGCCCGAGGAGACGGTCAGGGTGCCGCGCGCCATGGTCGTGTCGACGGCGTCGAACGACCCGCCCGAGATGGTCAGATTGCTGCTTTCCAGCGTCACTTCCCGCGTGTGGAGCGTGCCGGAGGGGACGACCAAGGCGCCGGTGACGATCTTCAGGTTGAGGAAGACGTAGGCGAGGGAATCGGCCGTCAAGGTGCCGCCGGTCATCGTCAGGCTATTGACCTTGGCCGCGCCGAGGCGGATGTTCGTCGAGCCGCTGGTCTGGATCGACGCGTCGTCGAAGCCGTTTGGGGCGACGTTGCCCTCCCAGTTCCTCGGATCGAGGAACGTGGTGCCGTCTCCGCCACCGGTCCATTGGACGGTCGCGAGGAGGCGACGCGATTCGAGCGGCTCGAGCGACGGGCGGCGGCGAGACGCGCCGATGCGATGGCGAATCCTCATCGATGGCTCCCAGGTTCGGGGTGGCGAACTGCGAGATGTCCGAGAAATGATCCGTCGCGAGCACGACCCGGCGGCGACGCATCCGAGTGTGCAAGGCCCCACGCAGCGAGTCCAGCGAAATTCCCGCCCTCCATCCCGATCCGGCCCGAGACGGTCTCCTCCCAATTGGGACCACCGAGGCGGAGCGTGGGGACGGGATCTGGGTCAAAGCTCTCGGATCAACAGCGATCGCCCGAGCCCGGCCTCAGCGGAGGGCGTGGTCGATTAACAGGCCGAAGGCGAGCCGCTCGTCCGGGCCCCCGGTCTTGGCGACCGAAACGGCCAGCCTGGCGAACTCGCCGAGGACCTCGTCCCTGGGAAGGAAAGCGAGCCGGGTCGCCAGGATCGCCGCCTCGACGACCGCCGCCTTGGCCCGGTTCAGGCCGAATAGCGGGCCGTTCGACCCCTCGAACACCACCTCGGCCACGATCGTCGTCCGGGCCTCGCGGTCGTCGAGGTCGACGACCCGGAACTCGCGATAAAACCCAGAGGCGGCGAGGACCCGGCCGACGACCGCCGAGGCCGCCCGGCTCGCGGGCTCGGGCAAGGCCCCGATCGCCGCTCGCGCCAGCAGCAGGACGTCGTCGGTGACGTGCAGGACCCCCTCGCCCGTCGCCCTCAGGTTTGCGAAAGTCGTCGAGGTCTGGTAGGGGCGCAAGACAAAACGCCGGGGGTCGCGCCCGAGCTTCGGCCCCATCGGCGCCACGTTCAAGGTCCCGTCAAGGTCCAGGGTGGTGACGATCCCTTCGAGGATCACGAGTCGGCCTCGGGCTTGATCCGGGTCGGCCGGTGCGAGACCTCGGGCTCGGTCAGGTAACCCCAGTCGAGCGCCTGGTCCTGGCGGTACGCCTTGCCGAGGGTCAGCGCGGTCTTCGCCTTCATCAGTTCGAGCCCGAGGTAGAAGGCGTGCGAGGGGTCGTCGACCCCCATCCGGTCGAAGACGTCGTAGGGGTCGGACCCTTCGAGGAAGTGGTCGCGGTTGAAGGCGATGATCCGGCCATCCTCGGCGTAGATCCGCCAGTTCGGGTCCTTCACCTTCGAGGCCATCGCGCGGAGGGCCTCGGGGCCGAACCGGGGGACCCGGTCGTCCCGGAGGAGGATCAGACCGGGGTCGACCCGCTTCGGCAGGGCCTTCCGGGTCACGGCATGATAAGCCAGGCGGCGGGCGAGGTCGACCTCGCGGACCGAGGTCCGCGCCCAGTTGATGACGGCCGTCGTCAGGACGCTCCGCACGCCCAGCTCCTGGCAAAAGCCGATGAGCAGGGCGTTCACCCCGGCCGAGTCGACGTCGAGGAGTTCGGTCAGGTTGCCGATCCCCATCAGGATCTCGGCCGAGGGCCAGCGGCGGCGGGCCTCGGCATACCGGGCCAGGCTGGCGGCGAAGCCGAAGCCGATCGGCTCCAGGATCGGGTCGAGCCGGAACCGGACGCCCCGGCGTTCGAGGAACTCGGCCGTCGCGTCGAGCCCGTCGAGCGTGCCGACCACGTCGGGGATCGCGACGACCTCCACCCCCCAGTCCGGCGCGTGCTCGCGGTTCGAGGCGTTGACGCTCAGCACGAGGTCCGCGCCGCCCCGGACCGCCTCGGCGACCTCGACCGGGTCGAACGAGTCGACCGAAACCTTGATCCCCCGGTCGACCAGCGCCCGGACATGGTCCCCGACCCCGAGCCAGGGGCCGCCGGGGTCGCATCCCACGTCGATCCGGTCGGCCCCTTGCGTTATGAACGACCCGGCCTGGGCGAGGAAGTCGTCGAGGGCCAGCCGGGGGGCGTGGTTGATCTCGGCGAGGATCTCGATGTCATAAGCCCCGTACCCGGCGAGCCGGTCGGACGCCTGGCCGAGCGAGCGGGGGAGGTCGCGAAGGTCCTCGGGGCCGAGCATGACCGGGACCCCGGCCCTCGCCTCGACGGCCGAGAGGTCGCCCCGACAGTTCCCCGGGAGGACGACCCGCGCGACCCCTTCGGGGACTTCCAGGTGCCGGGCGACCCACTTCGGCGTCATCAAGGCGGCCACCGAGATCGGCAAGACGGCGACCTCGGCGGCGATCCCGGCTCGCGGCGCGAGGTCGACCAAAACCTCGCGGAGCGCGGCCTCGGCGAGCCGGCCGGTGACGAAGAGGACGCGGAGCGGGGCGGGGTCGGCCATCGCGAGGGACCTCCGCGAAGGGGTCAGCGGACAGCGCCGCCGTTGACCCGGACGACCTGCCCGGTGAGGAACGCGGACCCCGGCCCGACCAGGAACCGGCAGGCCCCGGCGACGTCCTCGGGCGAGCCCCAGCGACCCAGCGGGGTCTCGCGGAGGACCCGCTCCTGCCAGGGCGTCGAGGCCGAGTCGCCCCAGCCCGTCTTGATCCAGCCAGGCGAAACGGCGTTGACCCGGACCTTGGGGGCGAGGCTCAGCGCCAGGCTCCGGGTGAAGGCCAGGACGGCCCCTTTGGTGGCGGCAAACAGCTCGCCCGAGTCGCCCTCCATCCCGGTCTCGGCCTGGTCCCACCCCATCGTCACGATCGAGCCGTGCCCCTGATCCTTCATCAGCCGGCCGACCGACCGGCAGAGCCGGACCGTCGCCACGACGTCCACCGCCCAGAGCTTGTCGAGCTTCGCGTCAAACGGCAATTGGGCGGCGGGGCCGGTCAGGGTGTCGGCCCCGGCGAGGTGGAGCCAGGCGTCGAGCCCGCCCCAGGTCCCCCAGGCGGCCTTGACCAGCCGGTCGCCCGCCTCGCGGTCTTCCAGGTCGGCCATCAGGAACTCGGCCCTCGGCCCCTTGGACCGGATCAGCGAGGCGACCTCCTCGGCCGCCTCGCGCGACCTCCGGCCGTGGACGATCACGTCGGCCCCGCCCTCGGCCAGGGCGAGCGCGACGGCCCGGCCGATCCCGGAGGTCGAGCCGAGGACGACGGCGCGAAGGCCTTGGAGTTCGCGGGCGGGCGCTATCATTTCGGGGCGGCCTCCGGCGGCACGAGGGCCTCCTTCAAGGGGCTTCGCCAACGGGCCTCGTCCTTGTCGTAGGCCCCGAAGCCCGAGGCGAACTCCCAGTAGGCCCAGGAGAACCCCTGACGCTCGGCCTCCCGGGAGACGGCGGCGGTCCACTTCGCCCGGGAATTCATGTCGGCCGCCGAGTAGGCCCCGAACTCGCCGAGGTAGACCGGCCGGCCGTGGGCCTTCGACCAGGCGTCGGCCTTGGCGAAGTCCTTCCCCAGGGCCTCGACCTGCGGGGGCGTCCCGGTCCAGGTTTCGCCCTTCCACGCCTGGCTCCCCTGGACCCACTCGGCCCCCTGGTGGGTGAAGTGGAACGGGCTGTAATAGTGGAAGGTGCCAATCAGCATCCGGTCGGATTCGGGGAGGCTCAGGCCCTTCAGGTTGTCGACGTTGTTCCAATGCCCGGGGCCGATGATGACGGGTCGTCGGGGGTTCGACTCGCGGACGATCGCCAGGAGCCCGGGGAACATCGCCTGCCAACCCTCGTCGGTCAGGCCGCCGTTGGGCTCGTTGAGCAGCTCGAAGTAGAGGAGGTCGGGCCGACCCCGGTAGCGCGTCGCGATCTGCCGCCAGGTCGCCTTCAGCCGGGCCTCGTGCTTCGCCGGGTCCTTGTAAAGGTCGTCGTCGTGGTGGGCGTTGAGCACGGCGGCGAGCCCCCGGCTGAGCGCCTGGTCGACCGCCCAGTCGACCCGGGCGAGGAAGGCCGGGTCGACCAGGAAGTCGGGAGCCGGGCCGGTGTGGGTCGCCCAGCGGACCGGGATCCGGACCGAGTCGAATCCGGCTTGCTGGATTGCCTCGAAGTACTCGGGCTGGAGCGTCAGGCCCCACTCGCCTTCGCTCGGCGCGTCGAGCGCATTGCCGAGGTTGATCCCCCGGCCCAGCCGGATGTTCGCCCGGAACGCTGGGTCGAGAGCCGGGGTCGGCGAAGGCGTCGGGGCCTGGGCCTGGGCGAGGATCGGGGCGATCAGGAGCAGGAGGAAGAGTCTCGCGTTTCTCATCGGTTCGAGGTCTCCCGGGGAGGGGGATCGGTGGATCATCTCATCAGCCGTCGCGCCGCCATTCGACCTCGGCCGACTGGCCGAAGCTCTCCTCGACCTCGACGCGGAGGACCCGGGGCGTGGGCAGGCCTCGCGAGGCGAACTCCTGGCGGAGCCGAGTGGCGACGTGGTCGGCGAGGAGTTCGGCCGTGGTGTTGGCGATCGGCAGCAGGGCGCATTCGCCTCTGGGGAAGCTCCAGGATCGGTCCTGGTAGCGGACCCGCCAGTTCGGGCCTTCGTCCTCCAGGAGGATCAGGGCGGACCGGGTCGGCAGGAGCATCCGGTGGTCCATCTCGTCGACGATGAGCCGGGTCAGGTCCTTCAGGGCGATGAAGTCGAAGACGTAGTGATTTTCATCCAGGTCGTCCTCGACCTCGACGGCCGCCCGATAGTTGTGGCCGTGGATCCGCTCGCACTGGTCACCCGAGTAGGTGATGAAGTGGCCCGAGCAGAAGACCAGGTAATCCTTGGTGACGCGCACCTTGTAGCGGGAGCCGGGCACGGCGAGGGGACCTCGGGAGGGATGCGGTGTGGCGCGGCCGGGACGCCGGGGCGGTCCGGCCGTTCACGATCCCGGGCTCGACCAAAGCCCGACGACCGGAAGGGCGATTGTCCCATCCCGGAGGGCGGCGAACAAGGCGGCGGCGATGAGGTCGGCCGTCGCCCCGGGGTTCCGCGCATGGCCATCGACCCGGAGCCAGGCATCCAGGTCGGCCAGGGCCAAGGCCCCCGGGGCCGAGTCGGGCCAGCCCTGTTGAAGGACGAGCGCCGCGCGGGCCGAGGCTTCCTCGGCGACCGCCACGCCCCGCTTCCGGCCGATCAGGGTATCCGGCCTGCGGGCGAGGGCCCCAAGGAAGGCGAGGATGATCGCCGTCTCCGGGGGTCGGCCGTCGTCGATCGCCGCGGCGAGGGCGGGCAGGGCGTGGTCGAAGACGTCGGCAAAGCCGGTGGCGTACTGGCGGGCGACGAGGTCGCGGTCGGCGGCGAGCGCCATCGCCCCGGCCAGGGTCAGGGTCGGCTCGCCCGCCACGTCCTGCATGTCGGCCCGGCCGAGCCCGCCCGGCGAGGCGAGCCGGATCGCCCGGTAAACCAGCGAGGCGTCCTCCACCGTCGTCCGGCCGAGGACCCCGGCCAGCCCTTCGCGGAGGCCACGGCCGATCGGCACGCTCGCCATCGGGGCGAGAAGGAGGATCATCCCGAGGTTCGTGTTGCTCGCCACCACCCGCCGGGTCGCCTCGACCGCCCCGAGGATCGTCCGGCCCAGGGAAACGTCCGGAGCGCGGTCGAGCGGGCCGGCGAGCGCGGTGGCGCTGAGGAGGAAGTCGAGGTAATGCGCGTCGTCGAAGTCGCGGAAGCGGTGGACGTTGCCCGGCTTCCGCGCTGTCGCCTCCAGCAGGCAGGCGATCTCGGCGAGCCGGCCGGGGCCGAGGGCGGAGGGTTCCTCGTCGCCGGTCATCGGCCGAGGTCCCGGAGGTGGGCGAGGATCGCGGCGGCCACGTCGATCCCCGTCTCGGCCCCGAGGGCCTTCCAGCCGGGCACGGCGTTCACCTCCAGCACGACCCAGCCGCCGGATTCGAGGTCCGGCAGGAGGTCGACCCCCGCCACGACCGCCCCGACGGCCGAAGCCGAGCGGATCGCCAGCGCCTCGGCCTTGGAGTCGAGGGTGCAGGGCTCGGGCCTCCCGCCGACGGCCACGTTGGTCCGCCACTCGTCCGCCCTCGCCGTCCGCCGGATCGCCCCGACCACCCGGCCGCCCAGGACGAAGACCCGGACGTCGTAACCGGGATTGGCTACGTACCGCTGGACGTAAAGCACCGAGCCCAGACGCTCCAGGGTACGGAACGCCCGAGAGGCCAGCTCGGGGTCGGAGACGCGGACCAGGCCACGCCCTTCGGAGCCGAAGAGGGGCTTGACCACCGCGTCGCCGCCGAGACGTTCGAACGCCGCCATCGCCCCGGCGGCCGATTCGCCCGCCCAGGTCGGCGGGACCGGCAGGCCCGCGCCGGCGAGGAGGGCCGTCGCCAGGTACTTGTCGACCGCCGCCTCGACCGCCCTCGGCGGGTTCAGCACCGGGACGCCCCCGGCCTCCAAGCGGTGCAGGGCGTCCATCCGGAAGACGACCTGCTCCAGGCTCCCCGGCGGCATCATTCGGACCAGGATCCCGTCGACGCCCCCGAGGTCGATCCCCCCGGCCTCGACCCGCGCCGGGCCCTCGCCGACGAGGCCGACCACCTGCGGGAAGGGGACCGCGTCGAGCCCGACGCCGACGAGCCGGGCCGCCCTCAAGAGGTCCTGGACGTGCCAGCCCATCCCCGAGACCAGCGCGACGAGGTGTTTCATCCGGCGAACGAGCGCGCGAGGACCTCGCCCATCACCCGGCCGAAGGCGAACGTCCGGCCGGTCTCGACGTTGCGGAAGGCGACCTCGGCCGGGCTGAAGAGCATCGGGTCGACCTTGTAGAAGTCGTGCCCGTACCGAGCGAAGATCGCCCCGAACGGCTCGCCGTGGTCGCTCGAGGAGCAGGAGGGGACCATCGGCCCGATCGCCTCCAGGCTCGCGTCGTCGCCGGTCACGTCGAGGACCACCCGCGCCCCGTAGAGGATGGCGTCGTTGGTCCGGCCGATCGCCGCGAGGTCGTCCTTCGCCACCGGGGGGAGCGGGGCCACGCCGTAGCCGGAGACGACCCGGGCGAGGTCGAACTTCAGCTCGTGGAGTTTGTGCAAGGCCGTCTCGACCGACCGGGCGACCACCTGCACGCCGCCCGCCAGGCTCGCCGTCGGGGCGATCAGGAGGGTCACGGCCGAGGGCTCGACCCGGCAGGCCTCGGCGACCTTCGCGAAGACTTCGGGCGTGGGCGGCTTCCGGCCCTCCAGGACGCCGACGACGGCCCCGGCCCGCTCGGCCAGACCGAGCTGTTCGAACAGCGGCTCGTGGGCATAGGCCGCGCGCATCGGGCCGCTGGCCATCGCGAAGAACTTTCCGGCGGCCAGGGCCCAGCCGGCGTACTGGCTCCCCAGGCAGGCCGCGACCGGGTGGTCGGTCGCCACCTGGATCATCGGGCCGGTTTCGCCGGGGACGAGCGCGACTTCGCCGAGGTCGGCCAGGCAGATCCGGGCCAGGTCGAGCCCGGCGAGCAGGCCGCCACGGGCCGCGATCCCGCAGTCGAACCAGGTCCCGCCCCCGTCGATCGAGTGGGCCTCGACCCGCCGCCCGGCCAGGAGGCTTCGGAGCCTCTCGACCCCCCGCAAGGCCCCGGCGTTCAGATCCATCGCCATCCCCCTTCGGATCTCAACCGCTAGCGACGAGGATCTCGCCCCGGCCCCCTTCGAGCCGGTCCCCATTGTAGCGGCGGATCGGCCCCCGGCCAGCGGCCTCCGGCACGTCGAGGCCCAGAGTTAGGAGCCTCGCCAGGTAGACCGCCACGACGTGCGGCCGGAAGTGCCCGCTCGGCTCGAACGTCGGCGAGGGCTCATAACCCGGCCCGGGGCCGAAGAGCGCGACCGTCCCCCGCTTCATCCCCGAGCCGGCCCCCCGGCCGACCGCCCCGAACCCGAAGACCGACCCGGCGATCATCCCCCGGCCCGCCCCCGCGCCGAGGGCCCCGAGGACCGCGACCAATCCCCGCCGGATCGCCAGGCCGGCGTCCTCCCCGGCCCGGCCGTCGACTAGGATCGCCCCGCCCCGCATCCCCAGCCGAGAGCCCGGCAGGGCGGCGCCGAGGAGGTCCCCGGCGTCCCCCCGGATTCGGATCAGCCCCCCACGCATCTCCGCACCGGCCCACTTTCCCGCCGACCCCTCGACCTCGATCGACCCGCCGACCATCCCCGCCCCCAACCGAGGCCCGACGTCCCCCCGGACGACGACCCGCCCCGACCCCATCCCCGAGGCCAGTCCGCGGATCGGCCGGAGGTCCCCCTCGAAGATCAGGAGGCCGTCGCCGCCGTCGCCCTCGACCCGGAACAGCTCGCCGACCTCGGCCGAGCCGTTCCCCGCCGGGACACGGAGCCTGGCGACTTCCGCCGCCGGGCCGGAGAGGGCCTCGGGGCGGAGGCCCTCGCCGTCGATCGGCCGCCCGATCGGGCCGTTCCAGGTGAGCGTCAGGGGCATGGTCGGACGGTCCGATCGGGTAGGTGGGGATGCGCGAGGACGCCGCTCCCTGGTAACAGACCGAAGGCCGGATCGCAAGCCGGGGGGCGGCCGGACCTCGCGGCGCTCGGGCGTTCTCGCTATCCTGATCGGGGACCACGCCACCGACCGGAGCGAGGAGCCGAATCCCATGCCCAGCCCCGAGACGACCGCCGACGGAGGGCTCGCCCTCGGCCGGTCCGACGACGGCCGACCGACCTCGGCCGAGGAATTCGCCGCCGCCGATTTCGAAGCACCGTACACCTACGAGCAAGTCGCCGGGAGGCTGGTGGTCATGTCGCCCGAGGGGACCGGCCACGTCATCCAGAGCGTCCCCTGGCAGACCAGGCTCGCCGCCTTCGCCTTCCAGCATCCCGAAATCATCCAGGCGGTCGTCTCGCAGGCCTGGATCAAGGTCGACGAGGACAATTCCCGGATCGCCGACATCGCCGTCTACCTCGGCGGTCCGCTGGAGGCGCTGGAGATCCCCGACCAGGTCCCCGACCTGGTCTTCGAGTTCGTCAGCCCCGGCAAGAAGAATCGCCAGAGGGATTACGTCGAGAAGCGGGCCGAGTACGAGCGGATCGGCGTCCGCGAGTATGTCATCGTCGACCGCTTTGACCGGAAAGTCACGATCTTGACCCTCGGCGATAACTCCGCCTATGCCGAGCGGGCCCTCCTCCCCGATGCGACCTATCGGACGCCGCTCCTGCCGGGGTTCGAGGTCCCACTCGGCGAGGTTTTGCCGCGATGAGCCGGCTGCTCATCAAGGGCGGTAGGGTGGTCGACCCGGCGCACGGCGTCGACGGCGTGGCGGACGTCTGGATCGAGGGCGGGCGGGTGATCGCCCCGCCGACGGAGCCCGACGCCCGCGCGGACCGGACGATCGACGCCCGGGGTTACGTCGTCATGGCGGCGGGGGTCGACGTCCATTGCCACATCGCCGGGCCGAAAGTGAACCTGGGGCGACGGCTCCGGCCGGAGGAGGCCCGATCCGGGTCGATGGCGAGGTCGGAGGCGACGGGCACGCGCTCGGGGACGCTCGGGAGCATGCCGAGCAGCTTCGCCACCGGGGCCCTCTACGCCGGGATGGGGTACGCCACGGCGGTCGACGCGGCGATCGCCCCGCTCGGGGCCAGGGCCACGCACCTGGAATTCGCCGACACCCCGATCCTCGACAAGGCGTTCCTCGTCCTGCTCGGCAACAACCATTACGCGATGGACCGGATCAAGGGCGGCGAGCGCGAGCGGCTCCGGGCCTTCGTCGCCTGGATGCTCGGGGCGACGAAGGCGTATGGCGTGAAGGTGGTCAACCCCGGCGGGGTCGAGACCTGGAAGCAAGGCGGCGACCGGATCGCGACCCTCGACGACGAGGTGCCGCACTTCGGGGTGACGCCTCGGCAGATCCTCACCGAGATCGCCGGGGCGGTCGACGACCTCGGCCTGCCGCACCCGGTCCACATGCACGGGCTGAACCTCGGGCTCCCCGGCAACGCGGGCATCACCCTGGAGACGATGAAGGCGCTCGACGGCCACCGGGCCCACCTGGCGCACATCCAGTTCCATTCCTATGGCGGGAACCCGGCCGACCTCGGTCGGTTCGACTCGCAGGCCGGGCCGCTGGCGGACTACGTCAACGACCACCCGAACCTCTCGGTCGACGTCGGGCAGGTCGTCTTCGGCGAGACGACGAGCATGACCGCCGACGCCGCCGTGGGGCAGTACCTCCACCGGGTCCTCGGGCGGAAGTGGGCGAGCCACGACCTGGAGCTGGAGACCGGCTGCGGCGTCGTGCCGATCACCTACGACGACAAGAACGCCGTCCACGCCCTCCAGTGGGCCATCGGCCTGGAGTGGTATCTCCGGGTTGACGACCCCTGGCGGATTGCCATGAGCACCGACCACCCCAACGGCGGCTCGTTCCTGGCCTACCCGCAGATCATCGCCCTGCTGATGGACCGGGGCCACCGGCTCGATACACTCAACCGGCTCCCGGAGAAGGTCCGCAGCCGCTCAGGGCTGGGCGACCTCTCGCGCGAGTATTCGCTCTCCGAGGTCGCCATCATCACCAGGGCCGCGCCGGCGAGGATGCTGGGCCTCGCCAACAAGGGGCACCTCGGTCCCGGGGCCGACGGTGACGTTACGATTTACGCGCCCGACGATGACAAGGAGCGGATGTTCGCCCTGCCTCGCTACCTCATCAAGGGCGGCGAGGTGATCCTCGACGACGGCGACCTCCGCGCCTGGGTCGACGGCCGGACCCTCCACGTCGCCCCCGAGGTCGACCCCGAGGCCGAGCCGTCGATCGCCGAGTGGTTCGAGGCGTCGTCGTCGATCGCCTTCGCGAATTACCCGGTCGCCGACCACGAGGTGCCTCGCGGCTCGGTCGTCCCTTGCGGGGCCGGAGGCCCGACCCGATGAGCGAGGCGACCGTCGGGGGCGTGCCCATCGCCGACACCTTCGCCGAGGCGTTCCCGATGACCGCCGCTCGGGCGATCGTCACGGCCGACTCGCCGCGCTGGGCCGAGATCGCCGGGCGAACCATGTCGGGCTATGCCACGAGCGTGATCGCCTGCGACGCCGAGGCGGCGATCGAGCGGGCCCTCACGCCCGAGGAGACGCCCGACGGCCGCCCGGGGGTCTCCGTCCTCCTGTTCGCCTTCAGCCGCGACGCGCTGGAGAAGGCCCTGAGCAACCGGGTCGGCCAGTGCGTGATGACCTGCCCGACGACGGCCTGCTACAACGGCCTGCCGGTCGGGGAGAAGTCGGTGAACGTCGGCGGTCGGCTCCGCTACTTCGGCGACGGCTGGCAGATCAGCAAGCAGCTCGACGACGGCCGGCGATTCTGGCGGATCCCGGTGATGGACGGTGAGTTCACCTGCGAGGAGACTTTCGGCACGACCAAGGGGGTCGCCGGCGGCAACATCATCCTGCTCGGGTCCGACCCCGGGGCAACCCTCCGCGCCACCGAGGCGGCCGTCGACGCCATCCGGGCCATCCCCGGCGTGATCCTGCCCTTCCCCGGCGGGATCGCCCGATCGGGCTCGAAGGTCGGCAGCAAGTATAAGGCCCTGAAGGCCAGCACCAACACCGCCTTCGCCCCGACCCTCCGCGGCCTCGTCCCCACCGAGCTGCCCGAGGGCGTCGAATGCGCCTACGAGATCGTCATCGACGGCCTGACCCTCGAAGCCGTCGAGCGGGCCACGGCCGCCGGGATCCGAGCCGGGGCGAAGCCGGGGATCGTCCAGATCTCGGCGGGGAACTACGGCGGCAAGCTCGGGCCGTTCCATATTCGCCTGGTCGAGGTGCTGGACCGTTGGTGAAGGAAAGTTAGCCACGGATGGAACACGGATGGAACACGGATCATACATATTCAATTTGTTTTAATCCGTGTTCCATCCGTGTTCCATCCGTGGCTCATTCCTGACTTCCGTGGTCGCCGAGGGCGAGGCGTAGGCGGTCGAGGACCTCGCGATCGGTGGGCAAGTCGGTCGCGAGTGCGGGGCGGAGGGGGAGCATCACGCCGTCGACCCGGGCGACCGTCCCTCGCGCCTCGAGGCCCGGCCGGGCCACGTCGATGGCGACCGTCCCGGAGCGATCGGGGGCGGTTGCGCCGGGGGCGATTTGGATCGTGGGGAGCCCGGCGGGGAGGGCGGGGGGGGCGTCGGCGACGATCAGGAGGGCGTCGACCTCGCCGGCTTCGAGGCGGTCGGCCAGGCTCGCCTCGCCGGGGAGGTAGCGGGGGTAGCCCCGGCCGTAGTCGACGCTCGACGGGGCGCCGGCCTGCCAGCCGAGGACGGCGGAAGCCCCCGCGAGGTTCCCCGAGCCGCCGAGGCCGAGGCCGACGAACCGCCGCCCCTCGTTGAGGTCGCGGACGAGCCTGGCGAGGTTTTCCGAGGCCCGGCGATCGGCCGAGTCTCCGGCGAAGATCGCCCCGTAACGCGCGGCCTTCATGCGATCGGCCAGGGTTTTAAGCGTGGCGAAGGCGACACCCGAGGCCCGGCTCGCGCGGTCGCGATCGATCGCGACTCCCCGGACGGCGGCCCGGAGGATTTCCAGGGCCTCGGCCTCGCGGCCGCCGTCGATCTGGACGAAGAGGTCGGCCGCCTCGCCGGAGGGGGTGGGCCGATCGTCGACGACCACGACGAATCGACTCGCCCGGCCCTCGGGGAGGAACCGTCCGGGCGGGTCGACCGAGTAGCGCTCGAAGTGGCGAGGGTGGGTCGTGAGCGGGTCGACCCTCCAGAAGACGACGAGGTCGGCGCGGTCCTTGACCTCGCCGAGGGTCGCCGAGACGAGCCCGACCCGTTCGAACGCCGCGAGCCCGGCGGCTACCCCCCCCGATCCCGCCAGGTCGACCGTCGCCCCGAGCCGGTCGGCAATCGCCAGGGCCGCGCCCGCGGCCTCGATCGTCGTCCCCGAGAGGCCCCAGACGACCGGGGACCTCGCCTCGCGGAGGATGGCGGCCACTCGGCCGATCGCGTCGTCGAGCGTGGCCGGGCGGCCCTCGATCAGGGCGGGCGGGTGGCCCTCGCCCGGCCTCGACGCGAGGAACCAGGGGCGGCCGATCCGGCAGGCGTTCGCCGCCTCGACGACCCGGCCGCCTTCGACCGCGACCCGGATGTCGTCGCAGAGGCATCCGCAGGCCAGGCAGGTCGCATGGTCGAAGGTGGCGGTCGTGTCGTCCATCGTCGGATTGGCCCGGTCGGGGGAGGGGACGGCTCCAGCTTCGCCGATCGACAGTCTATCGCCGAAGGGGGTCGATCTCCTACCCTGGATGGGCGAGGAGGGCCTTGGAGTGGCCCGCCCAATCGACCGGTTTGAGGCCGCTGGGGATGACGATCAAGCTATCGATCGACCGGTTCGAAGGCCGTCGGAAGGCCCTCGCCGTCCTGGTGACGGACGACGGCCGGTCGATTGTCTTCCCGCGCGACCTGCTCCCCGAGGGGGCGAAGGCCGGGGAGCGGATCGCGATGGACCTCTCCAGGGATCCGGAAGGGACCGCCGAGGTCGCCCGACAGGCCCGCTCGATCCGCGACGACCTGGGCCAGACCGACCCCGGGGGGGACATCCGGCTATGAAGCGGCCGATCGTCGCGGCGCTGGCGCTGGTCGCCCTCATCCTCTGCCTGGCCGCCTTCTGGGGACTCCAGCGCCGGAGGGCCGAGCCGGCACCGATCCCCAACCCCTCGGGCGAGGCGACGATCGAGTTCCTCGACGTCGGGCAGGGCGACTCGATCCTGATCCGATCGCCGGAAGGGAAGGCCGCGCTGGTCGACGCCGGGCCTTCGAACAGGATTGTCGGCCTGCTCCAGAAGCGGGGGGTCAAGCGGCTGGACCTGGTGGTCGTCAGCCATCACCATCAGGACCATTACGGCGGGATGGGCGCGGTCATCGGTGCGTTCCGGCCTCGCGTCTTCCTCGACGCCGACTCGCCGCACGTCACGGCGAACTACCTATCGCTGCTGCGGAAGGTGAAGGAGGCGGGGATCACCGCGATCCGCCCCGGGCCCGAGGAACGGAAGATCGAGCTGGGGTCGGTCCTGCTCCGGGTCTTCCCCGAAGCCCCCCGCGACGAGCACGAAGAGAACAACAACAGCGTCGGGATCCGGGTCGAGTTCGGCCGGTTCTCGGCCCTGCTCACGGGCGACTCGGAAGTGAAGGAGCGGCGCTGGTGGCTGGCCGAGGTCCCCTCGCTCTGCGACCGGGTCGACGTCCTGAAGCTCGCCCATCACGGGAGCCGGAACGGGACCGACGCCGCCTGGCTGGGGACGACCCGGCCGAAGGTGGCGGTGGCGAGCCTCGGCCTGGCCAACGAGTTCGGCCATCCCCACGCCGAGACGCTGAGGCTCCTCCGAGCGGACGGCATCCCGCTAGCGCGGACCGACCGGTCGGGGTCGATCCGGGTGAAGACCGACGGCCTGACGTTCTCGGTCGAGCCGCCGCCCGACCCGGCCGTCGACCCCGGACCTCTTCGAAACGACCGGGGCCGAAGACTGGCGAGGCCCCCGGCCCGGCGTCGTTGAGGAGTCGGCGCGGCGGCCGGCCCCGGTCGATCAAGACTGGTCGGACGAGACGACCTCGCCGCCGGCGATGGTGACGACGCTTCGCAGGACGACGAGGTTGATCGAATCCTTGAGGAAGCGGACGCTGCCGTCGCCGAAGAGGCAGTGGGCCCCGCCGGAGTGGTCGCTGAAAATCTCGTCGTTGGCGCCCAGATCGATCGTCACGCCGGAGGTCGGGAAGGTGTTCGAGCCGAACATCGGCCGGACCTTGTTGTTGATCTGGCCGGAGACGGCCAGGGCGCTGGCGGGCTCGGCCCAGCGCCATCTCCTTGGCCATGCAATGGACGAGGGGCCTGGGCCGCCGGGAATCCGGCGGGCGACGCAGGTCTGGCCTGTCCGATCACGATCCGAGCGGGCGAGGGAGCATTGACTCGGAATTGCTAATTGCACGAGATCGCGATTGCATTGGACGCACACGGCTTTCTTCACGGATTTTTCACCATTCGTTTCTATTCGTCTTGGGAGCCCAAGCCTGATCCCCGGGCCGATCCGTGGCGACCCACTCGCCTCGGCCGTGCCTTCGTCATACAGTAGGCGGGTCGAGGAGGGCCGGGGGGCGGGATCGCCCAGGTCGGCGGGGTCGGGAAGCGCATTCGCTGGGGGCAATGATGGCGGAGCATTCGCATTCGGGGGGGGCGGCGGCGGCCATGCCCCATGTCGTGATCATCGGCGGCGGGTTCGGGGGGATCGAGGCCGCCAAGGTCCTGGCCGGGTCTCGGGTCCAGGTCACGCTGGTCGACCGCCGGAACCATCACGTCTTCCAGCCCTTGCTCTACCAGGTGGCCACCGCGGCGTTGAACCCGGCGAACATCGCCAGCCCGATCCGGCGGATCTTGAGAGGCTCGGCCAACGTCGAGGTCCTCCTCGGCGAGGTCCAGTCGATCGACGTGGGGCATCGCCGGGTCGAGATGGCCGACGGTTCGCTGACTTACGACTACCTGATCCTCGCGGCGGGGGCGACTCACAGCTACTTCGGCCACCCCGAGTGGGAGGTCGACGCGCCCGGCCTGAAGTCGATCGAGGACGCCACCGAGATCCGCCGGCGGGTCCTGCTGGCCTACGAGGCGGCCGAGCGCGAGCCGGACCCCCGGCGTCGCCGCGAGTGGACGACCTTCGTAGTGGTCGGCGGCGGGCCGACCGGCGTGGAGATGGCCGGGGCCCTGGCTGAGATCGCCCGGCACGACCTCGTCCACGAGTTCCACCACTTCAACCCGGCCCGATCGCGGGTGATCCTGGTCGAGGCCGGGCCGAGGGTCCTCTCGGCTTACCCCGACGACCTCTCGGCCAAGGCCGTCCGACAACTCGAAGACCTCGGGGTCGACGTCCGGGTCGGCCACAAGGTAACGGAACTCGACGCCGAGGGGGTCGAGACCAACGCCGGGCCGATCGCCGCCAGGACGATCATCTGGGCCGCCGGGGTCGAGGCCTCGCCGCTGGCGAAGACCCTGGGCGCGGCGCTGGACCGCGAGGGGCGGGTCAAGGTCACGCCGGAGTTGACCCTGCCGGGCTCGCCGGAGGTCTTCGTCGTCGGCGACCTCGCCGCCCTGGAGCAGGACGGCCAACTCGTCCCCGGCCTCGCCCCGGCGGCGATGCAAGGGGGGAAGTACGCCGCCCGGTCGATCCTGGCGACTTTGGCGGGCAAGCCCCGTAAGCCGTTCCGCTACGTCGACAAGGGGTCGCTCGCCACCATTGGCCGGGCCAAGGCGGTCGGCGAGGTGGGCAAGCTCCACCTCTCCGGCTTCATCGCCTGGGCGGCCTGGTGCCTGGTCCACGTCTTCTTCCTGATCGGCTTCCGCAACCGGGTGTTGGTGATGCTCGAGTGGGGCTGGCTCTATCTCTTCCACGACCGGGGCGCCCGGCTGATCACCGGGCCGGTCGTCGACCTCCTCGAAGAAAAGGGCGACCACGCCCACCACCACGAGGTCGCGGAGGCCAGGGCCTAGCGACCTGGCGACCCCGGACGGGCGGTCGACCGGGCCCCGGGGCGAGGGGCGACCCCGGGCCGCCCGTCGTGCCCCCCTCGCGTCCCATCGACCTCCCCAGAACGACCAGGATCGGACCCATGTCCCGAGCGTCGACGCCAGCCCGGGGGATCGACGGCGGCCCCCGCTACCAGTTCCGCGGCCACCCGCTGAAGGTGACACGCGGGCAACCCTTGCCGCTGGGGGCGAGCCGGTCGCGGGACGGGGTGAACCTCGTGCTGATCTGCCGGCATGCCACCTCGGTCCGCCTGGTCCTCTCCGAGCCCTGCAACCCCGAGGTCGAGACCGAGATCCCGCTCGGCCCGCAATACTTCCGCACCGGGAACCACTGGCACGTGCGGATCCTCGGCCTGCCCGATGAGTTTTGCTACGGCTACCGGGTGGACGGCCCGGAGGGCCCGATGCACCGGTACGATCCGAGCGTCGTGCTGCTCGACCCCGCCTGCCGGGCCCTCTCCTGCGGGAGGCCCTGGGGGCAATCTCAAGGTTCGACCCGCCGGAGCCTCCTGACCCGGGGGATGGGCGACCGGGTCGACGACCTCAACCCGAGGATCCCCCGAGGCGACACGATCCTCTACGAGATGCACGTCCGGGGCTTCACCTGCGACCCGTCCTCCGGGGTCCGCCACCCCGGGACCTTCGCCGGGCTCGCGGAGAAGGTCGGCTACTTGACGGACCTCGGCGTCACCGCCGTCGAGCTGCTGCCGATCGACGAGTTCGACGAGGACGACTGCCCGTTCGTCAACCCCTTCACCGGCGAGCGGCACCGCAACCTCTGGGGATACAACACCATCGCCTACGCCGCGGTGAAGGCCGCGTACGCCAGCCACTGGGAGGGCGGGGCCCCGCGCGAGGAGTTCCGCCGGATGGTCTCGGCCTTCCACAAGGAGGGCCTGGAAGTCGTCCTCGACGTCGTCTTCAACCACACGGCCGAGGGCGGCGAGGACGGCCCGACCTACAACTTCCGGGGCCTCGACAACAGCCTTTATTACATGCTCGACGAGGAAGGCCGTTACCTCAACTTCGCCGGCTGCGGCAACGCGGTCAACAGCAACCACCCGATCGTCCGCTCGCAGATCCTCTCCTGCTTGAGGAATGCGGTGGCCGAGTCGGGCGTCGACGGCTTCCGGTTCGACCTGGCCTCGGTCCTCGGCCGCGACCGCCGGGGGAACGTCCTGCTGGAGCCCCCGGTCATCGAGCAGATCACCGAGGACGCCCTGCTGGCCGACACCAAGATGATCGCCGAGCCCTGGGACGCCGCCGGGCTCTACCAGGTCGCCAACTTCCCCGGCGGGGGCCGGTGGTCGGTCTGGAACGGCCAGTACCGCGACGACGTCCGCCGGTTCTGGCAAGGCGAGGCCGGGCTGACCTCGGCCCTGGCGACCCGCCTCTGCGGCTCCCACGACGTCTGCCACGGCCGGGGGCCGCTCCACTCGATCAACTTCGTCACCTGCCACGACGGCTTCACCCTGGCCGACCTCGTCTCCTACAACGTCAAGCACAACGAGGTCAACGGAGAGGGGAACCGCGACGGCTCCGACGCCAACTTCTCCTGGAACTGCGGCGACGAAGGGCCGACCGACGACCCCGGGGTGCTCGCCGTCCGCGCCCGGCAGGCCCGCAACCTGATGGCGACCTTGCTGATCTCGCAAGGGGTGCCGATGCTCCTCGGTGGCGACGAGATGCTCCGCACCCAGCAGGGGAACAACAACGCCTGGTGCCAGGACAACGCGATCAGCTGGGTCGATTGGACCTTGCTCGACCGCAACGCCGACTTCCACCGCTTCACCCGCGAGCTGATCGCCCTCCGCAAGCGGCACCACGCCCTGAGGCGGTCGACCTTCTTCGACGACCGGCCGGGGCAGACCCCGGGGATCGTCTGGCACGGCACCCAGCCCTGCCGCCCCGATTTCTCCGGCCCGAGCCATGCCCTGGCCTTCGCCCTCGACGGCCGGAAGACCGACCGGCCCGAGGTCGATCGCGACCTCTACGTCGCGATGAATGCCCACTGGGAACCGGCGAACTTCCGCATCCCCGCCTCGCCTTCGGGCCGGGCCTGGCGGAGGACGGTCGACACCAGCCTGGCCTCGCCCGAGGACGCGATGGGCCTCGACGAAGGGCCGGTCGTGCCGGTCTCGACGGATTACCGGGTCGAGGCCCGGTCGATGATCGTCCTCGTCTCGGAGGACTGAGCGACCGGCCAGGCGGATATCCCGTGGTCGATTTGGCAAAGGCCAAATCGTGGGAAATACTGCGGCACGGAGATCGGCGGATCGGACTTCGCCGAAGGGCCCTCGTCCCGCCCACTCGCCGATTCGCGAGTCGGCCGGATCCCCCGTCCCACGGAAGGGAAATACGATGCGGATCGATCCCGGCGCCCGCCAGCCTCGCCAGGCTCGCTTGATTGTTGAGGCCCTCGAAGGCCGCCAATTGCTCGCGGCCTTGGTCTTCCACTCGCCCGCCGGGGACGCCCCGGTCCTGGTCGCGGCGACCTCGACCGCGTCGACGGCCCTGGCCCCGACCGTCTCGCTCGTCCAGTTCGAGCCCTTGACCGGGCGGGTCCTCGTCCAGTTCAGCGGCGACGCTTCGGGCTACAATCCTGCCGCGCTGACCAACCCGGCCAACTACAGCTTCAGCGTCATCCAGACCCCGGTGAAGCTGCCGCCCGCGGGGACCTCGCGGCCCAGGGCGGGCGTAGTCCTCGCGCCGACGTTCACCGTCACGGGCGTCTCGCTCTCGACGGCGAACACGCCGGGGATGCCGCAGTCGGTGGTGGTGACGATCAACAACAATCAGCCGATCCGGCCCGGTTCGTACCGCTTCGCGATCCACTCGGCGGGGATCGTCGACGGCAACGGCCTGCCGCTGAACGGGGCGTTCACCGGCACGTTCCCCTCGGGGGCCGGGGCGCAGGGGCGGGGTGACTTCGCGGCGATCCTGACGCAGTCGCACAATACGGTCCTGCCAGCCCGGCCGATCGGGTCGGTCCCGGGGACGCCGGTCAAGGGCCCGGTCCGCTACGTCCCGGCCGGCCACCCGGTCCGGGTCCGCTACGCCCCGGCGGTCCTCGGCCACTTCCGGCTCGCGGGCGGCAACAACATCACGCTGATCCCGGAGGGCCGCCAGTATTTCCCGGGGACCTATCGCCCGTCGAAGCCCGCCAAGGCCCATTGATCGCCCGGGACGGCGAGGGGCCCGGCCAGATGATCCGGCCGGGCCCCAGGGTGATCGGACGACCATTAACCTCGGATCAGGAAATGAGCTTCTTGCCGCCGCCAGAGATGTGATAGCGGAGGGTGCCCGTGGCCTTGTCCTTGGAGCCCTTCTTGATGAGTTTCTTGAGCAGGAGCGAGTCGATCGAACGCTGCTCGACCTTCTTGTCGAGGGCGTATCCGGTGTCGGCCGTCCCGCCGATCTTCTTGAGCAGTTCGACCTGGCCGTCCGTGAGCTTAATGGGGGCGGCGGACTTCTTCGCGGCGGCCTTCTTGGGGTTGGGCTTCGGGGCGGCGGCGGCCGGCTCGGCGGCGGTCGCCGGGGGGGCCGAGGCGGCCTTCGAGGCCTTTGCTCTGGCGGACTTCTCGGGGGCGGATTCCTTCGCCTCGGCCTTGGGCGGCGTCACCGACCCGTCCTTCACCTTGCTCGTCTTCTTCACCGCCATTGGAGTGACCCCAACCGGGTTGAGAGGATAGCCGGCCTTCGGCAAAGCGTGGGGACCGAGGCGGCTCAATTTTCTTAACCAATAAACGGATCGTTGGCAAGGGAACGCGACTTCAATCCAATCGGATATCCACAGGTGTTGTCCGGTCGTGTCGATGGCGGGGAGTCGAGGGCCATCAAGCCTCGATGGGTCGCCTCGACGGGGCCCTCATCTCCGCGCGTCGAGACCAGCCCCGGGGCGTCCGGGTCTGGCCCGGCCCGGGCCCTCGGGCTATCCTGGCGAGGATGAATGCGAGTCGCCTGATGGACATCACCTTCCCCGCCCGCGACGAGCCGCCCGCCCGGATCATCGCCGAGCTCTCCGAGCCCGACGCGGGCCGAGTCGCCGACAACTTCATGACGAACGAGGACTCGTTCGCCACGGTGGTCGACCGCCTCGGCCGCGAGGGCGAAAGCCGGGGGGTCTACCTCGGGGTCGGGCCGGACCAGAACCTGACATACCTGGCCCATGCCCGGCCGAAGCTGGCCTTCGTGGTCGACTTCCGCCGGCGCAACGCGCTGGTCCACCTGCTCCACAAGGCCCTGGCCTCGATCGCCCACGACCGGGCAACGTACCTGGCGTTGCTCACGGCCCGGGTGCCGGCCGGGATCCCGCCGGACCCCTCGATGGACGACCTCTTCGCAGGCTTCCGCCGGGCGACGTTCGACCGCTCGCTGCTGGCCGAGACGGTGGCGAGGGTCGCCGGTTCGCTCGGGCCGACGGGCCTCCTCGCCGACTCCGAGCGACCCGAGCTGGCGACGATCCAGGCCAAGCTGGCCGGGCCGGGGTTCGACGCCCGGTTCCTCGCCCTGCCGATGTACCCGAGCTTCGGCAGGCTCCTCCGGTCGACCGACCGGCTTGGCCGCCCGGCCCACTTCCTGGCCAGGGAGGAGTGGTTTCAGGTCGTCCGCGAGGCCGAGCTGGGCGACCGGGTGATCCCCCTCGTCGGCGACTTCGCCGGGCCGAAGACGATGGCCGCGCTCGGGGCCTGGCTCCGGGCCAGGGGCCTGACCGTGGCGACCTTCTACGCCTCCGACGTCGAGTACTTCCTGCTCAAGGCGGGCCGGTTCGCCGCCTATGCCGCCAACCTCGCCGCGCTCCCCTGGGCCGCCGATGCCCGCCTGATCCGCACCAGCACCCGAGAGATCGACCACCCCGAGCGGCGGCTCGGCGAGTCGTCGACGACCATCCTCCGTCCGGTCGCCCCATTCCTGGAGGCGGCCCTGGCCGGTCGGATCGTCACCCTCGACGACCTGTTCCGCTAGCTCGTCTCCCGACGCGCCTGGGCAAGGACGATCGCCTCCCCACCAGGGCCGGGGTCGCGGAGGTTTCGATACGTCACCCTCGGCACCCCCCTCGCCGCTCGCGGGGTCTCGGGGTCGACCAGCCCGAGCCTCGCGGACCCGGCGAGGTCCAGGCCCGACGGGGCCGGGGTGCTCTTGAGGAGGGCCAGCTCGGCGGCCCCGAGCCGGACGGCCAGCCGGGCGGCGATCGCGTCGGTCGTCGTCGACCAGGCGTGGGGCAGGGGGTCGGGCCGCCGGTCGTCTTCGAGGAGGAACCGGCGAGGGGCGAGGACCGGAACCTTCCCACGCGACCAGGTCGCGCCGAGGTCGGCGACGTCGTCGACCGCTTCCAGGCCGGGGACGAAGTCGGCGAGGACGGCGGCCGTGAGTCCGAGGACGCGGAGGGCCAGCGCGTGCGACCTGGCCTCGCCCAGGGCCTGGGCCGCGTCGACATCGCGGAGGGCGTCGGCGAACCGGCCCCCGCCGACGACCAGGACGACCCGATCGGCACGGCGGCACGCGAGGTCGGCCCCGAGCGCATCGGCGAGACCGGGCCAGTCGAGCAGGCTCCCGCCGACCTTCACGACGACGATCGAGGGCGTCATCGCGCGTGGTCCCCTTCGCTCGCCAGCAGGACCAGGGCGTGGGCGCAGGCGGCGTCGGAGGCGGCCGGGCCCCAGGCCTCGGAAAGTGAGACCAACGGGCCCCCCGGCATCAGGACCCGCCGGCCGACCTCACGGGCCAGGAATTCTCCCGAGCCCGAGAAGATTCCGGATGCCGGCCGGCCAACCGTCGCCCCCGAGGCTCGACGGGCGTCCTCGACGAGCCGGTCGAGCAGGGCCTCGTCGGCGGCCCTGGCGAAGGCGACGGCGTCGTCGGCGGTGAACCCTTCGCGGTCGGCCCCGACCATCCTCGCCAGGCGGTCGCGGGCGGCGTCGACGGTCGCCGGTCGACCGTCCGCGGTGGCGTGGTCGGCCGGGTCGGGGCCGATCGCCCCGAGGGTCAGGTAGACGTCGAGGGTCGTGGCGAACAGCTCGGCGGCCAGGCCGGTGGTCGACCCGCGAAAGGGGAGCTCGCGGGCGATCGCGCAGAGCGGCGTCCGGCGGACCCCGGCATAGACCAGCTCGCCGGTCGCCAGCCGTTCGGTGTCGGTCCGGCCCCGGGCGGCGACCCGGCCATCGAGCAGGGGGATCAGGTCGGTGGTCGTCGAGCCGACGTCGATCAGGATTGCCGGGCCCCTCGGGACGAGCCGGGCGGCCACGGTCGCCAGGGCCAGCCAGTTCGCGGCGGCGGCGAGCGTGGGGTGGTCCTGGATCTCCTCGACCTCGTGGAACCGGCCATCGGTGCCCCAGACGACGATCGGCCGACCGGGCAGGGCCGAGCGGGCCGCCTCGACGACCGAGCGGACCCCGGCGGCCTTGGTCGGGTAGCAGTCGCAAAGCTCGGCCGTCATCGTCAGGGCGACGGAGTCGGCCGGCGGGAGGGACTTCGCCAGCGCCTCGATCCGACCGGCCAGGTCTTCGGGCGCCTTCCAAAGTTCAAAGGGGACGGCCAACGATTCGCCCGAGGAGTGGGCGGCCTTGAGGTTGGCCCCTCCCACGTCGAGGGCCAGCCAGGCTCGAGGGGTCGTCATCGGGGATCGGCTCCGAAGAGGTGGACGGTCCCGTCGGCGTCGAAGGCCACCGGGGGGGACGACTCGCGGGCGGCCCGGAGTCGTTCGGGCCAGCTGGTCGCGGCCAGGGGGCCGGCGGCGGCGGCGAGCCAGGCCCCCGCAATCATCCCGGCGGGGAAGACCCGGGCGAGCCCGACGAACGACGTGGTCGGCCTCGGGTTGATCTCCAGGACAGTCGACCGGCCCGACTCATTTACCAGGTAGTCGACCCCGACGAACCCCAGGAGGCTCGGTGTGGGCAGGGCCTCCACCACCGAGGCGAGGGCGGCGACCACCGCCCCGGGGGCGTCGCCGAGGGCCGGTTCGATCACCCCGCCGAGGTACGAGATCCACCCGAGCCCGTCGACCGCGATCCGCTGGCGGCCGACGGCCATCAGGGTCGGTCGCCCCGTCGCGTCGACCAGGAAGCTGGCACTCCGGGGCTCGCCGGACAGGTAAGGCTGGGCGATGAAGGCCCGGCCCTTGCCGAGTACCTGTGCCCGGCGTATGTCGGTCAGGATGAGCGTGTCGAGCGAGCCGGCGCCCCATCTCGGCTTGATCACGACCGGCCCGTCCCAGTCATCCGGCCAGGGATCGCACGCGTCCGGGGAGAGAGTGGTCGGCGTGGGGATGCCCCGGTCGATCAGGTGGCGGGCGAACGCCGCCTTGTCGCCGGTCAGCCGGATCGCCGCCGGGCTCGAACCGAGCGAACGGCCGCCGGAGGCCTCGACGAGGTCGGCCCATTCGCGGAGGATGTCGTCGGACTCCGGCGCGATCAGCAGGGTGGAATCGACCTGCTGGACCAGTCGGGCGATCGGCGGCGGTTCGCCATCTTCCAGGACGAGCGACTCGACGCCCTCGGGCGGTTCGAAGGAGACCCTCGGGTCGATCGTCGTGACGACCCGGACGCCCGGCAGGGCGGCGAAGTCGGCGATGATCGCGCGGAGCATCGCCCGGCCTTCGCTCGCCCAGGACGGGGGGAGGTCTCGCCCGGAGAGCCCGCCGCCGGTGACGTGCTCGAAGACCAGGACCGAGGCCGGTTTCCCCGGGAGCCCCATGCAAGTCATCCCCGTCCTCGACGTCCGATCCGGCCAGGCCGTCCGGGCGATCGCCGGCGACCGGGCCCATTATGCGCCGCTCCGGTCGGTCCTGCACCCCGAGCCCGACCCGATCGCCCTGGCCGGGGCCGTCCTCGGTCGCTGGGGCCTGGAAGACCTCTATCTGGCCGAGCTCGACGCGATCCTCGGCGAGCGCCCGCCCGACCTCGAACTGTTCCGCGCGATCGCCGGGCTCGGCCTCCGCCTCTGGGTCGACGCCGGGGTCCGCGAGGCGTCGGGGGCCCGGCCCCTGGCCGAGGCCGAGGTGGCGCGTGTGGTCGTCGGCCTGGAGACGATCCGGGGGCCCGGGGCCCTCGCCGAAGTCGTGGCCGACCTGGGCCCCGACGCGGTCGCCTTCAGCCTCGACCTCCGGGACGGGCGGCCGATGGTCGACACCCGAGCCGGCTGGGAGACCGACGACCCCCGGGCGATCGCCGACCTCGCCATCGAGGCCGGCGTCCGGCGCCTGATTCACCTGGACCTCGCCCGGGTCGGCACCGGACGGGGGGCTGGGGGGTTCGAGCCCGGGGCGACCCCCGGCGTCGAGTGGTTCATCGGCGGCGGGGTCGCCGGGGCCGATGACCTCCGCGTTCTCGGGCGGCTCGGATACGCCGGCGTCCTCGTCGGGTCGGCCCTGCACGACGGGAGGATCAGCGCGGCCGACCTGCGTTCGCTCGTCGGTTAGCGAATCGGCGTCATTCGAGGAGCAGGTACATGGTGTCGGTCGGCGGAGTGACGGTCAGTCCGGTCCTGGTCCGGGTGACGGGGACGTTCCCGTCGGGGAAGCCGGCGGGGTCGAGCAAGGTCGCCTTCGTCAAGCCGGGGTTGCGGAGGGCCAGGCCGAACTCGGCGTCGGCGATCAGCCAGGGAGCCTTGCCGGTGTTGACCACTTCCAGGCCGGTGGTTGCCTTGCCGCCCTCGCCCTTCCACCGGGCCTCCTTCGTGGCCCAACCGGTGGGCCTGGCCGCGGTCCCGATCTGGATCAGGATGCGCTTCGAGGTGGCCAGCGGCTGGTCGTCGAGCGGGACGGCGAGAATCGCGGCGTAGGCGTTGGCCGAGCGAATCGAGAGGTCCTTCAGGTTGATCGCCTTGGCCTTCTTCAGGAAGCCGCAGGCCCCCTGGGCCTTGGGGGCGTCGACGGTGCAGAGCCCTTCGCCGTAGTCGAGCTGGATCTGGCCGGTGATGCTGCGGACCGTCTTCGCCTTGTGATCGATGTAGCGGGCGAGGTCGACGACCTGGTTCTTCGCGGGGTCGCCGTCGTACTTAACCTCGACCGGCCCGACGAGGAAGGCCAGAGGGTCGACCACGGTGGCCTTCTCGCCGGCCTTGGGGGCGATCGGCGGGGCCTTGTCGCGGTTCGGGTCGAAGGAGGGGTCCTCGGCGATCAAAGGGGTCTTCTTGGCCCAGATGTCCTCCAGCGTCCGCTCCTCGTGGACGACCGGCCGCCCCTGCTCGACGTATCCCTTGCGGAACAGCAAGGCCGCGGCCGGGAACCCTCCGAGGATCGACGGGATCGACGCCGACCACTTCAAGAGCGGCTGCTGACCCTGGACCTGTCCATAAGGGAAGAACGGCGAGGCGTTGTAGTCGACCGCGTCGAGCGAGAACCAGTAGAAGGCGTCCACCCCGGTCAGCGACTGGTAGACCGAGGCCAGGAACGGCCCTTCCGACTGGAACGCCAGGGGGCTCACCCAGGTACTCTCGGTGACGACCATCGGGTGGCCGACCACCTGCTTCAGGCCGAGCGGCAGCTCCCTCGGGTTGAGCAGGGCCGAGGTCTGGGTGAACTTGTCACCCGGGTCGATCCGCCAGCCGTTGTTGGGCCCCTCGTGCACTCCGCCATTGTAATAGCGGTTCACCGCGATCACGTCGTTGATCGAGTACGTCCAGCGCTCGGCGTCGTCCATCAGGGTCTGATTGGCCGATCGCCAGTTGCTCGCGTTGATGAGCTGCTTGCAACCGAGGTCGGAGTGATAGAACCGGGCCATCTCGCCGTAGAACCGCCGCTGGGTCTCGGCGAAGAAGGCGAACTGGTCGGTGGCCCTCTGGCCGTCCTTCCCGGTCCTGGGGAGCGTCAGCGGGTACATGTCGAGCAGGGCGACCTTGCCGGCGGCGAGGTCGTCTCCGGGCCGGGCCGAGCCATCCCAGGCCTGGCTCGCTTTGGCGAGCGAGCCGTACTTATCGACGAGCCAGGCGGCGAATTTGCGGCCCAGCGCCGCCTGCTGGGCGGGCTTCATCGTCTGGGTGGTCCAGAAGAGGAGGCTGTCCTCGTTCTGGACCTGGATGATCGCCACGGACGGGTCGGCGGCCAGGGGAATCTTGGTGTAAGGGTTGGGCCTGGCGTAGAGCGCGGTGGCCCAGGCCTTGTAGCCTTTCTGGAGCGTCTCGTCGAAGAAAAGGAGCCCCCAGAGCGCCCCGGGCCCATCCTGCCCGGCGATTCCCCAGCCGCCCGCGTCCAACGAGTTGGCCCAGTAGGGGGAGATAGTGACGTAGATTCCCTGCTTCTTCGCCTCGGAGACGAACCGCCAGATGCCGTCGATTTCCTTCTCATTGATGTCGGTCAGCTTCGAGTTCGGCCCGCTCGGCGAGATCTGGGCATGGAGCCGGACCATGTTCACGCCGACCTTGGCGAGGAACCGGGCGTGCTTCCGGGTGTCCTCGACCGACCGATCCTGGAAGCCGCCCGAGCCGACCGCCCAGAACCGCGCGGGGGTCCCGTCGCCGAGGACGAACGAGTTGCCATCCTTGGAGAGCCCGACGAAGCCCGACTTCCCCGCCTCGGGCTCGTTGAGCGACCGGAGGTCGATCGGGCTCCTGGCGTCCCGGCCGCGCTCCTTGTAAGAGAACGCCCAGCCGTCATCCGGCGGGGGCGAGGCCGACGACTCCCCGGCGGGGCCCGAGCAGGCCCCGAGCGCGATCAGCAGGGCGGGCCAGAGGGGTCCTCGGGGCCGGGCGGTCGTCATCTTCGGGCTCCGTCTGGGAGTGTCGTCGGGATCGGGCCGGTTTGCTTCAGAAACCGCGCCCCTTGGTGGCGGTCTTGAGCCGGCCGAGGTACATGTCGGCGGTGATGTAGAGGGTCGAGCCGTCGTCGCCGAAGCCGACGTTGGCCGTCGCCTCGCCCGTGTTGATCGTTCCCAGGTGGGTCCCGTCGGGGTCAAAGACCAGGACCCCGCCCGGCCCGGTGGCGAAGAGGTTGCCGTCGCGGTCGACCTTCAGGCCGTCAGGGAGGCCCTTCAGGGTCTTCACCCCGCGCGTCGCGTCGAAGAAGACGCGACCGGGTCCGATCGTGCCGTCGTCCTTGAGCGGGAAGGCCATCCAGATCGCCTTCTCGGGGTCGGAATTGGCGACGTAAAGGGTGTTCTCGTCGGGCGAGAGGCCGATCCCGTTGGGATAGGTCATCTCCTTGGTCAAGAGCGTCAGCTTGCCTTCGGGCGAGAGCCGGTAGACGCCGTTGAAGGGAATTTCCTTGGCCGGGTCGTCGTTCTTGCCGAGCAGGCCGTAGGGCGGGTCGGTGAAGAAGAGCGAGCCGTCGGAGTGATAAACGGCGTCGTTCGGGCTGTTGAACCGCTTGCCTTCGTAGCGGTCGACCAGCGTCATGAACGACTTGTCGGGTTCGAGTCGGGCGACCCGGCGGTCGCCGTGCTGGCAGAGGACCAGGCGGCCCTGGGGGTCCATCACCAGGCCGTTGGAGCCGGGCTCGCCGCCGCGGGGGGCCTTGCCGGTGTAGCCGCTCGGCTTGAGGAAGACCTCGGGCGCCGCGAGGCCGTCCTTCCATCTGTAGACGACGTTCTGCGGGACGTCGGAGAAGAGGAGGAACTGCCCCTTGCGGTCCCAGACCGGCCCCTCGGACCAGTCGTACCCGCGGGCGATCCGTTCCACCTTCGCCCCGGGCGGGATGATCTTATCGAGCTTCGGGTCGAACCGTTCGATGGTCCCGAGGGTCGGGCGGGCGGCCGACGAGGCGGCTTCCTGGGCCCTCACCCCGGCGGAGAGCAGGGCGACGACGCAACAGGCCTCGAAGAGGCGACGGGTCGGTCTCATGGTCGGTCTTCCGTTCCATCCTGTGAAGGGGCGTGGAGGCCTCGGGCTGAGCGCGGGGCTGGCGACCTCGCCTCGCCGACCCGGCCACGATCAGGGTAGTCGGCGCGGGGCCGCCGGGCAATGGGCAGGGCCTCCCGCCAAGCCGGGCGATCCTTGGGATCCTGGCGATCCTCCGCCGGACCCTGCTCGACCCCATCCGGGACCTCGGCAGCTTCCACGCCGAGAGTGCGGAGGGTCCACTGGCCTCGTTCGGCGGGGGTGGTCAGGCCACGACGGCCGGATCGACGGTCACTCATCCGAGCGAAGGCCGGGCGGTGCTTCACGTCGGGAGGGAGGGAGTCCGGGGTGCCGGTCGGGATTCTCCGACGGGGGCGACCTTGATCTCTCGGAGGATGGGGGCGAACTCGTTGTAGGCCAGCGTCAGGCCGATGGTATAGAGGGCGGCGATCAGGCCGAGCAGGGCATTGTACAGGGGCGGGGCCGTCAGCGCGAGGCGGATCAACACGGTGGCCAGCGCGAAGGCGGAGTTGCGGAAGACGACTCGATAGGACGCGCTGTAGCGGAGCGAGATCAGGACGATCAGGACGTCGCTGAAAATGAGGAGCGAGAAGACCTCCTCGAAGAACATCGAGGACTTGCCGCCGACCCGCAGATAGTCGACCGCCCCACGCACGGTGACGACGATCATGCCGACCAAGAGCAGCAGGGCGACGACCTTCTTGGAGTCGATGAAGCCGGCCTGATCGCGCGAGTCCTGGGAGATGGGCTGCTTGTGCTGGATCCGGTAGTAGTAGCCGACGAGGATGAAGATCAAGAGGGCGACGAAGGCGTCGACGATCAGGGACAGGAGCCGATTATCGGTCAGGTTGCCGAGGATCGCCCCCCAGCGGATCGGCTCGTCGAACCCGGCGAGGGTCTCGAACGACTGGCGGAGCAGGATCAGCGAGAGGATCTCGACCTGCTTGCCGACCGACCGCGCGACCGATTCGACCAGTCCGAAGATCAGGCCGACTATCTCGGCGAGGACCAGCACGTAGAAGGCCATGCCGATCGCCACGAAGTGGGAGTTCGAGACGTACCCGTCGAGCGGCGATGGCAACCACCCCGACCGCTTCGCCTCGATCGCCAGGAGCGAGCCGAGGTAGACGAGGATCAGGGCCGAGGTCAGGGGGCCCCGAACCGCCACGCTCTTCCTCATCCGGTCCAGGCGGTCGTAGAGGCGGATCAGGCGGCCCGCGGATTCGGGCAAGGGCGTCGGGACCGGCTCGGGGCCGACCACGACGGTCGGGGGCGGCGCGTCTGGTCCTTCCATAGGGATGCATCCTGCTCGCGCCGGGCGAGTTTCGATCCTTGAGGCTGGCGGAAGTGTCGCGACGACCCCGGCGGGGAGGGGCCCGCCGGGGTCGTCGAAGTCGGGTTCAGGCCACCGCGGGGGCGACCCGGGGGGCGGAATCGACGTGATCCGGGCTGTAGCCCTCGGCCTCGGACTTGACCCGGGCCATGGCGTAGATCAGCAGCCCGTAGCCGGCCTTGGCGGTGATGTCGGCGATGGTGTAGCCAATCTGCAAGGCCACCTGACCGGCCGCGCTCTTGGTGCCGGTGATGGTGATGATCGCGAAGGCGATCGGGTAGAACGACCAGGTCACCAGCAGGACCGTGCGGGCCAGGGTGACCAGGCCGCGGACGGCGACGGGCTGGGTCTGGAGCGACTTCGTCAACTGGGTGTACAGGACCGCCAGAAGATAGAGGAAGGGAATCATGCTCGCGGCCCAGAAGAACCAGCGAGTAATCGAGTCGCTCGCGATCTCGCCGGGGTAGCCCAGCGCGATCATCAAGGCGGCGGCGACGACCAGCTTGGTCAGCAGGCCACGCCCCTCGGCCTTGGGCAGGGCCAGGACCGCGATCAGCTCGACCATCAGCAGGGGTACGGTCAGGATCCAGTCGGCGTAGCGATAGGCGTCGTTGAACGGGACGGCGGTGGCCTTGAAGAGATTCCCGGTGAGGGAGTAGGCCTCCAGCCAGCTCCCGTAAATCCGGAAGTAGTGGTAGCAGGCGATCGAGACGACCAGCCCCGAGACCGTCAAGGCGGGCCGATACTTCGGCGCGACCGACGTCCGCGATAGGAAGAAGAAGAGCGCCGAGGCGCCCATCGCCGCGATCGTGAACGAGAACATGTTCGAGACGGTGGTGAATTGTGCGACGGAAAGGTCCACTGCAGGTCCTCCTGTCCCGCCAGAAATCCGGCTGCACCCGACCGGGGCCGGGTCGCCCGGCCGTGCACACTCGCCCTCGGCACGCGCCGAGTTTGTGACGACGAGGTCCACGCGAGCGGTGAAGGCCCATCGTCCGAGAGTTGTCAGATCGCCGGTGGCGATCAGGCCTCTCGGCCGCTGGGGACTTCGGCATCCCAAAATCGGCGGGGGTATGCCCTACCCTTTAGACTTGCTGATATCCGGAGTCAAGGGTCAGGGCGAAGGATCGCCCGATCGCCGGGAAATCCGCTTGAACTCTCCCGGACACCTCGACGATGGGGCGCGTGGGGTCTAAGGTTGTGAGAGTCTCTATCTCAAACTAACGTGCGGGGAGCCTACGCGATGACCGCCCGACGGCTGGTCCGTTTCGTGGCATGCGTCGGCCGTGTCGCCTGCCTCGGCTCGATCGCCCTGGTACTGGCGATGCCGGGGGTGGCCGAATCCGCAGCCTTCCAGTGGTCTCCCTGGCTGATCGGTCTGTTCCTGGTGGGCGTCCCGCACGGCGCGTTCGACCATCGGATCGGGGCTGAGCTGGGAACGCGAACTGGCGACCGGACGGCCGCGGGCCTGGGCTTCTACGCCGCCTACCTGACCGCGGCGGCGGCGGTGCTGGCCCTCTGGTTCGTCTCGCCGGCCTTGGCGTCGGCGGGCTTCCTGGCGGTCGCCGCGATCCACTTCGGGCAGGGGGACGTCTACTGGAGTCGCCGGACCGGACTCGCGGCCCGGGCGGGCTCGGTGGGCTATCGAGGCTCGCTCCTGCTGGCCCGCTCGTGCTTGCCGATCGCGCTGCCCTTGCTGGCCCACCCGGGAGAACTCTCCGGCGCGGCCGACGCCCTGGCGAGCCGGCTCTTCGGCCGGACGAGTTGGTCGATCCCGCCCCGGGCGATAGGGACCGGCCTGGCCGTCCTGGCGGCGGTCGTCGGCCTCCAGGTGGCCTGGGCGGCGTGGCTGGCCTGGAAGGGGGATCGCTTGACGAAGCGGGCCGCGGCGGAGGACATCGGCGATACCCTCCTGCTGACCGTCACGTTCGCGGTGGTGCCGCCGGTCTTGGCCCTGGGCGTCTACTTCAACGCCTGGCATTCGCTCCGGCACGTCGCCCGGCTGTTGATGATCGCGGCACCGACGAGAGAGCTGGTCGCCTCGGGCCGATTGCTGGCCGCCTTCGGCGCGTTCCAGAAGGGGGCGATCCCGATGACCTGCGGGGCCCTGGCAATGGCGTCGGTCCTGGGTCTCGTCCTCGGCCGCTCGCTGGCGTCGGTCGTCGACCTCGGGCTCGTGGTCCTGGTCGCGCTCAGCGCCGTGACACTCCCGCACGTCTTGGTGGTCGCCTGGATGGACGCCCGGCAGGGTATCTGGTCGGCGAGGCCCGAACGGGGTTGATGAGGGTCCGATCATGTCCGCATTCGGCCGCTTGAAGATCAAACGCGAAGTGGACCGGCGACGGCCGGTCCGCCGAAATACGACTTACCCCTGGATGATCCTGGGCGCGGGTTGTGCCGGGCTGAGCCTGGCGTGGGAACTCCTCGAGCGAGGCATTCGGGAGCCGATCCTGGTGGTCGACCGCCGCGAGCGGTTCGAGAACGACCGGACCTGGTGCTTCTGGGATGTCGAGCCGACGTCGTTCTCCGACATCGCCACCCACGCCTGGACGCGCTGGATGGTCCACGACGGCCGCCGGGAGACCGTCGCCAGCTGCCCTGAATACCCCTACCTCCGGGTCCGATCGGCCGACGTCTACCGCCGGGTCCTCGACCGCCTGGCCTTGGCGCCCAACGTCACGCTCGCCCTGGGTCGGTCGGTTTTGGACGTCCGCGAGACGAGCCGGAGGGTCGAGGTTGCCACGACCGACGGCGATTTCGCCGGCCTCCGCGCCTTCAACAGCTCCGCGAAGCGGCCGGAGATCGTCGGGGACGTCTCGGGTCGTCGCCCGGCGTCGTTGCTCCAGCACTTCTTCGGCCAGACGATCCGCGTCGATCGCCCGACGTTCGACCCGGCCTGCCCGACGCTGATGGACTTCCGGGCCTCGCAGGCCGACGGGCCCCACTTCGTCTACGTCCTGCCGCTCTCGGCGACCGAGGCCCTGGTCGAGAACACTTACCTGTTCCCCTTCGAGATCTCGCCCGAGCGGCACCGTCAGGAGATCGCCGACTACCTTCGGATGCGGTACGGCCTGACCCCGGGGTCGTCCGAGGTGATCGAGGAGGAGGCCGGGGCAATCCCGATGACCACAAAGCCGGTCGCGGTCGCGACCGGCTCCCGCGTCACGCCGATCGGCCTGGCCGGAGGGGCCGCGCGGCCTTCGAGCGGCTACGCCTTCCTGAGAATCCAGCGCCAGGCGCGCCACCTGGCCTCGCGGATCGCGGACGGCGAAGGCCCGGACCCGGAGGAGGCCCGCCGGGCGCTCGGGTCGACGAAATACCGGTTCTTCGACGCCGTCTTCCTCCGAACCCTGGCCGATCGCCCCGACCTCGCCCCGAAGATCTTCGCACGGATGTTCGCGAAGGCCGAGCCCACCTCCGTCGTCCGGTTCCTCGGCGAGCGGAGCACCCCCCTCGACGACCTCCGGATCGTCGCCGCGTTGCCCAAGCTCCCCTTCATCACCGCCGCCCTCCGCGCAGCCCCGGATTGGCTCCCGTCCCTCCTCCGACGATGAGCCGGGTGGGTATCTCGCCCCCCGATTGAAGCCAGCCGCCGCCCCTTGCCGTGATGATCGTCGCGGTCGACGTGACGGACATCGCCCGCGGAGACCGGGGCCGATCGGCCGGGCGACTGATCGAGATGGTCCAGGCGCTCGACGCGGCCTTGCCGGTTGGGTCGAGCCTGGATTTCGATGCGGCCTCGCGACGATGATGGAGGAAACGCCCCGTCGGACGGAGGAGGACGCGACCGATGGTCAGGCAAGAACCCCGGGGCCTCTTCGACGACCCGGACGACGAGCCAGGCGTCGGCGAGCCCGAAGCGGTCGACCTTGATGCCCCGCTGGCCGAGCGGATGCGGCCCCGGACGCTCGACGAGTACGCGGGGCAGGGGCACCTGCTCGGGCCAGGGCGACTGGTCCGAAAGCTGGTCGAGGGGGAAGGCCCGCTCCCGAGCCTGATCCTCTGGGGTCCGCCAGGGACGGGCAAGACGACCCTGGCCCGCTTGCTCGCCGGCCGGGCCGGGTCGCGGTTTGTCCCGCTTTCGGCCGTCCTTTCGGGGGTCAAGGAACTCCGCGAGGCGATCGCCGAGGCCCGGCAAGCCAGGCGCCGGGGGAAGCGGACGATCCTGTTCGTCGACGAGATCCACCGGTTCAACAAGGCCCAGCAGGACGCCCTGCTGCCGGCGGTCGAGGATGGGACCGTCACCCTGATCGGGGCGACGACCGAGAACCCCTCCTTCGAGGTCAACGCCGCCCTCCTCTCGAGGGCCAGGGTCCTCACGCTCCAGCCCCTATCCGGTGACGACCTCGCCGGGATCCTCCGGCGGGCGATGGTCGATTCCGATCGCGGGCTGTCTGCACTTCGGCCCGAGTTGACTGAGGAAGACCTGGCCCGCCTGACCACCGCCTCGGGCGGGGATGCCCGCGTGGCCCTGACTGCGCTGGAGTCGTCGGTCCTCGCGACCGAGCCGGGCGGCGACGGGACCAGGCGAGTCGATCGGGAGACCCTGATCGAGGCGGTAGGCCGCGCCCGGTTCGCCTACGACAAGGGGGGCGAGGAGCATTACAACCTGGCCTCGGCCCTGATCAAGTCGGTGCGGAACTCCGACGTCGACGCCGGGCTTTACTGGCTCGCCCGGCTGATCGAGGGCGGGGCCGACCCGCTGTTCATCGCCCGGCGGCTCTGCATCCTCGCCTCCGAGGATATCGGCCTGGCCGACCCCCGGGCGATGGAGCAGGCCGACGCGGCGGCCCGGATCGTCCACCTGATCGGCCTGCCGGAGGCCCTCTATCCCCTGGCCCAGGCGACGATCTACCTGGCCGGGGCCCCCAAGTCGAACGCCGTCAAGCGGGCCTTTCAGGCCGCGCTGGCGGACGCGACGGCGACGGCGGGCGAGCCGGTCCCGCTGCACCTGCGAAACGCCGTCACGCCGCTGATGGCCGACTCGGGATACGGCCAAGGCTACCGTTACGTCCACGACGACCCGCTCGCCCGCGACGAGATGCCGTCCCGGCCCCCCGGCCTGGAGGGGAAGGTCTACTACGACCCTGGGGCGTCCGTCGGAATTTCCGGGAAGTGACTTCCCGCCGCCAATCGATCGGGCCATACTGACCTCTCGTCGCGCCGATCCGAGGCCGCGAGCCGCGGGTCCGATCGATTTCCTCGAGGAAACGGACCGGCCACGGAGGGCCTCGGGCGAGGGAGCCCTCAGTGATGACGAACCGATTCGAAGACCTGTGGGATTCGGCCGACGACGGCGCCTCGACGCCCCTCGGCCCCCTGGAAATCCGCGACCGGCCCGGGACCGAGGAACTCCTCGAAGCCTGGTACGTCGAGCGCCGCAACAGCATCGAGTGCGAGCTGGTCCTGGGCGAATCGCGGCGGCTGATCGCCCGCCTCCTCGCCGACGACGAGCTGTGCCCGAGGCGGAAGAAGAAAGCCGCCAGGCTGCTCAGGGCCATCGACGCGACCCTGCGGCTGGTCAATTCGGTCGAGGCCTGAAGGCGAAGGGGGAGGCGTCCTTGTTCCATTCCGAGGCCTTCGAGATCGGCACCCGGGGCCGGGGGACCTACGAGGTCACCGACCGGGTCGACCGCGTCGTGCGCGACTCGGGGATCGCCCGGGGGCTCTGCACGGTCTTCGTCCACCACACCAGCGCCTCCCTGATCCTCTGCGAGAACGCCGACCCGAGCGTCCGGTCCGACCTGGAGCGCTACTTCGCCCGGCTCGTCCCCGACGGCGACCCGGTCTTCCGCCATACCGCCGAAGGGGCCGACGACATGCCGGCCCACGTCCGTTCGATCCTGACCGCGAACTCGCTCTCGATCCCCGTGGCCGACTCGCGGGTCGACCTGGGGACCTGGCAGGGGGTCTTCCTCTGGGAGCATCGGGCCGCCCCCCACCGTCGGAAGATGACCGTCTCGGTGGTCGGATGACGCCGCGAGCCGGCGGCGAGCCCCGGCGAGGACCCGACGACCGATGACCTGGTTGACCTGGTTGACCTGGCTGGCCTCGGCCCTCGGCGTCCTCGGCTCGTCGCTCTGGATCGGCCACCTCCTGCACCTGCTCCGCCACCGCGAAGGGGCCCCGTTCCTGGCCCTCCTGCCGGACGACCCCCCCGAGGGCGGCTGGCCCGCGCTGGCGGTGGTCTTCGCCGCGAGGGACGAGTCGGGGATGGTCGACCTCGCCTGCCGATCGATGCTCGGCCAGGATTACCCGAACCTGGAGGTGATCGCCGTCGACGACCGCTCGGTCGACGGCACCGGGGCGATCCTCGACGCGATCGGCCGGACGGAGGGAAGGCTCCGCGTGGTCCACGTCGACCGGCTCCCCGAAGGCTGGCTGGGCAAGACCCACGCGCTGCAACTGGCCTCGGCGGCGACGGAGGCCCGCTGGATCCTCTTCACCGACGGCGACGTGGTCCTCGCGCCCGGTGCCTTGAAGCGGGCAATCGGCTTCGCCGAACGCGAGCTGGCCGACCACGTCACCGTCGGCCCCGACGTCCCGACCGAGTCGGTCGGCGAGCGGCTCTTCCTCGCCCTCTTCGGCATCCTCTTCTCGATGAACTCCCCGATCGGCCGGGTCGCCGACATGCGGAGCAAGGCTTACGCCGGCATCGGCGCGTTCAACCTCGTCCGGCTCGCAGCCTTCCGGGCGATCGGCGGCTTCGGCCACCTGGCCCTCTCGGTCGACGACGACATGAGGCTCGGGCAGGCCCTCAAGTTCGCCGGCTACCGGCCGAGGTTCCTGATGGGCCGGGGCGCGGTCTCGGTCCGCTGGCAGGTCGGCCTGGGGGGGATGATCCGCGGCCTGGAGAAGAACTTCTTCGCGGCCCTGGGATTCAGCCTCGGCCGGTCGGCGTTCGCGGCCTTCGGCATCGCCGCCGTCGGGATTGGCCCGTTCCTCGGCCTCGGGTTCGGCCCGACCTGGGTGAAAATCGCCTGCGGGTTGGGAGTCGCGGCGATCGCGGCGACGCTCGGAGGCTCGTCCCGGCAGAGCGGGGTCGCCTGGTATTACGCGGCCCTGATGCCGTTCGCGACGCTCACCTTGCTGGCCTCGCTCGGCCGGTCGGTTTCCTTGACCCTGCTCCGCCGGGGCGTCGTCTGGCGAGGCCACCATTACCCGCTCGGAGACCTGAAGCGGCACGTCCGGATCCGCGACGCCTGGGCCCGAGAGGTCTGGAAGTCGACCCGATGAAACGGCCCCGACGGCTTCGCGATCAGTCGTCCACGACGATCGTCGACCGGAGGCCGCTGAGGGCGGGGATCCCTTCGAGCTGCTTGCGGACGGCCCGCTTCTGGAGCAGCTTCACCCCCCCGACGCGGACGATGGCCCGCTTCCCCTCGACCTCGACCTCGACCGAACGCCCGCGGTTGCCGACGACCTCGCGGGCCTGCCGCTCGATCCGCCGCTCGAGGGCCGACTCGGGGCTCGACTCCTCGCGAGCCGACCCGGCCGTCGCCCGGCCGGGGGCCGCCGTCGCGCCCGAGGCGACCGCGGGGGCGGGACCGGGCAAGAAGCCGAACAGCCTCGGACGCCTGGCGGACTGGGGGACGATAGCCGTCCTATCGAGAGTCGTTTTCGGCCGCGAGGTCGAGGGGCCCGGCAAGGGCTCGTCGAGCGTCGACGGTTCGAGGACCAGGGGCCGAGGCGATCGCGAAGCGGCCGAGTTCGCGGTCGAGGGCGGCTCGACCCGGGACCTCATCTCGATCGGCGCCTCCAGCGAAAGCTCGCCCGGGCCGGGGTTGAGGGCGGGCTTGGGGTTTTCCCCCGGGAGAGGGACCGTCGGCCGGCTCACCGGCGTCATCAGTCCCGGGATGGCAAGGACCGCCCGGCTCGGCCGCGAGGGAGTCGAGGTGATCGGCGGCTTCGTTGCGGGCTTCGATGCCGCGGGCATCTCGGCCGGAGGGGCGAGGTCGGGAATGTCGCCGTCCCCGCCTTGGGCGGTCGTGCCCGCCAGGAGGGCGAGGGCGAGGGCGTGGCCGATCGCGGACTTGCGCCCCCGGCAGGCCGTTCGATCGCCCGTGGTCCCGACGCCGTTCCGACT
>JAABUK010001206.1_pt1 | contig 50209 bp, 70 predicted proteins | sample 5559141 | NCBI WGS metagenome assembly JAABUK01 (sample SAMN10711869, study PRJNA513367) | rock metagenome | isolation source: Antarctica rocks | place: Antarctica: Victoria Land, Pudding Butte nord | collected 2016-01-03 | reverse complement strand
GCAATAGCAATAGCAATAGCAATAGCAATAGCAATAGCAATAGCAATAGCAATAGCAATAGCAATAGCAATAGCAATAGCAATAGCAATAGCAATAGTAAAATAAAAAAATTGAAAAAATGTACAAACTTTTGCTTATCATTGCAGTTCAATGCATGTTGGCTGTTTCATCACCATCAAGCTGTAATGCGCATTCCTAAAAGGCTATAGCATTTTGGCTTGTGCTGGCTGTTTCACAAGTTGTGTTGCACTGCAGCTGCCAGGAGCAGATGCAGGCAAGCCTGATGTGAAGGGGGCTGCTGAGAAGGCAATTAAGAAGAGCCCCCTGGGATTCATGAATGTTGGGGAGCTAGCCTTTGACTTGCCGGGATCCAATGTGTCCAAGGATGACCTGCCCAACAATGTGAAGCCTGGTGATGCTGCTGGCCTCCCCAAGGGACCCACTGCCAAGCCCCCTACCCTCCCCAGCCTACCCAAGGTATGATCTTACATGCATGTCATCATGTGGAATTGGGTTACTATTCAGAAGCGGCATGTCTTGCTAAGTTCACACAGAGATGGTCATTGTGCAGGTGCGGCAGTTCTTGCTAAGTTCACAAAGCATGATGTCCCCGGCATGCATATAGTTTGCACCATCATTGCTTGTTTGTATCACAGTTACTCGAGTACTGGTGACAATGGACATGTGTCATTGTTGCCATGCTTATTGTTGTGGTTATCAAGGAACTTTGCTACATAGAAACAAATGCATACAATTTGCTGTCTGTGTTTGTGACATGTGTTGCTGCTCAAAGCACTGATGCATGTGTAAGCATAACACCCCCCACAGGACCATCTAGCCTGTGGTTTAAGCGTCTGCCTCTCAAGCAGTCAGTCAGCAGTTCAAGATCCGGTTTTTGCAGAACTTGGTTTATGAGCTGACAAGTAGGACCAGGCTGTGCATGGAACCTACATATATTCCACAGCAACCACTCCAGACTCTGGTACCAGCGTTGCTCTGGGCTTGCGCCCAAGCAAAGGCGTAAAAGTGTTCTTTTGTTTTTTGGTCAGTCATAATCAACCTGACATTCCATCCTTGCGTCAATGAGAGGGGTGTTTGGAAGGTGCTTGGTGATTTGTTGCTGATGCATGATACAGACATACCCACAGTTGCGGCAGAAGCAACAATTTCCATGTTTCTTGCAGCTGCCAGGAGCAGATGCAGGCAAGCCTGATGTGAAGGGCGCTGCTGAGAAGGCAATTAAGAAGAGCCCCCTGGGATTCATGAACGTTGGGGAGCTGGCCTTTGACCTGCCAGGGTCCAATGTGTCCAAGGATGACCTGCCCAACAATGTGAAGCCTGGTGATGCTGCTGGCCTCCCCAAGGGACCCACTGCCCAGCCCCCTTCCCTCCCCAACCTACCCAAGGTACTGTCCTACATGCATGTAATATGTGCATTACGGTCACTCTGCAGATGCTGCATGTCATGGTCAGTTGCAAGAGGGATGTCTTGGCGTCCATAAGGCTGTACCATCAGCCATCACTGACCAACACTGTGGCCTGTAGCATACATCCTTTGGTTCTGGTGACAATCGGCATGCGTCATTGTTGCCATGCTGATTGTTGCAACTATTGGGAAACACTGCTACACAGAACAGGTGTATGAGTGTGGCTGCTCAAAACACGGTATTCTGCCGTCTATGGTGGTCCCTGCCAGCAAGCGTGTTAGCCAACATTAACATTTTATCTCTACATCAATGAGGGGGCTTTCTGGAAGGTATCTGCTGATGCTGTGTACAGGAATACACACAACTGCGGCAAAAGCAACAAAATCTCGTTTTATGTTGCAGCTGCCAGGAGCGGATGCTGGCAAGCCTGATGTGAAGGGCGCAGCTGAGAACGCAATCAAGAAGAGCCCTCTGGGATTCATGAACGTTGGGGAGCTGGCCTTTGACTTGCCGGGAGCCAATGTGTCCAAGGATGACCTGCCCAACAGTGTGAAGCCTGGTGATGCTGCTGGTCTCCCCAAGGGACCCACCGCTAAGCCCCCTACCCTCCCCAGCCTACCCAAGGTAGAGATAGGGACCATCAATTCCTGATTCTATGCAAGTGTGCATGCTGTATATGCATTGCCATTGTCTCTGTCATCCTTGGCCTTCTCTGCTTGTATCATCATCATGTAATGCCTGCAACACCAGCTGCATATGTTTTTAACATGTGTGATGCGCTCTTGATTTGCCACAAGGCATGATTGCATTGCAAGTGAGTACATTTGTTGACCTGTTGCTGGGTTGCAACTTCAGCAAACTTCCATGGCTTTTGCTGACTTCACTTGCTGTACTACTCATCCGCTGGGCTGGACATGTGCGCAAACCTGTCTGCTGAATGCAGCTGCCAGGAGCAGATGCCGGCAAGCCTGATGTGAAGGGTGCAGCTGAGAAGGCGGTCAAGAAGAGCCCTCTGGGATTCATGAACGTTGGGGATCTGGCCTTTGAGCTGAATTTGCCTGGATCCAATGTGAAGAAGACTGACCTGCCCAATGGCCCCAAGCCCTTTGGGGCAGGGGAGGTCAACATCCCTAGTCTGCCCTCCACTGATGACCTGCCAAGCTTGCCAGGCAACCCTGCAGACCAGGTAACATGGATGTAACAGTAACGGTACAGCATTTAACAGTAACGGTACAGCGTGTAACAGTAAAGGAACAGCGTGTAACAGCAATGGTACAGCATGTAATAGTAACGGTATAGCATGCGACAGTAGCGGTACAGCATGCAACAGTAACAGTACAGCATGCAACAGTAACAGTACAGCATGCAACAGTAACAGTACAGCATGCAACAGTAATGGTACAGCTGTGTCTTGACATGTCTTTTCAGAAGGACGAGGCCCCAGCAGTCCTGGGCAACCCCTCAACGGGGCCAAGGTTGCTGAGTCAAATCTCCACAGAATAATGTGGTTAATTTCGGCTGAAACCCCAACTGTTATCTCATTCCTATTACGCATTTAGTGGGGTGCAGATTAACCCTAGGCGCGCTAGTCAATTCAATAGCAGACCTTGTATCACATACCCAGACTCAATCAAGTTGAGATCAATCAAGCTGAGACATTGCATCAAAGTGTTGAAACGCTCAATACAGACACTTCAAGCCTGGAGTTACAGTGTGGAGAACACGAGTTGCTTGGTGCAGGTGAAGGACTCTCTGAGTCAAGTGGGTCTGCCAGACCTGAGTGGGGGTCAGAGCAAGGCTGATGACGTGGCCAGCAAAGCCCAGACAGCTGCCTCTGGTATCTCAGGTATTTGAGCCAAGCCCTGAATGTTATCAACTTGCTTTAGATCGCTGGACCTTCCAGTACACTCACGGTTCATTCTTGGCTTGAATTGCAGTGCGCTGTCACCAACCTTGCGTAATGCCAGCTTATAACATTGTAAATAAAGGCAAATTCAGCATCTCGCATGACTGGTTTTGCTTTTTTGGATGTTCAATTCCATTGACCAAGCGCCTTGCTGTTTTTGCTGTTATTGCTGGGTACAAGCTGTGGGCGTTCTAGATCTGGTGTCATGATCTTGTACACTATGTAATGCCATTTTACATCATGTCATATCATGTTACATCATGCGCAGGTATGTGATGGCCATAAGCCCATCAGTGATTTGACAGATGCAGGTGCTGCAGATATCATGTAACTTCATGTAATATCATGTAATGTCATGCAGTGTCATGTAATGGCTGCAAGCTCACCAATGTTTGTGAATGCAGGTGCTGCAGATGTTGCAAGCAAGGCTGGGGATGCCAAGGACAGCCTGCAGGAGGCTGCCAACAGTGCAGGCCTGGAGTAGAGAGAAGCAGCAAATCATTGCTGAATCATTGATCTCTCTGTTGTGACTGCAGCAAGTTTGTTTGATGTCAGATACAGCTGAGTGCAAGCGTACAAGAACAATGCAACCTGTGGCATTTCGAATTTCTGCTGCAAAGTTGTGTGGGCTTACCTTTTTTTGACCCATTTGTGTGTGGTTGGCTTGTCGCGCAGTCAGTCCAAAGTACAGCTTCAGACAGACTGCTGACGTCACAGTGCTGGTGAAAAGAACGCAGCTGCAGTGCAGTATAAGAAGTTTATTATTGTTAAGTCAACTGTCATGGACATCAGTCACTGAGCTCTCGCATTCCTCCCGCCCCCAGCAGCTTGATAGGTTTAAACAAATTTGTCACATTGCTTTGACTCTGGCTGTAACGTACAGGGCATGTCTGAAATGCAGTTGCCCAGCAGTGCTACAGTCCTGGAGGGATCCCTCCAGAGTGCTCCTCGAAACGGTTTCTTAGCCATTTCTTAGGCAACTTACTGTGACAACGCTCAGTCCAGCCTCACGGTGTGCTAAACATCTCTGTTCGGCCCTGAGGTTCTCCAGATCCCGAAACCACTGTAACAATCAGCCTTCCCAAAAGGGTCCTCATGAGATGTACGATGGTAAGTTATTGTAACTAATACACATTGTGACAGTACTTCTCCTAAGGCACTACCCGTGGAGATGGGTCACTATGGCAGAAGACATCACAGGGGAGAGTCCTGGTTGCAGATGATTATGTTCCATGCGCAAGATGTGCATTCACCTCATGCTTCAGCATGCTGCTGACACACCACCTGCACCAGATCCAATCTATCAAGGAAACCACCTGCACCAATGCGCAGCAAGGACACGCCCAACAGAGCTGTTATAGCATGTTACAATCAGTTCTACATAGCTCATGTCCTGAGCTGACAACCATTGTTGAGTTGGACACAGCATGCAGCCATCAAAAACTTCCTTGTAAAAGGCAATTGAAGGGTGTTGTACAGCATGGTATGCAAACCCAACATGTACATGTACTATACGACATGCACTCAGAACGCTGCATGGTACAAAAAGTGACACTGCTAAAGATGATAGTTATGTCGTTGTACCTCGACCGTATGCTGCTTATTCCTAATCAAAGCGCTTGTTGAGAATCACTACCAGACCAGCTCTGTGCCATTCGACTCGTAGCAAACTGATCATACATAGATACAGTGTAGCTTGTTGCAGCAGCCAAACCCGCTTCAACAAAACGTCTGAACTCAATAGTGATGTACACTCCCAACCTGGCCCCATGTATTGTTGAGCTCAAATCAAAGACAACATCCAGGATCAAAACCCAGGTTCGAATCCCAGGTCTACATCCCAGATTCACACCATAGCTTCTGCACCTGTCCCACAGAGGAGCCCAATTAATCTCATGATGAGCTTTTCTTTGCTCAAATCCCCAAAAGGTAAAGTCCGTTCTTTTCTTTTCTGTTCAACCCGTGGCTACAGCACAGGGTCAGTGCTTTTGCTTCGCAGGCAGATCAGACAATTGTGGTCAAGTCACCATCCTTGGAGACGCCACCATTACGTGCTGAGTCATCAGTGGGCAAGGGGAGGTGGCCATGCTCTTGTTGGTATCTGTTCTCCTCGCGGCACGCCTGCACATTGTCAATCAACCAATCAGTAGAAAAGAAAAGAAAAGAAAAGACTACGCCTTTCGGCGTCAATTTAATGAAAAGCCAAGTATTATACCAGGCTGCCCAGAGAACCAATCAGTATAGATTGATGCAGAGCAAGTGCTGTGCTGTACGGCAACTTTTATAATGCAATGCATGTAACTAGTCACTCATGTAGCAAATGACATGCTTTGTGTTGCATGTTACTCAATCAGGGGATGATGCGCTCGCTGCACTGCAGCAGGTTGGGTCGTTGCACATTGCAATGCAAGCCAGCAGGGTGTGCTGCAAGACACTTGACATGCAAAAGACTGCAGTGTGGCAGACCAGCTTTGTACTGTGGTGCATTGCATATGACAATGGGGTTGCATTACATTGGCAGGCCACGTTCTCAGTCCAAGTGTGAGTCATGACCACGGTAGAATGCAATTTTATTTGGAATGCTCAAATTGGTGGAAAATGGTCAGAAACATGTGAAGAAAGTTGCTTACCGCGCTGTGGCAGGCCACATTCTTGTCATGGTGCTTGTCCCCCCAGGGGAAGAGGGGGTCCAGCCACTCAGCATGGTCACCATACAGGGGGCACGCCAAAAGCCCAGCAAGGGCACCACCAGTCATTTCTGCATTCACAAAGCCCTCTCAATGTCTGCTCTGTGCTGTGACTGTGACTGTTACTGTGACTGGCGATGCCTTCAAAGGTCAGAGAGGATGCAAATTCACAGGGCGTAGCTGATTTTTTTGGCAGGACCTGCATCGACAGAGTCTAAGCCCACAGCGCAAAAGCTTTGCACCAAGACAAGGAACAAAGCATGATACCAGGTGTAAGCAAGCTCTTCAAACTCAAAGTGTGTTTCTGCCACATCACGACATACAAGTCTAGCAGATGTAGCCTCATATATATACGCACAACTATCTCGAGTGCACATCTCCAAGCATACAGACCAGGCATGCGTTGCAGGTACAATGGAAAAACATGCCAGGCGTGACAGACATGCACTAATGACGCCCAAGTTACAGGACCACTGTTGGAGTTGATTGCTTCCCGACACACATCCATCTCAAGCTATGTTGCAGACTAGACGCGCTACGGCACAACTCAGCCATCAGGGAAGGCTAGCATCATCATCATCAGTATGCTAGGTTGTACATGAGACCCATACCTCCAAGCATATAGACCCAGGCTGTGTTCCAGTTACAATGGAAGACAATGGCGGGGCCCAGCACTCTGACAGGGCTCACTCCTCCTCCAGAATACGCTGCGCCCGCCATGAGATCCAGAGCAAGCGACACACCGACAGCCAAGGGCGCAATGTTGCCAAAGTTGGGTGCCCCGATAGCACAGGCGTACACAGTTGAGACCAGGATGAATGACAGAATCAGCTCCCATCCGAAAAGCATACCTGCATTGAGCAATGCAGTTGGACGACTGTGGTTGTAGGTTCAGTCGCTGCTGCTGTCCATATGTGCGTTTGGGCACAGGGCCAAGGCATGTTTGATTGTTTGTCTGATGCAACAGCATATATAAAGACAAGCTTGGCAGTCAAGCAAGCTTCCAGAAGAGGGTGATGTAGAGCAACTCAATCTGGTAGATGTCGTAGTGACTGAGTGGCTCATCTTGGCTGAGGTTGCAGTGGTGAAAGTGTGAAGCAGATTTACCAAAGGCTGAATGGTATACATTGAGTCCAATACATGCCATGACGGACTACCAGATATTGCATGCAGTTCACAGAAGTAAAGGCTCAAAGAGACTGAGCACATTTTGAGATGACTGACAGCTGTGACTCGTGCTGTAGTAAGCAGCAGAAAGTGTGCAGCAAAACGTGCTTTAGCTTACCCTTAGTCACCCCTTCTCCTGGTGCAAAGCAGCCAGTTCCCTTGTCGCCCATACCAATAGATGATCCAGGAATCAGACCAGCCTGCAAAGCAGCACATTTTGGTGAGCTGCTCTGTCCTTTCAGCAGAGTGTATGAGCCATGTACTGAAGCACAAAAGGTATGGGGGGGACGCTGCACTTCTGGTGCTGAACATGAGGCTTGGCAGACGTGGTCAGTGGCAGCAGGCTGAGCAGGTGATATGATTTGACTGGTTGTTTGTTGATTGACTGCTTTGCTAACACAGCAGTCCCGTACAGAGTCGCTCTTGACACAGACACGCATGCTTGCGGGTGCAGAGACTCTTGTCGTACTCACGATCAAGAGGGACCCAAAAATGCTGCCAAATAGCTGGGCAAACATGTATGCGAACCCTGCAGCCAGAAGTCAAGTCAGTCACTGCGCTCATCTCGCATCTAGCGAGCAGGTGGTCGGTGCACACCAGTAACGCACCTTTGATAATGCCGATATGTCCACTGACCATCGTTCCGATAGTGACAATAGGGGTGATGTGACCGCCAGAGATGTTAGCAGCGCAGTACACTGCAAAGAAACGCGGCGATGGTGAACAATAACCTCAGGTGCGTCAAAGATTGACCGGTTGCTGTGGTTTGTGACAAGAGGCAAGTTTAAGCGATCTGACGAAGGTTGCACCACGTCGTAGAGCACGACTCTGAAGGCAAAAGTTCTGGTGTGCGTTCTGAAAGCTTGTAAGGCAGCAGTAAGCTTCGCAGTTGAGCAGGCTATGCGTGTCCAGCTTGCGTGTGCGTGGCCCTGGTCATATGTGTACCTGCTATAGTGATACCCGCTGCGTTGCCAAGAGCTGCCATGACGACGTTTGGGTCGGTCGCATCGGCTAACGCAACCGACAGTAGTGCTGATCCAGTGAAACTGAAGAGCATGCTGCCCAAGAATTCCGCACATAGAGCCATGATATACTTTGTTTTTGTAAAGTGCTCCGCCTGAGTCTGCAGAAGACCAGGCATAGTGCTGAAAGCTTGCTTGTATGCCCGCGGTTAGCGGAATGTCCCTCGCTGCAAGGCTCGTATAATGAACTTGCGCAAGACGCAAAGGGTCACCGAGCAAGGGCAGCTCACAGAAAGTCAAAAGGGTTGAGTTTTGAGCTGTACTCATTACTCATTTGCATCGCAAATCCGGCAGTTTTAGTAGGGTCAACCGCAAAAAGGGTCAGAATGTTTTCCGTTTCGAGTTGGGGTTTTGATGTTTCTGACTCTAGATGGATCATCTCTCAGATCATGCAGTAATGCATGGGATCAAGGATCCTGACTAAGCACTTAACCGCTAGGATTCTGCAGCGCCCATTTTTGCCACGCGCTGGCCAAAAATTGCCTTCCTGCTGAGATCATTGTATTCTGTTGTGTTGCCATGGATCTGAACTGATTCGCGCCTGTCAAGCACAGCCCTGGTACTCAACTATATTGTTGACGGCAGTCATGTGCAATACCAATGTAAAGTCCGGCACGGAAATGTACGCCAAGCTTTACCCAGAAACTTCTTCAGATGGGGTGAGCTTTGGGAGACCGTCAACGTCCAAATTCCGCACGTAAAGTTCGTGCGCCTGTCACCTTACGTGCTGCTCTATCATAGGTGTTGCGTTTGGGGAACGTCGTACCAGACTTCTCTGCCGAAACCACTCAAGGTCCTATGGAATGGCACAAATGGATCGAAGGTTCCTGGGCAATCCTTTTCTCACACCCTGCTGACTTCACCGTGAGCCGATCGACTGCCTGAGTTGGAGGCACCTAGAACTACTGTCTATATTTTGCTGCTGATTTCACTGATCGCTGCTGCAGCCTGTGTGCACCACCGAGATTGGTCGTCTTGCCCTCAAGTACGACGAGCTGAAGCGGAAGGGTGTCAAGCTGGCAACACTGTCAGCAGATCCTGTAAGTCACCTAGCAGGTCTGCTGGGTCGAACATGTTGTCACTCGTGCTATTGCCATCCTGCTTTGAGTGACCACGCAAGCTGCATCTTTGAGCAATACACAATGAAGTGCAAAGATTGCAAATGGCTGAAATCCACAGGTAGAGAGTCACAACAAGTGGCTGCATGACGTGGTGGCGCACTGTGAGAACAAGGTTACCATTGATTTCCCCATCATTGGTGACGCTGATAGATCCATCGCGGTCAAGTAAGCCATTGACTAACGCAGCAAGGACACTACCGCAAAATTTTGCTGCAATGATGCTGGAATGCATTCATACATGCAGGGCTCCATGTGGCCTCTCATACACGGAGCTGCTCACAAAGACACATGCGCATCTCTGCTGCCAACATTGTCATCATTGCAAAGCAGTGTGTAGGGGCATGCACTGTGCTAGCCATGTCTGTGGTTTCAAGGCCTGCGAAGATCTTGCATGTTGCCTTTTGTGAACCAAACCTCGTGCAGTTGCCTAGAATCTCTGTAACCTACATTGCAAAGCTGGATTCTGCCAATGCAACCTGCAGGTATGGCATGCTTGACCCCAGCAACAAGGACAGCAATGACCTGCCACTGACAATCAGAGCAGTCTTCATCATTGGCCCAGACAAGAAGCTGAAGCTGTCCCTCAACTACCCAGCATCAGTGGGGCGCAATATGGAAGAGATCATGCGGTGTGTGGATGCCCTGCAGCTGTCTGCCAAGCACTCTGTGGTGAGTCTCCCTCTGTGCGTTCCTGATGATCCCATACTTCCTCTCCTTCTGCCTTTTCCTTTCTCCTCTCTTGTTTTTGACTCTTCTCCCTGTGCATCTCATGTTGTCTGATAGCATGCTTTTCAGGAACTACGATCTTTGCTGTTGTGCTTACATGCATTCATTGCTCATGAATAGCCCTTTGTTGCATTGCCACAGGCAAAATTGGTACATTCAGTGGAAAATCATCAACCAAAGATGCCGTTTTATTGTTTTTAGTCATATACTTTGCTGCACCTGCCTGATGTGTGGAACCTGTCTTGCGCATACACAGGCAATGACAGCCAGCTTGCCGCACAAACCATGCTGGCATTAGCTGTTTCAACATTCAGACCAAACACCAGTGACAGTGTGTGACAGTATGCCATACATGCAGGCAACACCAGCTAACTGGCCATACAACCATGACAGCATTGGCAAGAAGGGGTGGGCCTTCCTGTTACCCACTGTCACCCCTGAAGATGCCAAGCTCCACTTTCCTGACCACCACTCCTGCAAGGTAAATCCAAATCCACATGTCCATCTAGGGCTCCATCTAGGGCTAGGTTCTAAATTGCTTAGGGCTTGTTGCAGCTTCGACCACCTCTTGAGGTTCATCTTGGTTCGTGTCTGTCAAGCTTCAAGCCATGCTGCATTGCCCTGGTCATTGCTCTTGCACAGGCACCTTTCTGAGAGTCAAACAGCAATGTGTGTGGACAAGCATCACTCTATGCCAGCATCTGCCAGTCTCACAGCATAGCATCAAAGGCAATGTCCCTTGCAAGAGCAGTGCTCAGTGCATTAGCATCAAAGGCAATGTGCCTTGATGCTGGCATGTAGTGGTGCTTGTTCACATACATTAGTCTTTGGCTATCACCCTGTGAACGGCATAGCTCTTTTTAATTTCCAGTTGCATGCCTGTCAGCAAATGTTGAGCTTCAATGCTGATGAAACTACGGTCTACTGCTGGAACGCTGCACTGCCCTTAGGCTTCATGCTTTGTTCTGCAGGTTCCCAGTGGGGTTGATTATTTGCGCCTGACTGATGTCTCTAAGCTGCAGTAAACAGATGAGGATTTCTGACTGACTGCACAGCGAAATATGAAAAAGTCATGCGAGAGCATCTGCTGTGAATACAGCGAAGTGCTGCACGGAGATTCGTTGCAGTGAATCAACAGCGTCTAGTGCTGCTGTGCCGTTACTGAGTTTGCAGTCTGACTGTGTTTGTCGTGATCATGTACTGGTAGTTCTGTACTGTCCAGAGATTGTCTGTCACACAACTTTGTATTTCCCGCAGATGTCTGTGTGTGCAGCACAACATATTCAGTTGTCTGTACAGACTCTTTGCTCCACTGTAGGGTAGAGTAGATTCGCTGCTAAACTAGTCTTGCATAGTTGCCTTACACAAGCTAGCTACCGTGCTGCAGCAGATATGTAAACATGATCACAACCTGGCGTATTCAGTGTAGTGATGCTGGAATACTAATGTGAGCAATACAGTATCTGTATGAGCTACAGGTAAACCATCTCTACTCATTATGTGTGTGCCTGACAATTGTTTTTGCTGTTTCACAGCTGTATTTTTCCGTCCTTGTTGCTGCATGTCTGACATTGCCCATGATTGTCACATCATTCATTTACTTATGACATCAGTGGACGTTCGCAAGGCCTTCAGCTACAGCTACCACTTGGATCGATATCTTGGGGTTAATGCCTGAAACAGAAGCTTTGCTTGCATCAATGCTTCTGCCCGTTGTTGTTCAGGCAGCCCTACTCACAATATGCTCTGCTGACAGGCAAGGTAGATCATGCCGTAAGATCAGTGCGCCCATAGTTTGGCCGATCACATGGTACATTTGTTGCTGATGTTGTGATTCTCGTCAAAGGTGCAAATGACACAGGGGGGTACTTCACTTTGATTGCAGGTCCAAAGCACTGATGGGCAGCAAACTCATTTTCTGGTGACTGGGCTGCTGTGTTCTTCTTGAACTAATACTGAGATGCTTGCTGACTCTTCTAATCTGTTGCAAGCAACTTGGGCAGTCAGTGTCAATCAAAACTTGATGGACGACAAGCACATGCCGATCGCACTTGACGTAGCACTGGACAGCATTAGGAAAGTAATTGCACGACACAATCTGACATCCCCGTCCTTCAGGTGTGCACCCAATTCATCTGCCTGCATCACCTGCTTCGATCTCTGTGTCACGCATCTCCCTGTGTCACGCGTTTCCCTGTGTTAAGCAGGTTGCCACCACAGCTACCTCCACGAGCTGATGTGTTGTGGGGTTGAGCAAATCCAGCAACAGTTTAGCATCACTAGCAAGTCATACTGAATTGGCGCTGGATTTGCTCTAACCCCCACAACACAATGTGCAGACAAGCTCTTGCACAGGTTAGTAGACGGGGAGTATTGTGCTTTGCTCAAGATAAAGTCCTTTTCACAAATGCTTGTGCCCATGTGGGTTTGCTTGAGCAAGGATATAGAGGACCAAATACTGCTCCCATATGCTTGAACGGTTGTTATAGCACCTATGACAGCTGCTGCAAAGCCACGCAGACCTCCAGCATTGCAGGTGAGCTCATGACTTGTGCCTAAATTGCGTTGAACATGCTGTCCGAATGTTGTGTCTGTCTGCATGGCTGGTAGCTTGAAAGTTGCTGCTGTGAGCATAGATCTGCACACAAGTACTTATGCTGAGATTCGACAAGCCAATCAATGTTGTGCGTTGTCAGGCTGGCAACATACTATCACGCAACTGTGCCCGCCTTCATGCCAACATTGAACTAGCTGAGCTCTCCAACTCAAGCTGAAATACACATTTTTGCAGCGCCAGCCAGTAATGGCTAACCCTGGCTGCAAAGATGTCTATTTCAGCTTGAGTTGGGAGCTCAACTAGTCCTAGCAACAGTCCTTGCCCTTCAAGCAGCTGCAATGTTGTGGCAGCACCACCTACGCAGCAGGCTGACTCAGCACAAGGTAACAGTCAGCAAAGCAGCCAGCATGCATATCCAGATTCTGATGCAACAGCACCGGAGGCTACACAAGCCAAGTTTGGTCTACCCAGCCTACCAGGTAAGCTTAGCTTGCTACCAACAGCCTGCAACAACGACACTTGCTTTCAGCAGGCTATTGATTGCCCAATCCTCTTCCTCCTTGCAAGTCCCACATGACTGCTTAAGCATTGCAAAGGTCAAATTACTCTGAGATGGTCTTTTGGCGTGATGACACATCCCTGGGTTGGCGTCTTTCATTAGTCTTAAGCTATGTTTTGGACCAGTGTACATGGTCACAACAGCCACCGCTGTTCAGCTCGCAATTGTGATGTGACACATTGACTTTTTATTTTACAGTATTGGAGAAGGAGGTCAACCAATGCACAGCAACCATCCTGATCGATCCAGAGGTTCAGCTACACAGAAAGAGCTGCGTTGGACTGACTCAGTGATGGTGTTGACGTCCATTGAAAATTTGTCAAGCATCGAGCCATCAGATGTTAACATCTGGATTGAGCTTAAGCTTATGATAAGCTTATCATTTGCTGAGCAACGTTGCTCAGCAGTTGATAAGCTCAACCCAGCTGGACAGAGTGCGCTGCATCCTCAGGTGGTCTTGTTTTGTAGCCACTTGTGCAATCAGGCGGCACACATATTTGTGCACACATACTAGGTACTTGTACAGTACAGCTTTCCATTGGGCGTGTACCTTGAGTATCTACATTATTTGTGTATCTGTGGATACAATTGAACAGCAGCTGCAACTTTGAATCTGAATTCTTGGATTATTTAAATTGATTTTGGTATTTGTAACTGCGAGATCAGGATCAAAATTTTCAGGGGGAAAGGCTTGCATTCTGCCGGACCAGCCGCGCTGCTGCCGGCACGAAGCACCCATGCGAGTAGCAGGTTTGCAAGTCCTGCCCTTGAAGCCAATTTCAAGGACTCTGAGTGCCTCGGCGAATGCATGCCAGTGAGAAAGCTAGAGGCCTAGCAATATATTTTGTTCAGTTCAGATTCCTTTTGATAAGTCACACTTGCTCGCGGCCACACGCTAGTATGGGACAAAATTAGGGTTGAGGGCTGGGTTGAGGGTTTAGGAGTAGCATAAACGTAACAGAGCTCTTGCTGAGAACTGCGCGCTGCGGCGGAAGCATCCAGAAGGTGAAAGTGGTTATCATTGAGAACTTCAAGATACTGAACAGACTGCACGCGCACAGACTGCAGTGCGCGTGTCTTTCGCCGACCAGATCGACGCTGCCATGCTTTGCCGTAAGCATCAAAGGATTTCCTGTGAACTGGTGGCTGTTTGAAAGTTGCGCCCATTCAGTGTATCCCAAAGCGAGCACGAGCACTGCCCCAGACGCGACAGTGTGGTGTACCGTTCAAAAGTGCTGTGCACAAAATTGCAAAAGTGCTGGGCTGTGTTTTGCCCACCACGTCGAATGCAGGGATGGGGTCAAGTGGCTGTTTACTGAGCAGTGATCGTGCTCTTGCTTGGATATGAGTGTAGGCACTGAGGCAGTTTTGTGCATTGCTTCTCACTGAGTATAATGTCTGAATGTGAGTCACAATAAACGATAAGTCAAGCAGGAAACATTCTGTGGTAAGATTGAACCCCTGGCAGCAAGGAATGGAACATCTGCAACACATCACACCAGACTGAGGGCAATCTTGACACACTGTCATGTTGAATTCTAAGTACAACTGCCAAAACGAAGCTATACTGGTCACAAGCTATACTTGTGACCAGCTTGACTGACACACTCAATGACTGTGACCCTGACAGCGGCAGACACACAGTGGCTATACTGCATGTATGCTGATCAATAGTAGACATTCATTACACACGAGATCTAGCGAGGGAATATGCTAATTTCTAGACTGGTCCATGAGCCTGGAACCTCTTTAGGCAAATATGGTGAGTGCTCATTCTTGGATGAAAATGATGCTGACGCCCCATTGCTTTCGAACCCACCTTCTCTGCTCAGCCACAAGCCATGTGAATTTGCCCCACAAGGTGCATCTACATCAGTGCACCACCACGCCGTGCACTCAGCCTTAATGCTGACTGCACATTCCTGTTATGCAATGCATTGCTGCCACATGGATATCATGCTGCTGCTGCAATTTGCTGTCAGCTCATAAATCTTGACGAATGATTCAGAGTGTGCGAGCGAGCGAGGAAATCTTGATTATAGGGGAGAAGCCATCTGATTAAGGCTAGTATACTGTCTGATGTCACGCAGATGGTCTAAATGCTATGCATAGTAGTCATATGAAAGTGTGTCTTTGACAAGAGGGTGCAGCGCCACAGCACTCATTGCATAGCACACTCTGCAGTTTAGGACCGGAAACCCGCATGATGCCACAAGCGAGGGTTTTTTGCTTCAGGCAAAAACATTACGCAATTCAATGACTCTCTAAGTCAGTACGCCATGGCAGCTGGAAATAAACAGCCTCACGACTGCACTGATCAGCATACAAACATCTAGAGACTGCAGCAGTAGGTGTGTGTTGAACAGTGGCAGGAATGCTTGCCATTATTATGGATACAACTTCAGCATCCAAACTGCTGCCAACGAATCAGGCACACAACATAACATGTGATACAAATTTTGCACAATTGACAGACAGATTTTATTGTGAATCATAGAAATACAAGCCCAAAAAAGCTCAGCTCAGAGATAAACACCAAGATGTGAACCACAGTCAGCTAGGCAACATCCTGTACCAAACACTTTCTTGGACTGAGGCCAATGCTTGAGCCTTGAATCAAAAACAAGCAAAAGGTATTTTGTTTTCTTTACTTTCAGTGCAGTTACAACCCAAACTCCTGACGTCTGCAGCTTGGTAGCAGGGCATGTCATATGCTGACAGCTGTTCCTACACTCCATTTATTGTTATCCAAAAGCAAAGGTAATTTTATTTGGCTGCCAGGAAATTTTGACAGGTCTGCTTTCACGACGTGCCAATTTCTTCTCCTTCCTGCTCCGCTTTCCAGCATCATCAGTGTCTGTCTGGTTGCTCATCTGAGGCTCTATTATAGCCATTTCTATGTTATCAGTGCCAGCTAACGTGCTCTCACTCTTATCTTCCTGAACTGAAATAGGGTTAGAGGTGAACAGCAGCGTTAGACGCCTGCGCTTCTTGGCTACCACACGCCTCTGCAAAGGCCTAAGGCTGGCCTCAGGCGATGTGCTGCCAGACTCCACAAGTCCAACTGACTTTCCATCTTCAGCCCTTTTGCAAACAGCGTCTGTCTGTGTATTGTCCTCTGAAAGCTGCTCACCAGTGTTGACAGCTGCATCTGTCTGTGCGTCAGCCTTGGGCAACTGCACTTGCTCACCAGCCTGAGTGCAGCTGTCACCTGCCTGAGTCTGAGTGCAGCTGTCACCTGCCTGAGTCTGAGTGCAGCTGTCACCTGCCCGAGTCTGAGTGCAGCTGTCACCTGCCTGAGCCTGAGTGCAGCTGTCACCTGCCTGAGTCTGAGCTTTGTCAAAGCGAGTCAAGCTCTGGACATGCTCAGCCCAAGGCATTCCACTCGCAAGGAGACTGTCACTGCCAGCTGCAGAGCCTGGCAGGTCGCGGCGCATCAGTCTTGCTTCATCCTTGGGCAAGAGTAAGGCGGCAGCCTGCTGAGCTTCACTAGTACCCTGCAGTAAGTCTGGGTTTTGGATCCAGCACCAGAACAGTGTGTAGGTAGACATCAGTATCATCATTGATAGCAGTGTGATTGGCATTTCACTGGAAGTGGTACATTTATCTTGAGAACGCTCCAATACAGGTGATTGATCACATGCATGATCACCACCTCACGTCCAGAGGTTACATACGTTACCCCAGCTGATACTAGCTGGTGCAAATGCAGTTGAAGCAACAGAATGCATGACACCAGAACTGCGCGTAATGCTTTAAGCTTTACATGCACGACCTCAGCAACCTGGCAGGCAAACTGCAGCTGTATGTACGTTTATCAGCAGTCAGCAGCTTGTGCAGAAGTGTGTCTTGGCACCAGATGTTACTGCCACCAGATGTGTTGCATGAAGTGCCTCTTACCTGGTGCACTGCAGTGTGCTTCAGGTGGACAAACAGCTCAGGTTCAGTCTTAAACCCAAGGCAGCATGTGGGACAGCAATGCTGCTTCTGATCCTTGGCTAGCAACCAATCTGACATCTGCACAGATGCCTCAGCTGAGACCGCCTCCCCGCTGCAGCAGCGGGGACATGAGAAGGCAACTTGCAGGCACTTACTTTGTCAAAGTCATAGCAAGGCCGTTCATGTCAAGATCATGCCGAGTATATACCTGTGTCCTGAGCAGTCTCTGAAATGCTGGAGCAAAATTTCCATCTTTGGAAAGGAGCGCTTGCACTTTCTACAGTGGAACTTCTGCCTCTTGTGTGACTGCCAGGCGATGGGTCCAGCAGCGTAGCCTCTTTGTTCTGCAGTAAACGCACAGGCAATTTTACAGTGACAACAGCAGGCTGCTGATGTATTGCGCCTGAACGTTTGAAACTGACATACAAGGTAGGAAGCTGATCAAACACAACTAAGTGTGCATTCTCACACCTCGCTTCTCTATCTTTCGCTTGCGCAGCTCGCTATTGACAGTATCAAAAGCATCCATGCTGCCCTCCATGTTGCCGAAAGGGCTTCTGACCGGAACCTTGTCTCAGGCAGATTCTCTGTCAAGCTGTCAAGCTTGAGGTCTTCTTCTTCAACAACGCCTGCTGAAGGTACTGTTTATTGCGGCAGTCCGGCAATCAGTATACGGGCATCCTCCATTGCTTTGTACATAGAATAGATGGGCGGGACTCAAGTGCAGCTTGACAGACTGTAATGCGACCGTCAGCTAGTTAGGTAGTGACAGGTTCTGCGATGCATCACCCAGACTTCATAGCTGCGGAGGAGAGCGATGATGACATGACTGATATGGAAGACGATTTGCATCTCGCAAATGTGGATGTTGACAAGGTACCCCGGATTGCTAGAAGCTCTGACTCGCTAACTACGTACAACTGGCAACTGCCTTTGGCTTGAACTTTGGCATGTTCTTCAAAAGCATCGAAACCTACCTGAGCACCGATTTCGTAAATGGAAATGTTCTAAAGATTTGTGCACAGCTTGTACATCGTGTTTCGTATGGCTGCTTTGTTTTTGCAGACTGCACCAGGCTGTCAGGCTCCTCAGGTTGCAGCCGGCAAGCAGCTGGCTTCGCAACCCAGCGCTCAAGCAGCAGCAAATGCTTCTGATCAGCTTGCTGCATTTGAGATCATCGCTCAGGGAATTGTACAGGTGCAGCATCTGTCTGGCCGCTCCAAGATTGTATCATCTTCTCCTGGAGAGTTGCAACCTCTTCAAAGCCTATTAGCGTATCGTCTCTGTCATTTGTTTTGCTTTTAATCTTGTCAGAGACAAAGCTGACCTGACCATGCTCTTTGGTGGCGTAGGGTCTGCAAGATGTGCGCGGTATCAGCTGTGCTATTCTGGACTCCTATGTTCAGATACACTATCCTGGTGTCAAAAAGGCCTTACTAACCCCCAGCGCAGCCTTCACTGGCAGTATAAATCGCTTGAATACCAGTGGATTCATACAGGTACAACTCCCCACCTGCATGTCAGCATCTGTGTTGACGATAGCAATGCATCTGCCAGAAGTAATGGCATATGCAGCTCATGCTTCTCAGTTGCATGGTCAATGTGCATGGCCTGCATACATCGCTACACTGGTCTTCTTAGGCCTGAGTTGTGCAAAGGCACCGCAGACTCCCTCTGTGCATGTCTATTTGGTATATTCTCTTGCAGCAGTCCAAAAATGTACGCAGAATTGCTGGTAGCTGTGAAGCATAGCCAGCTCTGACTCAGCACCAGCTGTGTTGCTTCTTGTTTGAACAGGCCTGTCAACATGCACATCCTGCTGTGAGGCCCAATGTCCGGTATGCTCACAGGTAGCAAGTGGACCTGCACCTCAGGGCTTTGCTAAGATGCGCTATGAGCCTACCAAGAAGGCTGGCGTGGCCCCTGCGCATGAGATCGCAAAGGTGACTAGACAGACACCGTTGGATTTGGTTGCGGTTGCTGGCATGGTGCAATGTCTAGATCAAGGCTGCAAGCGCATGCATACTCCTGCACTTTGCTGTCAAATCAGCTGTCTATTTGTTCCTCGTATTATCTCAGCTGGTGCTGGAGTTTTCTTACGTGATCATGCCTCCATGCAACTGTAATAAGGCACATCTACAGGCACCCAACAGCCAGACCCACAATGCATAGTTCTTGTAGGTTACATCCGGGTGCATGCTGTGTGTACTTAGCCTATGAACTAGCATGTTCAGTCATCATGGCAATCTGCAGATTGTTGCATGGGTGGACAAGCTGGCCTCCAAGCCGAAGGGCAAGGAGCCAGACCCCAAGGAGACTAAATGGCGCCAAAGGGCAGCAGATGCCATTGTGCTGCATTGCATGCATGATCTGCTGGTGAGCTTGCAGTTTGACTGATAGTGCGCTTTGTCTGTTTGCCATGCCCCACTGTGCTGATGGCAGTCAGGGTATACAATCACACTATGCTTTGATGAAGGGACCGTAAACCAGAGCATTGCTGTACTGAATAGCAGAGTTGCTCATGCAGCTGTGAAGATGCAAGACATGGTTGAACAGCGACAGGCTTTGTGTTCATTACAAAGCTTGTTCCTGCTTTGCCATGACTTGCCCTTTCAAAGCTGCACGAGCAGCTCTGCCACTCAGTGCACAAAAGCAAGGTTCTGCTGTGCTATTTGGGCACTGGATTGTCATGTGTGTAAGGCTTGTTGGTGTTGGTCACACCAATGATGACACGCTGCCACATAGCAAGCAGTTCCAGACATTAAAAAGCACATATTGCAGGGTTAAAACCCATATTGCGCATGAGATGCTCCTTAGCTCATCGCACCCTCTGTTGTTATGTGTGCAGGATTGGGGAGGAGTGCACGCCAATGTGCTGAAGCAGGCTCTTAAAAAGCTTGACCGCAAGCGTCAAGTCCACCGCTGTCTGTCCCTCAACATGAAGAACATTGACAGTGTCATCAGTGATCTTGTACAGGTACAGCCTGTGCTCTGCTGCTAGCACACATGTTCAGCTCATGTCACTGTGCTGTACTGGTTGGCAATTGCGGTAGCATATCTGTATTTCTGAGTGGTTTGTTTCTGCTCACACTGGGCATAATTGTCACATGCTGAATATGCATCTGCTTGCATCTTTTAACAGAGATTCAACCCATCAGTGTCTGGTTCACAGTGTTTTCAATGACTCATACAATTTTGCAGCACCTTCCTTGCACAAGACAAAGCCAGACACACACTTAAGCAGGCAGCTGATGTCTCTGTCACAAACGGTCTCAAAAAACTTCCGGACTTTGTTGTGATAGGGCTCTGTGGCCAACACACAGGACAGCATTTGTGTGTCATATGGTGGCATCTCGCAAGAAGCATGTGCTCAGGCAATAACAACACAGTCGTGCCACATATTGTAACCACAATGTGACATGCTGCCATGCAGCGAGGCGCTTTGCAGAGGGGAGGAGCTAGTCTAGCATCCAAGGCACAGCATGAGAACCCCGAGGCGTGCAACATCAAGCTGCGTTGCGTGAACCCAGTCAGTCTCTCAGAGCTGCTAACAGCCCATTCTGTCTTTGATCTGGATCTTCCAGACCATGTGGCCTCTGCTGCTCTTGACCAATCTGAATTAAATGGGCACCCGAATGGGCACCCAAATGGGCACCCAAATGGGCACCCAAATGGGCACTCAACTCACCCTGAGTCAGCTCAAACAGAGCCAAGTCTTGGCAAAAAAGATCTGCACACAAGTGCCAGCCTTGGAGCTGTGACAGGCGCTGCTGCACCAGCCTATGCAACTCAGATGGATGCACCCACTTGCGACTTTGATGCCTCAGCAACTGCCAAGGCAGCCACAGCAGCAGCTGCAGTTGCAGCTGAGCAGAACATGGCAGGAGACGCCACTGCTGTGGATACTAGCTTTTTGATAAGAGACGAGCCCAGTTCACAGCACTCAATGGATGCAGTGCTTACAAAGAAGACAAAGACAGGTGTGTCAAAAGCTGTACAATCTCAGTAATGCAGTGGGTCCCGGTCTGTGTGTATGCTTCAACACTAATGTTCAATTTTCCTGCATCGCTTGCTATGCCACTGGCATTGGCAGCATCATGCAAGTACATGCCGTACGTCATCATCAGCCATCCTGCATGTGCCTGCAGTGGTGAAGTGTACGAGCAAGTCCTGATACTGCTGGCACCAGTTTTCACAGTGCAGAAGTGATACTACTGCCATTTGTGCAGATGGGTCTGGCCCTGCTTTGACAGGGCTGCTGCTAGCTGTCGAGGAGGACAGAGGTCCAGCCTTCTTCCTCCCTCCAAGTCTCTCGGCGCCAAAACCCCCACCGCATCCCTTGCTTGCAACTCCAGCTGTGGCACTTTCATCTGGCCAAGCACCTCATCACGGCACCACAGGGGGCGAGGGCCCCTCTGGAGCTCTCACCCACCCCAGCCGCCACACTCAGCCTCAGATGGCGCCAGCGTCAGGCTCTGTTGATGTCTCCACCCAAGCAGGGCAGGTGCCCTCAACAGCCCCTGCTGCCCTTTTCAAGCCACCAAACGCCCCTGTTCCTGGACTCGCCAGGCTCGGTGACGACGATCAGCCCCAGCTGACACAGCCAACAGCCCTTGTTGCTGGCCCTACCAAGCCAAACAGTCGCATTGAAGCACAACCTGTCCAGCCAAGCAGCATGCACCAGGCACTGTCCAATCTCAACCACATGAAGCAGCAGCCGCATGCAGTGCACCCTGAAGCTCAGCAGCCTGCTGACTTTGAGACTGACGCAGTGTGTGTGCTGAGGCCTCCCTCTAACATGACATGGATACAATCATATGCTAGTGGCGACATGGCTACCTTGGGGCAGGGCAACCTGCTGCAGCCCTCAGCACCAGATTACCTACTGCATGCTCCAGATGCATCATTCCATCGGGCTCACCTGCATCTACTTCCTCCTGCCCTGGCAAATCTGGACCCCCACAATAGACATTGGGTACCCACCCTCCTGCCTGTCAACCCTTTCAGGATTGCCCAGCTGGCTCACTGCAGTGCCAGTGAAAGGCCAACGCAGCACACACCAGACACTTGTGCTGCGGCTCCAGCAGATCAGACCAACAAGAAGCATGTGTTGGATCACAACACAGGCGCAGCAGCTTCCAAGAAGAGGCGCTTAGCTTCGGGTTCAGCTTCTGCTGCTGCTTCTGTGCCAGATGTGCACTCACGTCGTAGGCTGCATGAACAGTACCCTGTCCAGCTGACAGCTCATAATCAACGGTCAGAGTACCCACGTGATGGGGCTTCACTCCAGGATCATGGGCTGCAAGAGCCCTGGGGCATATCAGAGTCGAACCCAGGCTCTCGGCAGCAGCCTGAAGAATTCCTACAGCAGCCACAGGGCTCCTGGCAGCAGCCTCAGTCTGGCAACGCTCAGCGCCACTTTCAGGATCCTGCCCCTAACTTGCCTCATCAGCAGCCAAGCAGCGCTGACTCTCCGAGATGGCATCTGGCGTATGCAGATGGTCTTGGCCAACATCCGGGTGAGCCTGATTGGCACCAGGGTAGTCCTGGTGGTGATCTGCACCAGCAGCACGTGGTGGCCCATCAGCAGTATGGCAATGAGCAGCAAGCCGTTGGCCAGCCCGACAATGGCAATGGGCAGCACACCAATGGCAATGGGCAGCACCACAATGGCAATGGGCAGCTCACCAATGGCAATGGGCAGCATGCCCATGACAGTGGGCAGCATGCCAATCTGGATGGGCAATATGCTGATGCCGACTGGCAGCAGAGCAGCCATGACCAGCTTGAGCAGCACCAGCATGCGGGCAGAAGCAGAAGCAAGGCAATACCTCAGCAGCAGAGTGCCAGCAGGAGCCGTCTGCATAGCGAGCTCATGCACTTCTCTGCTTTGGCTTCCCCGACAGAAGTAAGACACTGTCACTGTCTCCACATTGTGCGAGTCAGCTGCAAGTACAGCAATGACTTTGCATAGCTGCTCGAGAACTTTTGGTAACACCCGACCCTGCACTCTTGCACAGACTGCCAATGGCAATGTAGATTGGAATACGCTTTGCTTTGCACCTGATGGCCTCACAACCCCAACCTCAACCATTGCCATGTCCATTGCTGAGCCTACTCTTGCCATGACATTTGCTTTTTTCTGGACTGTCAGCTTCACCCAGATGAATATCAACCCAGTCTCCTTTTGTACAACTCCTTGTGTTTTGCTCAAAGTGTGGTGCACAAAGTGTGGTGCTCAAAGTGTTGTGCTCAAAGTGTGGTGCTGTGAACAGGCAGAGCAGCAGGCAGTCAGTGACGCCGTAGAGGCAGTCACCAATGTCACCAAGGCCATCTGGCCACAGTCGCGCACAGTACTGTTTGGCTCCCAGGCTACCACTCTGGCCCTACCAGGCAGCGACCTGGACATAGTCATCCTGGGCGTCAGTGAGAACATCACAAACGCCGCCAGTGGCTTCACCAAGTGCGTCTGCATCTTGATGTGTGCTTACAATGCCGGGCATGGGCACGGTTTAGTTACTTGGCAAGCCTATGGTTGCGTGTACATGTCTGTAGTGAGAGACTTAGTGCAAGTCAGTGGCAAACAGCTCTCTGAGTTGTATCAGTCACCACCCTGTCTGCTACCCTCTCAAAGGGTTTAGGGTTTATATTTGAAGTTTAGGGGTTCAAACCCAAACCCTCTGCAAAGACGTCCTGAGGTCTGATGATTGTATGCGTCAGATTGTTCAGTATTCAGGCATGCCAAAAGCATTAGGGCATATAGATGGTGCTCAAATTGATTGTGTGTGTCATGTAAGGATTCAACAGACTGTGACTTTTACGACACTGGAGCAAATGAGTATGGGTGTGACTGCTCTCTAATGGGCGTGATCAGACTTGCTCTGCATGTACCTGATGCCTGTTGGCTCAGCCCATGGTCATTCATCATTACCATCATCATGTATCATCGTTATTATCATCATTGTGTATCATGTGATTACAGGATGCAGCGTGATTTTCTGGGGGAGTTGTTGGAGGATCTGCTGGAGGCCTTTAAGACTATCAACCTGCTGAAGGGCAAGGCCAAGATCATTGATGCCCGGATGCCCATCATCAAGTGCACCCTGGACTTTGGTCAGTCTCTTGCATTTGTTGACAATGACACCGTCATACCTGATTTTACATGTTTCATTTTCAAGACCATCATCAAATGCACACTGGACTCTGGTCAGTTTCTTGCATCTGCTGACGATGTTACGGTCTCACCTGATTTTTTCGTGTTTCATTTTCAAGACCAGTATCAAATGCACCCTGGATTTTGGTCAGTCTCTTGCATTTGCTGGTGATGTTACCGTCTTATCTGATGTTTTTCAATGTTTCATTTTCAACACCATCATCAAATGCACCCTGGACTTTGGTCAGTTTCATACATCTGCCATCCACCAATTTTACAGTCTTGTCTGGTTTTGCACGCTATACTGTCATGACATGGCCAAACCGTTCTTCGTTAGGACAACAAACACAGGCAGTTTGAGCTCCTTGTTATGTCTCCAAGCTTCGGCAGAAAACTTCATCCCTGCTACCACTACTGGTGTCACCCCAGTCTTTGCAAAAAATTGGCCCCAGTCATTGGGGAAATGATAACAGGTATTTAGGTCTGGTAAGTGTCTAAAGAAAGATTCATAAGAACGGCAGCAACAGGAAAGTGACACAGTACTCTTGCTGTCATTGTCTTGCATTTGCCTAGCTCCTCATGAGCCAGAAACCATCAACACACGTTGAAATTATCATCATCCATCATCATCATCATCATCGCCATCATCATCACCATCATCATTGCTATCATCATTGTTATCATTTTTGTATATTATTTTTGTTGTTGTTATCATTATTATTGTTAGTATTACTATCATTTCTTATGTCTTATTCATTCTTGCTCATGTCGTTATTGTTATTGTGCTGCAGGCTCTGGCTTGGCAGCAGACATATCCCTGGGGGCCGTGAACGGTGCTGCTGCTGTGCAGTATGTGTGCCAGATGGTTGCTGCTGCGCCCCCCTTGCGAGTGCTGGTGCTTGTTATCAAGGCCCTCCTCAAGGTATCGCCAGCTTGACTATCTCCAGCTGGGTTTCCCCAGCTTGAGAATTTCCAGCTTGAAAATTTTCAAGCTTGAGTATCCCCAGCTTGGGGATCCCCAGCTTGACTATCCCCAGCTTTAGTATTTCCAGCTCCAGCTTGAGTATCTCCAGCTTGAGTATCCCTAGCTTGAGTACCTTCAGCTGTCTGTGACACGCTTCTGCTGCGCTGTTGCCTTGTCTCACTCACAACATGCTTTGATGCAGCAGGGCACACTGTAAGCAATTTCCCCACCATCAAGTGAAAACTATCGAAAGTTGAAAATATTGAAAGACAATTCTGCCTTTGTTTGCAGGAAACAATGCTGAACGAGGTCTTCACTGGTGGACTGTCCTCCTACAGCATCGTAAACATGGTCATGACGCACTTACTGTGCATGGGCTACAAGCTGCCACATCTGCCAGGGCCAGCTGGCACCGGCCCTGGCTTCTGGGGCAGCTTGGTACCAGCCCCTGAGCAGCCGGAAGAAGATGCAGGGGATCTGCTGATTAGCTTCCTTGAGCGCTTTGGCGCTGGCTTTGACTACAGCCGCCATGCTGTCAGCGTGGGTCAGGTAGGATGCCTGCCATGCATCTGTTCCCACGGTGAATTTGCTGCAGCCTATGAGCATTTGGGTTTAGCCACAATATACACGCAACTATTCACGTCGCGCCTTGATGCAATGTAGCGGGTATGCTGCTGCATCCTTAGCAAATGCACAAGCACTTTGATCAGGGCTCATCTGGCTGAGTTCTACAGCTCTCAGGTGCTAGTCAGCAGGATTTGCAGCAACTTCCGCTGTTGTCTGCTCGGAATATGGAACCCAAAGAATGCTTGAGTTACTTCTGACCGACTACACTGCTACACTGGTGCCCTTTTCTGACATTATCTTGTTCCCATGTGTAGGGCGGTGTTGTGGAGAAGAAGAGGGAATGGAAGCAAGCTGAGCGGCCATGGTTGCTGGCTGTGGAGGACCCACAGCAGTTGGGCAAGGACATTGGCTCCGGCAGTTTCAACATCAGGAATGTGCAGCAGCTCTTTGCTGCCGCTGCCAGCACCCTCAGAGACTGCCCAAACCACCAGACTGAGCAAGACCAATGGGCGGCTGTGCAGGTGTGCTGAGCTGCTTAGGGTTTATGGATTAGGGTTTTACCATATTTTAGGGTTTGAGTGCTTGATGTGTGGGCAGTGATGCAAGTTTGTTAAGTTGCTTGACAATAACTGTATCCTTTACTTTCCAGTTGCATAGTAGGGGCAAAAGATAGTCGTGTATGCATGCGTGCTCTGCTTGACTCTCTGACTGGGCATTGCATTCGTTTTGAGAATGAACAAGATGACTTTGTTAACCACCATTTTTGTGCCTCACCAGTGCCTCTGTACATCTTCTAAAGTAACCGGGAGTCTGGTGCCGCCTCCGTTTCTGCGAATTGCACCTCTCATCCTGTCCTGTCAGCCTCCTGTGCTGGCATGTGTAACCAGCCCTTTCTGAGCACAGCACACAAGCTGACTCATTTCCATAGCGCCTTGTCAGCAGTCCAGTGGCATGTGCAGGCTGACGGTGCAAGCAGCAGTGCAGCTGTGGAGTCCTTCCAGGAGAGATTCCCTCTGCTGAGCGAGCTCATTGTGGTGGAGACAGCAGTAGGCAGAGACCGACCTGCAGCCAAGGTATTTCTTCCATTGTTTGCAAGCTCATATGCTGCGCAACAGCAACGTATAGCTAGCTGTAAGCTGCACCTGGGCATTTGCTTGTGGCTTGCAGATGCATGCTGTGCGTCTGAGTCTGCTGTCAGAATTCATTGAACCTGATACACCTGACCCTCATGGTTGGCCAAGCAACACATGGATGATGGGATGTTGTGTCGCGAGGTTTTGTGAGCCATCGCAGATAGCCAGCATGTTTGACTTCTGTTTCCAAAAAGCAGCAAATGCAGGGCTCCTGTTGCATGCTTTCATGGCTTCCTGTAACCCCACCTTCTTCCTCCCCTGTACACATAACAGCAGCATCAGCAGCAGCAGGCTCACCATGTGACCCTGTCCACTCTACCGTCCAAACCTAGGCTCTGAAGGACTCAGTTACATCTTGCTCACACACTCAGCACTCTTGCGCATCAATCATCTAGCTGATTGTCCATTGTGTTGTGTCTGCAGAAGCGGCAGCAGCAGGCCAAGCAGGCGCCTCACCAGACCAAGCTGTCAGTGCTGCCCACCCACAAACGCCTCAAGCACCACCTCAGCCTCTCACCCCCTGCTGCCCCCCTCAAACCCTCCTTCCATGTGGGCAAGAAGGGCAGGAAGCCTCCTGTCACATTGCAGGTCAGACTCACTCATGCATCCATTCATGCATTCATCCACTCAGCGGCTGTCTTGCCCTAGGGTCACCTGTCTTGCTCTAGGGTCACCTGTCTTGCCCTAGGGTCATCTATCTTGCCCTAGGGTCAGGTGTGTCCAGACCTGCAGGTCAACGTGCAGCTCCATGCATGCGAGGTTGTCTGTCTTGGCTTCCTTGTCGTGCATGCTTTGCAGCGTGAGGTGTCACTGCTTGCAAAAGTACAAGACCACAAGCCTACCAGGCATGGGTGCACATGCATGTTGCATTGGCATAGCATGCCCAGACCGCTAGATGATATCCACATGGCCAAGCATGACGGTTGTCAACCCACACGCCCACATCACATCACAGAAGGGCATCAGTCAGACCCCTCAGAGGTCACTTCATCAGTCTCAACAGGGCTTTAAAGCAAAAAAACGAGTGCAGTGTGCTGGTCACTGTACATGGGACACGCAAGAAGGCACATGACTCTGGTTTGAATTTGTGCTTGCACTGCTGCTGTGTGTGCTGCACAGCAGGCAGAAGCTCATCCAGAGTCTGCGCCTACTTGCATATCCCAGTAATCGTGACCAGCGCAATGTACTCCTGACAGCAGGCTGAGCTACATCATCGCCCCAATGTAGAAACATGTCTTTAGGTCTTCCCCAGGCATATCTGAATTATATATTATCTGCACTGTAGAATGGAAGTTCCTGAACTGAATAAAACCTTTTGGGATTGAAAAGAGCTCAGCAGGCTGCACTTTGACTGGTTTCGGCATGCCAGCATTGATGCATCTCTCACTGCTGCTTCATACGTTTGTTGATCCTTTGATATAGTGAATACATATCTTCCGCTAGGGTCAGGTATGCATTCATAGCTCCTGCATGAGGTCCTGCTTTGGCAGGCAGCACACCAACAATCATGATTTGTATGTGCAAGCAAGCAGCATGCCCAAGTTGATGGCCAACATGTCAAGCGTCTGCAACCCAGCAGCATTTTGAATGCTGGTGGTGCATGTGCAGATGCTGCGGCAACCCAATGGCATCAAAACGTACCTCAACAGGGCAGGCGCCCAACACTGACTCACACAACGCTGGACCAATTTGTCAGGCCCGCCCTGTGTGACCTGGTATGCAGTATTGACCCATGTCATGCTGTATAGTTTGCCTGTGTCATGTGCACATTGCATTTGACAATCTTTGTGGTGACGATATACACTTCACATCATGCGTCCAGGCTAAGTCACTGCAATGAGATCTGATGTCACGCGTCAGCATGCTGTTGGGAAGTATGGTGTAATGTGTGAATCCGTGCCCATTCAAGGTGCATTGCACATTGTGTTTGAGAAGCGCACAGTCAGCTCACCATCATGTGGTCACCTTGCACATTGCATCATCTGCTACCATATGAGTGTCAGTGTGCTAGCTGACCACACAATGGTGAGCTGACAGTGCAAGGCTGACAGTGCAGTTCTCAAAAACAATGTGCATTGCATGACGCACAGCGTCTTGTGCTGATAAGCTTTATGGCGACTGCAGGTTGCCCAAGGAGAGTCCAAGAGGCAGAAGAAGAAGGGAAAAGCGAAGAAGGCCAGGGATAAGGCTAGGGCACATCTGCACAGGCCACAGACCAGGTCTCAAGATGCAAGCCCTGTTGCCTTGCCCGGCGACCACGGTGAGTCTTCTTTCAAACAGCCCTGTGTGCAGGCTTGCTGTTTATTCTGGGATGCTTCCCACTCAATGCCTCATTGGATGACTCTCACAGCACATCAACCTGTTCTCTGTTGGTGTTCATGAGTGCACATGCTCATCAGAATTAGCTGTCTTGCTGCATCAGACAGAAACCTAAGGACACATGTCCAGCATCAAAGTCAATGACTAGCATTGCAAACGAGCATAGTGTCATCAGATCATGTCATGTCATTGGGTCATGCCATTGGGAGTATTTTATAAGACAATGCTGTGCAGGTGGCAGCAGCGGCCCCAGCAGCAGCATGCAGGTCACAGACATCAGGGACCATTTCCCACCTGCAGCACACCAGCCGAAGAGGCAGAAGAAGGCCAGGAAAGCACAGCGGCAGGCTGAGCGCAGCGCAGACGCAGTACCTCACGCTGTCACAAAAAAGCAGAAACGCAAGGCCAATAAAGCAAAGTCTCAGTCGGAGCAAGCAAATCAAAAATTCTCTGGGCGAGGACGCGCTGTTGAGGCTGGTGGGGTGTCAAAGAAGAAGGGCGGCAAGTTTGCCAATAGGAACAAGAAATGAGACACGACAGCTTGCTGCATCTGTTTGATAGTTTCCCTCAGCTGTAGTGGAGGTCTTGTAGATTGTCCATGCTGACACATTACGTGCAGCAAGCATTCTTGTATCATAGTGCTCTGCCTCTTGTAGGTGAAGCAAGATGTCTGTAGAAATAGTAAGCTTGTTTGTAGATTCTTTCTGCAGTGGAGTGCAGACTACTGACTGTGCAGTGCAGTAAGATCGTCTTTCTACTAATGGCATCAGCAGAGGTCTGCCAGCTTGCAATCCCCACCCATTTTTTGTGAGGATGACAGAAGCCCTTGAGAAGCATGCTGATTGAGGGAACGTGTATAATTTTACGCAGGTGAAATGCATCTGATTGTGCGCGCAGATACTGCAGCTGCAGTTCTCATTCCAGTACGCTCAACAGCTGTCCCTGCAAACATGCGCAAGGCGGTCCACGCTCGCATTCCTGTCGCAGCAGGATAATTTAATGTGGTGCAGATACACGCATGCATATGTATACATGTTTTTGTAACAGTGCAGGAAATTAGCCTCCTGACACGCTAGCAATGCACCTTTTACCTCAGCCCTGCTACAGTGTTGTACAACTATGCACTCATGGGCATTGACTCACGTCACTATTGCAATGAATTTAGACTTCAAGCTTTGTGACCTCATGTAGGCAGAATGCACAGAGCCACATGCTCATTTAAGGTGCCATTTGGCAATGTTCCGTGCTGACTGCGGCCTGTTGAACATGAAAAGCTCATAAACTACTGCACACTGGTCAAACTCTGGGTCAAACTCGTATCTGAGATCACGGAAGCTCGGAGTTGAAAACAGGCTCCGGAACCATGCTTCGTTCAAGTCTTTGCCGGCCCCTGCAGCTCGCTCGTTCTGGAGCAAGAATGTCCCTCAGCATTCAATATCCGCAGCTATGCGATCTTCCGCCAGAGGTGCTGTCGCAGGCTTTGACGTTATGTACAGCAGATTGGTGGTCCATCCGGCAAGTAAATCGTTGTTTGAAACTTGCTGTTGCTTTGGAAGTGCGAGTGATACATATCCGGCCACGATCGGGGTCTCAGACTGAAGCAGTGGACCCTTCGAAGCAGAAATCGCCTCAAGCCCTGCAGCGACAATACCCTATGCTGCGTCAGGTTCGGACGTTGCGATCTCTTTTGACTTTGCTGCTTGTCAAAGCAACCGCTATCAGATGAGCTCTTCTCGGTGGCTACAAGGTGCCGTGCCCTAGTGTAGGTTTGGCTGGCTGAGTTTCCGGTGGACAGCACGCTCTCGGTGGATGCTAGCCCTTCTATGCTGAGGAGCGTCGAACACTGCAGTGATCTCATTATTGCTGGAAACCTTGCAGCAATGACATATGCTGAGGCAAATTTACCAAGCTTCTCGTCAGGTGAGAGTGGGCCTGATTTCGTATGTTGTCTCACATTTTTTTGAATGTTGATTGCTTACCTCATACGGTATGAGTCATACCATATAGACTACATTATCTTGCTATACATCATCTTAGACAGCTCTCTCATAGGACTGTGCTTTTACCATTCCCAGGCGTTTCTGACTTTCTACTGTCCAATGGTTCTGTAACGTTGTAGATGTTTTGGAGTTGAGAACAGCTTTAACTTAAATTACATTTCCATAAGCTACACACTTCTGCTGAGGCAGTACAAAAGTAAACCAAAGCGGTGTGAAATGCGATGCAGGAAATTGTAAGCTGGCTTTAGACTGTGGTGTTTGCCCATACTCCCAAACAGATCGCGAAATTATAGTTCACAAGCTTGGAAATAGCTTGATCCACATGCCAACCAGGCTTGAGCATGAGATGAGTGAATTGCTAAAATGTCCTCCACAACCGGTCTTGTTCTCAAACCTACAGGTTCTCAACAGTATTTCTGTACAGCAAACACTCAGCGTCTTGTTGAGACATTGTCCTCAGATAAGAGAGCTTCACAATGTCTCTACACAACCTGAACAACTCTGTGCATGGGCAGACCTTCAGTGCTGCCACACGCTTGAGCAGCTGCATCAGGTAATCTTGCATTGTGATTTTGCAGAATGCATGTTAGTGTCCGGTGCACTGCCCTGGCAAGCCTCGCTTGAAGTCTTGAGGTTGTCTGACTACCATCAAGCTCAAGACAAGCAATCAGCTGGCCTCACAGACTTGGTCGGTTCAATAAGTTGTACGTGGCAGCCTAGCTGCTTTGCATGCAAGCTTTGGATACATTTACGTAAGTACAATATTGGTGGCACGCAAGAAATACAATCACGCCCTGACAGCACGCTGGTCAAATGACACCATCACAGTGTCCATACCTTACATGCAGGTCAGACAGGTCCAGGACGAGATTGTAAGGGTTTGTGGTGCAGCAGCAGACCCTGCTCGCTTTAAACAACTTGTGACGTCAATGCTTACCTACATGTACAGCAGCATGCCAAAGCTGCAGCAGGTAAGCACTTGCCAGCACTTCCAATCGGCCATGCAAAGCCCTGCATACCATGCGCAGTGGTTGCATTGAGTCCAAGGCTTGGAAGCGGCAGCTTGGCAGTGCAACTGCAATTGTTGTCAGCCTGTCACTTGTTGATGCCAACACCTCCTTGTTGCTTTGCCAGCTGATTGCTTGCTGCTGTTAAGCAGAGGCAACAGTCAAGCATGCGATGTGCTTGCTTATGACAGTATGTTGCTGCATGATCCACATACACCTGACACACCCCTGAATAGTATTGGCGAGAGCTGCAGGTGCGCGTAATGCCAAGGAGGACAGGCGCAGAAAGAATGCTGGCATGTCGAATGACAGACAGCACAGGCTGCACAACAGTGCATGTACAAGGACAATGGGATTTGCAATAACCACAAGACAAACATACATCTTTGATCTTGACCTAGTGTTTGTGAAGAACTCAAGCACTGCCTCTCATCAACGTCGTTTAACAGAAGAAGTTATCTGTCTGGGAGTGAGCAGCTGCTGACTATGCTGATATGGCTGTCCACGCATCTCGCACATGTCCAACAGGCAGCAGACAGGTGTAGCCAACATTGTGCAAGATGATGCCCAAAGCTGTGCAACATGATGTCAGAAGCTGTTCATTCTGGGAGATCAGAAGAGTTCTAGGGAGCAGATTAAGAGTGTCTCACTGCTGCATTGTTGGCAGTTTCAATAGCTGATTTTTGTTCACTGGGGCTGCATATCACAGTCATGTGTCTTCTTTGGCATGGCTCAAAACACATCAACCTCATGATAGCTTGTTAGCAGAGCGTGTGCACCTCTGACAACAGTCACATGAATGCCATTGAGATGTAGATAACATTTGGCTTGCTTGCATACAACGTCTGCAGGCACCCATCCACAGAGAACTCAATTGGGCTGAGCCCATGCTGTTACAAACAAGCAGAAACCGCAAGGCCAACAAAGTAAAGTCTCACTAGGAGCAAGCAAGTCAAAATTCCTCTGGGCGAGGTCGTGCTGTCGAGGCTGGTGGGGTGTCAAAGAAAAAGGGCGGCAACTTTGCCAACAGGAACAAGAAATGAGACGCGACAGCTTGCTGCATTTGTTTGGTACATTCCCTCAGCTGTAGCGTGGAGGCCTCTTGTAGGTGAAGCAAGAAGTCTGTAGAAGGAGCAAGCTTGTTTATAGAGTGTTTCTGCAATGGAGTGCAGTCATATGACTGCACATGTGCAGTGCAGATGTTCACGGCAATTTACATTGTCCTTTTACTGATGGCATCAGCAAAGGTCCGCTACCTTGTAATTCCATCCGTTTTTTGCCTCAGATTTTCAGGGTGACAGAAGCCTTGGAGAGGCACGTTGATTGATTGAACTTGTACTGAAATCTAACACAGGTGATCATTCATGAAATGCTATTTGTTGGTGTGCGCATTTACTGCAGCTGAAGTTCTCATGCTCCAGGCAGCTGTCCCTGCCAGCATGCCCAGGGCGGTCCACGCTTGCGTTCGCTGTGCAGCAGGAGCTAGTGTGGTGCAGATACACGTATGTGTGCTGCCATTACCTTTGATTTACACTACTGTTGCAACAAATCCGGACTTCAAGCTTTGTGAACTCTGAGGACCTATGACACAGTTGGTGCCAGTAGAGTTTGGCAATGTCTCGTGTTGACTGCGGCCTGTTGGACATGAAGAGCTCAAAAGCAACTGCACAGTGATCAGACATGGTCAGACTGAGGTGCCTCCGGCTTCCATCAGCTTCGAGTCAAAGCAATCGCTGTCAAGTGAGTTCTTCTCAGTGTCGAAAAGTGGTCGTGCCCTGGTGCAGGTTTGGTTGACTGATTGTCCGATAGCGTTGGAAGATAACCCCTGTATGCTGAGGGCCACCAAACACTGCAAAGATCTTGTGTTTGCCGGGGATCTGGCAGCAGTGACGTATGCTGAGGCAAATTTACCAAGCTTCTTGTCAGGTGAGAACGGATGCATGATTGGTATGTTGTCTAACATTGTATTGAAATTTGATTGCTTGCCTCATATGATAGCGTGTTGCATCAGACCATATCATGTAGACTAGATTTGCATTAAGATCTCCAAGACATCTCCCCAATGTAGAAATGTGTTCTGGGTACAGTTCCCAGGCGTTCCTGAGGTTGATTTACACTGTGCAGTGTTTATGTACAAATCAAGACAATTTAGGTTTGAGAAGAGGTTTACTTTACACTGCAATTCAAACAGCACGATGAGCATTACAATTGTGCTGAGACAGTACGAAGCACAACAAAGTGCTATGAATACAGGCAACTACAGGCTGGCTCTAGACGATGATGATTACCCATCCTCCCACACAGATCAAGAGGGTCTAGTTCGCAAGTTTGGAACTAGCTTGATCAACATGCCGCTCGAGCTTCAGCACGAAATGAGAACATTGCTGATCCGTCCTCCACAACCAGTCTTGTTCTCAAATCTACAAGTTCTCGACAACATTGTGCTGCAGCAAACACTCAGTGTTGTGTTGAAGCAATGTCCTCAGATAAGAGAGCTTTGCCTTGTCTCAACACAACCTGAACAATTCTGTTCATGGGCAGACCTTCAGTGCTGCCACACGCTTGAGCAGCTGTGTCAGGTCATCTTGCATTGCATGCTTGCAGAACGCATGTTCCCAGTGCACAGGCCTGTCAAGTCTCGCTTGAAGTCTTGAAGTTGTCTGACTGCTGTCAACCTCAAGACAAGAGACTAGTTGGTCACACAGGCGCTGATAGTCTCATTAAACTGTAAAGGGCAGCCTAGCTGCATTGCATGCAAGCTACATAAAAGCAATATCAATGACTTGCAAGCAATACAATCATGTCCTGACAGTACGCTGGCCACATGACACCACCACAACACTGATGTCCATATGCTGAATGCAGGTCAGTCAGGTGCAGGACGAAATTCACAGGCTTGTCAGGGCTTATGGTACAGCAGCAGACCCTAATCGCTTTAAATAAATTGTGAGGCCAATGATTGACTACATGTACAGCAGCATGCCGAAACTGCAGCAGGCAAGCACTTGCAAAATCTTCAAATCAGTCATGCAAAGCCCTGCATACCATGCGCAGTGGTTGCATTGACTCCAAGGCGTGGAAGCTGCAGCTTGGCATTGCAATTGCAGTTGGTGTCAGCCTGTTGCTTGCCTTTTTGCTTTGCCAGCTGCTTGCGTGCTGCTGCTAAGCAGAAGCATCAGTCAAATGTGCTTGCTTATGCTGAAACAGTGCGTTGCTGCATGGCCCACACATACCTGTAAACCCCCTGAATAATGTTTGCAAGAGCTGCAGGTGTTTATAATGCAAAGAACAGGCGCAGAAATGCTGGCAGGGCGAATGACAGACAGCAAAGGGTGCACAAGAGTGCATATGCACGGACATTGGGATTTGTAATATGTTGTGTAATAACAAGAAAATGCACTTTTCTGGAATTTGAGTCCATGTTTGTAACGAACTGAAGCGTTGCCCCTCGTTGTTATGATGCAGTTGCTGCAGGAGGACTTGCCTGTTTTGGAGTACGGCAGCTGCTGACTATGCTGTTTTGGATGTCCAAGCATTTCACCTGGTTTGCACATCATTTCCAGCACGCATTAGACAGTTGCAGCTAACATTGTGCAGCATGATGCCCAAGCTGCACTGCGTGTCTTGTATGCTTCAGCCCCACAGACTAGTCGAGCCTTTCAGAGTGATAGTTTGGACAGTCTCAAATCACCGGCATCACTAACACCACGCAACTTATATAAGAGACGAGTGACTCACATTGATTTTGTTTCTGCTGCTACCTGCTGGTATATATCAAACAATTTAAAGACAGATATCGAGGGAATTGTGACCTAGGAGGAGACCACTTGCTTTGCTTATACAATCTTTGTAGGCACAGCTGCCCCCTTCTCGTCGTGCCCAGTATGCGTAGCCAACACGGAAGACTCGAGCAATCTTTTCACCTTCCTGACGCACAGAGGCAACTCTGAGACACCACAAATGACACATTGCTATTTTCAACACACTGCTGCTTGATTACTGTCATGCACAGCACTGCATATCCCATGACATGTAAGCGACACTTACTATGCGTATGTGCGGGTTGATATTACCTGCATTTTCAGAAAGTGGTGGCCTGCTGCTGCCCTGGCAAATACTGGCACTGTTGTGACAAGGCGCTTTGTGGCATTGCCTTTTGAGCTCAGCGCCGCAATACACTCAAAATCGCGTTTGGATCCTGCAAAAGGTAATCATACTCACTTCACTGCCCAAATGAGCAAAAAGGAAGTAAATGCAGATCTGTGTCGTACATACTGTGCACCCTGGTTGCTGTCATGGACAGACAGATCCTTGGGGGGCATTCATGACCATTGCAAGCTTGATGGCCTACAGACATGCAACCGCGTATGCTATTCCGTGTTGCTCTGCATCTTTTGGTGAAGTGTCTGACTCATCTTGTACCTTGGAAGGTGAAAGCATGCATGGCCACCAGCCAATCTCCCACATCCAGTGAGATGGCCTTCATGCCCTTCTGCCCCTCCTTCTGCTCTGGGAACTCAGCCAGTGGCACACGCTTTGCAATACCCTGTACAATGGTTGAAAACGTTGGATTGCACTGCTGGACATGCTCTTACGACCAGAGCAATTGGCACAGTCACAGTTACAGTCACAGTTGCAGTTGCAATTGCGTTCATAGCCACAGTCCCAGTCACAAGCACAGTCACAGTCACAGGTGTACAGGTGTGATGGGTCAAGCAATCAGATCAGTCATTGAATGGCAGGAGGGTCAGCAAAACCAGAGCATTGCCTTCATGCTTTGAGTGCAATGGACAGTGACATGACACAACATCAAGCACCAATGCTGACGCTGCAACAGCTGCATGGTGAACAGACTGCCTGCAACAGCACTTTGAACCTGCCAATGAAACAATATATGTGTGTGAGGAATTCAAATCAAGATGTGAGGGTCCTACCCTCTCTGTCACCACCAAGACGTTTTCTTGCAAATGTGCAATGTGCTGGTTGCCAGATGCTGAGTCAGCAGTGCTTTTTGGCACCACAGCTACCCCAACCACTCGGCTGTCATTCCACATGGAACTGACTCCCTTCACACACACACATACATAGTGAGCATGCAGTTAAGAAAGAAAAGTTTACGCTTTTCAGCAATCATAACGGGAGCCTCCTAAGACGGCAGCCCGCAGGAGCATGCAGTTAACTGCACTGTGTGTGGCTGGATCTGTTGCAAGACATGCAGTCATGATGTTACAGGTGTCAGGATTGTAAATTGAAGTCACCGCAGAGCAGAGCAACATCTTGTCAGTGCTTTATGAAGAATTCAGAGACAGTACATGCATTGGCAGACAAAACACTCAAGATTCTTGTAGATGATGGGCAGTAAATGCATGCTATACCATACACAACCTACCAAATGTGTGCACTGATCATTGGCTGTCACAAGTGTCATAATGCACTTGCTTGGTGTACACGTCCACACATGAAGCACAAGCACATTGACAGCCAGCAGATTGATGCGTTGTTCTCACCAGTGTTGTGTTCGTGTCAAGGCCATCAAAATCACTGGGCAAGAAAGGCGTGATTCTGAAGCGCAACAGATAGCTTGCAGAGGTGGCAATGAGGATGTGTGCCTCTAGATCAGCCTTGCGCACCCATCCCACTGCATCACCTGCCTGCAAATAGTCACCTCTTGAGCAGCTGTGATTGTGGCTGTGTAAGCTCAATCTTGTGCGTCATAGGGCCAAGACATGCCTTGACCTGTTCTAGTTCTGCCACCTCTGCAGGGCCCTGCTCTGCACAGCCTTGCATGAACCTCAACATCCAGCCCATGGCAAAGCTTCTCCATTTGTGCTAGTGCACACAAAGGCAATCAAATCAGGTATGTCACCAATTGTGGCAATTATTGCAGCTGCGCTTTGGTCAGTTGTTGGTCAAAGTATGGTCCAGTGTACATGCTACCTACGAGAAAGACAGCATGCACACTGTGATGTCAATCTACCCATGTACATCTGCTGGTCATGAGCTGCATGAGCTGCCGCTGACAGTTGCTGTGCTTACCTGCACAGTCATGCATTTGAAAGGCTTCATGTCATCAGCTTCCCAAGTTTGCGCCATGAGTCTCTCAAAAGGCTGTTTGGTCATGACACCAGCTGCAGTCACCAGCAGTTGCCTGCAGACTGGTGACTTGCTCTTGAAGACTGGTGAGCTCAGACTGACCTGCTGCTGCCATGGCCTGAGATGATGCCAGAGCCACTTTAATATCTCCCAGCTCTGAGTCCTTGGCTCTCAAGGCAGAGTGCAAGCTGACTTCGTCTGCAACAGCCTTCTGCTGTGCAGCAGCCTGGTGATGTTTGAGGTCTTGGAGGGCCTGCTGTGCTTGGCTGAGCTGGACCTGCATACTCTGGGCATGCACTTGCTGCTCCTGTAGCTGAGCTCTAGCCTCTGCTGCTGTCACAGCTGCTGCTTGAGCCTCAGTGACCTTGGCAGCCAGCTCACCTGCACAACAGATGAATTTGATTCATTTGATTCAAGAAGTAGCATCAGCAAGCAGGATGATGTCGGGAGAGACTGGTTGCATAAAAGCTTACCCTGCAGGGATAGCATTGCACTTGCTGCTGAGTGTGTGCGTGCACCAAGCTGTTCTTGAAGCTGCTTGAGGCTGGCTTGGCTTGTCAGGAGCTGTTGCTCCAGCTGAGAGCTGCGATGAGCTGCGGCACTGCTGCTTTGCTGCTCAGACTGCAATGAGAGCTGTGTCTTCTCAGCACTGCTTTGCAGCGCTGCTACCTGTACCAACAGCTGGTCTGCATGCTGCTTGACAGCATCAAGCTGCAGCTCCTTGTCTGTGTCTGTCGAGGTAGTCTGCTGTTGCTGAGCTTCTGTGTCCTCCAAGTTCAAAGCCTTCTGAGAGTCATGGAGATTTACAGCAGGCTCAAGCTCTGGACTGCCAAATTCTTGTACAGTTGTAAAGTTGTAAAGTTGTAGCTTTGCCCTGCAGAATATGTGCTTCGAAACGCAAAGCGAGCAATGGCAGGTAACACGAGAACAACACGCAGTTGCACTTACAAAAGTTCTGTGGCTGGTGTCATCTGTGTACTGTCAGGTGCTGCTTCCTCATGTGTGCTTGGCTTCTCTGGTGAAGGTGATGCAGTAGGAGTCCAGCCTGTTTCATACTGATCCGTGACGTCTGGACTCACCTCTGCAGTGATACTGTGCCTCTGACTGGAGTCCTGCAGGAGCAACAAAAAGAGTGTTTGCTTTAAGCAGCCTGATCTGCTCAGTGGACTGCAGACCAGTGTGTTGCCACGGGGAGGCCTGCCTGCTGAGAGACCGAGCACTGCAGCTGCGGTGTATTCGTCTGACCATGGCTTGCTCTAAAGCCTGGGGGAGGACTGGTTGCCGTTTGTTCGGTGCCCCTTGGGGTGAGACTCTCAGTGCGGCGTGCCTGACGGCCTTTGTTTTTGCGAGGAGACATTAACGAGCACACTGCTGCTGGCACAGAAGATGCTATACAACGCAGGCGAGTGCTCTCAGGGAATGCTGTCGAGCGAAACCTCAAGGCCTGTGCTGAAGTATTGAGCTCAAAACACTGGGCACAGCCAAAACGCCTTCACTCAAGCTGGCAGATTTGTAGGCGGCCATTTAATTTCTGTGTAACCAATTGGTTGCAGAGACCTGTTTTAGAAGACGGCAGACGCTTTAATTGCTACACGCATGATAGTAGAAGAGCGGCAACATAATGCGTAAGAGCGTCCAGTTCAAAATGCGTGGTGAGGTGATACTGCTGCACGCACACACGTGCTGCACCGCTACACGTTCGCTTTAACGGCAAGATAGCAGCAGCACCGCCATTGTATTCTTGCATAGAAGATACCAGGCTGGCAATGCGATAGTCAGCTCATGTGCAGGCACTGTTGTTGAAGCCAGGCTTCAAAGAGAGCCAGATGGCCCACACGATGCATTTAGCTCACATAAAAAGTGTGAGTTTCGCCTCATCTCATTCACGCCTCATCTCATTCAACAGTAAGCAATATTGTACGTGGCTGCTTGAGGCTGGTGCTTGAAGATGCTACACCTTCGTGATGACTGCTGCATATACAGTTGGACTGTCAGACATTGTCAAGTGGTCTGCCATGTGGGCCAACTGGACCTATTGGTGATTCAACACATGAGCAACCAATGATCGTCACAGAGACGGGCTTCAACAGAACAGCGCAATGTCACAATCATGAATGTCAGTTGCACAAAGATTGACAAGCCTGCCTCCCGGCATCAATAGGCAAAAGCGCACAAGTCCAGGACAGCAGGCCTGACTGGCACTGAGTTAGGCCGCAGCTTACCTGGCTTACATCTTTGCCACATGACACAAGTCAGCCCTGCCCCTCAAAAATTGATGAAACTGTCCCTGTCATAATCTTTTGCGTTGGAGCGGATGCCACATAAGCCTCAGCTGTCATCTGGACCTTGGCCAAACTGATATGGGAAGCTGGCAGGGAAGCTGCAGGTGATCCCCACTGCTTGGCTGAGAGTGGAGTTCTCCACGTCGCTGGCATGCATATCATATGACAGTGGCAAGCAGCTAGTAGACAAGCAGCTAGTAGACAAGCCACTAGTAGACATAGCTTCATCTGAGACCTCATCTGGCTGATGACCTGCTGTGATTGCCTGCCAAAGCGGAGCAGCTTGGGATGATGTATTTCTGAGAGCTCTCCTTGCTGACTGATCAACGTACCAAAGTGGCCCCACACTCTACAGCTTGGATGCTCTCTATGAGCCTTTGCACTCCAGTTGTGATCATAGCTGACTCAGCAGTGACTGCTGCTCTCAGCAGTTTGCAAAAGACGTACTGCAGATGTTGCCAGAGAAGCTGCCTACATTTGATGCTGCTCATGATTGAGCAGAATGCATGCCAAAGAGCATCCTCCATCCTCGATAGAACCCACAAAGCTGATCTCGTCAGCTGTTTGTCCTGATCTTGCCAGCTGTTTGTAGACCCTAAACCATAAACCCTAAACCCAGCCTGTTTTGGCAGGCTGTCATGGCAGCTGCTGCCCAGTCATCCTGTGTGGTAAAATACTGGTGGGAAATTGGGTGCTCCATATTCCTCAGCATGAGCCATCTCATAGGCTGAGACTGGCCGTCTGGCTCTGGCAGCTGCTAGAATGCGGTTGTTGAACTGATACTACAGAAAAACAGAAAATATTGAGGTTACGCGCGGCGGTTGAACTGATACTACAGAGAAGATTGAGATTACATGCGAATGTCAAACTGATACTTCAGAAAAACAGAAAAGATCGAGATTATATGGCATTTGATGCAACAGATACAACAACATGGTGAACCAAAGTCAAATGAGGCAACACATAAATTTTGAAGTGTACAGGACGTGCAAGTAGCCTGAGGTGCATGCAAAGGTGTTGTTATTGCATTGCTTAGCACTCATCGAGATCTGCATATAGCTTTTGGATAGGAGTCCCCATCTAAGTACACATATGCACACAGGTTTGACAAAGTAATGCGCTCATAACCAAAACAGTTTACCAGGTGATAACTTCCAATAGCAACAGATTGTAACCTCTTAGATGCTCTCACTGTTGCCCTTGCACTAGCTCATTGTGATGTGCACATTCACGATGCTTTCACACTGCATGTAATTGAATGCTGTCACTGCAGGTCTCCTTACCTGGTAGCGTGCCAAGGGAAGATCATTGGGATCATAGATGAAAGGATCCTCCAAGTCTCTTGCCACCTCATTCAGGCACCAGTAGCTTTGCACACAAAAGAAGTTGACCACGATGCCCATCCATGTGCTTTCCACAAAGGCAACAACCACCAAGGGAACTGAAATGGCATACATGATGAGCATGACCAGTACCATTTGGGCCCAAGGGAAGGGGAAGGGCGTGTCTGCAATTGCCCTGCAGGTGCACAGTCATCGACTGATATTTTCTTCTTGAACGCTTGATATTTCATTGATTTATGTGGGTTGCCAAAAGTGTTTGGGCCCAATGGATCACACACACTATTGGGGGCCGGACATGACCCTGCATTGAGCGACGCAGCTAGTGATCAGAGTGTTTGCTGAGACCACACATAGGATCCAGGCCCCAGTGTAGTTGCCTCTCCATGAGTCAAAACCCAAATGCAACGGCGAGTCTTTCAACACAAAACATCTGGAAGCCAACATACCAACAGAGTATTGTCCCAAAAACTCAGAGCATCAATAAGATGGCCAGATAAACAGGGGAAGTGAGGCCCCTCAGAAGCACAGAGGGATGAACAATGCATCATTTGCATGCAATGATGGATGTACGACACTTATGCCAGCTCAGCATAAAAATTACATAACTTCTCTGTCAACTTGCAGTTGTGCAGCAAGCCCTAGGTACAATTGCCTGCAGCCTCATGATTTTCCTGTAATTTTCCTTTAATGTTCCTTAACTAATACACACGGCCGGCAAGCCAGAGCCACGGTACCTGCACTGTTCAAACTGAAGGTAGCCTTCAGACAGCATTTGCCACATCCTGGACCCCACTGGGGCAGCAAGGGTCAGCCGCTTCTCCTTGAAACGCTCCTGGAGCAGCTGCTGTACCCACGCATACACAATGTTTACTCTCTCTGATGCGCCAGGCACAACTTTACCTGCATGACAGCACATGGTTTTGAATGAACATGTCTGAAGTGCTGGCTACATCATGATGGCAAGACAATCTTTGAGTGTACCGGTCATAGAACCTGCTGATGTAAAGTCTTGTAGGCTCATGACAACCCTTATTGTGACTGAACTGTGCATGAGCATCATGTATGTCATCACGTATAATCCAAGGCAGTGCTGACTTTACTGATCACATTCCAGTGAATGGAACTGATACCATATCATAGCAAAGTCAGAGAAACAGATGTGTGACAGCTTTGATGCAATTCTGTGTGCAATATGAGAAACCTTGACAGCTTGCCAAAGTAAGCTGTCCATAGCGTCAAGCCACACAAGCAATGTTGCATGCAGAAACTCACCTATTCTGTGGACAAACATGGACTTCACATATCCAGAAATTGTGTCATAGTCATCATTGGCAATGTCAATGCCATTGAACAGAGTTCCTGTCTGCTTTTGGCAATGCGCTTCCAGCAACTTGCCCAAACCTACAGCTTCAGGATCTGAGATTGATCCTATCACAGGCAATGGCATCGCCCTGCAAGACAAAGCAAAGGTCTAGCTTCACCTACAAAGTGAGAGTGAAGTAGCAGCTGTGCTTGAGCAGCTTCAAACCCAACTCAAACCCAAAACTCTGCCTTGAAGCACAGCAATGCCGTTGTAGTTGGTGTTACATACTTTGCTGAGCCTGCTAATGGCAGTGAACGCCAGGTGCAACAGCAAGGCGCATTGCAAATGAGTAACAGCTGTGCATGCTTGCTGCATTCTTTGCTCACATCGTAGCAAACATCCATGATGATCACTTGATGGGCTGAGCATGCCAAGTATCTTGGTAGCTTGCATCAAGCAATGTACATGTGCTGCCTGGTAACACACTTGGCTGTGCTCACACCTGTTGTATCTTTCCATTCTTTCAGTTGTGCCTCTGAGCAGAAAAGTGTCTGTTAGGTTGTACTGGTACTTGCCCTTGGAAGCTGCTTGCAAGCCAGCTGCATCCTGTACTACCAAACATGCAGTCAATGATAGCTGTTACTCATCAGCTGAGTAGGGACACATGTTGTCCGTTTGCATTCAACAGGGGTGCCTACTGACAACAGCTGGACAGCACTGTGGATGTCTATCAAATTGTCATGGTTCTGGCACTTGAGCATGACTCGTACTAGCCGCGGCAGAAATAGGCAACGCCATCTCTACTGTTCAGTGCACGCTGAGTCTTCTGCCATACAGTGTGACATATCTAGAATCAGCAGATGCATTGCGCTCATCTGCAGCTTTGTACATGAACTGCAATGATCGCAACACAATGCTTGTAGGCAAGTTGCATCAGATTGCAGAACGTACCAAGGGAGGTGCTGGGTCAATGCTGTGATAGGTGGAAAGGTTGGAAAGGTCCCAGTCGCTTCTGAGGTGCTGAAGAGCTATACCATGCAGTAGACTGGACAGATGCACAGTGGTCTCCGTAAACCACTTGGCTCGATTCCAAGCTTTTGGGTCTGACTGAATGCCAGCAGACAGTGTGCCAGCATCCATCATTAAAGCCTGTACGATGCAAGCAAAACCATGTCTTTCCTTGTACTTGCACTTGGGACTTGCGCAGGTAATGGCCACTTCGTTACATCTCGTGCATGAGCTGGGCTTCTTGTTCATGCTGACCTCTGTGCAAAAGTCTGCCCACCGAGCAGTCATGGTCTGCAGCTGTAGCCTGCCCTCCCAATACCTTCCATAGCTCAGCTGGCTCCTGCAAATCGCACCATACATGTCAGCAAGAAATCAGATGCGTGAAAGTATGGCCTGCGAATGCGGTTTGTTCTTGCCTGAAGACCACGATAAACCCAACAATAAAAGCAAAGATGTGGTATGGGTATGGGTGCCGCCAGTCGTCGTACAGCTGTCGTTCTTTGGTGAGATACAAGGCTACCGTAATAGACGTGCTGATGACGGAGAAGATCAGGGAGCGCGGGAATGCAGAGCCGTAGACTCTCAGCAAAAGGTGCAAACCCCATGTGGTCTTGCTATACGTGATCATTCTATCGACCCGGGAGCCGTGCAACGCGTTGCCTAGATCTGCCCAAAGGAAAGCCTTCTCGACCAACCAACGGTTTGCTGAATGGCAATGCGCTGATGTTGGTGTGATGTGACGTGACGGGCACCTTAATACAACAAAGACACAAACGACCGTTACTAAAACGCTCGACCAGCACGTGACCTTAACAAGGAAAACCCAGAATTCACTCGCCAAGTTGTCAGCCCCTCTTCCAGAGCTCTGTTGCCACTGCTTCTCGAGTCTGCACTGGATCATTGGCTGGAGATCTTCAGGCAAGCTCTTGCCGGCAGCTGCACGGCTTGCCAGATTGTGCGTTGCAACTGACAAGAGCTCAGCCACGCCCTGACTACACTTCCGAGGCAACCGCACAAGGACGTGGGCAATGACGGACTTCAGCCACACGTCTTCACCACGGGAGCAGCAGCAGCAGCAGCAGCAGCAGCAGCAGCAAACAGATCCATCACCCAGGCTGCCTACTGGCTGCCAGCTGCTTCTGCAGCAGCTCAATGCAAATGTAACTCCTAGTTCAGACGGTCTAACGGAGGCCAACATCCGAAGGTTCAAGTCGTCTGCTTCTCCTGCTGAATGCCTGATCTCAGCCAGCAGCCTGTCTCAAGTTGGATCAAGCAGCTCCAGTAGCACATGCTTGCAAGCAATTGAAAATGCTCAAGCACCTGCAGACACAGTGTGTTCAGCTGCGCATGCTGATAACAAAAGAAGTCAAGCAGACACAGCTTTCTTCCAGAGGCGTGCACAAGCAGGGCTGGCCAGCACTGACTTGCAGGAACTCACAGCAATGCTAGTGAGGAGTCATCCAGACCAAACCGACGCTCACAAGCTGTATGGCCTCAATGCAGCACAAGCAGTGACACCATGCAGAAAGACAGCTATACTGGCTATTGATGATGAAAATGAGCTGTACAGGTCAGATTTGAACCCTCTGTGCTGAGGCAGCTTGTGTGCATGTTCTGCCCCACAAGCTGAACAATTGCACAGCTGTATGCTGCTTGTCCTTTGCCCACACTTGCTTTGCGGCCTAACATAAGGTTTGCAGCGCACCTCATCTGGCAGAGCGTGACGTATGGGTTTGGCGTATATACAGACCTGTTTTGGCAAACAGTGCCTATACCTGCGTACATACACCTATGCCAGGCTTGTTCAAGAAGCACATATCCATGCTCTAATGACAATTCATGCACATTGCTGCCTCAGACCACGATTGGCTGTCCTGTGTCATGCCATGTTCAGACTGCTTGATTTGGATTCATTGCATCATGCACAGCATGCATTGCTTGGGGTACCCACAAGAGCTGATGCCCCCTCATGGGGCAGGCCTTACCCTCGGCATTTTATGCCGGCAACCATTGGGGTATGCCATGCACAACAGGCCAATCACGACTAAATCACTTCAAATTGCTTGGCATAAAGACAGACAGGCTCACCACCAGTGAACATAGTCAGTCATGTTTGGGATCTCCATCCGTATGCTCGACGATGTTTGGATCATCAATCACTAATGACTATGTGCAGGTTTCTGCCACACAGGGCAAGCAGTACAGTCACGCTGAGGAATCACAGCAGATGTGTTGCATCTGGGCAGCGTCTCAAGACACGATGTCCTGGACAGACAGGGCAATCAGTCTCAATGCAGCATGAGCAGAGCTCGCACAGCATGCACGCCATGCTTCAAGCTGTAAGTACTTTACATTCCAGTAATCAGCACTGAAGCCAACATGACAAGCTTTTGACAACTGTTTGTTCTACAAGACGCAGAATTGCGCATTTGACCACAAGGGTGCATGACTGGGTCTGCATTAACTGCTGTAGTGATGCTGTAATGCTGCTGTAATGACCACTGTATATATTCTTGAGATGTCTAGCATGCGCTCAACACTTCTCGATCACTATAGGAATTGAGGAGTGAAGCCTTGATGCGCTTTGCACAGCGCATGCAAGCCAAGGGCAGGGCTGCTGCAAACATGTCCAAGGCCAGGGGCAAAACAGGCACTGCGATTGCCCCGGCCCAGAGCCAAGCTGTTCTGCCCCAAAGCCAGGGCAGGGCTGTTGCAGACCCATCCCACACCATCACCGCTCTGAAGGTGTCCCACAGGAGCTCAAGTATAGGCAGAATTCAGGCACAGCCAGCAGGCACAAGCCTTGTTCAAGAGTCTGTCCAAGAGTGTGAGCCAGGAGAGGTCTCAGGCAAGCTGCTACTGCTTCCACTGGAATGGTAGATGTTTTGCTGACGTGTATGGATGCTGTGATGGAGTGAGTGGCATGGCAACTGGCGTAATGCAAATTGGCAAGCCAGGCTAGCATGCAATGCTGCACAGACTGTGCCATGTGCTGACCTATGCTGACCATGCTCTTGTTGCGCATGGTGTTGCTGATGGTACTGCACATGATGTTGCATTTGATATTGCTCTTGCTATTGCATGCAGTTTTAGGCACGAGATTCTGATTGCAAATGGCTTCTGGGTGATTTATCTTGTGAGCTGAATGCAAGCCACAATTGTTGACTGTGTTGTATTAGTGAGCGCACAAGTCTGATAAGCAGGCACAAATATATGGGTCTTTTTTGCAATGACAGGTTGGCTCAACAAGGAAAACCAACAGAGACAAGACTGGCTTCATCGACAGACGAGCAGTCTTCAAGCCAGCACATCTGGGCGCCCAGGGCTTAGCTCCAGACCAGAGCAAACGCTCCCAGGCATGAGTGATGTCGGACCTCCATTGCAGCAACAGAGGCAGGCAAAGGGTGTGACAGCTCCAAGCATACTGTGCAAACAGAGTAGCATCAACAGCAGGCTCAATACCAAAGCCCGCCATGCTAGGGTTGAACACTGCCGCTTGCAGCGCAGCACAGCATGCAAAGTAGGCAGCTTGCGTAGCGGCTCAGCAGGCACAGCAGGCAGGAATCAGACAGGCCTAGCATGCAAAGCAGGGAGCAGTGGGTCTCTCAACAAAGCATCCACAGCTGCTGCTGCACAAAGGGCGAGGCAATCAAGCAGTGCATCAGCAGGAACCATGAGCAGCAGCAAATGCCTGGATCATTCTGCTGAAGATCAACCACTAGCATCTGCAAATGCACCTGGTGAGACCAGTCAGGGCTGTGTTGACAGCACTGCAATGGCACTGCGCAAAGGTTCAGCTGCACCGATTCCCAGCTTCAAAAGAGAGCAGAGCGCTGTCAGCAGAGCAGGCTTGTACAGAAGATGCCATGTGAAGAAGGGCCTTTCCAGACAGGGCTGTTACAGCCAGGGCTATTCCAAACAAGGGCATGCTGGGGAGGATGCTGTGACAGAGTCACAAGCTGAGTGGTATGAGGTTGCAGAGGAGTTTGAGAGGATGCTTATACCGGCCGGTGAGTACATGTGCTGCAGCTGTACAAGCGCCTGACTCACCTTTACTGAGTCGCCTGGCTCACTACACGCCGGACTCACTAAATGCCTGACTCACCTGTTGCAGCACAAAGCTGAGGGCGCTGTCTTGCCTGCAGACAAGGGCTGTGCTGAACACAAAACTAACAGCAGTAGTGCACAGGAAGCAACACACCATCCAGTCAGGATACAGGACCCAGTGCTGCACCAATGGCTGAACCCATTGTTTCAAATGAGATTTACATCACTCAGTGACTACGCTGCTGATGCTGACATGGCATCAGAGCACACATCAGCCCAGCCGCAGCAGCAGAGTGTTTTGTTGCTATCCCGGAAGGCCGCTGAGTCGGATTCACAGCAGCAGCAGATGTGGCAGCATGAGTCACTGCAGCAGCCAGCATGGCTGCAGCCACATCAGCAGCCACAGCTGCAGCCACATCAGCAGCCACAGCCACAGCAGCAGCGTGACTCACATCGTGTATGTGACTCAGTCAGCTTGACCGCAAGCTCTTCATGTGGTGCACATGCCGAGAGTCACCTGGTGAGCAATTGGCCTGGAGTGCAGAGTCTGCTTGAGTTGGCTGAGGATGCTGCTAGTCAGGAGCTCCCAGGGCAGGTCTGCCAGCCTGAAGGGCACAGTTGCCAGGTCAAACGGCAAGGATCATGTGCTGAAAGGCAGGCACATGACACTGAAGGGCAAACATGTGATCTGGAAGGGCAAAGCCAGGCAGGCAGCCCATCGGCTCCCTTTCCTGTGCTGACCCTTGAGTTGGTCAGCTCCAATGCAGCAGCAGAGGGTGGCAGTGTGGTGATCCTTGACCCTCAGAAGGCAGGAGCCCTTCCAGATGCCCAGGCTCAGAAGGCAGCTGCCTTTCCACTTGACCTTTTTCAGAAGGCAGCTGCCCTTTCAAGTGCCCATGTCAAGCGAGCACCTGCCTTTGCAACTGCCCAACAGCACCAAGTCCCCATTCAAGTGTATGCAGCATGTGCTGACGCGGTGTCCGCTAATCTTCAAGATGCACAGTCATGCACAGCAGGAGACAGGGGCGCTGTGCCAGCTAGCCATAGCGCGCTTGCGAGCAGGCAGTCAGGCAGCCAACAACAGGTTGAGCTACAAGTGAGTGATCACCCAAGCAGCAGCACTGAAGGCGTGTCTCCAGCTGCAGTGTTGCAAGAGCTGCCAAATGACCAAGTCCCTAGGCATGCCAGCATGCAGCAGAAGCAACAAGTGGTGCTTCCCCAGGGCCACAACTGTGATGCATTGCCAAGTGACAAGTCCGCTGACAGCAAACAGGGCAGGGAAAGGGCTGTTGGACTCAACGACTCTGAACATGGGACCAAACCTGTCTGCGATGCTGTCTGTGCTAGTCAGAAAAGTGCATTGGCCCAGCAGCAGCAACAGCGTCAGCGCAGTGCTGCGGTTGACAGCGAAGCAAGGGATGCTCAGCATGTCGTGTCATTTCAGAGCAGATTAGTGCCACTGGGGTCACCAGCAGAGCAGCCAAGGCAGAAGCTGCCAATGCCTTGGCGGTCATCTGATGCAAGACTGATGCATTGTACAGCAGATAGGCAGGACAATGAGCAGATACAGCAAGTTGTAAACCTGCTGACAAAAGGAGGCAGCCTGTGTTGACTTTACTATATTCAGTTAAATCACGTTCTTGCCAAAACTATTGAGTGTTGATTGTCATGCAGAACGAAGGTACTCTTTGGAATTTATCTGACTAGCATAAAAACTCTTGGGGTTGTAAATATCAATACCATTGCATCTGACAAAACTGTGGGATTCACAAGCTAGATGCCTCAAGAGCAATTGTTACAGAACAGGTGTTTGCCGACAAACGTGTGTTGTCACAAACAATAGTGTGCGTCAAAGATTCATTTGGACGAGGTGCTCAAC
>JAABUK010001204.1_pt1 | contig 50262 bp, 54 predicted proteins | sample 5559141 | NCBI WGS metagenome assembly JAABUK01 (sample SAMN10711869, study PRJNA513367) | rock metagenome | isolation source: Antarctica rocks | place: Antarctica: Victoria Land, Pudding Butte nord | collected 2016-01-03 | reverse complement strand
AAGTGGCCGCCTGGCAAGAGGGGCGCAATGCCAGCCGCGTCACGATTGACTGGCGGTTCACGACTGAGGACGCCCGCATCAAATTGAAGAAGCTCTACCCAACTGTCCTACCAGGTTAGACTACTAGTAATGGCAATTTATCATTCTGAATAACAGGCTTCTCCAGAGTTGGGGAAGCCTGTTTTCGTTTGTCTGCCTGCGGCTGCCCCCAGCCTGTTCTTAGGTAACATCCTACACCGAAAAAGAACGTGGCGCAACGCTTACGGCAGCGCATATGGTAGTATAGCAGCAGCCACCGCGCGGCGGGGGCAAAACGGCCCCAGAAAGTTTCACAAGAAAAACAGACAAGAATTAGACAGGAACTAGAACACCGAAAGACAATTCAGAAGACGACCCAGACAACTGAAGAAAGAAGGAAGCCCCATGGGAGCAGCCGTACTCGCCGACCGCGCACACTTCGCCGCGCTGATCATGTTTCACTACCTGTTTCCCCCCGTCACTATTGGGCTGGGCTGGCTGATCGCCATTCTGAAGATACGGCAGATGCGGACCGGAGATGAGCGGTTCGCCCGCGCCGCCCGCTTCTGGGGACGCATCTTTGGGCTGAATTTCGGCGCAGGCGTCGCCACTGGCATCCCGATGGAGTTCCAGTTTGGGACCAATTGGGCGCACTTTTCCGACATGGCGGGGGGTGTGATCGGCGTGGGCCTGATGCTGGAAGGCGTCATCGCCTTCTTTCTTGAATCGGCCTTTCTGGGTGTCTTTCTGTTTGGCGAAAAGCGTGTCTCGCCCGCCTTTCATACGTTTTCCGCAATCGCCGTCGCCGTTGGGTCCACGATCTCGGCGTTCTTCATCACGGCGACCGATGCCTGGATGCAGCACCCGGTCGCCTTTACTCAGGCCGCCGATGGCCGCTACCGGCTGACTTCGTTCGCCGGGTTCGCGGGCAATCCGTTCGAGTTCTGGGAGTTCCTGCACACGGTCAACGGGGCGCTCGTCCACGGGGCGCTGGTCATGGCCGCCCTGGGGGCGTTCTACCTGCTGGCCCGGCGCCACCAGAACTTTGCGCGTATCTGCCTCCAAACCAGCCTGATTTTCGGGCTGATCTTCTCCCTCACGCAGGTTTTCCCGACTGGCGCAAAAAACGGCGAGATAATCGTCAAATACCAGCCGACGACTTTGGCGGCGATGGAAGGGCAGTTCAAGACCGAAAAAGGAGCGCCGCTCGCCATTATCGGGATGCCGGACACGCAGAAGGGCGTGCTGCTGGACCCCATCTACGTCCCCGATCTGCTTTCTTACCTCGCCTACGGCGACCCCCATGCCACGGTCAAGGGCCTGAATGACATCCCACGCGATTTATGGCCGCCGGTGGAGCTGACCTACTACGCCTATCATATTATGATCACGCTGGGCGGGTACTTCATCGCCCTGACCGGCCTGGGCGTCTTTTTATTGTGGCGGGGCAGGCTGGAGCGGGCGCGGTGGTACCTGTGGATTTTGATGCTGTCGCTGCCGTTTCCGTATATCGCCAACGAGGCAGGCTGGGTCGTCACCTGCGAGGGCCGCCAGCCCTGGATCATTTACGGCCTGATGCGGACCTCGCAGGGCATTTCGCCCAATGTTTCCAGCGGCGAGACGATCTTCACGCTCCTTGGCTTTCTGGGGATTTATCTGCTGCTGGGCATTTTCTTCCTGTTCCTAGTCGCCAAGTTTGTCGCGGAGGGGCCGGATGAAGACGAGAATCATGCCCACGTTGAGGGGACCCCGGAGAAGGAATTAGTCGCATGAACACTGCCTGGTTTATCCTGCTTGGCGGGCTTTTGATCGGTTACGCTATTCTGGACGGCATCGACATCGGGATCGGAATGCTTCACCTCGTGCTGGGCAAGACGGATGCCGAGCGGCGCACCAACTTGAACGCCATTGGGCCGTTCTGGGCCGGGTACGAGGTGTGGCTGGTGGTGGCAGGCGGCTCGATGGTGGCCGCTTTTCCGCACCTGTACGCGGTTTCGTTCAGCGGCTTTTATCTCGTGCTGATTCTGGTTCTGTGGCTTCTGATCGGGCGCGGGGTGGGGATCGAGTTCCGGTCGCACATTGCAGACCCGCTGTGGCGCGGCCTGTTTGATGTGCTGTTCTGCGTTTCCAGCGTTCTGCTGGCCGTGCTGTTTGGCGCTGCCGTTGGAAACGTCGTGCGCGGCGTTCCGCTGGATGCGACCGGCAATTTTCAGGGGTCGCTGGCGCTGGCCCTGAACCCGTATGCGATCCTGGTCGGTGTGCTGAGTGTCGCTCTGCTTGCGATGCACGGGGCCAATTTCCTGGCGCTGAAGACGGGCGGCGATCAGCAGACACGGGCGCGCCTCTGGGCGGGGCGGCTGTGGTACGGCGTGGCTACCTTGGCCGTGCTGGCGACTCTGGCCTCGTTCTTTGTGCGTCCGGTCGGGGAAAACTTCGCCCGCTACCCGCTCCTGGGCGCTTTGCCGCTGCTGGCCGTGCTGTCGCTGCTGGCCGTGCCCTTCTTTCAGCGGCGCAAGGAGGACGGGCGGGCGGTCTACGCCGGGGCGGTTTTGATCGGGGCGCTGATGGCCTCGGCGGGCGCGAGCCTGTACCCCTTGCTGCTGCCGGCCCTAGGTAAACCGGGTGAGGGCCTCAGCATCTTCAACTCCGCTGCTCCCTATCATAGCCTCCAAATCGCCTTCGTTGCCAACCTCATCGGCATGGCCTTTGTGATCGGCTACCACGTCATCATTCACCGCATTTTCCGGGGGACTGTGCAGATACGGCCCGGCGAGCACGGCTACTAATGCCTGTACTAATGCCGGAGAGGCTTCCGCCAATCTTGCCGCACGGAATGTGGTAGAACAGCGACAAGTCGAGGAAGGGAAAAACAAGTTTATGGAAACAAACACAGAAGCAAAGACTGAAGACAGAAAATTGCCTCCGCAAGAGATCAAAGTTGAACGGCCCAAGCGTGCCACGATTACGGAAGAGCAAGCGCTCAAGTGGACGGAGGACTTCGCCTCCAAGCGAAAGGAGCGTTTCATTGCCTCTGTCCGAAAAAGCAAGGGTTGAGATATACATTCCCGACCTTCCGGTCCCAGCTTACCAAAATCTTTTGGAAAGTTTGGAAGAAGAGTTCACTTACGGATTTGGCGGTTGCATTATTGAGCGCGGCCTCAGTGGAAGCTATTTGTCCGATTTGGGGAGGCCAATTCAGGACCGCATCAATCTGATTTACACGGACCTGCCGTATTCATTAACTGAACACCTTTCAGTCCTTTCCATCTATGCGGACGAACGGCGCGACTCAGCTTTGAGAGCATTGGAGGAAGAAGCTGTACTTGTCGTTGTTCTTCCAATTTATCATGCGAAGTAACAGGCTTTCCCAGCCCAGGGAAAGCCTGTTTTTGTCTGCCCGCCAAAAGTAGACGCTCACAGCAAATGGTTATAGTCGGAGTGCGAGCCAATTCATGTCCAGTACATGATGTTGCCTTCGCGTGTGCCGAGTGCCCGGTAGCCCGCTCCGGCCCGCACCGACCAGAGTTTTTCGCGCTTATTCACGACCTTAGAAGTGCAGGCCGTTGGCAAAAGGATCGCTCTTCCACAGCAGAAAGTCGGCATAGGCCGTTCGCCTGGTTTCTTTTGGCAGGGCAAGGAAGCACTTACGGAAGTCCGGGTCAATATGTGATTCCAACGGCTACTCACTGATCCTTTTCGTGCGTCCCGCCTCCCGATGGGCACGCGACCGGGCGGCCAGGCGGCTCAGTGTGTCCTGCGAAGCGGCAAAGGTTTGGTCCCAGAGTTCGTCATCCTGTGTGTCGGTGTCAGCCTCCACCGGATCGGTTTCCACAATTTCTGCTTTGTCCAATGTATATGGGTTCGCGTCTCTCTCCAGCGTTGCCATTTTTGCACCCCCTTGACAGTTATCTCTATTTTAATACAAGACCGCCTGTTCTTGGTCTCAGCAATGGGCCACGGCTTGACATTTCCTGCCGAAATGAGTAGAATGTCTGTGGTTTTAGCACTCGGTACGTCCGAGTGCCAATTTCAGAGAGACACACTTAGGTAGCTTTAATGAGGAGGCACTCACCCAATGGCAGTTAATTTCCGGCCCCTGTCCGACAAAGTGCTGGTTAAGCCCAGCGAGGCCGAGTCGCAGACCAGCGGCGGCATCTATATCCCCGATTCGGCCAAGCAGAAGCCCCAGGGCGGCGAGGTCATCGCCACCGGACCGGGCCGCGTTCTGGAAGACGGAACCCGAGCTGCGGTGTCCGTGGCCGCCGGCGACAAGGTCATCTATTCCAAGTACGGCGGCACCGAGCTGAAGCTGGACGGCCAGGAATATATGATCCTCGACGAAGACCAGATTTACGCCGTGCAGGCGTAACCCCCCCATTTTTCGCCAATTTTACAAGGAGAACACGAACCAATGGCAGCCAAAACATTGCTGTTTGATGAGGAAGCCCGACGCGCCCTCGAGCGCGGCGCAAACGCCGTCGCCAATGCCGTCAAAGTGACCCTGGGGCCGAAGGGCCGCAACGTCGTTTTAGATAAAAAGTGGGGCAGCCCCACCATCACCAAAGACGGCGTCACCGTCGCCAAAGAAATCGAGCTGGAAGACCCCTACGAGAACATGGGCGCACAGCTTGTCCGCGAAGTCGCTTCCAAGACCAACGACGTGGCCGGAGACGGCACGACAACCGCCACGGTGCTGGCACAGGCGATTGTCAACGAAGGTCTGCGCTACGTCGCCGCCGGCGGCAACCCCATCGCCCTTCGGCGCGGCATTGAAATCGCCGTTGAGAAGGCCGTTGAAGAGCTGAAGTCACGCAAAATCGACATCACCGACAAAGCCAGCATCGCGCAGGTCGCGTCCATTTCGGGCAACGACCCCGAAATCGGCGACATGATTGCCGAAGCCCTGGACAAAGTCGGCAAGGACGGCGTCATCACCGTCGAAGAGAGCAAGGGCACGGACACGACTTTGGAAGTCGTCGAAGGCTTGCAGTTCGACAAGGGCTTTATCTCCCCCTACTTTGTCACCGACCAGGAGCGGCAGGAAGCCACGCTGGAAAACCCGCTGATCCTGCTGCATGAGAAGAAAATCTCGTCGGCTCAGGACCTCATCCCGTTGCTGGAGAAAATTTCGCAGTCCCGCCGCCCGCTGCTGATTGTGGCGGAAGACGTGGACGGCGAGGCCCTGGCAACCCTCGTGGTCAACAAGCTGCGCGGTATCCTGAACGTCATCGCCGTCAAGTCCCCCGGCTTCGGCGACCGCCGCAAGGCCATTATGGAGGACATCGCCATCCTGACCGGCGGGCGGTTTCTGACTGAAGACCTCGGCATCAAGCTGGACGGCGTGGAAGTGACCGACCTCGGTACGGCCAAGAAGGTCGTCATCACCAAAGAAAACACGGTGATGGTTGAAGGCGGCGGCACGGCAGACGGCGTCAAGGGCCGGATTGAGCAGATTCGCCGCCAGATCGAGAACACGGACAGCTCCTACGACAAAGAGAAGCTTCAGGAGCGCCTGGCAAAGCTGGCGGGCGGCGTCGCCGTCATTCAGGTCGGCGCGGCCACTGAGACGGCCCTCAAAGAGAAGAAGCACCGCTTCGAAGATGCCCTGTCGGCCACCCGTGCGGCGGTCGAAGAAGGCATTGTGGCAGGCGGCGGCGCAACACTCGTGTCGCTGATCCCCGTGCTGGACAACCTCGGCCTGGAAGGCGATGAGAAGGTCGGCGCGAACATTGTGCGCCGCGCCCTCGAAGAGCCGCTGCGCCAGATCGCGCACAACGCGGGCTTAGAAGGCTCCGTCGTCGTGCAGAAGGTCAAGACCCTGCCCGCTGGGCACGGCCTGAACGCCTTGACCGAAGAATACGTGGACCTCGTTGCTGCGGGCATCGTGGACCCGGTGAAAGTCACCCGGTCAGCGTTGCAGAATGCGTCCTCCATCGCCGGCATGATTTTGTCCACCAACTCGCTGATTGTCGAGAAGAAGGAAAAATCCCGGCCCGCAGGCGGCGGCCACGACCACGACGACGATTACTAGACCCAAGCACAAGTGAGGGGGCGCGGCTTACGCCGCGCCCCCTTTTCTGTTTGAGAGTGTCAGTGCATACGCGGATCGCTTTCTTTTCGGAGGACATCGGGCACATCCAGCCATGTCATGCCGATTTCTTCCGAAATACGCCGCGACGTTTCCCGGTCAGCCTGCATCGGCAGGCCCGGCGGTGGCAGCGTCCGCGTCTCGGCGGGAAGCGCCGTTTCAATAATCAATCGCTCAAAGCCTGCCGGGGTGTAAGAGTTCAGGACGCGGGCCGTCGGTGTGTCCACACGGAAGCTGTGAACGGTGTTTGGCGGCACGTCCACAAACGACCCGGCTCCTGCCGTGATCTGCTGCTCTCCGACCAGAAACGTGATTTCGCCGTCAAGAATGTAGAACATCTCGCGCTGCGTGTGCCTATGGGGCGGCGGGCCGGAGTTTACCGGGCAAATCTGCTCCATCAGCGAGTATTGCCCGTTCGTCGTCTCGGCGGTCGCCAGCACAAGCCAGAGGATGTCTACCTCCCAGTAGGCGGGGGCATCGCTGCTGTTTTGGACAAGTTCGTTCGGGGCCATGATCAATACCTCCTTAAAGCTAAAACAAAATCAAGAGCGGGGTTTGATCCACTCCGCCAGCGTGGTCCACTCGATACCAGGATAACGGGCATTGTCCAGAGTTTCGTTGTGGGCACTAAACATACTGTGCAAATACTGGGCCTGCTGCCAGGAGGAGTACAAATCCTTCTCGCCTTCGGGGTGCGCGGCCCGCTCGCGCTTGTTGGCAGCGCCGAGATCGTCCACACTGCCGAGGCGAACCAGTGCAAACGGCGTTTTCAGCGTTTCTTCGGTGAATTTGACCAGATCGCTGGCGGACACCTGAAAGCTGGCGATATGCAAAGCCTTCGGCGTGGAGGCATCCAGCGCGGCGGCGGCGGTGTAGGCCGCTGTGTTGTCCATTGTCGTGAAGTCAATCTTCCAGTCCGGGTCTCCCCAGTAGCCAACGATCTTTTTGTCAAAGTCCAGCAGCGGCAGGTTGTAATTGAGGACATCGGCAAACGCGCCGTTGAAAATGGATGTGGCCGCGATGGGGGCCGGGTTCAGGCGCTCGTGGAACTCACGCCGCAGGTCAAAGTTGCGGTTCTCCCCGTCTGTCAGCTTCGTGAAATCCACCGAGAAATCCGAGGGGATAAACCGGGGAACCCCGGCGGCAACTGCCGCGTTCAGCAGGGTCGTCTGCGAGGCCACAATCACATCACGCAGCCCCTGCACCGCAGAGACGAGGCAGGCGGCCCCGGCACAGGCTTCGGCCACCGTGTCCGGGCTTGCCATGTCCACCAGGGCCACGCCTGCTCCCAGGTCCCTGATTGCCTGAAGCTTGTCCTCGGACGACCCCTGCCGTCCAAGTGCCGTCACATCCGCGCCTCGTGCGATCAATTCCTTGACAATGCGCGTTCCAAGATTGCCGGTTGCTCCGGCGACGATTACTTTTGCTGCCATAGTTGCTCCTTTTCGGTGTGATAGGCTGGCCCGTCAATAAAAATGACCAATGGTTACAATATATCCAACGGTACCAATAATAAACCAAAAAAAGAGAGCACCTGCTAAATAGCGTTAAAACCCGCCCACATGACGCTGATATACTGCTCCACAACGCTCTCTGTGTTGGAAAAGTCAGGAAGCTCGCCCTGAATGATCAGCACCATTGTCAGCCCGAAGAGTGTGGACCACCAGGTATGCGCCGCCAGCGTCGGATCGGCAAGCGCGAGGCCCTGATTTTGCACACAGGTTTTGAAGAGCGCGACCAGGCGCTCGAACAGCGGTCGCCCAATGTCATTGATATACTCCCCGGCCCGGACGCCGCTGCGGTCTTCCGGGCCGAAAAAGACGATCCGAAAGTGCTGCGGATGTGCCCGGCCAAACCGGACAAAATCACGCGACGTTTGAAACAAGCACTCTTTGGGGTCGGAAGCCGCCTCCGCAATGGCATCAAACTCAGCGGTCAGCAGGTCGAACGTTTCGGAGCATATTTCTGCAAGAAGATGAGCTTTATCGGGGAAGTAGCGGTACAGTGTGCCGTGAGCATAGCCCATCTCTTCGGCAATGGCCCGCAGGGTCACGTTCTCATAGCCGCTTTCTGAAAACAGCCGGTTGGCGACTTCTAAAATTGCCCTGCGGCGCTTGTCTCGCCGCTCTCCCTGGTGGCTGCTGGATATGACATTCATAGATAACTCATTACCCGCACTTTCAGCTTTCTAGACTCGAGAGCTTGCCAGGTGAGCCACGAGGCCCCTGGTTTTATTCTGCTCTAGGCAATGCAGGGAGCCGCGCCAAATTTTAGCCATTGCATCTTTGCACTTCCCATAAATGTTTGGTGCCAAGCTCCCGCCGACTGTGCCGGACCTGCGGGCATCGGACCCGGCCCCCGCAGGCGTCTGGCCCCCGCCGCCAACCCGTTAGCCTATCCGCCGGGCCAGTTCTCCCACAGCACCTGCCCCGGCTTCAAGGTCGGCATCTGCAAAGCGTCGGCCAGTAGGCCGAACGCCGAGGGGCCGGGCATGGCCCCGATCAGCTCGCTTTCCACGGCGGCGGTTCCCATCTCCAATGCCCGCGCCTGAACCCAGCCGAATACGGCAAGCAATGGCGTCTCGGCGGGGCGCGTTAAGTTCATGGACACCTGCGTCAGCCCCCGCGACGGAAGCCGCAGGCCCAGGGCGCGGATGCCGGGCAGGGGCGGCAGGCCGCGCAGCTCGCGGGCAATCGTGCGGGCAATGGTGATGTCGGAAGTGGCAAGGTTGACATTGTAGGCCACTAAAGGCCCGCGTGCGCCGACGACCACCGCGCCCGCCGTGGGGTGGGGGGCGGCAGGGCCGAAGTCTGGGGCGAATACTGCAAAAGCGTGTTTGCGGATGGCGGGCAGGGGGCGGCCCTCGGGCGAGGCGGCTTCGTAGAGGAAGACGGGTAGGCCGTGACGGGCGGCGAGTTTGCGGCCCGTCTCTTCGGCCAGAGCCGCGCACTCAGCCAGTGTGAGGCCAGACAGCGGCACGAACGGCAGAACGTCTACCGCGCCGAGGCGGGGGTGAACGCCGCTATGAACGCTCAGGTCAATATGCTTTACGGCGGCGGCGGCGGCGGCGAGGGCGGCGATTTGAACAGGGCCGGGTGGGCCGACGAAGGTAACGACTAGGCGGTTGTGGTCGGCGTCCGCGCTCCAATCGGCCAGCCGGACGCCGGGGGTGTCCCGGACGGCCTGCACAATCGCGGCCACCACAACCGGGTCCCGGCCCTCGCTGAAATTGGGGACGCACTGCACGAGCGGAGTCATTTTTTGGTCTTTTTCCCTGGCTTCTCGACAGGCATTGACGGCGGCGGGATGACATATTCAAACGTCATCAGATGGTGCGGGTAGTCAAACGTCACGCGCCGGGCGCTAGTGAAGGTAGACGCGCCTAGCAGCATTCCAATTTCAAAGCCGAAATCGGGGCTGATGTAGCGGTCCAAGCTGGAGACGCCAATGGTCTTTGTCGAAATCATAGCCAGCGGGGACTGGCTCAGGGTAACATCGGACTCATCATCGGAGTAAATATAATCGGTTCGGGCGTCGCTGCCAATGCCGCTGCGGCCTTTGAATGTGCCCTGGTGCGAATCGTCTTTGGACACCGTGCCGAGCTGCGTCTTCGCCAGACGCAGCGACAGAAATGTCTGCTCATTGCCCGTGTCCAGCATCGTCCAAAGAGGAACCGTGTTGAGAGCCAGCAGGCAGAAGAGATGGCCTCGGTAGAGGCGAAAAGGGACAGCGACCACGGCATCGCCGGGCAAGGGCGGCGGCGCGGCAGCGGCGGGGCCGTGCGACAGCGTGGCCGCCGCTTGGACGTAATCCAGCGTCACCACTGAGTCGTCTAGCACTTCGCCGCTCAAAAGGCCATCGGTGTCGGCAGGCGTGTCGCGCATGGTGTTGATTACAATGTTTTGAAGCGTCAGCCCGCCCAGTGTCAGCGTATCCGCCCGCAGCACGTCCGAGGGGTCTTTGCCGCCCACGCCGCGCAAGTAGGAATGCGCCACTGGAGTCAGCCCTAAACGGCGGGCTGGGTTTTTAGCAAGCGTCACCCCTTCGCCGCCGCCGGTATCAAAGAGCAGACGAAACTTTTTGCCGTTGAGGGTTACCGGAAACACGGCGTAATCCCGCACAAACTCCACCGTCACTGTGGCCGACTTGGCGGCCTCCGGCGTCTCCGCCCCAACATGGCTGAAGGTGGATTTGCCCCCAAATGCTTTCTCGTAGGCCGCCGCATGGGTCTGGAAGTCCAGTAGTCCCTCCCGCTCTGTGTCATGGGGATAGCCCTGTGTGTCAAGTTTCAGGTAGGCTGCCGTCGCGGCGTCTTTTTCTTTGGCGTCTCGCTCATCGTCCAGCGTGTCAATCAGCCCCAGCCAGGCATCGGGGAGGGCGGGCTGCGCTGTGGCGGCTTTGCGGAAGTCCGTCCGGGCCTCGTCTTCTTTGCCGTCCCAGTCCGCCAGACGCCCCGAAGCAACCAGCCCCCAATAATTTGTGGCATCCAGCGTCAGCGATTGTTTGGCTTCATCTACGCACGGCGGCTGCCAGCCAGCGCGGATAAGGGCCAGCGCAAACAGACTGTGCAGGTCGGCATTCTGCGGGAACTGAGTCGCTGCCGCCCGCGCCTCGGTAACAGCCTCAGCCCACTGGTCCAGACGGAGCAAAGTGCGCACCAGCCCGATATGCAGGGCCGGGTCACGCGGCGCGGCCAGCACGGCGGCGGTGTAGCCTGCACGGGCAGGTTCAAACTTACCTGCCGCAAACAGCGCGTCCGGCGTGCTTGGTGCGCCCAGCGTGTCGGCACGGGCGGCGGGCAGGGCAAATAGACATAGGGCAAGGAGTAACAGGGCAGGGGCAAGCCCTGCCCCTACGCGGTTACGCAGGCGCGAAGCGCAGGAATACAATCCGTGGTTCATCCGTCGAAGTCACCTCAATCACTTCCTCGTCGTTGATTTCGTCGCTGATTAAGCCGCGTGCGTTTTTGTGGTACACATGAACAGGGCTGGTGACGCGGTACGTCACCGAGTCGGTCTCTTCGCCGCCCGCCATAATCAAAATGGACCCGGCATCGCTGCCTTTTTGCTCATAGGACAGGCCCACCAATGGCTGGTGTTCCAGCGGATAGCTGGGGTCGGCCTGCGGGTCAAAAATCAGCTCTACGCTGACGACTTCCCCCTGACGGTTCTTGCTGAAGTCGTCAAAGTATGTTTTCCATTCGGGGCGGGCAATTTCGCGTGTCGGCATTTCGGGTCTCCTCAAATTCTCCGGGGATTGGAACGGGCGGGGCGTCTGCCGTGTTGCAGTCAGCAATGAGCGCACCCCAAACCGTCTGTGATACCATTTATACCCATGTCCGCCTGCCTTTAACGGACGCGCCCGCCGACGCCGTTGCCGTTGGTGCAGGCCGCGTGATTGCCGTTGGCACTATCCATGACCTGCAAGCCCTCGTCGGTCCGCAGACACAAACTGTCAACTTGGACGGCGCGACCCTGCTGCCGGGCTTCCACGATGCCCACTGCCACGTTCTCGGCCACGGCCTGACATTGGCGCAGGCGTCTCTTTCAGGCGCTGCCGACATTCCCGAACTCGTCCGGCGGCTTCAAGCCTACGCCGATGCGAACCCAAACGGCTGGGTGCGCGGGCGCGGCTACAACCAAAACACCCTGGCCGAAGGCCGTCACCCGACCCGGCAGGATTTGGACGCGCTTGGCCCCCGTCCCGTGCTGATGACCCATGCCAGCGGCCACTCAGTTTCAGTCAACACGGCGGCCCTGCATGAAGCGCACATCACCCGCGAGACGCCCGACCCGCCCGGCGGAACCATCGTCCGCGATGCCTCCGGGGAGTTGACCGGCGTTCTGCTGGAAACCGCTGTTACTCTGGCCTACAACGCCGCGCCGGAGCCGACCCGCGCCGAAAAGATGGCCGCGCTTGCCCGCGCCTCGTCGTCTTTAAACGCGCTCGGCATCACCAGCGCCGTCGACGCTACTCTTGGCGTGGCAGCGCGGGACAGCTTCGCCGAAAACCCCGTCTATCAAGATGCCGCTGAGTCGGGGGCGCTCACCGTTCGCTGCTCGCTGATGATGCTCCTGTCACAGCTTTTCGAGATGGACACCGTGCCCTCGCCTGCCGACGTGCTGACCGAAACCGAATGGGTGCGAATTGGCCCGGCTAAAGTCTTTACCGACGGGGCGCTGACCACGCGGACAGCTTTCTTACGCGCCCCATTTGCGAACTCGGACAGCCTCGGCACAGCGATCTATTCTGACGAACAGTTGGAAGCGATGGTCGCCAAAGCGCACACCGCAGGCTGGCAGATTGCCGCCCACGCCATCGGCGACGCCGCCATTGACCAGTGCCTCTGCGCCTATGCCAAAGCCTTGCACGCCGCGCCCCGCGCCGACGCCCGGCACCGGATTGAACACGCCATGCTGCTGTGGCCGGACCAGATTGGTCGTATGGCGCGATTGGGCGTCCTCCCGGTGTACCAGCCCGAGTTTTTGATGCGCTTCGGCGATGCCTACCTGCCCGCCCTCGGCCCGTCCCGTGCCGCCCGGCTGATGCCGTATGCCGAAACGGCGGCGGCTGGCCTGCCGCTCGTCTTCTCGTCGGACATCCCCGTTGTCCCCGGCGCCCCCCTCGACGGCATCGCCGCTGCCGCCCTCCGCACCGCCCCGTCGGGGGAGCGTCTCGGCCCGCACCTCGCCGTCTCCGCGCTCGACGGCCTGCGGGCCTATACCGAAGGCGCGGCTTACAGCGTCTTTTTAGAAGCCGACCGGGGCCAGATCGTCCCTGGACAGCGGGCGGATTTCGTCGTCCTCAGCGCCGACCCGACCGCCCTGCCGCTTGACGAATGGGCCGACGGCCTGCGCGTGCAGGCAACCATTGTGGGCGGGCAGGCGGTGTACGGGGGGCTATAAGACTTCGTCGTCCCGGTCCCGCGCCGTCGTCATCACATCCCGCCCGGTTTCCAGCTCCGGCACGCCGCCCGGCAGGGGGCGGCGGCCAAACCAGCCGCGCACGGCGTCTATCTGCCCCGTCAGCCACGCCCGGCCTATCTCCTCGCGCCCAAAGATGCCCTGCGGGCGGGTCAGCATCAAAATGACAAGCAGCAGGGGATAGACTACCAGCCGGTACTCGGAAATCGGACGCAGGGCCTCGGGCAGAACCGTCAGCAAAATCGCCGCTATCGTCACGCCGCTGATGCTCCCTAGACCTCCCAGTACGACCATAACAACCGTGTCAATCGACCGCTCAAAGCGAAACGATTCATTAGACAGCGACGATTGATAATGGGCGTACAGCGCCCCCGCGATGCCGGTAAAGAACGCGCTCAGGACAAACGCCAGCACTTTGTAGCGCGTCGTGTTGATCCCCATCGCCTCGGCAGCAATCTCATCCTCGCGCACCGCCAGGAACGCCAGCCCGTGCGACGAAAACCGCAGGCTCCACGCCACCCAGATGACAAGCGCGGCGACTAAAAAGACCCAGAACAAACTCGTCAAATGCGGCGTCCCGATATGCGCCAGGCTCTGATTCTGGCTTGCCACCGGCAGCCCTGTGAACGCCGTCGCACCGTCCACAGCCTTGATATTGCGGATCACCACCAGAATAATCTGCGCGAAGCCCAGCGTGATAATCGCCAGATAGTCCCCCCGCAGCCGCAGCGACGGCAGCCCCACCAGCCAGCCCACCGCCGCCGCCGACAGCCCTCCGGCCAGACACGTCACCAAGATGGGCCACACCGTCTGCGCCAGCGGCACAGGAGTTCCGTCGGTGGGCAGGCCGGGAAATAGCGCCGCGTGCCCGTAGGTAGACACTGCCGCCCCGACATAGGCCCCGATCATATAAAACCCGATATGCCCCAGCGAAAACTGCCCGGTGAACCCGTTGACGATGTTCAGCGAGACCGCCAGAATAATCGCCAGCCCGCACTTGATCTCCACATCTTCCTTGTACTGATCATACGCCACCCGGTCCGGCTTGTACAGCAGGTGGTCTACTAAAAGCAGGGCGAGAACCAGCAGCACCACGCTCCCGAGCCGCATCCACAGCGGGCGCGGCTTGGCATTCACGGCGAGAGGCTTGAGATTAGATTGTGTAATGGTCTTACTCATGTCGAATGGCGAAATTATTCTGTGTCGGGCTTTTCTAAGTAGGCTGCGTAATGCTTGCGGTAATCCAGATGCTTGCCGGGGCCAAAATGCGTTCGGCGACTGCAAATACCGTCATACTCCTGCCAGAACCAATTTTCATCGAACCCCCGAAAATCGTTCCTCGCATACAGTGCCAGATTATGCAGCCAGTCCGCAAGCGAGCCTGCATCCCGGCTCGTAAGATACTGCCGCCGCCATTCCAAAGGGTTCCAACTCGCCGTACCCCTTGAATGACAAAAATACCGGATATCCAGCATGGCTTGGTACAGAAGATGGCGATAGGCTGACTTCTGCGGTTCGGTCAGCGGCGTTTCCTCGTGGGGCCAGATTGCCATATTCTCACCCCAAACTGTCAATCTGCGCTTGTTCTCTGTACAGTATAGGCTTTGCCCCCAGAATGAATTTTGGGGCTGGCTGTTGTGATTGTCTACCTTCGTAGACATAAGACAGCCTCACAAAACCTCTCTTATGTCCGCGAAGGCGGACAATCGCCCTTTGTAGCCCCAGATTTCAATCTGGGGGCAGTTTACTTCCATTGCCTCCGGTAACTTCGCGCCTCATCGTCTCTAAATACGCGCCCATAGTTCGACGCGGCAAAGGTTCCCTGATAAACATAAACGCCCCGGTATGCCGGGTGCATCTTGCGACCTTTGAGGTAGGCGGAATGCTTGCGGCGTCGCCATTGCAGACGCCATTGTTCTCCCCCAAGCGCGTTTCTGAGTTGCCAGCAGATTATGCCCTGCTCAAATGCCGCTGTGAACCGCTTGCGCGTTACTCTCGGTTTAGGTCCTAGTGCCATATTCTTGTAGGAGAGGGGCTTGCCCCGCCCTTCTTGTATTCTCGCATCTTACACCTTCTCCGGCGCGAATGTGCCGAGCAGTCCGGCGGGCTTGAAGAGCAGAATGATAATGAGCAGCAGGAATGCCACGGCGTCGCGGTAGGTGCTGTCCACGCCAACGAGGGGGCCGTAGGCGACGACCAGGGTTTCGGCGAGGCCCATAATCAGGCCGCCTAGCACCGCGCCGGGGATGTTTCCGATGCCGCCCAAGACGGCAGCCACGAAGGCTTTGAGGCCGTAGGAGATACCGACATAGGGGTCAAACTTGGTGTGCTGCAAACCGAAGACCAGCACGCCCGCTGCGCCCGCCAGCGCCGCGCCGAGGGCGAAGGTGAAGGCAATCACGCGGTCGGTGTTGATGCCCATAAGCGCAGCGGCATCGGCGTCATACGACACGGCGCGGATCGCTTTGCCGATGCGCGTCCGGGTGACGATATAGGTCAGCACGAGCATTAACGTTAAAGAGATGCCGAAAATCAGGCCCGTCTCAACGCCATGCGACAGGTAGACGATGGGCCGGACATTCATCTCGGACAGCGGTACGGCGCTTCGGGTGGTGTCCGGGTAAAACTGCGGGTTCTGTGAGAAAACCTGCGGCAGGCCGCCAAAGTTTTCCAGAAACAGCGAGATGCCGATGGCCGTAATCAGCGCGGTCAGGCGCGAGGACTGCGTGGTCGCCCGCCGCCGCTGCGTGGTCCAGAGCAGGGCAGCCAGCGCCCCCCAGGCGGCAATTCCAATGAGGGCCGACGATACGGGCGTCCGGTTGGAGTTCGCGGCGATGCTGTAGCCGATATAGCCGCAGGCCGCGCCGAGGAAAATAGCCGGGGCCACCCACGCCCGGCTCCGCAGGGGGCGATAAGCCGCCTGTTCGATAATCAGTCCCAGCAGGCCGCAGACGGCCATCGTGCCGAGCAGCACCAGCACCGCCCCGATGGGGGAGGGGATGAGCGCGGGTAGATGCACCACACGCGGCAGCCAGGTTCCCAGCAGCCACGCCGCGCCGATGCCGCCGTAGGCCCCGACCATGTAGACGTCCCCGTGCGCGAAGTTGATCAGCTTCAGGACGCCGTAGACCATCGTGTAGCCGAGGGCAATCAGGGCATAGATGCTGCCAAGCTGCAAGGCAATGAGAAGCTGTTGTGTGAGGTCGTGCATGGTGAAATAAATGCGCCGAGCGGAGGCCCCCTAGCCCCCAATTCTAGGGGAACCAGAAGTTAAGAGTAGGGGCGGGGTCCCCCCGCCCTTCCTATCCTGTCTTAAATCCGGCTCCCCAGAATTGGGGCGGGGGGGCCTCCTACGGCTGGAATGTGGCGACGACGTTTTTGTAGCTGTCGCCCTTGATTTGAAGCACCACGGCGGCTTTTTTGGCGTTGCGGTCGGCGTCCAGCGTAATCAGGCCGGTCGCGCCGTGGAAGTCTTTCGTGGCCGCAATGGCATCGCGCAGCTTGGCGCGGTAGTCGTCGGAGTCATATTTGCCGTCGGCGGGCTTGGGCACGGTCTTCATGGCGGCGAACAGGACATTCGCGGCATCGTAGCCCTGCGCGGTCAGGGCGTCGGGGGTCTGCCCGCCGTTGGCGGTTTTGTAGGACTCCACAAACTTCTTGACCACCGGGTCGCTTTCGTCAAGGCCGCTGTGGTCGGTGAAGTAGCAGCCTTCCAGAGCGCCGCCCGGCCCGCCCGCGCCTTTAATCAGCGAAGGGGACTCCCAGCCGTCGCCGCCGAGCAGGGGGACTTTAATCCCAAGCTCGCGGGCCTGCCGGGCAATCGTGCCGACTTCGTTGTAGTAGCCGGGAATATACAGCACGTCGGGATTGGCGGCTTTGATGGATGTCAGCGACGAGCGGAAATCGGGGTCCCCGGCGGCGTAGGTGCGGACAAGGACGACTTTGCCGCCCTGCTGCGTGAACGCTTTGATAAAGAAGTCTTGCAGGCCCTTGCTGTAGTCGCTCGTCGAGTCGTACAGCACGGCGGCGGTTTTGGCTTTCAGGTTCTGCTGGGCGAACTTGGCCCCGACCGTGCCCTGGAACGGGTCAATAAAGCAGATGCGAAAGATGTAGTCGCCGGTTTCGGTCACTTTGGGGTTGGTGGACGACGGCGTGATCATCGGCACTTTATTGGTCTGACAGATCGGTGCGGCGGCGATGGAGTTCTTCGACGCCACTTCGCCGAGAATGGCGATGGCCTTGTCCTGCGTAATCAGCTTCTTGACCGCTGTGGCCGCTCCGTCCGGGCGGCTTTCGGAGTCTTCCACCTTGCCGGTCGCGCCAAGCTGCACCGGATGCGTGTCGATGCCGCCCGCCGCGTTAAGCTGCGCCACAGCCAGTGTGATGCCCTTGTCGGTCGATGCGCCAAAGGTCGCCTGTGCGCCGGTCATAGAGCCGTATTCGCCGACAATCAGCGGCGAGCCAGTCGCGGTGCTGCCGGGCGTCCCGCCGCCGGCAGGGCCGTTGTCGGTTTTGTTAGCGCACCCGGCCAGAGTCAAGCCAAGAACGGCGGCGGCAAGCAGACGCCCGGACGTGCCGGTAAAAGAAAAAGGCATGGAAACAGATTCCTCCAAAAAGAGAGTCAAGAAATAATAAGTCGCGTGTGAAAATGAGGGGCGGCGTTGCCCGAAGCGCGGCAGGGCGATAGTGGCAGGGCTATTCACCAGAGGGGCGCGGAATTCCTCCCCGCCGCGTAAACTTTCTTGTGCCAGCAAAGGCCCCCGCCGCGCACAGCCCCGAAAGTGTCAAGAGGGACACGTACAAACCCAGCCGCCAGGCTTCGGGGGCGTACACAAACTCGGCCCGGTGCGGCCCTGCCGACGGCACTTCCAGCGCCCGCAGACTGCCGCCGAAGTTGTGTATGGGCACGGGCTGACCGTCCAGCGTCGCGGCCCAGCCTGCCGCGTTTGTGTCCGCCAAAATCAGCCGCCCGGCGCGAGGCGAAGTCCAGGTCAGCGTCACCCCATCCGGGCCGTTTTGGGTCAGCATCACCGGCGTTTTGCCGTCTTCCAGCCGCGCCCGTGGCTGCCAGCGGAGGTTGCGGCATAAAAAGACCCGCGCCGGCGGTCTGAGCGTCTTCGCCTGACGCACCACAGTCAGCCCCGGCAGGTCCGGGGGCGGCGGGTCGGTGCGGCACAGGGAGACATACTTCACCCCCAGTGCCCCGGCCTCGCCCGCCGCCGCCGACTGCTCTTCGGGCGTCGATTTCGTCTCAAAAGCGTGCGCCACGCCGCCCGCCGCGCTCTGTGCGTTCTTCAGTGCGACCGGCTCGTAGCCAAAAGCATCCGGGAGGCCATATCGCATCGTGAGATTGGGCGTCAGCGTGTCCGCCCACAGCGCTTGATAGTTTGGCGTGTCCTGCCCAAAGTTCTTATAATTGGTAAACCGCAGCCAGACCCCTTCCGTCGGGGCTAAAATCCGCGCCTGCCCCGTCCGCACATCCGGGTCCGCCTGCACCCGCGCCACATTCGGGGACACCGGCGACAGCAGGCTTGGACTGACCAGCGGATACAGCGTCCGCCCGAAATGCGCCAAATCCGCGAACGCCAGCAGGCACAGCCCGGCGACTAAAACGCGATTAGCCCGCAGCCGAGACACGCCTACCCCTGCCAAAAGCGACAGTGCGAAGCACGCCGGAAGCAGGCAGCGAGCGGGGTCGTGGAATGCCCGAAAGCCCGGCAGCACCCAGTACGCCAGCCGGTACAGCAGGCCGTTCCCGCCCAGGGCGAGCAGGAGGCTAACACCAAAGACAATCGCCCAAAAGCGAGCTGCTCTGTTGTTCCAGACGCCCCAAACGGCCAGCGCAAACGGGATAACGCCGACATAGCAGCACGTTTCCCAGAAGTTGCCCCGCGCCGTCCAATCACCTGCAAACGGGCTGCCGTGCAGGTTTGGCAGCACAAAGTTTGCCAGTTGATTGGGAGACAAATAGAAGCGGTTCACCGTGCCAAACGACAGCTTCTGCCGGGCGGCATCATGGACCACCCCTACCGTCGGCAGGAGCTGCCCCATCGCAAGGCTCCCAGCGACGGCGAAGGCGAGGATGAGGAGGCCCCCCCGCCCCCAATAATGGGGGAGCCAGAGAGGAGAAGACGAGCCATTTCCTAACTTCTGGCTTCCCATTATTGGGGCGGGGGGGCCTCTCCGCACCACATAGACCCCGTAAGCCGCCGCCAGATACAGTGTCAAAAATGTCATCTGCGCGTGCGCCGCCAAAAGCTGCAACCCCAGCACCATGCCCAGAACAAGCGCGTCGCGGACGCGCCATGTTCGGAGCAGGCGGTCCAGTGCCCACAGCACCCAGGGTAGCCAGGCGGCGGCCTGCACCATGTTCGGGAACTGCTCTTTGGACACAAGCTGCCCGCCAAACATAAATGTCACCGCCGCCAGCGCCGCCGCGCCGCGTGTCAATCCCAATGCCCGGCGGGAGAACAGGTAGGTTCCAAGACCCGCCAGCCAGACGTGCGCGGCAACTGTCAGATTGATAAACTGCGTGGGGGACACGAACGCCAGCAGCGCCGCGAATGGGTATAGCGGCCATGTCTGCGGGTTACCGACATACGGCGTCCCGCACAGAATGAGCGGGTTCCAGAGGGGGACGCGCCCGGCAGTCAAGTTGGTTTTCAGGAACGTCTGCATCGGCAAGAAATACAGGCCAATGTCGCCCCAGTACAGTGCCTGTCCACCAACCACCTGCGGCCAGAAATAAATCAGCGTCAGCGCAAGCAGCCCCAGCGGCACACAAAGCCGCCGCAGGAGTGTAGAATAGGGGGACAGGGACGGCGTGGGGGGAACTCTCACGGCGCAAAGTGTACACCAGGAGAACCAAATTGTCAACAACACCAGCGGCGGCGACCGTTGCCATCATCGGCGGCACAGGCTTCGGCAAGGCGCTTGTGCCAGGGACCCCGTTCACGCAGACCACCGAATACGGCGACGCCGCCCTCACCCGCGCCGACCTCGGCGGCGGGCGGACGCTGATTTTCGCCGCTCGGCACGGCGCGGGCCACACCCTGCCGCCGCATCTGATTAACCACCGCGCCAACATCGCCGCCCTGCGTGATTTAGGGGTTGACGCCGTCTTTGCCACCACCGCCGTCGGCTCGCTGCAAAAAGCCGTCGCGCCCGGCGATGCGCTGATCCTCAGCGACTTCTTAGACTTCACCAAAACCGGCCCGGTGACGTTCTTTGAGACCCCCGGCCAGGTGCGCCACACAGATTTCGTCCACCCCTACGACCCAACCCTCCGGGCGCTTTTGCTGGACACGGCCCCCACATCCGAGGCGCTGACCGTTCACCCTACGGGAACCTATCTGTGCGTCTCCGGCCCGCGCTACGAAACGCCCGCCGAAGTGCGCCTGTTCGCGTCGTGGGGCGCGGACGTTGTTGGCATGACCGGAGCACCCGAAGCCATTTTGTGCCGCGAAGCGGGCCTGCGCTACGCCAGCGTTTCCCTCGCCACCAACTACGGCACTGGTCTCCTCTCCGACGCGCCCCTGTCCCACACCGAAGTCAAAGAGCAGATGGCAAGCCGCCGCGCCGCCCTCGCCGAATGGCTTCTCCGGGCCGCACGGGCGGTCACAGCGTGAGCGGCAGGAGTTCGCCCTGCCTCTGCCGAACTGCTGAAACCACAGGCAACTTAAATCAGGAGGAACACAGATGGCCGTAGCGCGACGCTATCGGGCGACCGAGAAGAAGGTTTACACCGAGGACGAATACTTAGAGTTTGAGCGCACGTCTACTGGGCGCTGGGAGTATGTCAACGGCGAAATCCGTGCCATGAGCGGCGGAACCGCCGACCACAGCACGATTGCCATGAACATTGGGGCAACACTGCGAGCCGCCCTTCTGTCCAAAGGCTGCCGCGTGTTTGGGGCGGATATGAAGGTTCACACCAGTGCGAACAACACCTTCCCGGATATTTCGGTGGTCTGCGGGCCATTGATATTCCACCGGGGGCGCAAGGACATTATCACGAACCCGATTCTGATTGTCGAAGTGCTGTCGAGCAGCACGGAAGCCTATGACCGGGGCGAAAAGTTCTTGCATTATCAGACCCTTTCCAGTCTGACTGACTATTTGCTGGTCTCGCAGGACGACGCCCGCGTAGAGCTTTTCACCCGTGAGGGCGACCGCTGGCAGCCCTGCGAAGTCACGGGGCGGGCCGGGGAGATATATCTGCCCTCGGTAGAAATGACGCTTGCTCTGTCTGATGTCTACGCGCTGATTGCACTGCCTGCGGACTCGGCGTAACACTCCCGAAATAATTCGCGCAATCCGGCGAATCTGCCGTATAATGGAGTCACGTTTTCTTAGGAGAAATAACTATGCCGCAAGCACGTTCTGCCGCCTCGGTTTTCTTCGGTCTTTTGCTGGTTTCTACCGGCCTTTTTGCTGTCTCCGCACACGCGGACGACTACTTGTATTCCAACCATTCGGGCGATTATATTGTGGACGGCTCTGTGGAGTCGGTCAGCCGGGCCGATGACCGGGTGACGCTGATGGGCACGGACAATCGCCGCTACTTGATTGATGTCTACGGGGCCGATATTGTGCTGGGCGGCAGCCGCCGCCCCGGCGAAACGGCGGATTTGGCACGCGGAATGCGCGTCGAAGTCATCGGCACGCTGCTCGGACGCACCCTGGTCGAATCGCGCTACCTGCGCGTCCTGTCCGGCTCAGACCCGGCCCCGCTGCCCATCCTGGCTCCGCTGCCTGTCGCGCTGTCGCCCGCCCCGGCGCAGGCGCAGCTTAATGTCGATGTGTCGGTGCGCGATGTGGACACGGTGCGTAATCAGGCCACGGTGCTGGGCGATAATGATAAACGTTACACGCTGGACCTTCAAGGGACCGACATTATCCTGCTGGGGAGCGAGCGGATGGGAACGCCCGCCGACCTGTCGCGGGGAATGCGCTTGCGCCTTGTCGGTGTCTACCTGCCGTCGGGGAACGTGGAAGCCGACCGCCTGCGCGTCCTGCCTCTGCCCGAGGCCCTGCCCGCCCCGCCCGCGCCGATTGTGCCTGTGGTCGAAGATATGTCGGTCTACACCGGCATCGTGATTGATGGCCGCCACCTGCCGCGCCTCAGTCGCTCCCCGGCCCCGGCCATCTACGGCGCACTGCCCGACCAAACTCTGCTGTACCCCGACCGCTCCCATGTGCCGACGCCGGACGAGGTGCAGGAGCAGTCCATCGTGCGCTACTACCATGCGGAAACCGACGCGGAAACCAGCATTGCCGGGCCGCACCCGCTGATTTTGACCGCCCTGTCCGTCCTCGGCCCCGCCGATGACGCCGTGCAGCTTTCCCCCGAAGACGCCGCCCGCTTCCAGGCTCTGGATAAGCGCCTGCACTTTACCCGCACCTGGAAAGTCGGCTTTTTGATTGCCGCCAATCAGTAAGAGATACAGATTAGGAGACGCTTATGGCCGCCGCCCGCCAGTATCAAACGATTCAGAAAGACTTTTATTCCGAGGACGAGTACTTCGAAATCGAGCGTATGTCGTCGAACCGCCTGGAATACATCAACGGCGAAATCCGCGCCATGAGCGGCGGAACCGCCGACCATAGCACCATTGCTGCCAATCTTATCCGCGCTCTCGGCAACGCCCTCACACCTAAAGGCTGCCGCGTGTTTGGCTCGGATATGAAAGTTCACACGAACGCCAGCGTCAACACATTCCCGGATATTTCGGTGGTCTGCGGGCCACCAACGTTTTATCAGGGGCGCAAGGGTATTTACTCGAACCCCCTGCTGATTGTCGAAGTGCTGTCCGACTCGACGGAAGCCTACGACTTAGGGGACAAGTTCCGGTACTATCAGACCTTGCCGAGCCTGACGGAATATTTGCTTGTCGCGCAGGACGAAAGCCGCGTGCTGCTTTACACGCGGCAGGGCGACCACTGGCAGTTCCGCGACATCACCGGCTTCGGCAGCACGGTTCACCTGCCCTCTGTGGATGTGACCTTGGCCCTATCCGACATCTACGTTCTGGTGGAGCTGCCCCCCGACCCGGCAGTTGGGGATGTTTGAAAAGATAAGCGAAACTTACAATATCCACTATCTGCGAATGGACGAGATACGGTGGAAGGCACTTGGCAGTGTCTACGAGCGTCTGCCTGAGTTCGCAGGCTATTGCGGCGGCATTCCCTTCTGGTTTGGTCTGGAACCGGACGACGCCGACGCCGAGCCGAATACTTCTGCTTACTACCTCTGTGCTTCCGCAGAACCGAGCGGTTTGCTGGTCGATGGGTATCTGCTGCCGGAAGAATGGGACCGGTGGCAGGAGGCATTTGTGTCCCTGGCATCCTCGGCGCTTGGGTTCACAATTCTGGCGGCGGAAGACGACCACGAATGGCCTTATGGCCCAGTGCAATAAAGCCTGCCCGTCGCAAGACGGGCAGGCTTTTTCTCGCATAAACAGGGGTGAAGTCATCCTGTAAGCCGGGTTCTGTGTTTGTGTGACCATCTCTCTGGGACGGCCATTGCTGACCGCCTCTAGCGGCGTTCGCAGACGCGTCACGCTCCGCCAAATCCAGGCGAAGACGAAGCGCTCAGGCCGCGCCCTCCTGCCTTGCTCCCGATGGGGTTTACCCGGCACCAGCGTCTCCGCTGGCCCGGTGCGCTCTTACTTTAAGCCCCGAAGGGCCGCACCATTTCGCCCTTACCACCGCTCGGTTTCCCTGGCGATGGCGGTATGTTTCTGTGGCACTTTCCGGCGGGTCGCCCCGCCCGGCTGTTAGCCGGCATCGCTGCCCTGTGGAGACCGGACTTTCCTCCGCCCCGCCCCTGGCGGCGCGAGGCGGCGGTCACCCGGATGACTTCAGGGGTGATTATAGCACATAGCGCGGGTGTGGAGAAGCCCGAAGGTTTGGAGTGCGAGTGGGTTCAACCCCTCGTTTCTACGGCCTGCCTCCAATTTTCCTGTCCATCTGCCGATAATCCCCGTATGAACTGGCTTGACATTGTTTTGCTGCTGCTGGTCGTGGGGATTGGTGGCCTCGGGATGAAGCGCGGCTTTGGGCGCAGCGCATTTGACGCGGCGGGGCTGTACGCCGCCCTCGCCGGGGCGGCGGCGCTGGCTCCGATGCTGGCGGCGCATCTGACGCTCGCGGCGGGGGGCGCGAGTGTCAACAAAAGCTGGGCGTTCGGGCTGCTCTTTGTCGCACTGACCGGGGTGGGTCTGGCCGTCGCCTGGCTTCTGGCTGGGACGATGCCGCTGAACGCCGGGATATTTGACAAGCTGCTGGGGCTTGCGGCGGGGCTTGCGGCGGGCGCGATTGTGGCGCACGCGCTGCTGTCTACGCTGGTGACGGCGGACCCGCACCGGGTCGCATCGGCGGCGCTGGTGCGTTCGGGCAGCGTCGGGACGGAGCTGTATTCGTTTCCGACCTACCACTCCGCAATGGACACCATCACCGGAGCTAAGTCCTATCGCCGTTCGATGACTGGTGATTTGGACCACTAGACTCAGTCACTCATTGATGTTACGCATTCAATGTGGTGTGCCGCTGGAAGTCGCAGCCCAAAGAAAGCCGTGGGAATAAATTCCTCGGCTGTAGGGCGCGGACGCCGTCTGTCCACCTTCGTGGACACAGACAATGCTAATGCTTATGTCCTACTCTTTCTCCGCGTAGGCGGAGACTTGGCCGCAGGCCCCACAGTCGAGGGATTTATTCCCACGGCTCTTTGGCCCATGGCTCCCCCGGCGTCAGTTGCTAAGTTTCCGCTGCTTTTACGGCTTTTTTTGCCCGTTCGGCTCACTTTCGGGCCGAAACGGGCCGTTTTAGCCTCTCCAACAGTGCAAAAGGCTTGACGCCCATTTTTGCACCGTGTATAATACTTCTACGAGGCTGGCGTTTCCCCTTTTTTAGCCTCGTCCACGCGCCGCCGCCTTCAAGGAAGTCATCATGCCTAATAATTCTTCGAACAACCCTTCAAACTCGTTTTCTACCGCCGCGCTTTTGCCGCTGGGCCTGGACCTGCTCGGGCAGGTGCAGCGTATCACTAGCTCCGACCATGTGCGCTCCCTGCGAATCAAGCTCGGCGGGCGCGTGGTCAAGGAAATCCCCGTCGGCTCCCTGTCCAGGCTGATCACCGTCGCGCTGGTACTGGTGGCCGTTCTGGTCAGCACGCTCACTGTGGAAGTCGAACACGAGCCGTCCCGCTGAGGTATGGCCCGCTGATCGCTTTTTCGCGCTTTTTTTGCCAGTGAGGCTTCCCCCTTGATCAGAACTCAAACCGGAGAATGGAGCGGCATCACCGACCTTTCGGATCGCCTGCGCCAGTCCCAGCTTAAATACGCGGATATGTCTGACCGCGAGATCGTCTCCCGTGCCCAGCGCGGCGAAAATGCCGCCGCTGAGTATCTACTGTACAAGTACCGCAATCTGGTCCGCACGAAAGTCAAATCGTACTTTCTGGTCGGGGCAGAAAAAGAAGACCTGCTGCAAGTCGGACAGATTGGGCTGTGGCAGGCCATTATCGACTTCCGGGCCGACAAGGCCATCTCGTTCCCCGCCTTCGCCAAAGTCTGCATCACCCGCCATATCATTACTGCCATCAAGACCGCGACCCGGCAGAAGCAGATGCCGCTGAACCAGTCGCTTTCGCTGGAAAGCCCCTCGGAAGACCCGACAACCGACTGGAACCTGTCCGACATCCTCCCGAACACCGACGGGGCCGATCCCGAGGATATGGTGCTTCGCAATGAAGACACCAAAATCCTGCACGAGACGCTTCAGCAGGTCCTCTCCGAGTTTGAGTGGCAGGTGCTTTCGGGGTATCAGTTCGGCAAATCCTACCGCGAAATCGCCATCGAACTGCGCTGCAACACCAAAAGCGTGGACAATGCGCTGGCCCGGATCAAGCGCAAAGTCAGCGGCGTCCCCCTTGGCGACGCCGACCTGAGCGAGCTTTTGTGAGCCGAAGTGCGAGGGGTTAAAACCCCCTTGAACCTTATAAAGCAATCACTCGCCCATTACCAAAGGCGAGGTCTCTCGATAGATGTAGGAGGATCATTCATGGCTAAATTGTCGCGGCGCGCTTTCCTCAATCAATCAACTGCTGGCCTGATCACGGTTGCGGGTGTCGCGCTCATCTTGCCGGCTGACGCAGCTCCTACGGAATCTTCTGGATTAGACGATCATCAGGATGGTCATATCCATGCCGGGTACGAGAACTACGATGCGCCTCTGCTGGCGGTTGGTCCCTCGGCAGCGGATACGTACCGGCTTCCGGCGGGTCAAGTGCCGACAGAAGACAACATTCTTGGTCCTTACTACCGTCCAGGGTCCCCTTTCCGGGGCAAAGTCACCGCCGTAGGAGAGGCCGGAAACCTACTGGTCGTCCAGGGCCGCGTGTGGAGCTACGATACAAAACGTCCACTTGCCAACGCCGTTTTGGACATCTGGCAAGCAAATGCCAAAGGGCGATATGACAACGATGACCCCATGCGCCCTGTCGCGCCCGGCGTCTACCGAAACCGCATCCGCCTTGTAACCGATGAAATGGGCCGGTATGAGTTCGAGACGATCCAGCCGGGCCGTTACAAAACCAGTCCAGACATATGGCGGCCCAGTCATATCCACTACGCCATATCCGCCCCTGGCCACCAGACGCTCGTTACACAACTTTACTTCGAGGGTGATCCCTACAATGATACCGACCTGTATATCAAAAAGTCCTTGATTATTAAGCTTGCGACCGTGACTAAAAATACAAGCTCCTACAAGCATGGTGTGTTTGATATAGTGCTCCGTCACGTAGTGTCATCATAAGCTGCCTGCGCCGACGGTGTCCCCCCATCAAAGTTGCTACTGCTGGACTCGAAGGTCGTAGCTGCCAGCGAAGAGAAATCCCTCCGGCGATGGTTCCCCTATAGGTTGTTAAAGATTTTCTAGTAGGTCAACGACCCCAGCAGGCATTAAGAGGGAAAAACAACGAAGAGTCTTCCTGTTGAACTCGCACAGTTGGCAGGACTTATGCAAGGTAAGACCGCATGGCCTCTTTTTCTATGTTCCGTTCGGCATTTTGTTCAGCGCGGCGCGTGCGCCGCTCGGTGACCGTGTCGCAGTGGGAGCAGGCACTTCTGGGCTTGCTGCTGGCAGTCATAACCACGCTGTTTGTGATGCAGGGCTTCTGCGTTTCGGGCGAGTGCATGGAGCCGCACCTGTACACGGGCGAGCGGGTGCTGGCAAACAAGCTGTCGTACCGGCTCGGCGGGCCTGCGCGTGGCGACATTGTGATTTTTGACTATCCGAAAGACCCCCGCGAGGTCTATGTCAAGCGCGTTATCGGCCTGCCCGGCGAAACGGTGGCGATGCAGGCCGGGCAAATTGTCATCAACGGTACGCCTCTCTTGGAACCGTACAAAACATTCGCCGCGCACGGCGACATGGCGGCGCGAACCATTGGCCCGAATGAGTATTTTGTGATGGGCGACAACCGGGACGTCTCCGACGACAGCCGCTACTGGGGCGACCTGCCCCGCCGAGACATCATTGGCCGCGCCGTCGCCTGCTACTGGCCCCCGCGTCAGTGTCAAGTGCTTCGTTGACAGGCTAGGATGGCCCTCTTTGCTATGTGACGCTGATGATCTAAAGTCCAATCACTCGGATAAACTACAAAGCATTCTCGCCCGGCGCGGGGCGCACTGGGGCTTTTCGGGGAATGTTACCCCGGCTGTGATTGAAGAGTTCGCTGACGTTCTCGCAGAACACGTTGCGGGGCCTGCTGAGGTCTGGCGGGCCGCCTATCGTGGCAGAGACCGCTTGTTTTATATCCTCGGGAGCCGTGTCGTTGTAACACATCTTTTGGGCGAGTTTGAATCGGCGTGGCGGGCTACGGCGGACCAACTCGCACATTACCGGACGGGAGTGCGAATCAAATGATTGGGGAGTATCCAACAGTCGGGTGCCTCATCTTGCTGGACAGAAATTCTTTTCCAGGCATACCCGAAATTATCTGCCGCCTTCAGCAGTTCATCCCCCTGAGCGGTGAACATTGGTACTCGCAAGGACCCTCTGTGGGATTGGCTGCGCTCGGTGGAGAGATGTGTGAAGTGCTTGTTCACGATTGCTATGCCTCAGCACCTGACCCGGCAGTCTTCTGCCTTGATTTCGATGAGGAAGAAACGGCAAACCTTGCCCGCAGCGTAAACCTCTCGTTTGAACGACTGCTCATGCCCTATGTGCAAGCGGCTAAGACACTTCCAGGGGTTCAATCAGTCGCGCTGGGGTTTGAATTGTCGCCTCCCAGCGGTCTGAGTGAAAGATCACTGCGTGAGGCAGGTATCTCCATTCTATTCACGCGGGATGGCGAGGAAAAGTCCTGGTCAAGAAGGCAGATCGGCCCGATGGTGGGACATCCCTATCCAGGGGTGCCCGCATGAGCGCACTGGATTTAGATTTTGACGCCCTGGGCCAATATGCCGATGAGAACCTGCCGGGGCTGCTGTTTGTGACGGTGAGCGGGGCGCATCTGTACGGGTTCCCGTCGGCAGACAGCGATGTGGACCTGCGGGGCAGCTTTGCCGCGCCGCTGGCGGACGTCTTGGGGCTGGACACGCCGCGTGAGACTCAGGAGCCGTCGGGGATGGTCGGCGGCGTGGAAGTGGAGATGGTGGGGCATGAGATCGCCAAGTACCTGCGGCTTCTAGTCAAGCCGAACGGGTACGTTTTGGAGCAGATTTTGTCGCCGCTGGTGGTGCGAACATCGTCCGCGCATGAAGAGCTGATTACGCTGGCGCGGGCGGGTCTCAGCCGAAAGCTGTACCATCACTACGCGGGTTTTGCGCGGGGGGAGTGGCGGGAATATCAGAGGCCGAACATTGGCAAGACGGTCAAGCGCCTGCTGTACCTGCACCGGGTCCTGATGACCGGCATCGTTTTGATGGAAGAAGGTATTGTCGAGGCCAATCTGCACGCTTTAAACGAGCGGTTCGGGTTTAACTTAGGGCCATTGCTGGCGATGAAGACACGGGAGCAGGCGGACGTCGCCGGGGACGACGGACCGTACCGGCAAACGCTGGAAGAATTGTTTGTGCGGCTTGACGCGGCGCGGGACAAGTCAGCGCTGCCGGAAGACGTGCCAAACCGGGCGGCAATCAGTGAGTTTTTAGTGCGTATGCGTCTGGCAAATGTCGGACAGCAGAAATGAAGGGAAAGAACGAGTTTATGGCAACTGCCGAATCAGCAATGGAAGACGACGTGGCCGAGGTGCTGCTCACTGAAGAACAGATTCGCACGCGGGTGGCCGAGCTGGGCGCGGAGATTTCCCGCGACTATGCGGGCAAGGACCTGATGCTGGTCTGCATCTTAAAAGGGGCCAATATCTTTCTGGCTGACCTGTGCCGGCAGATTACCATTCCGCTGTCCTATGACTTCGTGGCGGTGTCTTCCTACGGCGCGGATACCAAGTCGTCGGGTGTCGTGCGGATTTTAAAAGATTTGGATGAAAGCGTCGAAAGCAAGCACGTTCTGGTCGTCGAAGACATCGTGGATACTGGCCTGACCCTGCGGCTGTCGTACCTGCTGGAAAACCTGAAATCGCGCCGGGCGGCGTCGGTAAAAATCTGCACGCTTTTAGACAAGCCCTCGCGGCGGCGGGTGGACCTGCCGGTGGACTACTGCGGCTTTCAGGTGAAAGACAACTTTGTGGTTGGCTACGGGCTGGACTACGCGAGTATGTACCGCAACCTGCCGTATGTCGGCATCCTGAAGCCGGAGATTTACGGCGGCGGTTAAACAAAATTGATTGCTTTTGCTGAAAGCGTGGTATAATACGGGCGGAACTGCCGTTTGGTTCCGCCCGTGGGCGAATATTCTCCCGCCGCAGGTTTCCGTTCGCTTTCATCCCCAATTCGTACCCTGGTTTTTAATTATCGCGCCCGTCCCGGCTTTTCTGCCGCCTGATTCGCCCCCCCGGCCTGCTTTTTTTGCCGGTTCATCCTCCTTAATTCACTTTTTTAACGACCAAAGGTAACTACACAGCACATGGCACAAGACGAGTCCGAACCTATTGCGCCTCGCCCGACGCAGGCCGAGACGAAGCCGGAACCTCGGGCCGAGCGCCCGGAAAACCCCATTCCCCCGCCCTCGCGTCCCCCCCGTGCCCCCCGAGACCGCGACAGCGGCGGCGGCGGCGGCGGCAATCGGGACACTGGCCGAGAAAGCAGCCGGGACACTGGCCGCGACCGTGACAACGGGCGCGGCGGCGGGCGCATGGATAATCGTTCTGACAGCCGGGCCGATAATCGCTCGGATAACCGCAGCGACGGGCGCGGTGAGCCGCGTGAGTCGGGGCAGGACTCGGAGGACGACTTGGCCGGGGCGCTGGTCAAATCCGGCGTGCTGGAAATCCTGCCGGAAGGGTGGGGCTTCCTGCGGCAGAACAACTTTGATCCAGGCAATCAGGACATCTATGTCGCGCAGGCACAGATCAAGCGGTTTAATCTAAAAACCGGCGACACCGTGACCGGGCAGGTGCGGCCTCCCAAAGACACCGAAAAGTATTACGGCCTGCTCCGGGTCGAGTCGGTCAACAGCGGCTCGCCCGATCAGGCCCGCAACCGGGCAAACTTCGACGACTTGGTCCCCATTTATCCCGAAGAGCGGCTGATTTTAGAGACCGACCCTAAGAACCTCACGGCCCGCGTCATTGACCTGATTGCCCCTATCGGCAAAGGGCAGCGGGCGATTGTGGTCGCCCCGCCCAAAGCGGGCAAAACGACTATTTTGAAGTCTATTGCGAACTCCATCACGACCAATCACCCCGAAGTGCATCTCGTGGTGCTGCTGATTGACGAGCGCCCCGAAGAAGTCACCGACATCCGCCGCTCGGTCAATGGCGAAGTGGTGTCGTCGACGTTCGATGAGCTGCCCGAAAACCATATGCGGGTTGCCGACATGGTACTGGAAAAAGCCAAGCGCATGGTGGAAGCGGGTAAAGATGTGGTGGTGCTGCTCGACAGCCTCACCCGCCTGTCCCGTGCCTCCAACCTGACGGTGACGCCTTCGGGCAGAACGCTTCAGGGCGGTCTTGACCCGGCGGCGATTTACCGTCCGAAACGATTTTTTGGCGCGGCCCGTAACATAGAAGACGGGGGCAGCCTGACGATTATCGCCACGGCGCTGGTGGAAACCGGCTCGCGCATGGATGACATTATCTTTGAGGAGTTTAAGGGAACCGGCAACTCCGAGCTGAAGCTGGACCGGGAAATTGCCAATCGCCGCATCTTCCCGGCGATCAACGTGAAAGAATCCAGCACGCGTAAAGAGGAACTACTTTACGACGAAGAGAGTTTAAAATCTGTGTATCAGCTTCACCGCGTCCTGGCCGGGCTGGGCGCTGTGGAAGCCGCCGAGCTTTTGATGGACCGGCTGTCCAACAGCAAAAGCAACAAAGAGTTTTTGAAAGTGATCAGCAAAACGGGCCGCCGCGAAGACTAACGCCGCACGCAGGCGCGGTGGGTTCGGGAGAAGGAAGGAAGCGAGGACACGGTGCCAGGCGATTTTGACAAGTTGTTCGACGATGAGTGGCGGCCAAGCGATCTTGATTCCGAGGCTCTGCCCCGCCGCCCTAAAAGCGGCGAAGGGGACGGCCCGGAGATGGAAAACAGCAGGCCGCGCTCGCTGCATGAAAAAGAAGTCAAGGTGATGGGCGTCTTCGCGCATCAGGATCAGGGCACGGTCGCCAATCATTTTGTGCTTCTGCGCGATAACCGGGGTCGCCGCGTGCCGATTTTCGTGGGCCAGTTTGAAGCCTGGGCCATTTCGCTGGCGCTGGAAGGCGACTCGCCGGACCGTCCGTTCACCCACGATCTGCTCAAGCTGATGCTGGAGCGTCTGGACGCCCGCATTGAGCAGGTGATTATTGATGACCTGTGGAACGAAGTGTTTTACGCCAAAATCGGCCTGACGCAGAAGAACGGCGAGTCCATGGAAATCGACGCCCGCCCCTCTGATGCTATCGCGCTGGCCCTGCGCTCCCGCGCCCCGATTTACATAGCTGAGACGGTGCTGGAAGCAACCATCCGCACGGAATAGCCATTTATGGAAAACGCCCCCGCCACTGACGGGGGCGTTTTTTTGTTGTGGAGTTTGTCAAAGGCGAAGGGCGTTAGGACGAGGGGTTAAAACCCCTCGTCTCTCAATCCCCTCGTCTGTGGCCTCAACCATTGCAGGCCGGGTACACTCACCGCATGAACTTTCGCCTCGCGTTCTGGCCCGGCTTCCTTCTGGGCGCACTCACCGCTTTTGCCGCCCTCTTCCGTAAGCCTGCCCCGGCCACGCCGCCTGACCCTCTGCTGGACTTTGGTGCCGGGGCCGTTGTGGCCTGCGACGCTTCCGGGCAAGTCGTCAAAGCCAACGCCGCCGCCCGCGCCCTGTTCGGCGCGGACTTAGCCCGCTACGCGCAGCTATGTTACCCCACAGGCCAGCCCGTTCCGCCGGGGCAGATGCCGCTGACGCGCCGCGACTTCTCCCCTACACGCTTTCTGCTGACGGACGCCGACGGCCAGACGCGCATGCTGGAAGCGACCACCCGGCCCCTGCCAGCCGGCGGCGCGGCGGCGATCTTTCGAGACGTGACGGCGCTCACAGACGCCGAGGCGAAAGACACGCGGGCGCAGGCGGACACCGACGCGCTGTACGCGCTCTGCCGCCGTCTCGGTACAGCGCGGACAGCCGAAGACGCCGCCGAAGCGGCGGTTGAGGCCGCGCTGACCCTGAGCGCGGACACAGCCCGTTGCTTTACCTTTGACGCTGAACGCAAGTATCTAACGCTGGCCGCCGCCCGCCCGGACACGCAGCCCAAACGGCCCCGAACGCAGACCGCCGCCCGGCCTGAGACGACCGCGTTCGACGCCGCCGACCCGCTGCACTGGGCAGTCTATGTTGCCAAAGAGCCGTTGGAAGACGGGGGCACGCTGACCCTGCCGCTGATAGTGGGAGGTACTGTGCTGGGGCATCTGGAAGTATCGGCAGGTCCCGGCCTAAGCCGTGAGGCGCTGACGCTGGCGGCGTCCCTGACCGCCGCGACGCTGGCCGCCCGGCAGGAGGCCAACCGGGCAGACGCAGGCGCGGCGCGGGAGGCGGCGCTTTCGGAGCTTGCGGCGCTGACGGCACAGGCTGCGCCTTCGGAGCTTGCGGCGCTGACGGCACAGGCTGCGCCTTTTGATGTGCTTTGCGACGCGGCTGCGGCGCACCTGCGGCGTCTGCTGCCCGCCGAAGTCTGTACCGTGACGGTCAGCGGGCGGCTGCGGGGACAGGATTACCATGATGCCGTCCTGCGGCCTGAGCGGCACAAACCCGGCGACCCGGCCCTGCGGCACGAGGCCGCCGATGCGGCAATGGCGTCCGGCACATCGGTTCAGCGTTCGGCCCTCAAGTCGCCCGCGTTTGCCGACGCCGTCTGGCGAGCCTTCGCCGGGGCATCGGGGCAGCACCGCGTTATGGCCGTACCGCTGGCGGGCAAGCACGCCGGGGCGCTGACCGTATGGGCAGAGGGCGACGGCGCGTTTACCGAGGCGCAGGTGCAGCTTGCGGAGACGGTAGCTGCGCTGCTGTCGGTGCGCCCAGCCACAACGAAAGCAGGGCGCACAGCGCCGTGAATGTGTCCGGGGCGAGTGGGCGCAGATTGAGAGAGCCGACGGGTGGGTCCGGGGCGAGGGAATAGGTCAGGCGCGGGCGGTTTGGCATCCCCGCGAGACCCGTATAGAGGCACCACGCACGGGCGACGGTCCGTGTGCCCGTGCTGTTTACAATGCCGTCGCGGTAGGCGTGCATCTGATTGATGTCATCGCCCTCCTCGCCGGGTTGGGCATACGGCTTAAACTTGGCATCCAGCACCCAGCGCGTGCCGCCCGCAGACAGTGTGATGTCTGGCTGCATGGCGTGCGAGACCGACTCGCGGCCCTCGGCAAAGGTCTGATTGTACGTGACACGCACGGTGCGCCCGTGCGGCCCGCGCAAAGTAATCGCCCATGCACTGCCGGGGGCCAGCGTCCATTGTAGCCGACTTTCCCGGACGGCCAGCAGGGCGGGCGTCGGCGTGTCCGTGCTGACCGGCGCAAAGCCCAGAGTCCGCAGGGCATCAAGTGTCTGGAAGAGGCACCACGTTTCGTACAGCCGCCAGACTTCCCGGCTGTCCAGTGTCAGTGCGGGCCGGTCGGCCTCCAAGCGCAGTGCGTCCTGCCAGCGGTCGCGGGCGCGGAACGTCTGGGCATAGTCGGCCCGCGCCGCCGCTCGGCTTGTGACAGGCCGCGTCCAGGCGTTCGGGTCCCGCGCCACGCCTTCCGCCCAGACGGCGCGGGGCAGCCGCCGCAAACGGCTGGCATAGTCTCCCGCTCGTGCCGCCGCCTTCACTTCCCCTTCGGCCTCCGCCTGCGCGGCAATCGTAACGGCTTCCCGTGCCAGATGTGCCCAGAACGACAGCGCGGCGCGGTTTTCGGGGGCGTCGGTGGTGACCGCCGCGACGGTCTCTTCCAGCACGCGGCCCGCCGTCCCCCCGCGCACAGCCCGCAGGAGGGCCGGGGCGGCGACGCGGCGGGCGCGGACGGGCGGGGACACAAGCCGCGCCGTAGAAACCAGCCCCGTCAGCGGGTCCCTCGCCATCTGCGCGGCGGCGGCTTCCAGCGTCGGCAGAAGCAGTTCCAGCAGGGCCAGCCGCTCGGCAGGGGAAGGACGACCCGCGCCGCCGAACCCCCCACCGAAGGGCAGGCCTGTGGGCAAGAGGTCCGGCAGACCAATTGCCAGAGCCACACGCCCAATATCGGCCAGCAAAGCATCACGCTCGGCATCCGTCAGGAGCCGCCGCCAGTGGGCAGAGGCTTCAGTCTGTGTCTCTAACAACGGTTCCGGTTGGCTTTGCTGCATAAATTATGGCCTAATAGCACAGGGCCAGAGCAAGTGTTGGCCCAGAGTGCCGGGGGTGTGGAAACCCCCGGCACGCTGGCTTATCACTCATAGAAGCGCACATAGCCCGTTTCCTCGCCCGTCGCCCGCATTCGGGCGAGCTTCCGGGCCGTCCGGGACAGGCCGTGTCGTTCGGCCCATTGCTGTAAAACGAATAGCAGGGGCGCGATGTCCTCGGCCTGCCCGTGCAGCTTGGGCAGGACTTTTTGCAGGATTTGCAGGTCCAGAGCCAGCGTAAAATTCGCCTCAATGTCGGGCAGGAACAGGCCGGTGTCCATGTCGGCGTCAAAGCTGTTGGCAAGGTACATCAGCACGTCGTCGCGGACGCGGTAGGCAAAATGCAGGCGGCGCGGATACAGGAGGGCATTGGCCTCTTCCAGCAAAGCCAGCGCACGGGCGGGCAGGTCCGGCGCAATCCGGGCCAGCCGCTCCCGCGCCTGCCCGACACTGGAAACGCGGGCGACCAGAAAAAGTGCCTGACGGCGGGCCGGTCCCGACCCGGCAATGCCGCCGAGGTCATCTTCCAGCACGCCGAAGCCTTTGGCCGCCCCGATGCCGCTGAAGTCCGGCGGCTCGTCGAACTCCAACGTGTTGGCCCGGTCCAGCACCTTGCGCGAAAAGCCATGCGTGGTTTCATCGACGTTGACCGTGCCAGTGACAAATAAATTGGGCGGCAGCACTAAATCCGGGACACCCTCGCCGAGCGGCACACGGTGGGCGCGGGATTCGAGCGCCGAGAGGTAATCGGCGAGATACTGCTCGGCGCGGGCCAGGTTCATCTCGTCCAGACAGACAAAAAATGCCCGGCGGCGGTTCTCGGGCCGGGCCGCAACTCGGGCCATCTCCAGAAACGGCGTGCCAACATAACGGTTTGCGAGAATGTTTTGATAGCCAAACAGCGCTGTGCTGTCGTTCCAATCGGGACGGACGGGCAGCAGGCGAAACTGAGTCGGGTTGTGGCCCGTCAGTGCTTCCGCCAGCATCTCGGCCAGCCGGGTTTTACCCGTGCCGGAAACACCGGACAGCAGCACAAACGGGCGCGTTTTGAGGGCCACATAGTACGCCCGCAGCCGGTGCGGCGGGAACGTGAAGCCCTGCCCGAGCGCATAGCCTTCCAAAGCGGCCAGCAGCCGTGTCTCGGTCAGGGTGGGCGGCGGCGGAGCCGCCGTGTACGCCGCACCGCCTTCGCGCACCAGGGCGGCGGCAGGCGCGGGAGATGCGAAACCCGGCGGCAGGTCGGACCGCAGGGCATCATCGACTTCGGGGTAGGTCGGCAGCCGCAAAGCACCGCGCACGGCTTCATAAACCACAAACAGCGCCAGCAGGCCGTGCGCCGCCGGGGCCGGGCCGCTTTCGGGCACTGCGAAGCCATACCGCTCGGCGGCGTCTTCCAGAGCATCGCGTTTCTGCGACGGCGTCAGCGCCAGCCGCCGCAGGGCAGGATGCGTAATCAGGGGAAAGGTGTCCGGGGCGGACACGCACAGCAGCGCGGAGGCTGTGTAAGCCCCTGTCCCGCGCACGGCCAGAAAGACTTCCAGACGTTCCGCCAGCGGCCCGTGCCCCAGCAGTAATTCCCGTAGGCGGGTGTCAAAGCCGTGGGGGTCGGCGGCAAACAGCCGCTTGGATAAATTACCGTTTGGGGCCAGTTTGGCCGCCGCCTGAAGCAGCCGCGCCCGCGTGCCCTCGGCCAGCCGCCGCCCCGCGCCGAGGCCGCTGCCTGCCAGGAGGTCCGCGAACTCCTGCGCCGCCTGTGCCTGATCGGCGCGGCGGGTCCAGAACTCAAAGCGCCGCTCGCCTTCGTCGAGGCCCGCTCGCAGGGCGGCCAGCCGGGTGTACTGTGTTTCGCTAAGGGTAAATTGGGGGGTAGGGTCGGAGCCGGGCATGATGGTATTATGATACCCTACAAGTCTGCCCCGCCTCCTACGCCCATTGACCCCTGAAAGCTGTGGCCCTGCAAGCTGCCGGTTTTGGTATTGACCAGAACATCGGCGGCAGAGGCTGTGCCGAGGCCGCCGGGGATAGACGCCTGCACCGGGCCGAGGCTGCGAGCGGTGTTCTGCGCGGCGTTCCAGACAAGGCCGGGGCAGGTGAGGGTGGTCAGCCCCCGTGTGCTTTGGAACCGGGCGCGGACACCGCCCGAAAGCTGCAAGCGGCCTAGGTCCGGCTTGCCGGGGGGGGCATCATAGACCGCACGGCCTGCCGCGACTTGCAGGCGGGGCAAAAGTGCGGTCAGCGGGGCGGGGGAAGACAGCTCGCTGCGCGGGACGTTCCAGGCGAGGGTTTCGGCCTGCAAGACGGGCCGCTGTGCGGTTAGCACGACGGCGCGGACATGACCGCTGAGAGTGAGGACGCCGGAGCCTGCCGAGTCCAGGCCGCCGAAGGGGGAGGAGTAAACCGCGTTTCTCGCTGTGACGGTAACAGCAGGGCGGCCCCGGTCATCCAGCAGAACGCCCTGCCTGATGCCCAGCACCGTGGCCGTGCTGCGGTCCCGGCTGAACGTGACGGCGTCGGCGGTCATGCGCCAGCGCCGCCGCCCGTGGTCATGGCCGACGACATGAACGTCCAGGGCTTCCAGCGCCACGCCGCCGAGGCCCGGCTGAAGATAGCTTTGCGCGAACGGCGTCAGGCCCTGCGTGCGCGTGAAATAGCGCAGCGCCCAGGCCGTTGCCAGCACAAACACAATGCCCAGCGAGACCAGCAGCAGGCGCAGAGAAGTCAGAGACACGCGGTTGCTTTCTTGGTTACTTGCCCCGCGAGAAGTTCAGCATCGGCGGCGCGGGCGGCGCACCTGTGGTTCCGGTCGTGGTTGCTGGAGTGGGCGTGCCGGTTGTGCCTGGCACTCCGGTGGTGGTTGTCGTGCCGCCCCCGCTGTTGCCGTTGCCGCCGCCCCCGCCGCCGCAGCCCGCCAGCAGTGCGGCCAGCGTGAGTGCAATGCCGACAAGCCCGAGGCGTGTGACGTGTCCCTGAGTTCTCTGAATCAATCTTTGTTCCTCTTGCGTCTTTGTGAATGGTTTGTAAATGGAATGCTATCCTATTATAAGCCAAATCCGGTCGAAGCGCAAGGGGGTCAGCGCCGCCGCCAGACAACAACTGCTCCAATACTCAGCGCCAGCAGGGCCAGCGGCAGGATCAGGCGGCGGCGGGCGGTGCGCTCGGCGACAATTTCAGGCCGCTCATTCTGCATACTCAGCGCGGCAGGCGCGGCTTGCGGCAGCAGAACATGGACGGCTTTGGGGATCATTTCCACCGTCAGCGAGCGCGTCCGGCCTTCCGCCTCGCCGTCAAACTGCACCGGCTGAGGGCGGCGGGTGGTGATAGTGACCGTGCGGGCCTGATGCATCTCTAAGGCCGGGTCACGGTGCGTGCGGCCCAGCAGGGCGCTTCCCATCAGATGCATCCAGTGCGCCAGCGTCGCCGCTTTCAGAATGCCCACATCCAGCAGGCCGTCGTCGGGGGCCGCCGTGGGGAAAATAGACACGCCGCCGGTAATCTGGCCCATGTTTGCCAGCAGGACGCTCTTGGCCTTGCGGCGGAAGGGCCTGCCGCCGTCCAGAGAAATATGGACATGGGCATGGCGGCGCGGCAGGTTCTTCAAAGCCGCCCAGAAGTACGCCGCCTTGCCCATTTTGTCTTTGGCCTCCCGGTCAGCGTCAGCAATCACCTGAGCATCCATGCCCATCCCGCCCAGAATGGCAAAATAGCGGTCATTGTCGGCCCGGCACAAATCCAAAGCGTAGGGTTTCCCGGACAGGGCGACATTGACGGCCTCGGGAACGGTAATCGGAATGCCGAGGTTGACCGACAGCAGGTTGCCGGTCCCGGCGGGCAGCACGGCAATCGGCGTGTCGGTGCCGACCAGCGCGGACAGCGCCTCCATGACCGTGCCGTCGCCGCCGGAGACGGCCAGCAGGTCCACGCCGTCTTTCAGCGCCTGTGCCGCCAGTGCCTTCGCGCCGGTTTCCGGGGTGGTGTTGATAAACTGGCAGGTGTAGCCCTGTTCGGCCAGCGTGTCTGAAATGATCTTTCGCCGCTGCTCCGGGTCGCTTTGCCCGGAGGTCGGGTTGAAAATAATGGAAACGCACTTTTTGGAATTTTCTGTCGGTTGTGTCATAGAGGCGTTATACCCGTTCGGGGTAGATACTTGGGTATACTAGGCCATCGCACTTTCAAGGAACCAGACAGTGAACCTCGACAAATATAAAACGTTATGCCTGTATGCGTTTGACAAAGGCGTTAGTCTGCGGGCGCAGACGCCGAACGCGCCGCAGAACACGCGCACACTCTTTGACAGCGGCCAACTGTACCTGCCCGCGATTGTGGCGCAGGAGCCGGGCTTTCTGGACCAAATTACAGCCCTGGAGCTGCCCGACGACATCGCGCTCGGCCTCGGCAACAAGTTTCCGCAGTTTGATGCCAAAGCCTACCTGACGGCGCGGGCAGAAGCCAGGCGTCTGGCCGAAAAAGCCAAAGTCAAGAAGCCGTTCGGCGCGGCGACCTCGGCATCGTGACACTGCCGAATAGAACACTGCCGACACGGCGGCTGGGGCGCACCGGCCTGAACGTCTCGGCACTCGGCTTCGGCGGCTGGGCCATCGGCGGTAATGCGTGGGGCAGCGCGTATGGCCCCACCGACGATGCCGTGTCCCGCGCCGCCATTCAGGCGGCCTTAGAGGCGGGCCTGACGCTCTTTGACACTGCCGATGTCTACGGGCACGGGCACAGCGAGGCGCTGCTCGGCGAAGTCCTGAGCGCATGGCCCGGCCCGCCGCCGGTAGTCGTCACTAAAGGCGGCATCAACTTCTACAGGCGCGACGGCACGATGGAGACGGACTGGACGCCGCTGGCTCTCGCGCACGCGGTTCAGCAAAGTCTGGCCCGTCTGCGGCGCGACGCTTTAGACGTGTTCTTGCTGATGAACCCGGTCGTCGAAGACCTGGAAAAACACAAAGTCTGGGACACGCTGGACGCCCTGCGCCGGGCGGGTAAAATCCGCTTTTGCGGCGTCTCCGTGGCCGAGCCATCCGACGGCGTGTGGCTCCTGCAAAATCATTGCCCGGTGGACGTTCTGGAAGTGGCTTATTCTCTGTTTTATCAGGGCGCGACGGCGAAGCTCCTGCCTCTGGCCCGAAAGCGCGGCGTCGGCATACTGGCCCGCGAGCCGCTTGCAAACGGCTTTCTGTCGGGGCGCTATGCCCCGGACAGCGTGTTCCCCGAAGGCGACATCCGGGCCGCCTTGCCGCGTGAGTATATCGGCGCGATGACCGAGACGGCGGATGCGCTCTCGTTTCTGACTGAGCCTGGCACACGGACACTGACGCAGTCCGCCCTGCGCTTTGTGCTGGACGACCTCGCTGTGGCGTGCGTAATTGCCGGGGCCAAAACCCCCGTGCAGGTGACAGAAAACGTCGGCGCGGCCTTCCTGCCGCCGCTCACCGAGGCGGAACGGGAACGGATTGCCGGGGTATTTTAAAAGTTATGCTGATTGATTTTACAGTTGAAAACTTCCGCTCCCTCAAAGACGCAGCAACTCTGAGTGCCGTGGCCCAAACAGGCCGTGCAGCTGAGGCTGACGAGAGAACTGCCCCGGCGCTTGCTGTCGCGGGGCGCGATTTTGAGTTGCTGCCGGTTCTGGGCATTTTCGGCGCAAATGCTTCAGGCAAAAGCAATGTTCTTGCGGCTTTGGATACACTTCTAGGTTTGATGGCGAATGGAGGCATGCCGCTGGAAATGGTTAAGCCTTTCGGGCTGAGTGAAGTCACGGAGGTAGCGCCAACACAATTTAGACTGCGCCTTGCGTTAGACAGCACCGTTTATACCTATTCTTTGTCTGTGAACCCGCAGCGCGTTCTTGACGAGCGGCTGGAAAAGATGCGGCCCACTTCAAAACGAAACAGCCTGCTGTTTTCCCGAAACTGGGATGAGCGTGCTCACGAGTACGTTTGGAAAAATGGAGAAGAACTTGGCGTCTATCGACAGCTTCAGGAGACTATCAGGCAGTCCGAGACGTTTCTTAGTCTCTTAACTACACGTTTCAACGTAGATATACTACAATCGTTGACCCAATGGGCAAACTTCCGCTGGCAAGGCTTAGGCCGTGAAGATTTTAATCATCTTGTTTCAGTACGGCAGCTTACGCGGATGGGGCCGAAATGGAAAAACCGTGTTGTTCAGATAATTCGGAAATTTGACACAGGCCTTTTTGACATTGAACTGGAAGAGAAGCAGATGGGTGAGCTTCAACAGAAGTTGATTGCTGTGCATAAGACCGGGGAAAACTTGGTGCGGTGGTCTTTTGATGAGGAGTCTACGGGCACTCAGCGTCTTTTTGATTTGATTAATAAAGTGTTATCGTGCCTTGAGACTGGAAATTTAATACTGGAAGATGAGCTTGGCTCAAATATCCATCCTCATAGCTCCGAGGAAATTGTGCGGCTGTTTCAGAGTCCCGTTACCAACCCTAAGCGGGCACAGCTCGTTTTTACCAGCCATGACACAACGTTTCAGCAGCGAAATTTGCTCCGGCGCGATCAAATCTGGTTCACGGAGAAGCGCCCTGATAGCGGCACGGAACTGTATCCGCTGACAGATTTCAAGCCAAGCAGTGACATGGCGATAGATAAATCTTATTTAGATGGCCGGTTTGGGGCGGTTCCCATTCTGCCGGACACAGAAGACTTGCTCTCACCGTCGGAGGCACAAGCAGAAAAGGAACTGGTCGCCTGATGCCGCGCTCGCCCTTTCCGCGCCCAACCCGTGACCGCACGACCGGCCCCAAATTTCTAGTCGCCTGCGAAGGTGACGGGGAGAAGGCATACTTAGAAGCAATACGTCAATCGCTACGCCTCTCAAACAGCCAAATTGTTGTGCTGAACGAGAAAGGCACCGACCCGCTCTCAGTAGTCAGGGCCGTGATTGAGCATCAGCAAGGCTTACAAAGTGACGGCAGATGGCTGGAAGGGGACAGCACCTGGGCGGCTTTCGATGGGGATGAACACCGGGATAATGACCGCGAGAACTGGTATCAGGCATTAGATTAGGCGCAGGCCCAGGGTATCAATCTGGCAGTGTCCAATCCTAGTTTGGAACTCTGGTATCTGCTGCACTTTCAAGACCAGTCTGCCTATATTCACCGCAACCAGGCTGTTGCTGAACTGAAAAAACACGTTCCCAATTACCGGAAGCCGTTGCCTTTGCTTTCGGTGACACCCGAAGAATGTCTCACCGCCATTCAGCGAGCGGCCCGGCTTGAGGAGCGCAATGAAGAGGCGGGAAGGCTGATCTATAACAATCCTTCGTCCGGGATGGGAAAGCTAATCGAACTGCTTCTGAAGCTTGGCAAACAACGATGATCAAACTAACGACTGCCGCGCAGATGCGGGATATGGACCGGCGTACTATCGAAGAGTTCGCGGTTCCGGGTATTGTGCTGATGGAAAACGCGGCTCTGCGAGTCGTGGAGGTGCTGGCCGAGCGGTTTGGACCGCTCCGGGGCAAACGGGTAGCGGTGATTTGCGGCAAGGGCAATAACGGCGGCGACGGGCTGGCGGTGGCGCGGCATCTTTCGGTGCGGTTTGGGGCCGAGGTGGCGGTTTGGCTAACCGCGCCTGCTGAGGCGTTTACGGGCGATGCGGCGGCGAATTATGCAATGGCGGCAGCTTACGGTCTGGACATCCGGCCCTGGGCAGGGACGCTGGGCGCAGCGGATTTGGTGGTCGACGCCCTGCTCGGCACGGGCATCAAAGGCGGCGTCTCGGGCGAGCTGGCCGGGGTTATTCAGGCGATGAACGCCGCCGGGAGGCCGATTGTGGCGGTGGATGTGCCGTCGGGGCTGGATGCGGACACCGGCAAAGTGGACGGCGCGTGTGTCAGCGCCGTGCTGACGGTGACGTTTGCCCTGCCCAAGTTTGGCCTGCTGGTCTACCCCGGCGCAGGCTATGTGGGCGACCTAGTTACCGTAGATATTGGGATGCCCCGGCCCATCATGGCGGCAGGCAGTATCAAAGTCGTGGCGACCGAAGCGTCCGACGTGGCCGGATGGGTCCCGGCGCGGGTCAACGGGCGCGACAGCAACAAAGGCAAGTTCGGCCATGTGTCGGTGTTTGCCGGGTCGGCGGGCTTTGTCGGTGCGCCGGTGCTGTCTACCGAAGCGGCGGCGCGGACGGGGGCGGGACTGGTGACGCTGGCCGTGCCCAAAGGCGTGCAGGCGGCGGCAATGGCCCGCATTTCGCCAATTGCCATGACACGCGGGCTGCCAGAAACCGGGCGCGGCGCATTCAGCCCGGACGCGCTGGAAGAGGCGTTAGACATCGCTCGCAAAGGCACGGCGGCGGCGATTGGACCGGGTCTGGGCGGCGCGGACGACCCGGACACGCGGCAGTTTGTCCGCGAGTTTGTCCGGTTGTGCGCCGTGCCTCTCGTGATTGACGCCGACGCCCTGAACTGTTTGGCTCTGGAAGAGGGGCACGGAGCGGCGATTGTGCGAAAACGAACTGCCGCCACGATTTTGACCCCGCACCCCGGCGAGATGGGGCGCTTGCAGGGAACGGACACCAAAACGGTGCAGGCGGACCGGCGCAAGGCGGTGGAAGACGCGGCGGGGGCGTATGGCTGCGCGGTGCTGCTTAAAGGGGCGCGGACGCTGATTGCGGACCCCGACGGGCGGCTGGCGGTCAACACCACTTCAAACCCCGGCATGGCGACGGGCGGGGCGGGGGACGTGCTGACCGGCGTTCTGGCCGCGCTGCTGGCGGGCGGCTCGCCGGAAGAGACGCTGACGGCCTGGGAGGCGGCGGCCTGCGGGGCGCACCTGCACGGGCTGGCCGGAGACCTCGCCGCTGAGGCTTTGGGCGGCCCGGCGGGGCTGATTGCAACCGATATTATCGCGCACCTGCCCGCTGCGCTGGCCCGCTGCCACACTGAGGCGGCCAAATCGTGAGCGAACTGAGTGTGTGGAGACTGCTTGTGATAGTTGGATTGCTGGCCCTGACATCGCCCGCCCGTGCGGGCGGGGATGTGCGGGTCGATTTTTCTGGAAATGGCCCGCATTGGTGCTGGCTGCGCTCGGCGGCGGGGCCGGTGACGGCAGGGCCGCTGGAAGCCGCCGGGCGTGAAATCACTTTGAGCGGCCCGGTGGGGTCGGGAGACACCGTGGTCGTGCTGGACACGCGCACAGGCAGGACGGCGGCGCGGACGCTGACATTTGCGCCGGACGGACAGCCTGGCTCGGTGCGCTTCACGCCTGCCGACTTCCGGGACCCGCCCCCGCCTGCCCTTGTGCCTGCGCTGGCGGGTCTCTCGGCGCTGCTGGCCGGACTGCTCGGCTGGCGGGCTGTCCGCCGCCGTCCCACCGCCGCGCCGGTGCCTGCCTCTGCGGAGCCTGACGAAGACTGCGGGCAGGCACCGGCGCGGGGGCCGGGTCTGCCGCTGAACACTGCACCTGCCGCCACGCTGATTGGCGTGCAGGGGCTGGTGGCGGGGGGCACATTCGCGCTGACCACCGGGGATGTGCGGGTGGGGCGCGATGGGGACAATGACATCGTGCTGGCGGAGAACATGGTTTCGCGCCGTCATGCCCGCCTGCGGCGCGACGCGCAGGGCCGGTTCGTGCTGACCGACCTCGGCAGCGCAAACGGCGTTCATGTGAATGGGATGCGCGTCGCCCGCGCCTATCTCGCCGCCGGGGATGAGATCAAAATTGGCGACAATTTCTTTCGCTTCCATCTCGCAGAACGTACACTCGCAGAACACACAGAGGAGAAACCGCAATGATTAAGATGACGACGTTTGCCCGTATCACCCTGGGGGCCGCTGCGCTGGCCGCATTCCCACTCTCCGCAGGGGCGCAGATGCCCACGCCCGCCGCCCCGGCGGCAGGGACCGTCACGCTGCGCTACAAGTTCGCGCCCGGACAGGTGCATCGCTACAAGATGACCACCAACATGACGGGCACGATGATGACCGGCCAGTCCGGCGCGGGCTTTCCAATCAACACGGCCACGCAGATCATCATGAAGCAAACAGTCAAAGATGTTCGCGCTTCCGACGGCGCGGCGACGATTTCAACTGAAATTGAAAGTATGCGCGTGGCGATGAATGGGCAGGAACAGCCCCTGCCCGACGCGCAGCAGGCTTCGCTCAAGAAGCCGATCACGCAGGTCATGCTTCCCACGGGCAAGGTGCTTTCGATGAAGCTGCCTGACACGCCGGGAATGTCTCTGCCGGGCATGGATTTCAGCAAGTCGTTCAGCAGCCTGAGCGTAGCCTTCCCTGACGGGCCGCTCAAAGCCGGGGATACATGGAAAGGCACGGTCGCCGCGCCGGGTATGGAGGGCACAAGCCTGAGCTACAACTCCACGCTTACCTCCCTGACCGGTGACGGCGATGCGGCACGGGCGAATATTGATCAGAAAATTGGCGGTACGCTCGCCATGAATCTGAGCCAGGGGCTGCCGATGGGCATGACGATGGCAGGGACCGTGAACGGGACTGGCACCATGGTCTTCAACACGGCGCTGGGCGTGGTGGAGAACCTGACCAACAACAGCAGCATCGACATGACGATGACCCTCAAGCCCAAGCCCGGACAGGCCCCGCCTCCCGGAATGCCCGCAGGGATGAAGATGCAGATGCGCCAGAAGACGACGATGGAGCTTCTACCAAATGTTGTCTCGGTCCCAGTGAAGTAGAGACCTCTCCCCCGCCCTCTCCTCCAGAGAGGGAGCTGGATAATTAGGATAGGAAAAGAGAGCGCGGGCAATCGTGCCCCTCCGCCTCTCGGTCTGCTCTTAACTCTGGCTCTTTCCTAACTTCTGGCTCCCTCTCTGGAGGAGAGGGCGGGGGGAGAGGTCTCCTAACGCTCTACATACGCTTCCACGCCCGCCAGAAGCGCCTGCGCCATCGCCTTCTGCCCGGTGGCGGTGCGGATAAACTTGTAATCGTGGGCGTTGGTCAGCACGCACATCTCCACAGTCAGCGCGGGGACTTGTGAAAAAATGGAGCCGGTCAAAGCCCCCTGCTTGCTGCCGACGCCGGTGTTAGAGTCGCCTTTGATGCCCGCGTTTTTGAGCGCCCCGTGCAGGGCGGCGATGACGGCGGGCTGGAAAATCTCGGCGGCGCGGTGTGAGTCGGCCATGACGGCAGGCGAAGGGCCGGTGACGCCGAAGCGCCGTCCCTGCCGGTCAGGGTAATAGGTCGCTAGGCCGGACTGCTCGCCCGAGTCGCAGTGCAGGCGCAGGAACAGCAAAGCATGGGCAGCGTTTGCGGTCTCGGCACGTTTGCGGTTGGTGACAACCTGGTTTTCGGAGGCTTTGGTCACCACCACGGTGGCCCCCTCCGCCCGCAGCAGCGCGGTCAGCCGCTCCCCGACCACCCAGTTGACGTGCCGCTCGGTCAGCTTGCCGTCGCGGCTCGCCGTCCCCTCGCTCGTTTCCGACGTATGACCGGGGTCCACGCAGACCACAACCCCCTGTAGCTGCCCGGCGGCGTGCGCCGGGACCATCCAGACCAGCAGCAGCAGACTCAGCAGAACTTTCACGGACGTACCCTCAGATAAATCAAAATGCTGACGGCGATGCCCGCCAGCAGCCCCAGCGCCAGCGCCCACTGCCGCGTCTTTACCGTTCCCGCCAGCGGAAACAGGGCGCACACAGTCACGCTCGCCCATGCCGCCGCGCCGTGCCACCGGAACAGCAGGGCAATGAGGCCGCCGAACAGCGCACACAGCGGCAGTACGAACAGCCCCTGCAGGAAGCCAGCCACGTTGGCGCGGGTGAAGATGGGGGAGGGGGTAGGCATGAATGGTGGAGCAAATCACAAAAGTAAAGGCCCCGGCACGGAAAATGCCGGGGCCTTACGGTTCTATTTCTTCAAGTTGTAGAACGACTGCAAGCCCTTGAATGTGGCCGTGTCGCCCAGCGACTCTTCAATACGAAGAAGCTGATTATACTTGGCGACCCGGTCGGTGCGGGCGGGTGCGCCGGTTTTGATCTGCCCGGCGTTCGTCGCCACCACGATGTCGGCAATCGTCGCGTCCTCGGTCTCGCCCGAGCGGTGCGAGACAACCGCCGTGTAGCCTGCCTGCTTGGCAAGCTCAATCGCCGCCAGCGTTTCGGTCAGCGTGCCAATTTGATTGACTTTCACCAGAATGGAGTTGGCCGTGTCGCTGTCGATGCCTTTTTGCAGGAACTTGGTGTTGGTCACAAACAGGTCGTCGCCGACAAGCTGCACTTTATGGCCGATGCGCTCGGTCAGCTTGCGCCAGGTCGCCCAGTCGTCTTCGGCCAGGCCGTCTTCGATAGAGATGATGGGGTACTTCTCGACGAGGTCGGCGTAATAGTCCACCATCTGATCGCCGGACAGCGTCCGGCCTTCGCCCTTGAGGACATACGAGCCGTTGTCGTAGAACTCGGAGGCGGCGGGGTCCATTGCAATCATGATCTGCTCGCCGCTCTTGTACCCGGCCTTGTCGATAGCTTCCAGAATAACCTTGATGGCCTCTTCGTTGGACGGCAGGTTGGGGGCAAAGCCGCCTTCATCGCCGACCGCCGTTGCCAGGCCGCGTGCTTTCAGGACGCCTTTCAAAGCATGGTAGACGTCCGTGCCCATCTGCAGCGCCTCGGTGAACGATTTCGCGCCAACCGGCATCGCCATGAACTCCTGCATATCGACATTGGAGTCCGCGTGCTTGCCGCCGTTCATGATGTTCATCATGGGAACGGGAAGCTGCCGGGCGCTCGTGCCACCGATATAGCGGTACAGGGGCAGGCCCAACCCGCGTGCGGCGGCTTTGGCGACGGCCAGCGAGACGCCCAGAATAGCGTTCGCGCCGAGCTTCGCTTTGGTGTCCGTGCCATCGAGCGCGATCATCAGCTCATCAATCGCCACCTGTTCGGTGGCGTCCAGATCAATCAACTCCGGCGCGATGGTGTCGTTGACGTTCTCCACCGCCTTCAAGACGCCTTTGCCTCCGTAGACCTTCTTGTCGCCGTCGCGCAGCTCCACGGCCTCATTGGCCCCGGTGGAAGCCCCAGAGGGGACACTGGCGCGGCCCAGTGTGCCGTCTTCCAGGTAAACGTCGACTTCGACGGTGGGGTTGCCACGAGAGTCCAAAATCTGCCGCGCCTGAACATTCGTAATTGCCGTAGACATAATCAGTTGTGTTTCTCCTTCGTACTATTTCTGGCCGCGTCCGTAGATCGCTTCCAGAATTTCTTTTTGTGTCACCGGCCAATTCGCCGGGATAACATCTTGTATAGAGTTGGTGAGCCGTTCTTTTTGCTCCCGCCACCGTCTGATAGCAATGACTAAAGGCACAGCGAACGCCGCTCCCAAATAGTACCAAATGGTATCATTGAGCGACTCAAGCGCAGCCCCTCCGAGAGTGGAATGCCCAACTTCGTGCGGCCAGAACAGACCAAAGACAGAGTATATCAAAGTCCCGATTGCCCAGAGCGCCAAATACCAGGGCAGCAGCACTTTAGCGGTATACAGCATTGTTTTTGCGTAATTCACCGGCACTACCCCCTGCCTTCAAACCCATGCCCTAAAGGGCACGGCTAACGGGCGAAGACACCAAAGTTATGTTTCTTCTAAAGACGTTAGTCTTCCTCTGTTTGGGTTGAGCGTCCTAACTGCCGCGCTCCGTGGCGGAAATGCAAGACGCGAACCAGCCCATCTTCTTCAAAGATCGTAAACAAGATGCGGTAGATAGTTTTATAGTTTTTCCGGTGCCATAAAGTAGCTGCCGGACTTCGTTGTTCGGGTAAAGGCTGTTTTCGTGGGCTAGAACGCAACGGCGTGGCAGAATGGAAAGAGAGGCAATCGCTTCCTGTGCCCCGTTATACCAACGATAAGCAGAATCTAGTGACCTGCCTGAAAGGTACAGATACGCAGCGTCTAATTCTGACTCTGCTTCATCCGACATATCAATCTGGTATTCCATGCCGTGCCCTCATGGCCGCAAAAACCTCTTTCGCAGGCTTGTATCTTCCTGCGGCAAAGTCATCCAATCCCCGCTGGATTCCAGCCGCCGCCGCCGCTATTTCTTCAGGGGCGTCCAGCGGAATTGGTTCCATGCCCTCGAAAAGAAGAGCTTCATCCAAAAGCGACAGGATAAACTGCTCCGGGTCCTGGCTGTGACGAAAAGCGATCTGCTGCACTTCTACTTCCTGACGGCCTGGTATTTTTAAGGTGATAGTCATTCTGATGAGACTTTCACTTGTGTTGCCGAAAATCTATTTCGCCGCGCCCCACTCGTTTTCCTGCCCGGCATCCAAACTTTCCAGCATCGCCTGCGCTTTGGCGGCGAAGGGGGAGCGCAGGGCGAGGGCGATCTGCGTTTCCATCAGGCCCTCGGGGTTGCCCATATCCAGACGCTCTCCGGCGACTTCGCAGAGCAGGTACCGCTCGCGCTGCTGAAGCAAGACCTGCGCCGACGTGAGCTGAAACTCGTCGCGCTCGCGTAAATTGTTCTCAATCAAATAGGCCAGGCAGTCAAAAATGGCGGGGGTGAACGCATGGATGCCGAAGTGGGCCAGATAGTCGCCGTCCGGCAGACCCGGTGTTTGCAGATGGGCGCGGGCGTACTTCACGGTCGGTTTTTCGGCCATTGCTGCGATTTCGTAGACCGGCGGCGTTGTGTTCGGCACGGGGCGGCCTGCGAGAATGCCGTAGCGGAAGATATTTGCTTCCGGCGCACGCATCACGGACGTGACGGACGTACCCTGCGCGGCGTAGGCGTTCAGGACCTGCTTGGCGCAGGCAACGTCGGTGTGCGACAGGTACAGATGGTCGCCGAGCGTCAGCAAAACGGGTTCGCCTGCGGCCCAGTCGCGGGCCTGAAAGACGGCGTGGCCGAAGCCATCCTGCGTTTCCTGTACCACGACCGTCACACGCGGGGCGAGGGCATCATCCCCGGCGAAGTGCCGCCGCATCGGGTCGGAGTTGGCAGTATTTGCGACAATGCAGACTTCTTCCAAGCCCGAGGCCAGCAGTTCTTCCACAAGAAGCTGCACCAGCGGCTTCACTGTGCCGTCACTGTCCATCAGTGGAAACAGCTCTTTTTGAACAGTGCGCGTCGCGGGCATTAGCCGCGTTCCGCGCCCCGCCGCCGTGATAATGCCTTTGCGAATGGTCATCATAGGAGTCTCTATCGGCTAAGTAATCGTGCAAAAGAAACTGCACATTTGTTGATGGGGTAAAATGGAGGGCATGAAATACGTTTCTGCCCTCACTGAAACCGATCAGGAAGCCCTGACACAGCTTTATGCCACCAGCACCGCC